>Ga0209491_10000193_pt1 | contig 116917 bp, 99 predicted proteins | sample BON02_FD_187213 | JGI IMG/M metagenome (GOLD analysis project Ga0209491, IMG submission 187213) | Freshwater microbial communities from Lake Bonney liftoff mats and glacier meltwater in Antarctica - BON-02 (SPAdes) (version 2) | ecosystem: Environmental > Aquatic > Freshwater > Ice > Glacier... | reverse complement strand
AGCATTCGCTCGGAAGGTTGCAATTCTCGTTTAAGTCGCTCTCCGAGGTCCGCTTTCCACCACTGAACCAATTGAATTGTCTCGGGCCACAACCACCACCAGCCGACAACGTCGGTCTTGGGTCGCAGAAGACCACACCATGAGTCGCAGTCGTTGCTGGCGATGTTGAGGCCTTCCTTTGCCCACGGGTGGGGCTGATGCAGGAACAGATCTTCCCACTCGACTCGTCCGATCTCTGCTGCACCGTGGGAACAGTTCAGGCACCACACAATTTTCAGTCGCTGGGCAGGCAAGGCATGCTTGTAGAGCAGTTTAAGGTGGTCGACAGTGAATGTCTTGAGCTCGATGTCCTGGATGGAACGTCGATCCGAAGGCAGTCGCTGGACTTTCGTTTCGATCAAATCGAAGTCTTCTGGCCGCCGCCAGGCAAACTTGTCGATCTTGTGCAGCCATATAAAGAATCGACTGAGTTCGCCAATGTGGCTGGAGCAGTGTTTACGTGACAGCGGCAGTTTTGTCTTCAGGTTTAGTGGACGGTTTCTCCAGAAATCATAGATCTCCTGGCACTGGGTATAATCCAACGTTGCGAGGAGCACGTCGGGTTGTCGTTTCTGGAAGTTCGCAATCAGGTCGAGCATTCCATGGCCGCTGCCGTCAAACTCACCGCCTTTACTGAAATGCCTCGTGCGATATTTGTGAAATTCTCTGAGAGCCTCATGGAAAGTTCCGGGAATGAGGGGAATGTTCTCCACTGGTGGCTTCTGTGAACGAACCTTCGCTGTTGTAACAATGGCTTCTCTCGCTGCCTGCTCATGGAACTGGGCTGTATCATCAGTGTGATGCTGCGGCATCGTCCATGGCACGGACGGATAGGCTTCGGTCAGACGTTTGAGCAGCTTGAAGGCATCCTGCCAGCGTAGTTCGGCTATCGTTGACGGATGTGATTCGGGAGGCCCAGAAATTAACTGGGCAATGTGCCCAAATCGGTAATCGACCTGGTTGTCGCGGCAGACGGAGTTCAGCAGTTCGGGCAGTGGTGGAAGGAGGACAGGCTGAACGCCCTGCTTGATTTGTTCGGCAATCCACAAGGCAAGAGGAGACCATTCGGCTGTTTTGGCTCCAACCGTTACGCCACCGTTTCTTCCGCTGCTGCCGAAAGGAGGCCATGCGACAGATGCTGGCGTCTTATCGCTTTCGCGGTTACGCCCAGCGTCGGAAGTTTGCCGTTTCAGGAATCGCTGAGCTTCTCCCTCCAGTGCAAATTCAGGCAAGCTTGCTAACGCGGCTGGATCGACAAATACCTGGCTCAGGTGAAACCGTTCATGATCGTCCCAGAGTGCTCTGAGTCGAATGATACGAGTCTCGACATCGGGAGATGTGAGCTTGGGAGGGAATCGCCAGCGTTTCCCATGGAGGAAGAATCTCTCCCCTTTGGGGTCGGTGGTTCGGCTGGGTTTCTGGCGGTTATGCCGTCTCGTTATTTTTCCGTTTGATGCGTTAATCGCGACCTCCGGGGCTCTGTCCACTAAAGTCTAATTGGACCCGGAAACCCATTTAATTGGACCTCCGATTGGACCTAGTTGACTGAGCGAGCCGCGAAATATCAAGCGATTTGTCGTAAACCAAAGAGAAAGGCCAACTTGCAACTATTCGCAAATTGGCCTTTAGTGGAGGATAAGGGACTTGAACCCATGACCTTCTGGCTGCCAGCCAGACGCTCTCCCAACTGAGCTAATCCCCCCGTATTTTTCGGACGCGAGTCCAATCAATAGTGAAAGGTACCACCGGATTTCTTAACTGTCAAGCTGTTGGTTCTACAGGTCCGCTGGTTAATTCAGGACACGGGTGATTCCTGTCGGTTCGGGCCGCTGATTTTGGTTTTCGGATGCGTGAGGTGTGTTGCGAGGAACCAGTTTGGGTGCAATCTTTGTTGTCGGTGGGTTTTATTCGCAAGATTTACTGCGTCGTTGTATCGAATGCGGCTTGTCATGTTCCACTGTTTTCGAAAATTACGGAGACTTTCTGAAGGAATCTGAGGCTCGTTGACGTGAGTTATTTGGGAATCGGTGAACATCTTTGGCGGGCCGAATTTTTGCGGAATCAGCTCGAAAAAACTTATTGTTCGCATCGGCAGGGATTGTTTTCTCTGGCGTTGTCGATCACTTGTTGCCGTCACCGGGCTGAGGATGCCGTTCAGACGGCTTTTGAACGCATGTGTTGTTCGGGAGTGAATCCGAGCGGAAGTCTGGTGAACTATGTTTTTGCTGCAGTCCGTAACGCGGCTTTTGATGTCATTCGTGCAGATCGGCGAGCATTGAAAGTTCGTGAAAGTCTTTTTGACGGTGGTGTGCCGGTTGCAAGGCAATCGCAGATGCCGGCAGATGAACTGGTGACTCAGGAACGCGACCAGATTCTTCGCGTCGCTGTTCAGGAACTTGATGACGATGATCGCGAAGTGGTCGTGTTAAAAGTGTTTGCTGGATTGACGTTTGACGCCATTGCCGAAGTGCTGAAACAGCCGTCGAAGACGGTAGCGACTCGCTACCGCCGGGCATTGTTGAAACTGGAAGACAGATTGCGAGGTAAGTTGTGACTAAATCGAGTATGACAGAATCGCGAATGGAAAATCTATTGCGTCAGATGTCGTTGCAGGAACCTTCCATCGAACTGGATGAACGAGTTACAGCATGTCTGCGTTCGTCTGATTTCGTTGAAGATCAGGGTGATGCGTTGTTAGTTTCGCAGGCAACTGTGGGGCTGGCTGGGCGCGACTTGAAGTCGTGGGGAATATTATCCGCAATTGCTGTCGTGTGTTTGTTGCTGGGCGTTGTGTTGGGGCGGGTTACCGTTGCGACTTCACTGGCTGATGGGGCAGGGCCAGTCGAAGACAAAGTGGGTGCCATTAGCAGCAACCAGTTTCTGGACAGGAACGGCATCTTTGTTGATGGCGCTGCCGCCAGTAACCTGATTGTCGATATTCCGGATGCCGCATTCGGGGATCAGTTTCAGGGACCAGCCGTAGCGATGTTGTGTTCGCTTGGGACTTATTCAGCATCCGGTTCAACACAGCAGCAGTGTCTGCAGTGTCATTATGGCGTGACTTCCGCAAAATCGAAGTTTCGCAAAACGCATATGTCGATATTGAATTCCGAATTGTGCTCAAAGTGTCATGTCGCGAGTCGGGATGGGGGCCTTCCTGTAATGGATGGTCCCATGCCGCGGCGGCCGTGGCACGACGTTGATCAGAAAAGTTCGCCAACGAGCTGAGGGGTTGGGCGAACAGTGCACGTCGCGAAAGTCTTTTTCGCAACGCGCATTCACGCCCCCTTTGTACTCTTAGCAGTTGATCGCTTAATGGCGTCGGCGTTTTAATCGGGTTGAACTGTTCTGAGGTTCCACGGCTGCGAACGTCGGGGCCACCTGGCTATTGCTGCAGGATGTAGTCGATGGCCGCTGAGGTTGTGTTGAGGCTGGCGTTGTCGGTGACCACTGATTCAGGGGCGTTGGTGGAGCTGTAGGCTTTCGTGACAATCGGTGGTGTGTGTTTTTCGTGTCCAATCCACAGTTTGTCTGGTGCTGACAGGGCCAGCAAAGTCGGCAGGTCGCCGTACTTGACAGCTCCGGGAAGGAAGTTAGCGTGTTTCCAATCGATCAGATTTGCGAATCGGAAATTCGCCGTGTCAATGGCGGCCGAATCAATGGCCGATCCTGCGATGGCTCGAGCGGCTGCCAGCAACGGGCCTCCGCCGTTTACTCCCACGGCAAGCACGGCTTTGGGGCTGTGTTCGTCACTATTGACCCAGGCCGTAACGGTCAGGATGTCGTGCACGCGGCGAGCAAACATGGTTTCATTGTAACAATACGTATAGCCTGCAAACTGGCGAGGGTTCTTGACGGTTTGGTTTTCGGTGAGCGATTCCCCGTTGATGTTGAATTCTCCCTGCCCGAACAAATCGACTCCAACAACCGAATAGCCAGCTCCGACCAGTCGCAGCAGATCTGCATGAGCTTCTCCGTTTGGGAACATGCCAGCTTTGCCTTTTCCGTCGATCCACAGAACTACTTTTTGGTTCCATTCGACCGATTTTGGGTAGACGGAAACGATCGGCAGTTGTTCCTTGTGTGTTGTCAGAGTGATGATGTCGCCGAATTCCCAATAGCCGGCTCGTTCTTCTTTCCAGACTTTCGTGCGTTGGATATCTTCGGGCTTAGGCAATTGTCGGTTGATGAGCGTTTTCCAGGCGGACCGTACATTAGCGAAGTAGTTCTGAGTGTCGGTGTTGCTTTCTGGTGCGTGATTCGACAGTGCCGCAAGATCGCGTTCGTTCAGTTGTTTAAGCAGGTTGCGTTCGTGCTGATCGCCGCCATCCGGGACAGGATGCTGATCGTCCCAGACGGTATATTCTTCTTTGGTAAGCGGTTTCCAATCGAGTTCTTTGATGGGTTCCGGAAGGCCAAGCTTCAGGTGCCTGTTCATCCAGGAATACATGATGCCGCGAGTAACCGAGTTGTAATTGTGCGGGAAGTGCAGCATCGGCTCGCAGTACACGTTTTCCGGTGCATCGAGCATCGAATACAGTTGTTGCAACTGCGGGTAGCCTTTGGTCATCATTTCTTTTGTCCAGTCGTCCGCTGCGGTCATGGCCTGCGGTCGAGGTGCGAACAAGGCGGCAAGTTCGACGTTGCCGGTGCCGATTCTAAGCAGGCTGCAGTTTTCACACGTGCAGCCTCCCTGCATGCTGGTGGAGACCATGCCGTTTGGGAATCCGGCGATGTGGCGATCGTCGATGGCTCCCAGCAAAATCGTCTGAGTGCCTCCGCCACTGCCGCCGGTGATGGCGATGCGTGCAGGATCGACATCGGGCAGGCCAGCCAGAAAATCGAGTGCTCGAACGCCGTTCCATGTTTGCAGACCCATGATGCTGTGCAGACGAGCTTCTGCCTGAGGACTGTAGAAACCCCAATCGGCGCTGGCTTCAAATTCCGGTCGACGGACGGCATGTCGGTGAGCCAGTTCGTACGATATCTGGTAACTGTCGACATAGCCGAGCATATCGAAAATGAATGTCACACAGCCCATGCGAGCCAGCTGAGCACACCGGGCAAGTTTAGGAAAGCGGCCGGAATCTCGATACAGTTCGGCTCCGGATTCGATCATCGCTTCCATCTTGTCTTCGCCATAATCCTGCTGTCGCCCGCCATGACCGTGAGGGCACAGAACGGCCGGCCGCTTTATGTTGTCGTCACCTTCCGGGCGAAACAGCAGGCCGGTTACGAAGTGGCCTGGAAGACTTTCGAAGTAGACTTTTTCAACCGTGAACCCGTCGCGGAACACCTTGCCGTGAATCGTTGGATGCAGGGGCCTCTTTGCAGGCATCGGCCAAAGTCCGGTGGACACGAGCACTCGTTGTTTAAGTTCTGCCCGACGTTGTTCCCAGGCAGTTTTCGAGGGAGGCACTTCGAACGGAAAGTATCCGTTCAGGTCGATGGGATCTTTCAACCGAGAATCTTCCGGTTGTTGATCGGCCTCGAAGACACGGTGATGCGCGGGGTCTGCGGCGAACGTCAGATTCGAGGCGTCGAAAACGTTCAGTGTGACGAGGATAGCGGCAAATCGCATCATCTTTTCGAAAACGGCGAGTTGTTTCATGGTGAGAATCTCAGAAACAGGAGGGATTCGGACGGACGGATGGAAGTTAGTGTCAGCGGAACCTCAGAGATTACATAATCGTTACAGAATGCATAGCGATGCACCAAAACGCGGGCCAAAATCGATGAGTCAGGTTTTGACGATGTGGCCGCCGAGACACGAATCCGCCCTTTTGGTGTGCAGAGAAACAGGAAACGCGCGTTTCCACGGGTTCAAAACCTCAGCGAATGACTTTCGACGTGCGGCGTCATATAATAGTCGAGTCCTGCCTACACAGCGATTTGGGGCCTGTTCGAACGAAAAGTTCGTCCGTTCTCGGAGTCCGTCGCTTCCCACCTACCGTCGATTTTTTACCAATTGCACTTCTGCTGACAAGCCTTTTGCGTCTATGTCTGTTCCGAGCCCAATTCAAATCAACCACCGCGCGCAAGTGTTTGCTGAGCGCAAGGCTTTAGCATTAATCTGTTTCGCAGTGCGCGAAAAGAAACGATTTCAAACTGTTTGCCTCATGGCGATGGTTTCGCTGCTGCTTGTTGGCTGCGGCCCGAAAGGGGAAGTTCGCGAATACGTGGTTAAGTCAGAAGGCGAACGCGTTTTTACGAGTGACTTACTGAAGAGCGAGTTCGGTGTGATTCCGTTTACCTGGGAAGTTCCTGATTTGTGGAAGTTGGCCGGAAACGACCAGTTCAGCAAGGTGGCCTGGACAGTCGGCTCGACGGAAGATCAGGCGCGAATTACCATCAGTGATCTTCCGGTTGCCGCCGGGCTGGTTCCTCAGATTAGTCGTTGGCGCGGGCAGATTGGTATAACGCTGGCCGCAAACGACGACCCAATGCAGGGCACCGAAACAGTAAAGCTCGACGGTGGTTCCGGCACTTATGTAGCCTTCACGGGTGAAGAAGAAACGATTCTGGGATTGATGGTGCCGCTCGGCGACAATCTTTGGATATTCAAATACCGCAGCAGCAATGCCGTTGCGGATCAGCAAAAAGAACGGTTCCGTAAGTTCTGTGAGTCTGCGAAGATTCCTGCAACTCAGGGAGACAAATAATATGTCAACAACAATTTTACCCGGCGATGTTTCTTCAACGGACAATGCCGACCATCAAGAGAATCCCGTCAGTGCCGTCGCATGGAAGTGCGTCGATGTGTTGGCTTCGATGAAGCTTACGGTCGTAATGTTCCTGATGGGCATGTTTGTTGTGTTTGTCGGCAGTCTGGCTCAGGCTCGTCACGACGTCTGGCAGGTGGTGCATCAATATTTCAGAACGTACGTCGCCTGGATCGACATGGCGGATTTCTTCCCGCCATCCATGTTTCCGGAACTGGTTAGCTTCGATTGGAATTCGCTGGGTTTGTTCCGCTTTTTGCCGTTTCCCGGCGGTTGGACAATCGGCTGGATTATGCTCGCCAATCTACTTACGGCACACGCGTTGCGTTTCAGAATTCGGGCGACCGGCGGTCGCCTTGTGGCGGGATTTTGCATCATGGGAATCGGCGCATTGTTGACCGGATTGGTTGTCTGGACGGGGAATCAGCAGACGGGCGTTGAGTACGGTGCCACGCTGCTGTCTCCTGTTCGGGTCTGGTATTTGATGTTAGGCGTGATGGGCGTCGCTGCGGTATTGCCGGTGGCATCTGCGTTAATGAAGTCAGGTATGTCAAAGCCTGAACGCGTTTTGATGGGTTCAATTGGTGTTTTGCTGGGAGGCGTGCTGGCCTACTTTGTGATTGGCGGCGAGGAAGCTCGGTTGAACCTGTCATCGATGCGGATCCTGTGGCAACTTCTGAAAGGACTTGCCTGTGCGATCGTGATTCTGATCGGTTCGAATCTGCTGTTTGCGAAACGTGGTGGCATTGTTGTGTTGCATATCGGGGTGGCCCTGCTGATGTTTAGCGAATTGCAGGTGGGAATTACAGCAAAGGAAAACATGCTGGCGTTGAAGGAAGGCGAAACGTCTTCTTTTATGCGTGATACTCGAGAACGTGAGCTGGCTGTCGTGCACCGCATGGACGGCAAAGATCACGTGGTAGCGATTTCTGAAATTCATTTGGTGAATGCAGCGAAGGCCGAAGATCCGGCAGCCAAATTGATTGACGTTGAATCGCTTCCGTTTGTGATTCGCGTGGACACGTTTCTTCGCAACAGCCGTCTGCGTTCAATTCTGCCTGGCGAAGAGGCCGCGTCTACCGGATTGGGTTCGTTTGCGACTTCAGTTGAAGTGGATCCTGTCACTGGAATGGATGATGCTCATGATATGAGTTCAATTCAGATTGTCCTGCTGGACCGCTCTACTGGTCAGGAACTGAATTCATTGCTGTGTTCTCAGGATATCAGCGAAACCAGAACGGTGCCGATTGCCGAACAGGCGACCGTCGACAACAAAGAATATCAGTTCTATCTTAGGTTCCAGCGGAATTATAAAGACTACGAAGTCGAATTGCTGGACGTTAGCCGCACAAACTACGTCGGCACGGCGACTCCTCGTGACTATCGTTCGCAGATTGTGATCCGCGACAACGAGACGGGGGAGTCCGATGAGTTTGCGTTGTGGATGAACAACCCGTTGCGCTACAAGGGCGAAACCTTCTATCAGTCTGGCTACAACGAATTGCCGGACGGCACTGAAATGACCACGTTGTCGGTCGTTCGCAATACCGGGTGGATGTTGCCTTATATTGCCTGCATGATTGTGGCGGTCGGCATGTTCGCACAGTTTGGTTTGACTCTGGGGCGATACCTGTCTCGGTTTGATAGACCTTCTGTGCAAACGGCGGGTGTTACTGAATCGGCTATTCCGTCAAACATGCCTGCTGGTATTCGCAAATCAGCTGCAGTGAATACTTTGGGCACGACTGCGCCATCGGGCGATGATGCTTTCGACTGGGGCGTATTGCTTACGACGATTTTCTTAGGACCTTTGGCTGGCATTGTTGTTGGTAACAAGGCACGTAAGTCGTGGTCGATTGTTGTGCCCATCTGGATTGTTCTGCTGAGTGCATTGTGGCTGGGAAGCAAAGCTAGTCCTCCAAAGGAAGACGCAGATTCGATGAATTTGTACGGGTTTGCTCAGGTTCCGGTTGCCTGGAAGGGCAGGGCCCAGCCGATCGATTCGTTTGCTCGTACAGAACTGCTGATGGCATCTCATAAGTCGACCTTCAAAGGTGAACTGAGTGCTGCCGAACTTGATCATCCGAAGAAGCACGAACAGATTGTTGATCGAGTTGTCAAATACTGGCCATCGGTGAAGCGAGAATCGCTTGAGGGGTTTTCTGGTGAGTACAACGAATGGATTACGAAAGTAGAAGAGCTTACGGCATCAGGGCGCGAAGCTGTTGAAGAGCGTCTGCGCGATGCGATGATTACTCGGATGCCGGCCGTACGTTGGTTTTTAGACGTTGTGGCTCGTCCTGATCTGGCTAAGCGACATCGCGTGATCAAGATTGAGGACGATCAGGTGTTGTCTTTGCTGGGTCTCGAAAAACGTGCCGGGCTGGCGTATTCGGTTGAGGAAATTCAGCAGAATCTGAAAGAACTTGAGAAGATCAATACGGATGGTTTGAAGCTGGAGATGCAGGAACAACAGCATCGGATGACTCAGCTGGAACGACGTGTTGTTGCTTTGTTCAGAACGGTTAGCCGCGTTGATTCGCTGCAGAACATATTTCTTGTTCGTGATTCCGAAGGCATGCTGGATTCGATGGTGAAGGCATGGTGGGTTCTGGATCGCCTGGGAGACAGCCCCGCCATTATGGCGGTGCCCACTGGTTCTGAAAATGAACAACGATCATGGGAAACTTTGATTGCGGCGAGTGCCATCAGCAACGTCGCGTTGGAGTTTCGCAATGCTGGCGTCACCAGTCGCGAAGAAGCGGCGAGTTATATCGAAACGAAACTGCCGCGAAAAATTGTCGTCGATGCGGTGGCCGGAAGTGTGGCGATCCTGAAGTCTACGCTGGAAGATTCAGCAAAAGTGGCGGGCGTTCCGATGGAAGCCGACGCTGTGAAGAAGCGAGCACAGGATGCGGCGGCATCGATTTCAGATCCGTTCCTGAAACGCGTGCTGGGCATCATCGGAGCTGCAGAAGCCGGTGCCACGACTGATGAAATGCTGGCGGGATTGCTGGACGGCGACTTTCAGAAGATTGCGGCAGAGCGAATGTCTGCTGACACATTTCAGGTGTTTGAAGCACTTCAGCAGCGTCCCGGTGATAAGCGACTGGATCAAATTCGTGCTCGATTGCAGAGCGTTTCTGGAGAAGACGAGGGTGCTCTGGCTTCAAAAATGAATCAGGAACTTGTGCAGGTTGTATTGGATGATCTCGAAGAGCGAGCGGACGGACTGATTTACAATGCGGACGAATCGTCGACCTTCGAGCAGGGTACAAAATCGATGGTCGACATACTGACTGGCTGGCAGATGGGTGATGTGACTTCGTTTAACGGCAGCGTCAAGAGCTATAGAGAATACCTGGCATCAAATAAGCTGCTGCACATGGATGCTTCACTGGTTAGTGAAGAAGCATTCTTCAACTTCTTTGAACCATTCATGAAGGCGATTTATCTGTACATGCCGGTTCTGATTCTGTCGTTTCTTAGCTGGATTGTCTGGCCGAAGACGCTTCGTCGAACTGGTTTTTGGCTGATGGGGTTGGCCTTTGTGGTGCATACCGTGGCGTTGCTGATGCGAATGCACATTTCCGGGCGACCGCCGGTGACGAATTTGTATTCTTCAGCCATCTTCATCGGCTGGGCTGTTGTCGGAGCATCGTTCATAGTCGAACGCCTGCTGCGAAACGGTATCGGCAATATTCTGGGAGCGTCTGTCGGTTGCGGGACATTGGTGATCGCTCACTATCTGGCTCGCGACGAAGGCGACACCATGGGCGTAATGCAGGCCGTGCTTGATACGACATTCTGGCTGGCGACTCACGTGGTTTGTATTACGCTGGGTTACGCTGCCACGTTTTTGGCGGGTGCGATGGCGATCGCCTATTGCCTGATGGCCAACTTCAGTTCGGAAAAGGCCCGTGCGGATCTGCCAAAACTCGGCAAGATGATTTATGGCGTTCTGTGCTTTGCGCTGTTTTTTAGCCTAGTCGGTACGGTACTCGGCGGTCTTTGGGCCGACGATTCGTGGGGGCGATTTTGGGGATGGGATCCGAAAGAAAACGGAGCGATGTTGATCGTGATGTGGAATGCAGTGATCTTGCACGCTCGCTGGGACAAAATGGTGAAGGACTATGGCACGGCAGTGCTAGCGATGTTTGGCAATATTGTGACAGCCTGGTCCTGGTTTGGTGTGAACGAGCTGAAAGCAGGTCTGCACACTTATGGTTTCACGGAAGGTCGGTTGCTGGCGCTGGTGGTGTTTATTGCTCTGCAAGCCATCATCATTTTGGGTGCCATGATTCCGGTTATCGGCAAGTCGGCAAACAAACGCATTGAACCCTTATAGGTTGATCGAGAGCTTAACGTTCCGAGTTCGGGACGTTGTGTTCGTTCGGGCGGCTTTGTCAGTGCAGAGCGTATGATACCGGCGGCGCGAGTCACCGGTGTATGCGCTTTCGTCCCGGGGAACTCAGGCCGCGATTGAAAACACACACAGAATGGCAAGCCAGGCAATTCCCAGAGCATGCCAGAACCACATCGCGACGGTGACTCCGAAATAGTATTCGTGATCGTATCGATCGCAGAAGGCGGCCAGTGTGATCCACAGCAGCACAGATTGGGCGATCAGAAAGTGCATTGCGTGTAGTGTCGTGAACATGAATACAAAGCCGTGCGTGTTCATCTGAGGGTTCTGGAAGTCTTTGGTTCCGTTTACGAAACTCCAGAGCCCATACGACTGTACACCGACAAACAGCACGGCGAACGTCAGAGCCAGTAACAGCGAACGGCGAAATTCCGGCTGACGTTCCACCTTCACCTGATTCCAGCCAGCGTGCAGAAACCAGCTTCCAAGTAGCAAAAACAGCGTGCTGAACTGAAAAGCGGTTGGCAACCGAAGTCGTTCGCTGGGTGGTGGTGCTTTGAAAATTAACGCCAATCCCCATGCCAGGGCAATGCAAATCGCGGCCTGAGCTATCGTCGCCAGAAAAAAGCGACGGGCCATCATGCTCTGGTTTTCGGCCCAGCGTGAAGACATTGGAATCTGAGCGAACAAAATGAGGACGGTGGACTTGCCGAATCGACCGATCCGACCAGAATAGTTACTGAAAGCACTCTGGTTGTTTTTTGCCAGCCTGCCTCAGCCGCTAATTGTAGTGTCGCGCGTTGGTTTTGTCCGGTATTTTGAAAACACACAAGGATTCCAAATGAGACTGTTTAGCCTGGTGGTATTGACCGCTTTGTTTATGTCGGGAATAAACGTCATGGCAGAAGATGCTCCGGAAAAGAAAGCACCTGAAACGGTGCATGACTTCAAATTGAAGTCTCTGGAAGGCGAAGAAGTTGATATGTTAAAATACAAAGGCAAAGTGTTGCTGGTTGTGAACGTAGCGAGTGCCTGTGGGGCAACTCCTCAATACGAACAGCTGCAGGCTTTGCACCAAAAGTATTCAGAAAAGGGCCTTATTGTAATGGGATTTCCATGCAACCAGTTTGGTTCTCAGGAACCAGGCAGCTCAAAAGACATTCGCGAGTTCTGTTCGAGCAAGTACAGCGTTAAGTTTCCAATGTTCGAAAAGGTTGACGTGAATGGCGACGGGCAGACGCCTCTATACGAAATGTTGAAGTCTCAGGCTGATGATCACAGTAACATAGGCTGGAATTTCGAAAAGTTCATCGTCGGCAAAGATGGAAAAGTAGCCGCTCGATTCAAGACTCGCACTAAGCCGGACGCTCCGGAAGTTATCACATTGCTGGAAGAAGAATTGTCGAAGTAGTTCGCAAACATCGAACCGTTTAAATCTGCATCTGAGTCCCGGTCCTGCTGACAGGCTGGGACTTTTTGCTGCGCTATCTCAGATGCGGCGATGCTCGGACGGCGCCCAGCAGTTTGTCGATGTGTGCGATCGAATTATATAGATGTGCGGAGACTCGCAGAAACCTTTTTCCGTTCCATGAGGCCACCGGTGTCTCAATACCATGTTGCTCACGGAGTTCGATTTGCAGCGGATCGGGGTGGCCGTGATACCCAGGTTGCCAGTTGGCTGGTTGAGGCAGTTCGACGGCGCACATGCTGATGACATCCTGTTCCGTCGCCGTACAGAATGGGCCGATGCCATCGATTGCCAGCAGTTCTTTGCGAGCGTGGCAGATCAACTGATGAGCGTGTTCGCGAAATGTGTTCAGGCCGATTCGCTTAAAGAAGGCGATGGCCGCGGAAATGGAAATCAGTGGTGCTGGATCTCGCGTGCCCAGCCAGTTGGTTCGATCCTGCCAGAGTGGAGCGTGTCCCGCGATGGATCCTCCCCAGCTGACGATCGGGCACTGGATTTTGTTGTGATGTTTTGGGTGGACCCACAGAAAGCCGCTGCCAAACGGAGCACACAGCCACTTATGACAACTGGCACAGTAATAGTCGCACCCGATATCGTCCAGATGCAGGTCCAGCATCGCGATTGCATGCGGGCCATCAATGGCGGTTAGGATTCCGCGTTGTCTGGCCAGCTGGCAAACTCGCTGAACCGGCAGAATTGCGGCCGTTGGCGAAGTGACGTGGCTGATGACGATGATTCGAGTGCGTTCTGTTATCGCGTTGCCAATGGCCGATAGTGTGCCTTCGTCATTTAACGGGAAGGGAAGTTGAGCGGTAACAATCTTTGCTCCGGTCGATTGGCATTTGCGTTGCCAGATATTTCGAACAGCGCCGTACTCGTGATCGGTAAACAGAACTTCATCACCAGCCTGCAGTTCAACGCTTTCGGCCACGATGTTCATAGCAATCGTCGCGTTGTCAATCAGTGCCAGTCGTGCGGGCTTTGTATGCAGAAAGTTTGCCAATTGTTCGGCTGTGTCGGCAAGTTGTGTTTCCATCTGCTGACAAAGAAATCGCATTGGTTGCCGTTCGAGCTGCAGTGACCAGTCTTCGCGGATACGGCGAACTTCGATCGGTGACGGGCCGAACGATCCGTGATTAAGGTAAGTCGTATTTGGGTCAAGGTCCCAGAGTTCTGCGTAGGATTCGTTCATTATGTTTTCAGGTTTCGGATTATCAATCGGGGCCAGCCATCCAGTCAGTCGCAACTGAGGCTGGTTATGTGATCTTGATATGTTTCCATTTTCCTGAAAGAAAACGCAGCAGCATTGCGGTCCCCATTAGCAGGATATGAGCCGTGCAGGCCAGCCAGAGTTTCTGCACAGTCGCTCCTTCTGATCTTACGATAATCCACGCGGGAAGTGTCATGACAAACCAGCTGGAGCACATTGTTATCAGCATGGGAAACAAAGTGTCTCCAGCGCCACGCAGTGCGGATGCAAATACGACTGCCATCGCGTCAAATATGGAATAGACGGCCACAAACTTCAGGAGTGTTGCGGCAATCGGCAGGACGGATTCAACGGATTGGACTTCGCTGGTTGGCGTCGCTGTGAATGTTAGAAAAGGCATCAGGCTGACTTCGGGGAAAAATACAAGCAGGATCGCCGCAGCCCCTGTCCAGACAATTCCCATGCGGATGGCGTTCCATGTTGTGCGGGTGGCGGCGGACTGCAAGCCCGCTCCGATGTGGTGTCCGACGAGCGTCTGTACGGCTGTGCCGAATCCCAGCAACGGGATGAAGATCAGGCTGTTCACGCTAAAAGCCAGGTTTGTCGCGGCCATCGCGTCTCGGTTCAGGCTGCCCACAATGAGCAGGAAAAACAGGAATCCGGAATTGTCCACAAAGTAATGCAGGCCGCTGGGAAAGCCGTATCGAAGATACTTTCGCATCAGATCACGGTCAGGCTTCCATGTACTTCTGAAAGGGAACCTGTTTCTGAGGCCGTCCTTTCGCAGAAGCACGATGTACATCAAAATGTCGCAGCCCCTGGCCAGTAACGTCGCGATGGCGGCTCCGGTGATGCCAAGTTCCGGCAGGCCCCAGTTGCCAAAGATCAGTCCGTAGTCGAAAACGATATTGATGATCACGCTGATCATGTTCACGCACATCACGACGGCAGTTTTCTGGCGTCCGCTGAAGAAACAGCTGAAGGCGTTTGATACAAGCAACAACACACTGCCCATGCAAAGAGTGTCGAAGTAGGCCGTTTCCTGTGCGACGACACTTTCTGTGTGATTCGCGAAGGTAAACAACGAATGAGAATACGGAATGAACAGCGTAATCAATAGACCGGAAACGATTGCCAGCCAGACGGCCTGCCACAGCGACGCCGTGAGTTCTCGTGTTTTTCCAGCTCCATCGAACTGTGAAATAAACGTGTTGGCGTACAGGATTGTGCCCAGAGGAACACAGACTGCCGTCCAGTGCAGCATAGACGCCGGTGTTACTGCAGCAATGATATCGAGCGACGTTGCTCCCGTTGGCGATGATGGCGAATAGCCAGCCAGCATTACTCGGTCAGCAACGCTCATCAACGAATGAGATCCCGCGCTGATAATGAGCGGTACAGAGACGACGAATAGTTCGCGAAAACTTCCCGGCAGGTTTTTGCGGCTGGGAGTCTGGCCTTCCGCCATCGAATGTTCAGTTTGTTCCATTGCGGCGCAGCGGTCAGTTGGCAGTTGAAGAATCGGCCAGCAACGTTCCGGCCAGCAGCATGCCCAGCCAAACCAGCAACAGTCCGGCGAACAGATTAATACTCATGTTTGCAATGGCAGCGCCCACATGGCCAGCCTGCAGCAGATTCAGTGAATCGAGAGCAAAGGTCGAAAATGTAGTCAGAGATCCCAGCATGCCGGTGATTAGACACTTTTCCATCGCTGGCGATAAATGGTTTGGTCTGGCAGCGATGGTGACAAGCACACCAATGGCAAAGCAGCCAATCAGGTTGACGGTCATAGTTCCGGAAAAACTAAAATCGTCCCCGGCGGACCTCGTTACAAATCCCGAAATGTAAAATCGGGCGAGGGCTCCAATGAAGCCCCCGACGCCGATGGCAAACGCAATGTTGAAGTGTGACATGAACCTGATCAACGCAGAAACGGGAAAGCCGAACGTCTGAGAGTATTTGTCAAAAAGGACGCAGCGGCTTTCTGCCTGGGGCTAAAACTGTTCCGAAAACTTCCACAGATGTCCATCGCTGCGAATGAACAACGCGTTGTTGGAAGCGGCGGGGCTGCATAGGATTGTTTCGCCAAGATCCAGTTCAGACACGATCTCGCCTTTGTCAGCGGACGGCTTGACGACAAACGCAAGGCCGTTTTCATTGAAGAAGAACAAGTGACCGTTGGATACAACCGGAGTGCCGCTGAATGGTCCTTTCAGTCGCAGTTGCCAGACGCGTTCACCCGTTTCAATGCTGCCTGCTGAAAGAGCTCCGGCCGAATTGACGGTAAACGTCAGGCCGTTCAGAGCGACGGGACTTGGAGTTGAAGGTGACAGGTTGGATGAATTCCAAACCTGTTCCAGCGACTTGCCATCGGCGGCCGGTTTGACAGTAGTAAGACCGTTGGAAGGAATAAAGATCGTGCCATCAATTACAGATGAAGATGGGATTGTCGATGCCCCGTCAGAAAATTCCCATACAACTGTTCCCGTTTCAGGGTCAACACCCGCAAGTCCTTTTGATGACTGCAGCAGAGCCAGAGCAGGGCTGCTGTCTGTCGCAGGCAGAATGGTGGGGGACGTCCAGTTAGCTTTGCGAGGCCGGTCGATTTTCCATTTGGTTTCTCCGGTTTCTGCGTCGACACCGATCGCAAATGCTTCCGCATCACTTTCGACCTGAGCAACAACGGTTGTGCCAATGATGATCAGCGACGACGACATGCCCAGACTGTTGCTTGCATTGGGATATTCTGAACCGAGGCCGCGATACCACTGCAGGTTGCCAGCCATATCTGTGCAAATCAGATCGTTGCTGGAATAGAAAGCAAATACGCGTTCTCCATCGCTGGCAGGAGTTGGTGTGGCGACGCACATTTTTTCGTGGCAGCCGGTGCGTCCGGTTGCCTCAAACTGACGATCCCATTGCAGTTCGCCTGTGGCCGCATCAAAGCTCATGACATGCAGTCGATCCTGAGCATATCCCGAACTTGCGGTCAGCAGAATCTGGCCTTTCACTGCGATCGGGCTGGAAACACCACGACCCGACAATTCGACTTTCCAGGCAATGTTGCCTCCGCTTAGTTCGGTGGGCAGGTTTTCACCTTCAGCCACTGAATTGCCAAGGTTGCCTCGGAACTGTCGCCAGTCGCCCGCGTCTGCGTTTAGGCTCGATGCAACTAGAATTAATGCAATAAGTGATAGACGTTTCATCGGTTGACTCCAGTCGCGTTTTCGCGTTTTGCAGACTTGTCAGATGGAAGAACGGCTGAGCCTGTGCTGTCACAGACTCGCAGCTGGAACTGATAATCCTGCGCCCACGGCTGATCCTGTTCGTTCTGGCACACCTTGATCAGGATTGTGTTGGGGCCGGCTTTCAGTGTTACGGGCACCTTGTATTGATCCATTCGCGTGCCGCGATGGTATTCTTCTCGTTCAAACTTAAGTTCACCATTGACCCACAGCTTCCATGCGTTGGGAGTGCCCAGACGCATTTCGACCGACTGATCCCTGGAGCTGTTATAGGTTGTGGTGGCATACATCAGCGAGCCCTTGTAGTTTTCAAGCTGTTTGCCGATATCGACTGTGCCGTAATCGTCTTCGGTGGATAATGCCTGCCATTTGACTTTTTCCAGCTGGCCATCATATTCGGCGGTTAGGTCGATATTTTTTTCCGGTTCATAAGCAACCGGAAAGCCCTTCATGTCTTTATTATCGAAGGGGCCAATAATCTTCCATTCCGCCAGAAAGCCGAAGTGTTTTTGGATGTTAATTTCATCGCCCGCATCTCGAAGTGCTTTTGCAATCTTCTTGACATGATCTTCGTGCACGGCACCTTTCAGTGCTTTGCGATAAGCTGCCGTGGCGTCATTTCCTTCAGCCACTTCCGCTGCGTTTAGTAGCCGCTGAACAGCATCGCGGCGAAACTCCGGGCTGGGATCGAGCAGCATTGTGGGGATGAGTTCATCTTCCAGTTGAGGGCTGCGTTTCAGCAGCCACTCATAAGCTAGTCGGCGAGCAGCAGGCGATTCTGTAGTTGTCTTTACGAATGCCACAAGTTCGTCTTTAGGCAGCGAACGACCCGATTTGATTTCTGCATCGGCGATCGATTCAAACGTTCCGCGAAGCCAGTTACTGGCAAGTAGCGAACTGTCTTGAAACGCTTTCAGGACGGGTAGCAGGTTTTTTGCCCCGCCGTTCACAAGAGCTTCACTTGCCTTTCGAGCTTCTGCTGTGCCTTTTGAAAAGTCACCGACAGATTTCAGAATGTCAATCTGGTCGGCCTGGACGCAAACAGTGAGAAATGCCGCTATGAGGGCAACTGCAACGATTTTCATGAAAGACTCTCCAGGGGAACAATTTTACGTCTTGAGTTTTTTTTGGGGGGGGGCTGGCTTTCGGCTTGCCTGAACCGGATTGGTTCGGGCAGGCAAGTCCGTAGGTGATAGTTAACCTAACGCTACTGCACCTTGCGAATCGTATAGTGCCGAGTGACCGGTTGGTTCACTTTATAGATTTCATTTTCGATTTCTTCAGCCGCCGCTTCGGCATTCTGGATATTTTCTTCCAGTCCCTGCAATTGTATTCGTTCCTTTGCCGTGACTGCTTCCAGTTCCTTGTTGTTGGGCTGACTGCCAAGTTCTCGCGAATGTCGAGCCCACGATTGGAATAATCGCCAACCATCGCGAAGTGACTTTACGGGGCCCTCGTTCTTCTGTTTGTTCAGCATCGCGACATTGAGAGCCTGTTGGTACTGCGGTGTCCTGTCGTTTTCCTGCAGTTCAATGTGGCGTGACAGAGCGACGTTGGTGAAGGATCCGACAACGACATCGTCAATCACAAGTTCATAGTTGCCGCTTTCCAGACCGTGTACTTCAAGTCCTTCTTTGCTGGCTTTGTGTCCAAGGTGTAATAGTCTGGCACCGGGTTGAGCTTCTTCCGGCAACACCCATGGCAGTCCCTTTGCTGTCCAGTCGAATTCAATGCCTGTATCTGTCTTCTTCAGATTTTCGACTTTGCCGCCGACGGGGAAGGCTTTCAATGAACCGTTTGCCACTGGCTGAATGCGAATGTTCGATAACGGACTTCGCAGGCCAAGGTCATCGATCATGGAAAAGGCCATTACAACCTGTCCCGGCGGATCAGGATGGACGGCATCTTTAATCATGGTGAAGGTCGGCTCGTTTTCTCGTGCTTCGAGAGTCAGGTCATTCAGTGGGCCAAACATGTCTACATAGCTGAGCCCGGATTCAACAGCAACGTCCTGCAACCATCGACCATAATAAGCCAGCACGCTGTTGTACTGTGACAACATTTCCGGCGGTCGTGGTCGTTGAGGATTCTGGCGTAGCCGGGCCGCGCGAGAATCAAACATCGTCGGCGACATCAGCACGGGGGTCGCTCCGCTTTCGCGAATTTTCGCAACCAGTTCAGTCATGTCATCCTGATACGTTGTGAAGATTTCCGGGTTGAATGGTTGATAGCTGCCATCGTTCATACCCAGCAGAATGCTTACGTAACGCGGCTTGTAATCGATCACGTCTCGGCTGACTCGAGCCAGTGCGTCCCATGCTCGCGCCCCACCGATGCCTGCGTTATGAAAGTGAATTCGGCGTTCTGGAAATCTCTGGTAAAAGAAGTCTTCCACGTACTGCGTGTACAAGCGCTGATGAGTAATGCTGTCGCCAAGAAAGACAAACGTGTCACCATCCTGCAGGTCGATCTTTGCGGGAATGGAGGGGAATTGTTTTGTTTCGCCACCGGCGTTCTGAGCCGTTGCTGTGTCAGTTAGCGAACAGCAGGCAGCAAGCGTCGTGGTAAAGGCGACCACTAGCAGTCGATTCAGCATAAAAGACTCCAATCTTCGGCAGGATCTGCAGGAAATGGTTGAGGCGTGTGAAATGAGCTCAGACGGAAAGCGTTTGGGCCATTCATTCGTGTTCTGGCGAGAAGCAAAGCGGGCTAGTCTGCATCAGCAAATGAATATTTTTCCGCTTTGCTGAACTGCAATCGTCGACAATTTCCGTTCAATTTGCCAGCGAACGGCAAGACTTCGCTGCGAAACTTCACGGACAGCTGAATTATGAAACGCCTTATCTGCCTTAGCCTGTTGCTAATGACGTCAACTGGTTGCCAGGGGCTGCTACACGAATTGCAGCCGCATCGTCTGTGGCGAATGAACTATCAGGAATCTTCGGGCCGTATGGATGGTTCATATTTTTCCATGAACGATCCACTGGATCAACCAGTGGTGACACCGGAAATCAGCTCTGCCGAATAAGCTGAGTCCGATCGGCGTGTCCGGAAAAGAAAGCACGTCAGAGGAATACCAGGCTTTAGCGGGTCTGCAGTTCGTCTAATATTCCGTCCCACAAAGCGATTCGGTGAGTGATGGAGTTCTGTGCTGCGATGATTGCTTCCTGAACGCTAAGTTCTGAAGTTCCGCAAACTCGATTCACTAGTGCGTGAGACAGCGGTCCATGGTGATCGCCATCCAGCTCGATGTGGCGTTCTATGTAATGTTGCAGACGAGGAGCGGTCATTCCCGCAGACTTGAATCCGCTCAACAGCCTCTGAAACATGTCCGGAATAATGTCTTCACGGCCAAAGCAAAATGCTGCGGCAACTTCAGAAGCCGATCCATTTACAGCAAGCTCGTGATTAAACGAAACGAAACGCTTCACTGTCTCGGGTATCTGAGCCTGCTCAAGAGCCACAGATACGGTCTGGCCGCGTCGAAGGTTTTCGACAAAATTATTGATTGCTGTCGTGGGGGCCAGCACGTCGTCCATGGCTGACAGATAGATGTTGAAGTGGCAGCTGAAGTTCCCCTCGCCGTCTTCATCAGATTCTTCGCCAAGGACAATTTCATTGACAAACCGTGTCAGCTGAGGATCACGTGGTGGCAACCATGGCACGTTACATCCGCAGATCTCCTGTTGCAGTCTCTTAAGTAACCACATGAAATCGAAAACTGCAAACACGTGATGCTGCATAAAGATCTGCAGATCAGACGAAGTTTGAATCGCGTTGTACAATTCGTGTTTTAGCAGTCGTTCACGAAGAGACTGAGTTTCGTGCAAGACGATAGATGCAATAGACTCGTTGGGTTGTGCGATGGACATTGCTGGATTGACCAATAGATGTTCGGTGGCAGGGGAGTTTCCGGCCAGAATCCAACGGGGATCACCCACGGCGGACGCAACCAGTTCGGGCTAATTGTACACCTGTCCGCCAATGGAACGACCGGATCGTGGTTGATTCTCGATCTGCTGAATTGAGGATCTCGAAACCGGAATTTCAAGTTGGGTACAGCCGATCAGATTTCGCTCTGGAATCGCTGCGGCTTTCTAATCCTTTGAGCCGTGTTTACACTGTTGAACACAGTGACCGTTTTGGGATTCGGCAATAAATTAAGCGGGAGTACGCACGGCGATGGGAAAAGTCTTTTGTCTATTGGTTTGTTTTTCTTTCAATTCCGCGGTGCTTGCTGATGATGCCGTGGTGACTGATCTTCCTTTGGTCTTCAGCGAAGACTTTAATGCGGGCCATGATCGATGGGAGTTAACCGACGACAAAGCCTGGACACTGCGAGAGGTTGAAGGCAACAACGTTTTTGGGCTCAATAAACGAACAAGCGACTACACTCCCAAGGTTCGAAGTCCACACAATATTGCGTTGGTGAAGGACCTTGAATTGTCGGATTTCGTTATCACGTTTAAGGTTAAGAGCACAAACGACACAGGCAACCATCGCGACTGCTGCGTTTTTTTTTGCCACACCGATCCGACTCACTTTTACTACTGCCATCTAGGAGCAAAACCGGATCCTCACAGCGGGCAGATTATGATCGTAAACGATGCTCCACGATTGGCTCTGACGAAGAACGAGAATCTGACACCATGGAAAAACGAGACATGGCACCAGGTTAAGCTGATACGGGATTCAACCGCAGGAAGTATCCAGGTCTACTTCGAGGACATGAAGACGCCTTACATGGAAGTCACCGATAAGACGTTCGAAAAGGGACGTATCGGTATTGGCTCTTTCGACGACATGAACGACTTCGATCAGATTCGCATTTATGGACGATGACGTTGCAAACCTGTGGTCACGAACAGTGTTTGGTGAAACGCTACAGCTGACTGCAGACTTAGACTAAAGGCGAGACTTAAGCTTCGGCGTGCGCGTTGCACTTAATTGTAGTTCTGTCGGAGCTTACTCTGGTTCGGTGTTGTTCATCGAAAGGCCGTTTTTATGAGTGCTGCAGTTGTGCCGCTGTGGTTGCTGTTTGTGTGTCATTTGCGTTGTCACGACTTCATGCGGTTGGCAGGCCTTGTTCTTCTGATCCCGGTTCTGGTATTCAGTTGTTTCGGATTTCTGTCTTTGTTTGAGCCCGGGCCAGGTCACATGTGCTTTCGGGTCGCCTACGTTTTCGGTGTGTTGCTGTCGGGTAGCACGATTGTTCGCGTCCTGTTTCTAGGTGGCTGCTTTTCAAAACACTCCGGTACAAAGTCGAACGGTTAGTGTGTTGGTGAATTTGATTTGGACAATAGCGTGAACGAGCGACCTGTCGTTGTTATTCCTGCGGATGACCCTCCACTGGTGGAGCGTTCCGAATATCTCATGCAGCTGCGGACGATTGCCGATGTGCGTCTGTTCGCGAACCGTCCTTCAGACGCTGCGGAAATGTTACAGCGTTTAAGACCTGCGGATATTCTGTTGAATTCGCGAAGCGCTGTTCGGGTTTCCGCTGAGTTGTTGGCTGATCTGCCGCAGCTGAAAATGATTGCGGTATGTGGAATTGGTTTCGATACGATCGACCTCGACGCCGCAACGCGGCAGGGAGTTGTGGTCAGTAATATTCCGGGGCGCACGGCAACGATCGTTGCGGAACATGCTCTGGCTCTGATGTTGTCGGTGTCGCGTCGAGTAGCTTCAATGACCGAACAACTCAGGGCAGGGCGGTGGTCGTCTGAACTGGGGTTGTCGCTGACTGGCAAGCGAATCGGCATTATTGGCACTGGAAATATTGGCCGCGAAATGATTCGATTATGCCGAGCTATTGGTATGGATGTTGTTGCGTGGTCATTTCACCCGGACTTTGCGAAGGCTGAGTTGCTCGGGTTCCAATATCTGCCGCTTGATGAAGTGTTGAATACTTCGGATGTGATCAGCGTGCATGTTCGATTGTCTGACCAGACTCGTGGGTTAATCGGTGAGTCGCAATTGCGGCAGATGAAACGTGGCTGCATTCTCATAAACACGGCCAGGGCCGCAGTTGTGGACACTGCGGCTCTGGTGAATTCGTTGAACGGCGAACATCTGTTCGGAGCGGGTGTGGATGTGTTCGATCACGAACCCATCACGAACGAGCATCCGCTGCTGGGTTGCCGCAATGCAGTACTCACTCCTCACAGCGCCGATCAGACACCGGACGGGCTGGACGTGTTGACATTGGGATGCGTAGAGAACATAGAGGCGTTTCTGAATGGAACGCCTCAGAATGTTGTTAACCCCAAAGTGTTGCGTCGCTGCTAATTGCTTCAGTGCCCTGAGCAGGGCGTTGTCAACGTCTGCTACTCTGTCAGTTCCACGATGGCTTCCACTTCAACGGGGATGTTTCCGGGCAGTGAACCCATGCCAACTGCGCTGCGGGCTGCTCGGCCATTTTCGCCCCAGATTTCAACCATTAGGTCGCTGAACCCATTGATGACTTTGGGGTGGTTCTTGAAGTCGGTCGTGCAGTTGACCATTCCCAGAACCTTAATAATTCTTTTCACACGATCCAGGCTTCCCAGTTGAGCCTTCATTGTTGCCAGCATGGTGAGTCCGACAACTCGTGCGGCCGCGATGCCTTCTTCTTCCGTCAACTCTTCGCCGATTTTTCCGGTCAGCCATTTGCCATCTGCGCCCACGGGGCCCTGTCCGGACACATATGCCAAATTGTCTACGATAATCACCGGGCTGTAGGTACCTGCGGCGGCCGGGGCTTCAGGAAGAGCCAGGTTGAGATCCTGAATGCGTGCTTCAATGCTCATTTTTGCAGCGTTTCGTTTGATTCAATTGAGTTTGCTGGAAATTCGGAAAATTTGTAATCCATTACGGGATGAGGCTCGTTGCCATCAGGCACGGTTCAACCGGTGCCTGATCGTACTCAGTCCGGGCGACTGTGCAACTGTGTGCAGCCAGGCAACTTCGGGCCGCGGTGTACCAGAGTTGGTGCCGCAATGTTGCAGTTGCAGCCGCGATAAGTTGCGAAAACGCATTCGGTCACCGTACAATGGCTCTAGGTAAAAAACACTGTAATCTAAAAGAGGACGCGTCCATGCATCTCGTCGATTCGACTTTGCTTTTCGCTCAGGGCACATTTCTTTCGGTTCTGTTGATCTGCTTTCTTGCCGTGTTCGGCTTATGCCTGTTGATATTTCTGGGTATGTTCGCTTCTGTTGCTGCACTTTGGTTTCGGGCATTTATGTCGGGAGCGATGGTTGGTCCGTTGCAGATGGTTGTGATGAAGTTGAAAAAAGTGAATCCTCAGGTCATTGTTGATTCTCGAATCATGTCTGTTCAGGCGGGCTTGAAAAATATCAGCACCAATGCGATGGAATCTCATTATTTGGCTGGCGGTAACGTTCCCATTGTTGTCCGCTCATTGGTGGCTGCTCACCGAGCAAAAATCGATCTTGACTGGAACACTGCGGCAGCCATCGACCTTGCCGGTCGAAATGTTATGGAAGCGGTTCAGACCAGCGTGAAGACGAAGGTTATTGACTGTCCTGATTCATCTCGACACGGACGTTCGACTCTGGATGGTGTGGCTCGCGACGGTATTCAGCTTAAGGCTCGAGCTCGCGTAACGGTGCGAACTAATTTGGGGCAGTTGATTGGTGGTGCGACGGAAGAAACAATTATTGCTCGAGTGGGAGAAGGAATTGTTTCGGCCATCGGATCCTGCCAGACTCATAAAGAGGTCTTGGCAAATCCGATGTTGATCGCCAAGACTGTGCTGGACAAAGGTCTGGATTCACAAACGGCGTATGAGATCGTTTCGATTGACATCGCTGACATTGACGTCGGAGACAACGTGGGTGCTCGACTGCAGGCGGACCAGGCCGAGGCTGACGTTCGTATTGCGCGAGCCAAAGCGGAAGAGCGACGAGCTCAGGCGGTTGCTCGCGAGCAGGAAATGAAAGCACTGACCCAGGAACATCAGGCGGAAGTTGTTCTGGCTGAAGCAGAAATTCCCAAGTCGATGGCTGAGGCCTATCGAAACGGCAGTTTGCGAGCGACCGGCAGGTAATTTCGTTCAGGGCGAAGCTCAAGGTTTTGGACATCTGTGTTAACCCGTATTTGGAATATTCAGGTGTCACTTTTGAGTCGAATTGCTTGGCAACTCAGCCAACTGTTGACACGCCCCGTTTGAGTTTTTCCCACCTGCTGGCAAATTGCGGTGGAAATTCCGGTTATAATGGGACTTTAGGAAATCTGGATACAGCGTCACGTTTGGTTGAAGCGTTGTAATTCTCGTCTGCTTCAGGCGGAACCTTCAATTTACCGATGTACTGCTTGAGCCTTGAAATTGCTCAGCGTACACTTGCCGCAGTTGCATGAATTCGGAAACAGGAAGTGCCCGCATTTATGCGTTTCTCTAACCCGTAAATTGGGAATGAAACGCGATGGATGATGTTCTTCAGGTTGAGTTGACAACTCACGAACGAGATGTGTTGGTGAAAGGTCTCCGTTATGTTCGGCGGTCGATTATGTTGGAGACGCGCGACCCCACGCCCGTCGACGAAGTTCGTCGCAGCAACCTGCTGGACGATATTCAGATGCTGTCTCAAAGATTGGAAGCAACCGATCCTTTACGAGCGGCTGGTGTGTAGCGAAGATCGCTAACAAGAAAACTGATATGATTTCAACGCACTTAGCGACTCCGCGAAGTGCGTTTTTTATTTCACCGTCACCGCCGAATGTTCCGCCCAATCAGCCATGCGTTACCAGCACGTCTGCGTAGAAGCCGTTGTTCATAATCCTCCGACGCATATCGTTTCTTCGGACGATATTGAACAGCGGCTTGCGCCGGTTTATGAGCGATTGAGCCTGCCTTTCGGCCGACTTGAACTGATGACCGGAATTCAGGAGCGTCGGTTCTATGATCGAGGAATATTGCCAGGCCAGATCAGTGTTCAAACGGCGAAGATGGCTTTGGAGCGAGCTGGAATTCCTGCTTCAGAGTTTGGTGCGCTGATCCACGGATCAGTATGCCGAGATCAGATGGAGCCGGCGACGGCTGCTGGAGTTCATGCCGGAGTCGGTCTGCCGGATGAGTCGCTGGTCATGGACGTCAGCAACGCGTGTCTTGGATTACTGAATGGCATGCTGGTGATCGCCGACATGATCGAACTCGGCCGGATCAAGGCGGGAATTGTTGTCGGTACTGAAACCGGTCGAGGTCTTGTCGAAGGGACGATTGACAGTTTACTGAAAGATAAAACTCTGACTCGCAAGTCGATCAAGTCGGCCTTCGCGTCGTTAACAATTGGTTCAGGAAGCGCGGCTGTCGTGCTATGTCACAAAAGTCTGAGTCGCACCAATCATCGATTGTTGGGTGGAGCGTTTCTTTCAGATTCTACCAGGCACAACCTGTGTGCCGGTGGAGTTGAAGCCGACGTACATGGCGACAGCCGTCCTCGTATGGAAACCGATTCTGAAGCGTTGCTGCATGCTGGAATTCAATTGGCCGAACGGACATGGAAAAAAACAAAGGACGTGCTCGGCTGGAATAATCAGGATGTCGACCGCGTTTTTACTCATCAGGTGGGCAAGCAACACCGGACACTGCTGCTGGAAACATTGCAATTGGACCCCCATCTTGATTTTCCAACGGTAGAACGTTTTGGCAATACCGGAGCGGCGGCATTGCCGATGGCATTAGCAATGGGGCTGCAGGAAGACCCGCCGCCTGCGGGAACAAAGCTCGCCCTGTTGGGTATCGGCAGCGGCTTGAATTCTGTAATGCTGGGGATTGAGTGCGGTTGATTTTAAATCGATAGCCCCACAGAAGACTTTGCCGCTCCGAGGTGTACAAAATCAGCAGTCAGTTTTAGGCAACCGGACCTAATTCGGCTGTTTGCTTCTTTGTTGTGTGGATGTCTGCTTCTGAGCCCACAGCAGCCGTTTAAGCAGATCCTGCAGTTTCAACTGCCTCGCTCCGCTTCTTTTTGCTGGCTTTCCCGACAAAGTCATGAGCGAATCTTCGGAATGCCTGAGTCCGCGTTTTCTATCGGCGGTTTCGTACGCTAACATCTGCCGCCGCCGAAATAGTCCGGCGAATTTCTTTGTGTCTCGTGGATGAAGTGAAATGGAAGCCGGAATTGTCGGTCTGCCAAACGTTGGCAAAAGTACTCTGTTCAACGCCTTGACATGTTCAGGAGCGGCACAGAGCGCCAATTATCCCTTCTGCACGATTGAGCCTAATGAAGGAATCGTCAGTGTTCCGGACCGACGTCTCGACATAATCACAAAGTACATTCCCCCTCAGAAAGTAATTCCGGCAATCCTAAAACTCGTGGATATCGCGGGCATTGTTGAGGGGGCCAGCAAGGGCGAAGGGTTGGGGAACAAGTTCCTCAGCCATATTCGCGAAGTCGACGCCATTCTTCAGGTTGTGCGGTGTTTTGACGATGACGATATCACTCACGTGACTGGTGGAGTGAATCCGATTTCGGATATCGAGATCATCGAAATGGAATTGCTGCTTGCTGATATGGAAACGTTGGTCAACGCGTTGCCAAAGTCGGAACGAGCGGCACGCGGTGGCGATAAGGAAGCCGCGTTACGAGTTGACGTCATCAAGCGTTGTACGGTTCACGCCAACGCAGGGCATCTTCTGCGAACTTTGGTATTCAATCCAGAGGAAGCAAAGATTGTTCGAGGATTGGGGCTGATGACAGCGAAGCCAATTCTGTACATCGCAAATGTTGACGAAAAAGATCTTACCGGCGAAGGCGCTCACGTGCAGAAGGTTCGTGAGCATGCTGCAAAGGTGGGTGCCGAAGTTGTCCCGGTCTGTGCAAAGTTTGAAGCCGAACTGGGCGAACTGGACGACAGTGATCGCACTGAAATGCTCGAGGCTGTTGGCCTGGAAGAAGCTGCCTTGGGAACAGTCGCTCGGGCTGCCTACAGAACGTTGGGTTTGCAGAGCTACTTTACTGCGGGCGAAAAAGAAGTGCGAGCATGGACAATTCCTGTTGGAGCAACGGCACCTCAGGCGGCAGGCGTGATTCACACGGACTTTGAAAAGGGATTCATTCGCTGCGAGACTTATGCTCTTTCAGATTTGGAAGAATACAAAAGCGAAAAAGAAATTCGGTCTGCCGGTAAGTTGCGAATCGAAGGCAAGGAATACGTTATGCGTGACGGCGATATCTGCCATTTTCTGTTCAACAGATGATTCATTTCCGAGGCCAGCTTTGCAGTTGTTTGATCTGGCGAGTTAGACTCAATTTGTTGCGCCGATCATTCTTTGGGTCGGAGATTGCAGCGAGCAAGATCTGCCGTTGTCAGATGTCTGTTATGCCAGCCTGCTAGAAGCGTCCTAAAACCGTTCTTGCGAACTTCTCAACTCAAGCCCGACGCGTGAGCGAGTGGGTTTTGCAACGCCTGGATTCACCTGCTGGCGCCGCGTGCTCGTAAATTTGTTGTCTTCGGACCGCTTCTCGTCAGATGAAGTGTTTTCGCGATTTCTTCGTTTGAAGTTGGTTTCGCCAACTTCTGCTGAGTGGCACCGATTGGGAAGTGAACCGAAATGGAATCGTCCTATGCCAACGCAAAAATCTGTGTGGCATTGCGATTCATCACTGATTGCTTCATTCACTCTGGCTATTTCCTGTCGATGTCGCGAGTTCGAATTCCAGGGCCTTCGCCGTAAAGCGGCGAGTCCGAGCCTTTGCTGCCCGGCAGGGGAGCGGCGTTCCTGTTCGGTAGCCACCGCCTGAGTTTTGCGATCAGTTCGACGTGTTGTGAGTTCGTTGCCAGATTATGCCACTCGTTTGGGTCAGTGCGGTGGTCATATAGTTCTTCGCTGCCGTCGCTATAACGAATAAATCGCCAGTAATCGGTGCGCAGGGTGTGATTGTCGGGACCAAACGTCGTAAGAGCAGGGCGACTCCATTCTTTCTGAGGATCATTCAACAATGGCGTGAGTGATTGACCTTCAAGATCTTCTTTGGCCGGCAGGCCGCAGACTTCCGTCAGCGTTGGAAAAATGTCGATCAGTCCAACCGGGCGAGAGCACGTGCCGCGATTGATTCCAGGCCCGGCCATAATTAGGGGAACCCGTGTTGTCTCTTCCCAGAGCGTACGTTTGGCCCACCGAAGTTTCTCTCCCAGATGAAAACCATGATCGCTCCAAAGAACGATGATGGTGTTGTCGGCCGCGGCACTGTTGTCGAGACTCTTTAGAAGCATTCCGACAAGACTGTCGACGAAACTGTTGGCGGCCAGGTAAGACTGCACGGCGTGTTTCCATTCGTTATTATCCACCATCCACGAATGCCTTGGGCCTGTGGGATTCACCGTGAGAAGTTGCGAATATTCACTGAGATCGTCCAGGTCGCTGGAAAACGTTTCTGGCACCTGCACGGTGTTGAGCGGATACAAATCGAACCATTTTTTCGACGCGTAAATTGGAACATGGGGCAGATGGAAGCCGACGGCCAGAAAAAATGGCTTGTCCTGATTTGCCAGCTTCGGCAGTTCTTCTGTTGCCCATTTCGCGGTTAGGTAGTCGCGTTGTTCTTCATCGGGCACATCAACCTGGCCCCAGTCCCAAAGCGGGTTTGATCCGGGTAGCGCATAGCTGATTTTATCTTTTCCGCGCCGCCAGCCCTGATTGGGTTCGATGTGGTCGAATGAAGCCCGATCGGCTTTTCCGTGAAAGATTTTACCGCATGTTGATGTGTGATACCCGTGACGACGGAAATATTGCGGCAGTGTGATTTCATGCTTTGTGCCATCGACGTCTCGAAAATCCGGCGACAGAAAATACATTCCCGTGGATGATGGTAGTTTGCCCAGCAGTAGGCTGACTCGCGAACAATTGCAGATAGGAGCCTGACAGTGAGCATTCGTGAAGTTGATTCCTCGCGTCGCTAAAGCATCGATATTTGGTGTTTTGGCCTGTGGGTGACCATCCAGGCAACCGACCCAGTCGTTCAAATCATCGATAGCAATAAACAGAATATTTGGCTGGGATACCGCAACCGCCAAATTGTCATTAGCCATGCCGATACTAACCGCCAGTGCGATTACCAGAACAAAAGTTTGCATGAACCATACCTTGCTAATGAAAGAATACATTGCGAATTAAACCAGCTGGAGGGCTTGAGCGAATTTGCAATTTTGAGCTGGGAGATATTGAATCTGCGCATGCATCGTATGAAACAGAAGGCACGTTGGAAAAGCGCTGGCGTCCATGGACCGTGGTTTTTACCGGTACGCCGGTAGGGTGATGGCCGTGCTGAATTTATTAGACGATGCGATTACATGGGCGAACACAGAATCGACGTGGCCGCTATCCGCCTTGGATCGTGTGGGAATATCGTAAATTCGCTAGTCTGAGTCAGAAACTTTGTGGCTGAGGTGAGAAGACGACGTAACTCTTCAGTCATTGAATCGTTGAATGAGGATCCATTTGCGAATTCGAGTTTTTGTGAAGTCTTATCATCAAATGGAAAGTTCATCCGCAGCGCAGGTACTCGTGCGTGACAATCGAAAGACGCTGATAGTGACACCACTTAACGCTGTCGACTATATTTGTTGTCTGCCTTCGGATTGTTGCATTGCGATACCGAAGTCGTTTCAGGTTTCAGGTCAGTTTTTCACTTCTCATGCACTATGATAAAGTTCATCATTGCCATAGCGTCGCTTGCGTTGCGTTCGCCGGATGTCGACACAATCAAGGACGTCCGCTGGAAACCTGTATTCATTGAGCCATCGCAGTTGCAGCTGGACAAATCCACAGTAGCAATCTTGACGCATTGCTCACAGAGATTCGATCCGTTGCGTCAAACCGCTCCGGCAGTTCAGCGAGTGGTTGCCGGAATGAAGTTACGGTCATTGCCTGTGTTGTATCTGCATGATAAATATAATCCGTCGAATCCTGGATGGTCGTATCTGTATGACGATTGGCGTCCAACGGCTTTCATTTCTTCGGACGTTGGCAATGTTGACTTCGACCTGTCAAAGGTCGAGCACGCCGTGTGTCTTGGCGGATTCTTTGAACAATGTGAACGTTCGACCGTTACCGATTTGGTTCGGTTGTGGCGACGAGACCGGCGGGCTGGCAATTTTCGAATTACCCAGGTGGTTGACGCGACATTCAACGTGGCGGCGTACGTGAATTTTTCAGACCCATACAACGATAAAGTGCGAGACTTCTTGCGGGAAAAAATGTCGCGACATCCAAAGGCGGTTGTTAGCCTGGATCAGGTGCTGAGCCGTATCGAAGACAAGGGGTTGGTGCCGAAGTTCCTGCAGCGGCAATTGTTTTCTGTTTCATCCGATGTGAATATCGTGATGGACATTTTTGAAGAAACTCACGTGCTGCAATGGGTTAGTCAGAATGCTCCCACGCTGACTTTCGCGTATCGCTATTCAGATGACTTTCTGGACTTCAAACAACCACTACCTGCAGCTGCTCAGCCAGTGAAGCGGTAATATGGTCCGGCGCTATCGACCATTCCGAGCGTGAGCTCAGAACTGAATCGCACCCCATTCATTGCTGGTTAGTAAATTTTTCCGGACAAGTTAGCAGACAGATAGTCTGCGTATTTGTCAGCTGCCATCTATTTTACGCTGATCAGTTCCACGATGAAGTGCAGCGTTGCATTTGGTGGGACGTCTCGACCTGATCCCTGCACGCCGTAGCCAAGGCTGGCAGGAATCCAAAGCTCAATCATTCCGCCTGCGCCGACAAGCTGCATGCCTTCTGTCCAGCCTTTGATGACGCCGTTCAGTGGAAATGAAATCGGTTGGTTGTCGTACGAACTGTCAAATTCTTTACCGTTGTCCAGCCAGCCTCGGTAGTTGACAGTCACAGTGTCCCTTGAACTCGCTTTTTGGCCCTTTGACTTTCTAAGCACTCGATAACGCAGTCCGGATGAAGTCATCTGAAATTGCATAGAAGCATTGTCGTCGATTTTTCCGGTGCCGTATTGCAGGCGTTCCGAATCGATAAACGTCATCGGTTTCTGTTCAGTCGAGGAAACAAGTCCAATTGAGTTCTCTTCGCTATCTGCCATCGCCGCTTTTGTCGCGGCGGTTTTGGACTGAGCTAGCGGGTTTTTGCAGCCGACAATAAGCGCGCAGAAGCATAGTGTTGTAATAGAAATTGGGTTGTTAAAGTTAGGCATCATTCATCCTTGATAGCAGCGGCTTCATTGCCGACTTTGGCCGAAAATCGTAGAGGATAAGGGCAGATTGACGCTGGGTCAGCCTGCTATTGGACTTCGGGTGTGTAAGTGAGTGGTTTCAGTCTGCTGGAACGGGTGGTTCGGCTTCGGCAAGTGCAGCGATGAGTTCGTTCATGACGGCTGTCCCGTCTTCTTCGTGAGCTGCCAGCGGCCAATAGGCATCGTACTGGTCGACGACTCGCAGGTGCCCCTTGTGCAGGTGGCTGAGCATTTTGATCAGCTTGACATCACGGTAGCGGAACACGGCATAGCCATCTTCCAGGTGAATGTTTTCAATCTTCCAGCTGAGTGCTCGAAGGTTAAGTTCGCGCAGTCGCACCATGCGTTTGGCGGGAGTTGGCACAGGGCCGAATCGGTCGCGAAGTTCTTCTTCCAGTTCAGCTAGTTTCTGCAGAGAATTCGCCTGAGACAATCGACGGTATACTTCAATTTTCAGCTTTTGTTCAGGGATATAGCGATCCGGGATATAGGCGGAAACGGGGAGTTCGATTTTTACGTGTGTCTGATATCGCAGCGGTTGTTTCTTTAGCGTGCGTACAGAATTTTCCAGCAACTGGCAGTACAGTTCGTATCCCACCGCTGCAATGTTGCCGCTTTGTTCTGTGCCCAGAATGTTGCCTGCTCCACGAATTTCGAGGTCTCGCATGGCAATTCGAAATCCCGCACCCAGTTCGCTGTATTCTTCAATGGCCTTCAGGCGTCGAGTGGCTTTTGTGGTGACGACCTTGCCTTCTTCCAGCATTAGGTAGCAGTAAGCACGGTGACGGTCTCGACCAACTCGACCTCGCAATTGATGCATATCTGCCAGTCCATAGATGTCTGCCTGGTGAATGATCATGGTGTTTGCATTGGGAATGTCCAGGCCGCTTTCGATGATGGTTGTTGCCAGCAGTACGTCAGCTTTGCCGGCCACGAAGTCAAGCATCGCCCGTTCCAGTTCATCTGGCGACATCTGACCGTGCGCGATCGTCACTGTTGCTTCAGGGACGATCTGGCGAATGCGAGCCGCGATCAGATGAATATCATAAACGCGGTTATGAACAAAATAGACCTGGCCGCCTCGGTTCAGTTCTCGAACAATCGAACTGCGGATCAGGGATTCGTCGAATCGGCCAACTCGTGTTTCAATCGGCATGCGATCGCGAGGCGGCGTTGTCAGGCTGCTGATGTCGCGTATTCCCAGCAGCGACATGTGTAGAGTACGAGGAATCGGGGTGGCGGTCAGCGTGAGGATGTCAACTTCCAGTCGCAGATGCTTCAGGCGATCCTTAACCTTAACGCCGAACTTTTGTTCTTCGTCGATGATTAGCAGGCCAAGATCCTTAAACTTTACATCCTTTGAAACCAGGCGGTGCGTGCCAATCACGATGTCCACTTCGCCACGCTCGAGTTTTTTGATGGTTGCTTTCTGCTCGCCAGCGGTCCGAAAACGCGACAGCATATCGACCGTTACGGGGAACTCGGCCGTGCGTTGTGTGAATGTTCGGAAATGCTGTTCCGCAAGCACAGTGGTTGGCACCAGGACAGCCACCTGCCGGCCATTGTCGACGGCTTTGAAAGCAGCTCGCATGGCGACTTCGGTTTTTCCAAAACCAACGTCGCCGCAAATCAAACGGTCCATTGGCCGGGATCGTTGCATGTCTTCTTTGAAGTCCGCAATGGCGGTGACCTGATCTACCGTTTCGGTGAAGGGAAACGACTGTTCGAATTCCTGTTGCATCTCAGAATCCGGTCGGCACTGCAGGCCAGGCTTTGAATCTCGTTCCGCCTGCAGTTTTAGCATGTCTGCCGCCATGTCAGTGACGGCTTCGGCGACTTTGTTCTTCTTCTTTTCCCATGACACGCCGCCGAACTTTGACAGTTCCGGCATCGACTTGGCAGGGCCGATGTATTTTTGAACCAGGTGAATCAGCGACGCCGGTACGTAAACGATAAGACTGTCTCGGAATTCCAGCAGAAGGTGTTCTTCTTTTTCGCCCTGGCTGTCCATCAGGGCCATGCCGCGGTATTTGGCGATACCCTGAGACACATGGACGACCAGGTCACCGTCTTTCAGATCGAGGAAGTTGTCGATGGCCCGAGTATCTGTCGAACGACGCCGGGACTTGACTTTGCGTGCCTGAGAGCGGGAAAAAAGTTCGTTGTCGCTGATGACGACAAGGTCGCGTTCTATAAAGCGGAAGCCTTTGTTTACTCGGCCAACGCAAAGCCTGACTCGGTTTGCCAGCTCAAGGCCATCAGACACATCGGTTTCCGCGATCAGTTCTGTAAGTCGCTGCTTTTCCCCTTCGTTGTGACAGGACAGCAGAACGCGACCATTCGGTCCCAGCGATTCTGCCAGATCGGTCAGTGCATCGCGGCCAGTACTGTTGAAGCGTTCAACCGATTCAATTTTAAGGTGGCACGACGTTTCATAGCTGTCAGCTCCCAACGCGTCGATCGTGACGGATGGAAATTCCACCAGCCGAGCCATCGTGGAATCGACTGAGAACATGCCGATCGGATTCGCCAGGCGTTGCAGATACATCTTGCCTTCGCTGATAGCCTGAGCCATGTCGCTAAGCACGACGATCGTGTTTTTCGGAAGCGAATCGAGCAAAGACTCTGTGGCCGAAGCAATCGCGGTGTGCGGTCGCAGGCTGTCGCCGGGTTCGCTTTTTTTGGGTGGCTTAACGGGTTCCGTGGCTGTGACGGCCACTTGATCAAGATCACCCAGTCGCCGTTGGGTTTCGACGTCAAATGTTCTTATCGATTCGACTTCGTCTCCAAACAGTTCAATACGAATCGGATCTGATTCCGTCGGCGGAAAGATGTCCAGGATGCCGCCATGGATGCAGAATTCGCCCGGTAATTCAACGGCGGTGACACGTTCGAAGTTTCTTTCAATCAGCCAGTCCAGTAACGGATTGAGTTCCAATTCGTCGCCAACGGTAATTCGCCGAGTTGCGTTTTCAATGTCTTTTCTGGTTGGGACCGGCTGCAACAGGGCGGGCAGGCACGTGACGATTAATCGCGTTGGTGAAGAATCGTCCGCAGATATTGTTTCTGCAGACTGAGCCGTGTCGACCGAAAAGCTCCATGGATCGGTCGACTCATGCGAGAGCGTTGGTGCGGCTTGGTTGCGACCAGTGTTTTCGTTGAGAAACCTGACGGCGCCCAGTCGTGCTGCAAACACGCTGTCTGTCACGTCATGTTCATCTGGCAGAGTTTCCCATGCCGGAAAGGAGCGAATCTTTGCGTCAGTCGGAGTAAATTCCGTGAGCTGATCGAAGAACTCTTCGATATCGCGAATACCGGGCACGACGACAAGCAGCATATGCCGTGGACTGCTTTTGCTTAAAGCCGCTACGGCGAGCGCGCAACACGATCCCCAGGCTCCGTCGATCGCTGCGCTGTTACCGGAATGGATTTGCTGAATTACTTCAGCAAATCCCGGTGCCGCCTGAATAGACGAAGTCAGTTCAGCAAGTGAGTCTGGAACCTGCTGAGATTCGTTTGTCATCGTGGTCGAAATTGTAGAGCTCAGTTTCAAAATTGCCAGGATTGAGCGGCAATTCGTAGCCCATTACGGTCGAAGTGCACCGTTGATCAGGATCTGGCCGTTTGCTCGAGGAATTGCAAAGTCGATTTCAATGTTTGCCGGAACTCCTCCGATACCGCCGCCAATAAAGCCTGGATTCAGCAGTACTATTCGGTTGTTCAGATTTCCCTGCAGGGTTGGTGTGCCAACAACGGTCCGGAACTGGATTCCGATTTCGTTCGTTCCGACAGCAAGGTCGGTCAGGCCGATGTCGTTGCCGCTGATGGTGAAGACCGAAGGCTGAGAAACCATATCAAATCTCATGCCGGTGCCACCGTCGTTTTGGAACAGCATCTGATTATTGATCAGAGCAACCTGATTCTGAGTTCCCAGGTCAAACACCATTCCTTCACTGGAGACACCATTGAACTGGAACGAGTTGTTGTTGATCAGTATGGATGCAAGAGCGTTCGTGCCGACCGAGATTCCGATGGCGTTGGCCTGAGCACTGATTGGGATCGTATTTGCTGTGATGTCCAGTATCAATTCATCATCAAAGGAACTGTTATCGACTATAAAGGCGGCTTGGCTTTGTGCTGCGTTGGCTCCGTTCAGAGTAATGTCGTTGTTAAAGAGATTAACACGAGCCACACCATTCCAGTCCATCTGGAAGGCCGATTCGTCCAGGTCACCTGGGTCAAAGTCGTTCGTGTCGTTCAGTGTGAAGATGCTGTCCGTTACGTCGACATCAATGTGAAGTCCGTTGGCAACCGTGTCGTTGGTTATGAAGATGACGTCGTCTGTGTTGTCAACAAAATTTGTCCGTGCAACGTTCACCACGTACGGGAAGTCGAACTGTGTGAACAGCGTTGTGTCGACGTCGTTCAGTCGTTCAGAATAGTTCAGGAAGATTGTTTCTCGGCCAGCAAACGTTGCTGGCAAGCCATCACCCCCGAGTCCTGCCGCAGTGTCTCCGTTGTTGTCGAAGATTGAATCCTCGATGTTCAGCGTAAACAGGTTTTCGCTGTCGATGCCTCGCATGTCAGAATCAACTACCTGAGCGAATCGCATACTCAGAAACTGATCGTCGTCTTCTGTTAGTCCGCTGTTGCGGACAAAGAACCCAATGTTGTTATTGTCGAGTGTCATTGAATCCAGTTGCACCTGGCCGGCATTCGCAAGGTTTACCCCGGAAATCGCAGCATCAGAAATTGTGCCGCCGGTTCCAAAGCCGACCATTGTCCGATCGCCAAGCACTTGAAACGTTTTGAGGTTTTCAACATTGGTTTCGACCAGGCTGATACCAAAGTCGGGACTGGCTGAACTGTTGATGCTTTCAAATTTGATGTTGATTCCAGAGTTCGCGATGTTCACGGCGGCAGCTGTTGTTGAAGTGATATTGCCGTCGTCGATTCGAATGCTGCTGTTGTTGTTGCCAAACAGACCGACGCCTCCAACGGACACGATATTCAGGTCGTTAAAGATCATCTGAGCGTTTCCGGTTGCTCCGGCGATATTGTTCGTCAACGTTACACCACCACCCGCAAGAGCGTTGTCCACGGTCAGGTTTTCGAACAGGACGAGTGATTCTGAGTTGTTCACGTCAACTCCGGCGGCAATCGTTGGGATGACGGCGTCGTTAAGCACGCTCGTACCATTCAGGAACGAAATCGATCCTGTTGAGTTGCTCACAAGAATACCCTCGGATTCTCGTTGCGAAATCGAAGTGCCACCCCCCATTCGGACAGTGCCACCATTTCCGGTGATTGCAATAGACTCTCCTGCGGCTGCCGTGACTGATAACAGTCCGTTCACAGCAAAACTGCTGCCTGCCACGTTGGAGTCAATTTCTATACCACGACCAAGGCTGCCGAGTACCGAGACGTCGCCTCCAAACTGAACTACGCCAGTTGCAAGGCTATTCGCCACACTGATGGCCGGTGCCGCAACGGCTCCGGCACCAGGAGCTCCGATGATCAGATCCTGAGTGAAGACAAAGTTGCCAGCAAGATTGTCGATGTTGATGCCACCAGCTCGAGGGCTGGTAATGCTCAGGTCTTCAAAGGTGACATTGCTGCCCGCCGTCAATCCGTCAATTCTGACAGAATCGTCGGACGCATTCGTAATGGTGGTGGCTGCACGAACTGAGTTTCGGAACGAGATGTTTCCGCTGGCATTTGTGATTGCGATTCCAGTACTGGTGCTGTCCACAATTCTGGCATTGTCGATTGTAACGTTGCCTGTTGTTGGTGTAAGGCCGTTGCCTCGAATAACAATGCCAGTTCCGCCTGTGTCGTCTATTGTTGTTCCAAGCATATTGACGGAGCCACCAACTCGGTCTTCAATCAGCACGGCTTCCTGAGAACTGTTGATGATGGAAGCAAACGATGGGTCAAGGTTGTTGCTGGTCGTTGTGAAGCCGATTGCGCCAGCACCTCCGTTGACATGAAACGCCGGTCCGGTTGCATTTTCGATGATCGTGTCAATGATTGTTGTCGTGCTGCCTGCAAACGTGTTCTGGACAAGTATTCCACTTCCGCCGGCGTTTGAAACCAGCACGTCACGAACTGAAGTACCGGAAACTGCATTGATAAACACACCGTTGCCCGTCGGGCTATCCAGAACAAAGCCTCCGAAGCTGCTGTTGTTGCCCATGGTGACTGCATCGCCAAACGTGGATGACAGCATTGGACGAAGCAGCAACGGGTTCGAGGTGTCCTGACCGAAAGTTGCCAGGTTGGATGCAAACGTTGGTGAATCCGGCAAAGTCAGATCGCCGACTCCCTGCAAAGTCACAGTGTTCACGACCTGGCGGATGCCGGTTGGATACTGTATGAGTCCCTCACCGAACAGACTTTGGCCGTCAGCAAGGTTAACTATGTTTTCAGGAGGCGCGCCAAAGACACTGCCGGCATGTGTAAACACGATGTCTGAGTCTGGGAATGTGAGTCCGCTGGAAAGCTGGTTGAACGGGTCTTCAACGGTACCCGTGCCGCCCGCACCAGTGTTGCTGTCGACGTGCACAACTGTCAACGGCATGCCATCAGTGGCATTCGCAATTTGCCCACCCACAACGACATCTGAGGTGCTTGCAGCAATGTTCAGATTACGTCGGACAGGTTCTGCAAGTCGTTGCATGGCCGATCGACGCGTGTGTTCCTGGCTGGCGAAGCTGCCTGTGTGAAGCACCGCACTAAAAGACACATTGGTGTGAAAGGCATCATCGTTTGTAAGCTTCAGTCCCAATTCCAGCCATTTTCCAACGTCCGCCTGAAGTCTTGTGCTGAAACCGGTAAATCCATCCAGTCCTTCACCTTTGTAGTAGTAACCTCCGCCAAACGCTCGCAGATCGATTCGCTCGGACAAGTCACCAGGCAGCAGAAAGCCGGCTTCTGCATCAAAGCCTTCGAGGGCTTCGGCGAAAGTGTCAATGCGGTTGAATTGAATGTTGTTGCCTACAAAGATCGCGCTGTTGGGGTCGACGCGGCTTCCGGTTTTTTCCGATGTGTTCCCGAAGGGGCGGTAGACGTTTCCGCGAGCTTCCCAGCGATGAGCGAGCAGTTCCGCTCCTACGCTCCATTGTTTGAAATGAGCGCCGGTAATCTGATCTCGATCAAAGTAACCGTTGCCGCCCAGAACTGCGTCCCACGCAGGAATGTACTGTCGATATCCACCGCCGAAGCTCCAGGCAAGTCCGCCCTGATTTGCGTATGTTAATCGAGAATCGCCAAACAGCAGACCGTTGCCAATATTGACGTATGGTGAAAGTCCAAACATCGATGCCGATTCATTCAGCCCGACGGTACCGCCCGCAACGTGGCCACCACGTACGGAGAAGCCCATGCCCTGGCGATTGGAATCAACCACAACTCCACTGGCTGAACCAGATGGAACACTTGCGACTGGTGTGCGACCGAAGGTGTAGTCGTCTTCCTGCGCATTAGCCCAACCGGACGTAAGCGTCAGTGCTGTCAACCAGACACCAGCGTGTATGATAGATGAGCGCAGAAAACCGCTTCGGCGGGGGCCAGCACATTCTTCAACTGCAATTGCAGATGACAATGCAGCATTAGAAAGATTGCGTCGTTGATCACGAACGTTCGTCATGACGTTCCTCAAATCAGATATGAGAGAGTGTGCAGAACACACGGACGCCTGACCCATCGCTTCATGCTTTGGCATCAGGTGTATGAATTGACGGGAAAGTGAGGCGTGAACTCTTCCGGCGTTCCCGTTAGGAGTACCGGAAAAATTGATGAGGTTGAGAGCTGTTCACGCACTCACCGTTCGGAAACGGAGAATCCGCGTTTAGAGATATGCAAGCGTTTGTAACTGTGTGTGCAATGGGCAGCAACATGGCTTTACGAACCTTCAGATGCAAAAAATGCAGAGGTTCGACGAACACCGCAGTGAATCAGCATAAACAATATGTACAGCACTTCGTGGCGGCAGATTGTGCCAGATAAACCTTCGGCAATCGAAATAAGCTCGGCCGCTGAATACTGATCAGGTGTTCAGTTGTTTCCGGCGAAGCGTCGGAAGGCGAAGAAAAGTCCCATCGCCACGTGAACGACGACGATCAGCAACAGAATGCTACGAAACACAGGCTTGATGGTCTTGTGTCGGAACAGTTGTTGTCCCAGAACAGCTCCCGGCCAACCGCCGAATGCAGCCAATAAGTGCAGTGTTTTCTCAGGAATTCGCGAGGTTTCTCGTCCCGCCTTCCATTTGTCCCAGCCAAACGCAGCAAACGCGACGGGACTCAAAATGACCACCGCGCACCAGTAAAGTTGAACCCCGAAGCCAGGTTTGAAAGTTCCCCCGGATAAGCTCCAGATCAAAAGTCCAAGTGACGAAACCAACCAACAGGTCGCCAGTAACATCCACGGTTTTTTAAGATTGGGCATCTTCATCGATCCGGATCTCCGAATAGCTTGATTTTTTCAACGAATCGGCAATTTATTCGATCTGCGTCGACCCCTTGAAGTTCGTAATGAGTTTCTACAATCAGCTGCGAATATTTGCCACTCGCTGACGAATTTCTCAAATCTAATGCTCTAACGAACAGCCTCTCCTTCAGCCATCGGAATTCCAAGATGCTGCCTGTCATCGGTTCACGCCTGATCTTTTGCCTCACCGTTCTGACGTCTTTATCACTTCCTGCATCGTGGGTTGTCGCGGACGAAGAAGTGAAGCCCCTGTTTTCACTGGGCAGCCGCCCAATCGGTTTGGTCATGGCCGCTAGTGCCAATCGGTTGAAGGACGAAGCCACCTACATGTTCGACGTTGCTGGAATGCCTGACGCTGTGGATTCCATTCTTGAAAAGCTTGAGCAAAACGTGGACGGATTGCGGGGTCTGAATTGGGACCGTCCGGCTGGAATAATGGTCTATCTTGACAGTGTCTTTCCGCCAGCTCTTGAGTTTGTCGCATTCCTTCCCATCAGTAGCGAACAGGAATTCCAGTCGATGATGGAACTGGGCCCCGTAGTTATGCGAAAGGATTCGAAGATTGAAGGCCGCTATGAACTGATTTCACCTCGCCGGAATACTCAGATTCGAATTCAGGGCGATTATGCTTTGATACAGTTGCCAATGATGGATCCTGATCCAACCTTCGATCGCGAATTGCCCGATCCGGGTGCCTTGGTCGCCGGCTTGGCCAACCAGTTCGATGTCGCGGTTTCACTGGATATTGATGCCGTTCCCAAAGCAACTCGCGATTTAATTTTGGGTGTTGCGACATCCACGCTGTCGACGCAGATTCAACAGCGTGATGACGAGCCGGAAAGTCGGTATCAGCTTCGGAAATCATGGATGCAGGCCGACATCGACGCGTTCAAACTGGTGTTTGCCGAGTGTCAGAAAATTTCTTTTGGCCTTGATGTCGACGGCGAACAGCGCGCAGCGAACATTGATATGATCCTTGATGTGAAGGGTGGTGGTCAGTTACTGGAAGAAATCTTTGCATCCAGCACCAAGCCGAGTTACTTCACGCCTATTCTAAGTGAGTCAGCTCCTGTTTCTCTGTCATGGTCAGCCGTGATGGCCGAACGCGATCAGGAACGCTACACGAATGCACTTGAAGCATTAAAGGGTGAACTGGCTCGTGGAATTGAAGAGAACGAACTGGGTGATGTTCCCACTGAAGGCAGCCCATTGTTTGCCGCCCTGTCAGGCTTGCAGGAAACAGTTGGAGACGGGCACATTGATATGTTCGGACAGTTCTACAACGACGAAGATGGGAAGCTGGCCGTAACCGGAGCATTGCGTGTCAAAGACGGCGAATCGATTGCCGCAGGCCTTGAAAACATGCTTAATCGCCTTCGAGACAAAGATGATATTGGAGAACTGACGGTTGGTTACAATCAGCACGAAGGCGTTACTTTTCATCGTCTTGAATTCAAAAATCCGGATCCGGGTGCCGTTGAAATATTTGGTGCGAAGCCAGGCATTACAGTTGGCTGCGGGGCACGATCGATCTGGTTTTGTGTCGGCGGAGAAGACTCATTCGCTACGTTGACCGGCGCAATGGATGAATTGGTGGCCGCTTACGAAAATCCGACAGAACGTCAAAGCCCGGCATCAATGCGGATTATCGTTAAGTTGAACGAACTGATCGCACTCGGTCAGTCGGCTGGAACTGCAAATCAAAAGGCTCGAACAGAGAAAGCCACAACCGAAGCGATGGAGGCAACCGCTGCAGCAACAACGGATGCTGTCAAGCAGTCTGCTGTTGGTGGTCAAGGCCGCGGTGGCGCTGGAAACGAACGAGTCAACCAGTGGCGTCAGCGTCGCGATCAGCAGAACAAGGCATTCGTCGAAGCGCTGGCCGAAGGCGGCGACAAGATTCAGATTGACGTTCGACCAACAGACAAAGGCATGAGAATGCGAGCCAACTTTGAAGAAGGCTTTATTCGTGGTGTTGGCCGCATGATTGCTTTGCGTTTGACTGACGGATAACTCCGCTGAATAGCGGTTAGGAGAACATTTAAGGACGGCCTTTGCGGCCCGTCCTTTTTTTGTTGAGTCTCTTATGTCGCTTTGTCTGTGACTGAGAATGTTGTCCATTTTGGGTATGGAAATCAGACTCTTTGTGGAACAACTTTCATAACGCTTTGTAACACTTTTCAATCAGTGCAAATGAGTAAGTGAAGCTACGGCAAATCGCAGTGAACCCTCGAAGTCTCTCTTCGCGCAAGATGTGGCTCAATGCCGCGTTGGCGAAGTTGATCTCGATGAGATTCCAAATCATAGGCCCGATCGGTATACCGTTCGTTCGGTCGTTTGACAGGATGATCAGGCATTCCACCGATCGGCGGAATGCTATCAACCAGAGGAATCAACTGCCTGGCATCATGGCGATTGGCACCGGTCAGCGTGTCGCTCAGCGGAGTCCCATTCGCGTCCGTCAGGATGTGCTGCTCACGGCCAGGTTTTCCGTGATCTGTCGGATTTGGACCGGTTTTCCCGCCGCCTCCGACGGCTCGGATCGACGCGCTTGTGAATTCATTTGAGTTGTGAATTCATCGTTTTCCGCGACGGGAGCGTCGTTTCGATAACCACTTGTGTTGTCTAAGTCGCCGCCAGAAACACTAAGAATGCTGTCTGTGAACCGAATTTGCTCTACGTTAATAAGAGTGTTTTTAACCGTCTGGCCGTTTTGGTGTGGTCCTTCAACAGTCACGCTTCCATCGGCATTTCCGGTAACGGCAAAGTCTGACTGAACAGCGTCATAAATAACCAGCGTGTTCCTGTCCGGTTCCGCCATCAATGTGGTTGGTGCCTGATCGAGCATAGATTTCGTCGTTTCCACCACCTGCGAAAATTGTGTTGTCGCCGTCCGTTCTGCTGATCCATTCGCCAGCGTCTGTGCCTTCAATATCTATCGCGGATGCGGACATCAGGATCATTGGCTCAAGTGATTCGATTCGGGCTGCGTACTTCTTCGACATCTTAATGCTGTTCCCATCCATTAAATCGATCTGGAGAACACCACTGTCTTCCAGGCTGTTGAGGGGCCCCTGATCAACTGACTTAGCGGGGTCGGCGATTTTGGCTCGAAATTTCGGGCCGAATATTTTCAACGGCAGCCATCCCGTCCATTCAACGATCGGTGTGTCGGATTTGTGGCAAAATGAGCAGAAAGACGGTTGCTGAAAGTCAACGATCTCCGGGAACTCCCTTTCGATGTTCGGTTGTTGGTTGTTGGTTGTTGGTTGTTGGTTGTTGGTTGTTGGTTGTTGGTTGTTGGTTGTTGGTTGTTGGTTGTTGGTTGTTGGTTGTTGGTTGTTGGTTGTTGGTTGTTGGTTGTTGGTTGTTGGTTGTTGGTTGTTGGTTGTTGGTTGTTGGTTGTTGGTTGTTGGTTGTTGGTTGTTGGTTGTTGGTTGTTGGTTGTTGGTTGTTGGTTGAGCGTTGAGCGTTGTTGGTTGAGCGTTGAGCGTTGAGTTTTTTTTACTTGCATGTATTGTCTTTGGCGCGGCCAAACGGTTTTCCGCTATTCGTAACTGAGTCGTGTGAAACCGTGATGTTTTCGGACTTACTGCCAATATCCGACAATGCGTGAAGCTGCAATTATTCGAAGTTTGCCAGCTGGAATCCAATGATGCCTGAATTTGCTTATCCGTTCACTGCGTGGATGATGGTCTTGCTGTGCTGGTTTGTGCCGGCTGTTGCGGATCAACCCACCATCGTCGATTTAGTGATTGTCGCGGGGCAGTCAAATGCCGTCGGCTATGATGCGAAGCCTTCAGAACTGCCTGTAGACGCATCTGACAAAGACGTACGGTTTTGGTGGAAGACAGGCGATCCACCACCGGATGAACACGATTCGAACAGTAATCAGAAATGGACTCACCTGCAGTCACAACCTTTGGGAAATCCCATCCAGCCACGACACGACCGACAGTATGGTAACTTTGCCCAATCGTCTGGCGGCTTTGGCCCGGAAATTGGATTCGCTCGCGAGTGGCAGAAGCATTGCAAACGAAGACTGGCGATCGTCAAGACGGCATTTAGCGGCACGGGCCTCGGACGCGATTGGGATCCGAAATCCGACGGGGAATCCGGAGCGTGTTTCCGCACGATGGTTTCCGAAGTTAAAAAAGCAATTGAATCTGCCAGAGCAGATAATCTGAACTTGCAACCCCAGGCGATTCTGTGGGTGCAGGGAGAAAGTGATGCAAACGCAGTGGACGTTGAGCTGTACGCTAAACGTCTGCAGCAGATGCTGGGCGAACTTCGGATTCAGCTGAACTCACCAAGCCTGAAGGCGCTAGTGGCGGTAAATACGCGTTTTCACGAAGGCCGAAACCTGTTCATGCCTGAAATTGTTCAGGCTCAGCGAGACTACGCAGATGCCGATCCACTGTGTGTGTATGTCGATACGGCCGAAGCATCAATTGCCAACGACGTACACTTTGATGCACAAGGTACTTTGCTGGTAGGCCAGCTTTTCGCGGCATCTCTTAGAATATTTGACGCCCCTGAAATTCCTGACAACGCTAAATCGCCGCACGCCGTCGGTAACTAAGCGTGCCTTGCAGGTCACGCGTTATCGCAAAAAGTTTTACTGGGGCCAGCCATTTGAATTCGTGATGCTTTGTTTCGGCTAATAGTATTGGTCGTCAGTCAACGTGCCGGCCGCAAGCCGGGCGATGTTTGGATATGGCAGCGTTTCTCTGGCTCAAGTTGTTCGCGAATATGGTTTTGCCAACCGATTGAATGGCGAGCTGAATCAATGGCTTGTGAAGAGGTCGGTCAAAAAGTCTTCCATGGCCCATAGAGTTGGCTGGAAATGTTTGTGCTCTTCTCTTCCATAGTTAAAGAAACCGTGGCCGGCGTTGGGGTATTCGATGAAGTCACAACGGTTACCGGCGTCGCGCATTCGCTGTTGAAAGTTGCGAATCAACGGGGGCGGAATCAGCGGATCGTTTTCGCCGCTCAGGATTAGAGTCGGTGGAAGTCCGGGCTGGACATGATGAGCGGGGGAAAAACTCTCAGGCGTGATGTTGTTGGCTTCGCATTTTTTGCGCCCCGCCGCCCATCCTTCGACGATATCGATTACCGGATTCAGCAGCATCAGGCCTTTTGGCAGGTGTTCAACAACAGGATCGTCGGGCACAGCAATCGTACACAACGCCAGCGAAAGGTGGCCTCCAGCGGAGCCACCCGATACTACAATCCGGTCGGCGTTAATATGATGCTGTTTGCCATGTTCCACAATCCACTTGTAAGCCAGTCGGGCATCTTTCAGAGAATCATGAGGTGTCCGGCCATTCGTTGGCGCTCGAAAGTGGATCGAAACTGTGCAGTAGCCTCGACGCTGAAAATACGCACACTGAGTTGCCAGCATTCTCGGGTGACCTCCCCAACCGCCGCCATGGATGAAGAATACGCATGGTCGCAGTTCATCCGGTTGAATATCCAGCGGGGTGAAAATCCAGAGCTGCTGTTCTTTGATATCGGGATTTCCATAACTGACTTGTGTTCCACTCGCCAGAATTTCATCGCAGATACGATCTGCCTCTACACGATCTTTTGGCAGATACAACAGATCGTGTTCTGGTTTGCCATAAGCGTTGACAAGCGGAGGCTCGTTGGAGTCTGCCATCATTTGTTCAATTATCGTAGTCAGCTTTTGTTTTGCCGCGACGTCTTCCGTTGTCATCTTCAGTGGGTTGACAGCAATTTCTTCCAGAGGTTTGTCAGTCAGACGAAACAACCTGCCTGATCGAAACAATTTATAGTGATGGTCGACGGCAAACACGCTACGTCGAAAGCGTTCTTTGTCCCAGCCGGGGCGAGGGTCGTACCAGAAGAAGGCGGCTTCTCGCGGAGTGCCCGTTTGTCCGGCCAACTGCGGCGCAAAGCTGGTGCCATCTGTTGCGACTTTAACGAGTGGCTTTGCCTGTGTTAAATCCAGAAGCGTTGGGACAAAGTCAGCAGCATCGACGATGTCTTTGCAAACGCCGGTTTCAACATGGCCCGGCCAGTGAGCAATCAGCGGAACGTGGATAGCTGTTTGAGTCGTCATGGCCTTTCCGCCAGTGATGGATCGACCATCGGTTAATCTAGACACGACTTGTTGGTGACATCCATTGTCACCATAAAACAATACCAACGTGTTTTCGCGAAGGTTCCTGTTTATCAGCTTTGTCAGCAGGCGGCCGACCGTTGTGTCCATGTATTCCACCATGTCTTTGATGAAGCGTACGTCCTGCGGTGGAGTGTTTTTCGGATCCCACCCTTCGCTGTTTGGCGTGGGTTCAAACGGATGATGGGGCAGCGCCATGGGATAGTAGACAAACGTCGGTTTGTCTTTATGGCGTTCGAAGAAGCTTACTATCTTGTCGACCCAGACATCTTCGCCGTAACTTCCCGTGTATGTTTTTACTTCTCCGGGCGAGTCTGCAGTGCCTTCCAGCATAGTCGGATTGGAGTAGCGCGAGCCTTTGTCTTCAGTGTGCAATGCGTGGAACAGAGCGTACTCGTCAAAGCCTGCGTTTTTCGGATGCAGGCCGGTGCCGCGACGTTCTGCGGAATTCGGCAGGTTGGGTGGATCGTACGACTGCAATTGCCATTTGCCAAAAATGCCAGTCGAATAACCAGCGGCCTTCAGGTAATGTCCAAACGTGTTTTCGTTCGGATCGAGAATGCCGAAATACTTCCAGTTTCGATGGTTGTATCTGCCTGTCATCAGTTGCACACGAGTTGAAGTGCATAGCGGTTGAGCATACGCGTTTGTGAATCTCAGGCCGTCCGCTGCCAATTGATCAAGATGCGGTGTCCTGTACGAAGTGCCGCCGTAACAACCGAGTCCTTCGATGCCAATGTCATCCGCCATGATCAGCAGAATGTTGGGCCGTGAAGATGAAGCTGCCGGCTGAGCACTTTCGGCCGAGGAGTTCAGTACCGAAACTGTCAGAAGCAGCAGGCAGAGTTGCATTCGCATGAAGATTGCTCGGTTAAAATTCTTGTTGGCGTCCTGGTTGTAAGTTAGCGAATTCCGCTGACGTACTTTACCGACTGGCTTTGCCTCCGGAAAACAATTCTGAATTTGCGCGGCATGTCAAAGCTGATCGGGCTGCGGTGAACCGCTGAACCGCTGGAATGGTTGCCGTTTATTGTCGCTTCGTCATACTGTTGACGTCGATTCTATTTACTTTCAGGAGACGTAATATGCGAACGGTCAATAGCGCCTGCATCTTTGCCGCCACTCTTATCGCCTGTTGCTGCAATGATCTTGTTAGCGCTGACGAGTCTGCAAAAAAAAAACGTCCGAACATACTGTTTGTTATTGTCGACGATCAGTCACCGTTTGATCTGAAAATCTATAACGCAAAATCAGAACTTGAGACTCCCAATATCGATCGTCTGGCGGCCGAAGGTGTAACGCTGGATGGGGCGTATCAGATGGGATCCTTCAGCGGAGCCGTCTGTACTCCATCCCGACATATGGTTATGACCGGACGCACGGTCTGGCACCTGCCAATCAGCCCGGGCCAGAAGACGTGCCCGAAGAATATCGAAGACAATGTGATGGCGTCTGTTTTTAACAATGCCGGCTATGACACGATGCGGACCTGCAAAAACGGAAATAGCTATGCAGCGGCCAATGCCAGATTCACTGTTGTGAAAGATGCAACGAAAAGAGGCGGCACGGAAGAATCGGGAAGTGCATGGCACGGTAAACAGGTTCTTGATTATCTGGATCAGCGGCAAATGACAAAAGATGAAGACCCGTTTCTGATTTACTTCGGCTTCTCGCATCCACATGACACTCGCGACGGTACTCCCGACCTGCTGACAAAGTATGGCGCGGCGAATCATACCGATAAGGAAAATCTGCCAGCGGCCAATCCGAAGCAGCCTGCGTTGCCCGTTAACTACCTTGCACAACATCCATTTCACCACGGGCACCCGGGCCTCCGAGACGAAGTGGCCGTTAGCGGCGTCTGGGAAAAGCGAGACGAACGCACCATTCGCAACGAGCTTGGTCGAGAATTCGCGTGCAGTGAAAATATCGATATTCAGTTAGGCAAGGTCCTGGCTCGGCTGAAAAATATGGGCGAGCTCGACAATACCTACGTCGTCTACACGTCTGATCACGGAATGGCGATTGGCCGACATGGTTTGCAGGGCAAACAGAACCTCTATCAGCACACCTGGCGCGTGCCGTTTATCGTCAGAGGGCCGGGAATCAAACCGGGCACTCGAGCAACGGGCAATGTTTATCTGCTGGATGTGCTTTCAACAATCTGCGATCTTACTGGCATTGCTGCTCCGGAAACCAGTGAAGGCACCAGCTTCAAACACGTGTTGTGGGGCGAAACCGATGCCGTACGAGACACCTTGTTCGGCGTCTACAACGGCGGTACCAAGCCGGGCATGAGATGCGTGAAAAAAGGCGACTGGAAGCTGATTAAGTACGATGTTATGAACGGCAGCGTTCGTGAGACGCAACTGTTTAATCTGGCTGAAAATCCCAATGAGTTCATCAGCGAACATAACAAAGAAGACGCGAAACTCACCGACCTGGCAGAAGATCCAGCCTATGCCGGTAAACTGGCAGAAATGGAAGCGTTGCTGCTGGAAGAAATGCGTCGATTGGATGACCCCTATCGGCTGTGGAATCAGCCTGACGATGGTTTGCCAGCACAGGTTGAAGTCGTTAAGCCGAAACGGAATCTCAGGGGCAAGGCAAAAAAGCCGCAGCCGAATTCGTAAAGGCGACTTACAGCAGCCCGTTGCCCGTTGCCCGTTGCTCGTTGCTCGTTGCTCGTTGCGTCTGGCTATGTCCAGTCGCAGCGTTCGCGGATGGCGTTTAGTACAAACTCGTCGGTTGGCAGGTCACTTTCCCACAATTGACGTGTTGATAGTGGGACGTTGTCCATTCGATAGATCGTTCCCGGAGCATGAATTCCATAAACCGCTGTTGTGATGGCAACGTTTGGTTGAAAACACGGTTGACAGTTCGGGTAGTCGATCAGCACCGTCGGAATAGACTGTAGCCGCGCTTTCGCTTCGTCTGACAGGTATCGAACGGTTTCTGCACCGACCAGCAGGCAGGCATCCACGTCGCCACGTTCGAGTAATTCGTTGGTGGTGTATTCACCGGGATTGTAGCGAGGATAGCCGCGGGAGAAATCCACGCCGAACGGATAGCCCGTTTGCCAGCAAAGCACATTGTCGGCTCCGGAAACGTCGCCTTGAAGTCGCATTCGGCGAGCGGTAAATCGTGTGACGGCGTTTAGCTCCGCCACCAGTTTTAAGAGTGCGGCAACGTCGATGTGACCGGTGTTGGAACCGACATTTGATGTCCACATACTGGTCTTTGCCAGGCCAAGGCCGAAGAAGACGACTCCGTATTGACAGCCCTTCATCAATTCCATCAGTTGACGTAATCCACTGGTTGCGTTCACATTGCCTGAGCCATTCAGCATCAACCGCAATTGCGACACGGCTTCGAAATCGGCACCGGGTTCAATTGGAATCACCAGATCGGGCTTGCTGCCTTGACGATCCAGTCGCCAGTGATGAACCATGTTAGCATCCCCGATCATCACAACCTTTCGGTCACTTCTTCCGCCTTGAACAAACCTGCCTTCAGGAAACACTGAATATCTTTCGGCATGTCGCGGATGAGAATTCGCGGGGTCGCAGCCCCAGAAGATCACCAGGTCGGCTCGGTTTCGGACTTCACCCAACGTTGACGTGACTTCACCCACTTCCTGCAACGCCATAATGGAAGGGCCGTGGCATAAGGACGCGGTCGTGTCTACCACGCCTTTCAATTGTTCTGCCAATGCCACGGCAGCTCGCTGGCCGGGCGTTGCGCTGCGAGACAGGCCGAAGACCAGTGGATAATCGGCGCGATTCAGAATTTCCGCTGCGCGGCTGATCGCGACATCCAGATCGATGGTTTCGCCATCAACAGCTGCACTGCTACTGCTATTGGTGCTGTTGCCATGAGTGCGAAACCACGATTCACCCAACTGACATTGGGGAGCAAAGTGCAATGTGCCGTCGTCGTCGCGTCGTAGTGAAATATCGTCGCAAACGCACGCACAACCGGGGCAGGGTACGTTTTCCCATCTTTGGTTCACGAACATGTCCCTTGTAAATGTGCTTGTTTGGAACTGGCAACGATCGCCACTCCACCAGCAGCTGTTTCCAGGTATTCGGCGTTCATCGGCGGTGGCGTTAGTCTCGATATGTTTTGTGACAGCGTTTGCAGGATTGCTCAAGCTGCTTGAACTTTGATTCTGCGTCTTTGGCCGTATCGCTTTTCAGCGTCGAGTAGAGTTCCGTTGCCAGCTGGTCCGATTGTTTCAACCAGTCGCGAAACCGATCGTCGTATTCTGCGGATAGTGTTCTCAACGATTCGTGAAGGCCTTCCTGCACTAGCAGCGCTTCCTGTTTTGCCACCAGGTTCGGATGTTCCGTAGGTGTTTTCCATTCTGCGGTTCGACACAGTTTCAGGTTGTCAAATGCGCGACTTAGATTGGCCATGGCGGCGGCCATCGATTCTACTTTGGCGACTTCAACCAGGTCGGGTAGTATCGCTTCGGCAGCGGGGACTTTGAAGTTTTCGACATCGTGCCACAGACCCGCGTAACCTTTGCTTGTTCCGGAATCAGACAGAATCTGGATAGCGCGGGCCGAGTCTGCGGTGCCTTCGATTCGGCAGGCAATGGCCGCAGCGGCCGGGCCGCGATGTTTTCCGTGATGGCAATGAACGTAGATGAGTCCATGCGTATCGCGGACCGCTCGTGTCAGCGATTTTTGTGCATGTTCGGAAACTCCATCATAGCCAATCGGAATGTGCACATACCGCAAGCCGTGCTGCGAGGCGACTTTTGCTCGAGGCTGAGCGCCATCGACACTGATAATCGTCTTAACGCCCAGTTGTCTTAAATAGGCGAAGTTGGCCTCTGTGTAAGGTTCGCTGCCCGACAGAATTCGACCAGACAGTCGCTGCACGACTTCCGGAGCAGTCGATTTGTTTGGTCTGGAAATATCGTCGGGAGTTTGTTCATCAGCGGACAGCGGAATGGTTGACGCCGCCCAGAACACCGTTATCACTAAGCATGATTTTCGTAGGCGGAAACGTTGCGATGAAGATTGTATTCGCGAAGGATTCACCGGGAAGGGCTCTTCTATTCAGGTTGCGTGTCGTTATTTCACAGTCTAACGAACGCTGGACTGTATATTAACGATCACGTTGTTCTGAATTATTGTCTACCCATTTCGCGAACTCCATGTTCTGCAAAATCTTTGCAACGCATGGTTGTGCGAGTACCGTGGCGGCCGTTCAAAACACAAATCGTCGCGATTACTTGATGCCAATGATATAGCACAGCCAACTATCGTTGTTGACCGCTGCTTCACTGGCTGTCCAGATACCCGTGTCTTCGCCATTTTCGTCTTCCTGTTCCCAGTAAACGACACTCTTGCTGAATCCGGCTTCTGCCAGCATTTCTCGCACTTCCGGCACTGTCCAGAAACGCCAGTGATATTCGAAAGCACGCTTCATTTTGCTGCCGTCACCGAAGCGGAAGTGGATATAGAAACTGCAGTCGGAATTGACCGGGTTGAAGTATGCCTGCTCCCAGTGATAGGTGAAGCCTTTCTTGCCCTTCACGATAGGACGCTTGTCCGTGATAGTTGTGTTGTAGCATTCTTTGCCACCCATCATGTCCATCAGCATGATGCCTTCGTCGTTGAGGTTGTTGTAGGCGGCTTTGAAGTAGTCGATGACTTCCTGACGCTGTCTGAAAATCCAGAACGAGAAATTCTGAGCCGCCAGCAGATCCACTTTGGGCGTATTGCCAGCGCGAACGTCCTGTTCCAGAACAGTCACGCGACTGGCCTGGCTTTCGTCCAATTTGGCCAGATTATGGTCCTTGCCCCACTGCAGAGTATCCGGGCACAGGTCGATGCCCCAGGCTGTTCGTTCTGAGTCCGACTTCGCCCATTCGCAACACACTGCAAACGTGCCACAGAAGTCTTCCCGCAGCGTCATGGGCTTGCGTTCGTAGGCGTCGTTAAAGATCTGGTCGAAAATCTCGAGTTCGTGTTCCGGCGACTGAACCGACTTTTGATAACAAACAAACTTGTCAGCTTTTTCAGCCAGAGTCTTCTTCTTCCGTTTGTTCTTATTCGCCATTTTTCTGATGCTTCGACAGAGTGTGTTAAGGTCGCGCACTTACTGCAGGTTGCCCAAAGTACTGCACGCCGTTCTACCAACGAAGTGCATTCATCGCCAGCAGATAAGGGGTTTGAGTTTAGATTCCAGCCGCTCAATTGTTGAAAACTGCTCGATGTCCGCACTTCTGTTTTGTCTTTTTGACATTGCGTCAAAATATGACTAGAAAATTGACAACATGTCAATATGGTATTGGCATGAGCACTCTATCACCTAAAAAACAAGAAATTATTAACCGCGAGTCACGAATTCTGGAACTGGCGAGACAAATGGTTTTGAACGGTGGCTACCACGGTTTGGGGCTGGATTCGCTGGCAGCAGAGTTGGGCATATCGCGAGGCACGATCTATAACCATTTCGAATGTAAAGAAGAGATCATTTTGGCGCTGCTGGTCGAAACAATGGACAAGCGGCGCGAGATGTTTCAGAGAGCAGCGTCTTACCCGGACATTCCTCGAGTTCGTTTGGCGGCCATTGGTGTTGCGGCTGAGTTGTTTGTGAGGTTGTACCCAGATCATTTTCGTGTCGAACAAATCGTGAAGTCCGATTCCATTTGGGGTAAAACGACAGAAGAACGACGAGCTTTGGTGAAGGGGTGTCAACTGCAGTGCGTTGGAATCGTGGCTGGAATTGTGCGTGACGGAATTGCTCAGGGACACGTAGCACTTCCCGATGGAACCACACCCGAAGCAGTTGTGTTTGGGCTCTGGTCAATGACTGAAGGAGCGTACTCCATAATTGCAACCAGCGACGCGGTGGCAGAACTTGGAATTCTGGAACCGTTTCCTGCAATTCGAGTGAACATTCATCGGATGCTGGATGGGTTCAACTGGACGCCACTTTCGAACGAACTGGATTTCAATGCGGCGATGGAGAAAGTCGTCAGAGACGTGTTTCCTCGGGAATTCGCTCGCCTGAAGCAGAGCTGGTAATAAGGCAACGAGAGGTGGTCTTTGGCGACTGGCTCTGCGTGAATAGTTTTGATCAGGACACCCTGGCAGCAACCACGGCGGTCGGGAAATGGTGAAGTAGAACAGGTTGCTTGAGATGAAAATCGTAGCGTTATTTCTTTTTGTTTTGGCTGTGTTTGGGGCGACACGAACCTGGCTGGCAACATCACGCGACCAGACAGTTGCATCGGATCAGGTTATTTCGACGGCTATGCCTGTCAAAACGATCGTTCTGGAACCGCTTTCATCCATTGTGAAAGAACGGCAGTTTACGGGAACGATCGTGGCGTCACGGCGGGCGCGTCTTGCATTTGAGCGATCAGCTCGTTTGATAAAGGTACTCGTGGACGACGGACAGACGGTAAGTGAGGGGCAGGTTCTGGCGGAAATTGATCGTCGCCAGTTGACTGCTCGGGTTGCTGAAGTAGTAGCGATGCTGAATCAACAGCGGGCTGTTCTTGCGGAACTCGAGGCTGGCCCGCGTCGCGAAACGATCGCCGCAACAAAAGCTATCCTGGCCGCGTCGTCAGTGGATATGGAACTTCGCAAGGCAACTTTGGATCGTGTTCAGGACTTACACAAACGGGGCGCCACGAGTGCTCAGAATCTGGACGAAGTGCGTCTGGCGTGGAAGTTTTCGGCTGCGCAGCGAGACGCAGTAGTCATGCAGTTGGAAGAATTGGAGGCGGGAACCCGGATTGAACAGATTGATGCTCAAAAGGCTGTCGTCGCCGGACTTGAGGCTCAGCTTGAGCGACTGCAAATTGATGTTGCGGACAGCGAATTGAAAGCTCCGTTTGCGGGCACGATCATGCAACGGACCGCTGACGAAGGCGATATGTTGAATGCTCAACAGCCATTGTTTGAGTTATTGGAAACCGGCTGCCTTGAGGCCCGTATCGGAGTTCCGTCGGCGTTGGTCGGTAGTCTGAATCGTGAAGGCTATCACGTTCTTTCAGCGAATGGTGTTGAAGTTACGGGGCGTATTCGGAGCGTGCTGTCCGAAGTCAATTCGGCAACTCGAACTCAGACGGTTGTTATCGACATTGACAAAGGCCAGGGATCACAATTGGCTGACGGTCAATTGGTGCGAATGAATTTTGACGAAACGCTGGCGATGAAAGGCTATCGAGTGCCATTGTCTGCGTTGGCGTCGGGTTCGCGAGGCCTGTGGACAGTATACGTGATTGAAGCCGGCGACGAGGATTCAGCCCGCCACATTATTGGTGCTCGCGCGGTGGAAGTTCTTCACACGGATGGCAATGGCGCCGTGATCAGAGGGGCCGTTTATTCGGGAGAGCATCTTGTCTGCGACGGCATTCATCGAGTTGTGCCGGGGCAGATCGTTGTTGACGGTGGAGAATCTTCCGCCGACCCGGCGTTGGTTCGTCCGTCTGCAGAAAAGGATTAGCACGTGTCTACGCTGTTTCTGCGGAATCCTCGGCTGACATTGCTGACGATCGGCCTGATTGTTGTTGCCGGGTTATCCAGTTATGTGATCCTTCCCCGAATGGAAGATCCGCTGCTGACAGAACGCGCGGCGTTTATTTTGACGAGTCTGCCTGGAGCTGATGCCGAGCAGGTTGAATCGCTGGTGACCGAGCCGATCGAGGACGAACTTCGCGAGATTGCGGAAATAAAAGAATTACGAAGTAGTTCGCGTGCGTCGCTGTCCACTATTACTGTTGAATTACACGACGACGTTTATGCCGATGCCGCGCCGAATGTGTGGTCGCGCATTCGGGACAAAATTGCTGACGCCGAATCAGCATTGCCACCAAACGCATCGAAGCCGAAATTTGAGCGTATTGAAGTGACGGCTTACACGCGACTGATCGCTTTGGTTTGGGATCCACCTGGAAATTCTGACTCGATTGGCACGACAACGGGGCGGAGAGATTCTGTTCAGCAGGTGATCGAAGTGTCTTCGTCGCACAGCATGCAGGCGATTTTGCGGCGTCAAGCAGAAGACCTGCGTGAATTATTGCTGGCAGTTCCGGGGACAAAAGATGTCGATATTTTCGGTGATCCGGATGAAGAGATTATCGTTGAGATTCAACCAGACAGGCTTGGTGCGCTGGGCCTGTCGGTTCCGGACGTGAGTCGATTGATTCAGGCCAGCGATGCTCGCTTTTCGGCCGGGCAGATGCGTGGCACCGGAAACGACCTGCTGATTGAATTGTCTGGCGAACTGGATTCTATGGAACGCGTTGCGAAAATTCCGATTCAAGCGTCAGCCGACGGTCAGGTGGTCACGTTGGGAGACATCGCATCGGTCACGCGCGGCATTGCCGAACCTCCGTCGGAGTTGGCAATTGTTGAAGGCAGGCCGGGTATTGTTCTTGCCTGTTTGATCCGTCCGAATCAGCGGATTGACTGGTGGAACGTTGAATCCGAAAAAGTCACGGATGAATTCTCCGGTCGACTGTCGCGGGGGATCCGGCTGGTCGACGTCTTCAGCCAGGCCGGGTATGTTTCTGACCGGTTGGTCGCTCTGCTGAACAATCTGCTGATCGGTGCCGGAAGCGTGATGCTGGTAATTCTGTGGCTGATGGGCTGGCGAAGTGCCTTGATTGTGGGAGTCGCTTTGCCTCTGTCGGCGTTCATGGTGTTTACCGGCATGCGTTTTATGGAAATTCCTATTCACCAGATGTCGGTGACGGGGCTTATTATCGCTCTGGGATTACTTATCGATAATGCGATTGTTGTGGTGGATGAGGTTAACCAGAAACTGAGAGCCGGGGATACCGCTCTGAAAGCAGTTGGCAAAACAGTGCGTCTGCTGGCCGTGCCTCTGTTTGGTTCAACGTTTACCACGGCGCTGGCGTTTGCTCCGATCGCGGTAATGCCAGGGCCGGCGGGCGAGTTTGTTAAGTCGATTGCGATTAATGTTGTTGTCGCGATTTTCAGTTCGCTATTTCTGGCGTTGACGGTTGTGCCAGCCTTGACGGGCTTTCTTGGCAGAGTTTCTGATACAAGTGAAGCTCTGCGAGACGACGGTAAGGCGTTATCCGCGCAGGCTGGTCGCGTTTGGTATCGCGATGGCTGGAGCAGCGCAACTTTGTTGAACTGGTATCGCGGGCTTCTCGGTGCTGTTACATCGCGGCCGTGGCTGGGCGTTGCGATTGGCATTGTGTTACCGATTGCTGGTTTCATTCAGGCTCGATTGCTGCCCGAACAGTTTTTTCCTCCGGCGGATCGTGATCAGATTGCGATCGAAGTGCATTTGTCGTCTCAGGCGTCACTTCAGGAAACTCTGCAGCAGACGAATAGGATTCGTGAAGAACTGTTGAAAGACGATGGCGTGCAGGAAGTGACCTGGTGGATTGGTCGGAGTGCTCCGCCGTTTTATTACAATCAGATTGCGGCACGTCGCGGGATGTCGCATTATGCTCAGGCACTGGTAAAGTTGGATTCGGGGGAAAATCTGCCTGAGCGAATCAACGCGATGCAGCGCCAACTGGACGCCAGCTTTTCGGGAGCTCGCGTGCTGGTGCGGCAGTTAGAACAGGGGCCACCGTTTGAGGCACCAATTGAAGTGCAGGTGTTCGGGCCGGACCTTGAGCAATTGCGATTGATCTCGGATAAAATCAACGGTGTGCTGGCTGCGATTCCGGAAGTCACTCATGTTCGAGCCGAAATGTCTGAACCACAACCGCGTCTGACGGTGGTGTTGGACGAAGCAGAAACACGTCTGGCCGGAATGACTCATCAATCCGTGGCAGCGCAGATGTATGGTGCTTTGGAAGGGGCTGTTGGCGGAATGATTATGGAAGGCACAGAACAACTTCCTGTGCGCGTGCGAGTGGCGGGTAATCGACGCGAATCCGTTGATCAGATTGAATCGTTGGATGTCCTGCCGGATGTTGCAATCAACTCTGATGGACGAGCAGGGCAGGGATACTCCGGCATTCCCTTGACAGCACTGGGAAGCGTGCAACTGAGCCCGGAACAGGCCACGATTACTCGCGAGAACCGTCGTCGAATGACTGAGGTGCAGGCATTTCTGGAAGCGGGCGTGTTACCATCTCCGGTGCTGACTGATTTTCAGAGCAGGCTTGAAGAGTCTGGGATCACGCTGCCTCCAGGATACAAACTGGAATACGGTGGCGAGGCAGCTCAGCGTAACGCCGCGGTCGGCAATTTGATGGCCAGCGTCGGCGTGTTGGCGATGATGATGGTGGCGGCGTTGGTGCTGTCGTTCCGGTCATTTCGTCTGGCGGCTTTGATTGGTGTTGTCGCCTTTCTGGCAGTAGGGCTGGGGCTGGGTTCGTTGTGGGCGTTTGGTTATCCGTTTGGGTTTATGGCAATCATTGGCACGATGGGTTTGATAGGCGTGGCGATCAACGACTCAATCGTCGTTCTGGCTGCGATTCAGGAAGATGAAGCCGCGGCAAACGGCGACGCGAATGCAATTCGAGACGTTGTGATTCGAGCCAGTCGCCACGTGATCGCGACGTCTTTGACAACAATTGCTGGGTTTCTACCGCTCATCATTGCGGGGGGCGGCTTTTGGCCTCCAATGGCAGTCACAATTGCTGGTGGGGTGGTTGGTGCAACCGTTTTGGCCCTTATCTTCGTTCCAGCTTGCTATATGATTGCCATGAAACGCAGTTTTCATTGCCCGTTGGCGCTAATGCAGCCAACGTCGTTGCTGCCGACAGCCGAATAGTTCAGAGTAGGCGGCAAGCATCGTCGTACGGCCAACTTGCGCAGTTTTTTGCTGTGGCAAACGCTGGGCAAAACCTGTTGCTGGCACTTTCATTCGTTAAGGCGGAATGACAGAATGTGCTGGCACTAAACCCGCCCCGACGGATCATCGGCCTTCATTATCGTTTGAGTAGAACGGGACCTGTTCCCGTCGTTTAACTGGATTGCTAGTCTGATAGCGAAGAGGTTAAGTTGTCTGAATCAGGAATTTTAGCACAGATCACCTGTCCTCATTGCTGGAACCGGTTTTCGCCGGAGGAAACATTGTGGGCTTCTGCGCACCCGCGTCTGTATGGCGACGCTCGGTTGGGGCCGGATGTTCAGCGTCGTTTTTTGCCGACGCGTTTTGATGCTGGCGGAAACGCGATAGATAGTCAGGGATCGTTTTGCAGCGAAGTTTGCTGTCCGAAATGTCATCTGGGGATTCCTCGGACGATGTTCGAATTGCGGAGTATTTTTTATTCGATTCTGGGATCTCCGGGATCGGGCAAATCGCACATGCTGGCAACCACAACGTGGCAAATGCGACAGGCTTTGGGCACACGGTTTAAACTCAGTATTTCCGACGCCGACCCCGATTCCAACAGGCAGCTGAACGAATCTGAAGAGCGTCTGTTCTTTAACGAACATCCTGACAAGCTGGCGACAATTCCGAAGACGGAAACGGAAGGCGAACTTTATCAGCCCGTGCAGTTTGGTGATGAAACGATCTGGTATCCTCGACCGTTTGTGTTTGTCGTGCAACCACTGGCAGATCACCCGCGGATTGCAGAACGAGACGAAATTTCTCGAGCGATTTGTCTGTATGACAACGCCGGCGAGCACTTCCTGCCTGGCGGAGAATCATCGATCAGTCCGGCGACGCAGCATCTGAATATTTCTCGAGGTTTGCTGTTTCTGTTCGACCCGACTCAACATGCTCGCTTTCGTGAAGCGTGCAAAGAAAACACGACTGACCCACAGATTCTCGGGACCGGACGAAGTCATCGACAGGATCAGATCCTGCACGAAGCAGCGAATCGAATTCGCACCCATTCAGGATTGGCTCAGCAGCAAAAATATAGCAAGCCTTTGGTTATTGTTATCACGAAACTCGATTCCTGGGGTCCGACATTATGGCCGGAATGGGATCAGGTCGCAGATCCAATTCGCGATGCAAAACAGGGCGTGGCTGGACTGGACTTAAGTCTGATCGAACAGGTGTCCGCGCAAATGCGGGTCATTATGTCGAAGCTGGCGCCCGAATTTGTAAATGCTGCGGAAGGGTTTGCTGACAACGTCGTCTATATTCCGGTGTCCGCGCTGGGGCGTGCTCCGGAAGTGGATGAGGAAACGGGGATGCTTGGCATTCGGCCCAATGAAGTGAAGCCGGTGTGGGCAGAAGTTCCGCTGTTGTATCTGTTGAATCAGACCAGTACGGGTTTGATTCCGACCGTTCGCAGGTCGCAGGCCTAGGGGATCGATAGCCGCGTTGTCTGGATCTTCGGCATTCTCAGAGTAGTGGGTGTCACGGACCGTCAGTTTGTTTGGCCTGCATATTTGATCGTCTCTGAGTCAGGTTGGTTGTGAGTTTTGAACTTGTCTACACTTCGGCCCGCCGTGGTCTTCGACCAGGAGCCAGCGGATTCTGCACCGTCGCTGCGACGGAAGGCATTCCTCGCGCGCTGCAGAATAAGCTGGAATCGCTAAGCGGTTATCCTCATACCGAATCGCTGGCAGGGACTGAACCTCCGGTGAATCGCTCTCATTTAACGTTTCGTATTCAACGCACGATTTATCATGTGGTTTCCCGAATCGGCGACGCGGGTATCGATTACTCCGGGCGCACGAACAAAATCGCTCATCACCTGGCACTGACGTCGTCTGAAGTTGCTAAGTTTGAAGATGGACCGGCGTCGTTATTTACAGATGGCGACTTTTGGTTCGATCACTGGAATTCAGATGCCAGAACGTTTCCGCAGGACCGACAGCCTGAATCCTGGCCGGAACCGGTTGAGGGTTTCGCTACATGGGAGAACGTGTTTGATGATGCCGGATGGGCGGGATTGCTTGGGAGCGCGATCGCTAACGGCTTCAAATCTGTATCTGTGATTGTGCCCAATGCAAAAGAAACCATGTCGCTGCTGAATGAAGCCCTGCAGCTGGTTAAGCCGGAAGATCGCTGGAAGGTTTGTTTCAGCACTTATTACTCACGACAGACCAGCGGCACTCAATGTCATTGGCGATTTGTGATGGATGGCACTAGTGAAGCTCGTCGCCTGCGCGCTCGAACGCAAGGGATGCTTGTTGATCCATTGGGGTCAGCAAGCGAGTTGCCAGACGACAATCCGTTTGTGAAAGCGGCCCGAGAAGGGTGCCCGGAAGACGCTTATTCCATGGCATCGGCAAAATTTCGTAGCGGCGGCGGCGTGCCTGTTTCTCGTTCAGAAAACGCGGCCGATGATGAAGAACGACGTGTCCGGCCGAGTATTCAGCGACGTCGCGAATCGCGACAACAGCCGACTGCTGTAAAATCGCGATCGCCGTTTGATGTACCGGAAGAAGAATATGCGCATGTTAATGCGACTAAGACCGAGGGCCAAAGGAGCCCTTCTAAACGTGTCAAAAGAAAAGGGCTTTTGCTGGTTTCGGCGTTGCTGCTGGCAGTAATTGCAATTCTTGTGTTTTTGGGATTTCAACAACTATCATAAGACGCCAACAACGACCTGTCGGTGACAGGCAGATGGAAGGCAGGGTGACTCGAAATGGCTGACATTGCTGAAATTCACGAACTTCTCGAAAGCGTACGCGTAACGCTGGCGAGTTCGATGAATCCCAATCGCGAACAACTGGAACAACTGGAGCGGCTGCATTCTGAACTGGATTCAGAAATTCGTAGTGCCAATAAAAGACTGCGTGAATGCGATGCACTGCTGTCTGACGGACACCGCAGCGAAGCGATTCAACTTGCCGAACAGGAGCCCAACCTTCTGGAGGTTGTTTCCATTCTGGACTTTCAGGAACTGGTTGAATGGAACGACTTTGTTGCAGAACATGGGCTGACCGTTACCCCGGATTTGCAGATCGATATCGCAACGGACATCAACGGAGCCTATTCAGAAGATGAACCGCTTGAACGACTGATGAAAAAGTTTCGAGTGTTGTCGCTGGCCAGGGCTCCGCTGAGAACTCGCATTGATCTGCTGCGTCAGATCGCCAAACGTGATGTTGGAACGGCTTATTGGAAAGACGACCTGAAGTCCTATGAAGAATCTCGCATTCGTCAGATATCAGATGAAAGTCGCGACGCAATCAACAACAGAAACTATGCTGAAGTCCGCCGTCTTTCCGACGAACTGCACAAGAAACCGTGGTCTGTTAAACCGGACCGACGGGTAATTGAACGCATCGACCAGACGATGGCTGAAGTCAAGAAAATGGAAGCCATTCGGCAGCTGAATCGTGTGACGGCAGAATGGCAGGCGGCAAAGGAAAACGGCGACAAGGTACTCGGAAAGTCGCTTGGCGAAAAGTGGGACCTCGTCGCTCAGAAATGTGACCGGGACTCGCAGCCATACCTTGATGCTCGCGAGCAGGTGTTGCCTCTGTTGCGTTGGCTTCGGGAACTCGGCGAGGAAGAAGAACAGGTTCGTTTGCACGCAGCAGAAGTCAAAAAGCTGTCGAAGATTCTGCGATCAGACCATGCGACTCTGGAAGACATTTATCGCCACTATGATGCATTGGCCGAGCTAGATGACTTTGAAATTCCCGAAGCCGTGCAGGTGCGCTACGAGGCACGAATTGCGGAAATCGAAAAGAAGCAGAAGGTAAAGAAGCTGGTAACCATGGGCGGGGTCGCAGTGGCCGTCATCTTGCTATTGATCGTTGCGGCGAACATCATATTTTGACGATGTCGCAAAACACAATCGGAATGAAGTGAGGGGCGTGTGGCAACTGATTATTACATTCGAAATCGTGGTAAGCGACTGGGGCCTCTCACCGCCGAAAAAATTCATTCAATGGCCAAACGCGGTCGATTTGGACGCCACTTTGAAGTGTCCAAAGACGGTAAACGCTGGGCGACCGCAGATGAATTTCCTGAGTTGTTTCCATCAGGGGGAACCGCTGGAAGTGATGATGGTGGAGATGAGTTAGCCGAAGATGATTTCGCCGCGGGATCAGTAGATTACGACGCTCCTCTTGTTGACGATGCTGCAACTGGTCGGCGGCCACGAAGTCGTACTTCCGGGGCAGCGGGTGGAGTCCGGAGGCGTCCGTCTGGTTCAGGAACAGGCGACGAGAAGCCCAGTCTGCGTCGCCGTCGCCCGGAACGTCCGGAAGGCGATGAAGGTGGCAGCACAACAGGTCGGTCACACGCAGAAGAACGGGCTCGCCGAAGTAAGCGAGAGAGTCCGGAACCAGAAGTTCCCGCTGCTGCTTCGGGGCGGCCAGCGAAGAAGAAGTCTTCTGCGAAAAAAAAATCTGTTTTCGATGAGGTGTCTGACACAGTTCCGAAGAAGCCGAAGAAAAAACGCAAAGGGCTGCTGGGATTTCTGTTTGGCGTTAGAACAAGCGATGTCGAAGATCAACCGCACTTGCGCAAGTTGATACACATCCATAACACTCTCCGCAATCTCGGCTTTTCGCTGGATAAGTTGATTCTTGTTGGTTCAGGGGGAGAACGGATTTCCGTTGCGGAACATGATGGCAGTGGCGATGGTCCTCATATACTGGGCCTGCTGACTCTGGTTGGATTTCAGTCGCGCACAACCGACATGCACTTTGAACCGGCTGAAGAACACGTCGATGTTCGCATGCGTATCGACGGAACACTTGTGCCTCTTGTGAAGATACCAAAGAATGCAGCGAAGCGGCTTTACGGCATCGTCAAAGTACTTTGTGAAACAAAGATGGGGGCCAGCCAGGAGGTTTTGGAAGGTAATTATTCAACGGTCGCTCCAAAGCGGCGGTCAGATTATCGCGTCAGTTTTACTCCGTCGGTGCATGGGCAAAAACTGGCGATTCGCGTGCTTGATGCCGACAGCGCGCCGCAGACACTGCGTCAATTGGGAGCACCTTCGAAGTTTGTGAAAATTATCGACGGCGTGATGCAGCAGAATGCCGGTATGGTTCTGATGTGCGGTCCCACCGGTTCCGGAAAAACGACGACGCTGTATTCCATGCTGCGAAGTATTGACTTTAAGTCTCGCAATGTAATGACCCTGGAAGATCCCGTTGAATACCAGATTGATGGTATCACACAGATGAATATCGATGCCGAGCACGGCCGAGGCTTCAGCGAAATGCTTCCTGCCCTGTTGCGACAGGACCCCGATGTGTTGCTGATTGGTGAAATTCGAGACGGCGTTTCCGCAAAGATTGCCATGCAGGCCACGATGACGGGGCACCTTGTTCTGTCAACTGTGCATGCTCCGGATACGCTGGCCACGCTGCACAGACTGCTCGATCTAAACGCGGATCCCAACATGGTGGCATCCGCGCTGAATCTGATTATGTCACAGAGACTGTTGCGTACCTTGTGTAAAGAATGTGTTCAACGACGTCGCCCCGATGCAGACGACCAGCGGCGTCTTGGTAACTTGCTTCGTGACGCGATGTATGAACCCGTTGGGTGCAAAAAGTGCCTTGGCAGCGGTTATACCGGCCGCCGGGCGATTTTTGAATTGCTTGACGTTAAGAAGCAGGTTGGTGATGCCATTCATGGTTCTCCAACGATTGTTGATCTTCGCAACGCGGTGAAGGGGAAAGACTTTCAGACACTGCGACACAACGGTTATTCGTTGGTGGCGCAGGGAGAAACGACCTTCGACGAAGTCGATCGCGTGATTGGTGTCGAGTAGCCCACAGAAAGCCTGATTTTACTCACGCAACCGTTGTTCACACACGCATGGCTGTTTGTGACGGATTGGCACTTTACTGTGAATTACCACAGCTTTCTTCTGAGTGCTTTTGTTGTCGAAGTCCAGAAATGTCGCCGTGTTTTCAGTGCCGGTGGCGAGTTGTGGTTCTGCCTGCTTAAGTAACGATGCGATGTGGGCGACAGGATAAAACAGTGCGATCTGGCTGAACGGAATCGCGGTCAGTGGAATGCTGCCGCCGGTTGAGTCATGTTCCGGAAGTGCAGCGTTTTCAGCCTGGCGGTAATGAGTAGAGACGATGTCTTCGATGAAGTCGCTAACCCGACGTGAACCATCCATGCGGTCCAGTTCGACCAGTCTTGCATTCAGCAGAACGCAGGTGTCTTCAAGATCGTCATTCACCAAACTGCTGTAATATCCGACACAGCCATAGTTCGTTGATAGAAGGCAAGCCATAGGGAGATATTCTTCGACTGCATTCTTTGCTCCAATTAGTCTTCGGAAGTCATCCTTGTTTATGTGGTTGGCCCGAATTGTGTTTGTGTTATCGTCGGACGTTCTGGGTGAGTTCGATATGCCGGGAGTCTAATTTGAATGATGCGAATGATTATTCAAGTATCAGTTTGTTGATGCGAAGTTAACAAAATGGTGCTGACGCACAACAACGAATTGATTAGTCGAGCACTGGGGGAATCTGTGTGCTGGCAGGGCCAGGGGGAACCTGCACCCGTTATGTAGAGGATAAGTACTGCGGTACAAAGGAATTCATGGATGCTTTTACAGAGCGGGGTTTGCAGTAAATATTCTTCAAGCTGCTTGATTGTTTAAAATTCCTGCTGCAGCGTGGCTGATTGAGATTTCTGGTTAAAGAACAGGGTTATGTAGACCGTGGCTCCCAGAAGTGTGGCCAGATGAATCGAGGAGATGATCACAGCGGTTTGTTTTGGGATGTTCCAGAAGAAGACTCTTTCACCAAGAAATAATTCGCTTCCCGAAGATGCCTTGCTGCTTTCTGAACCATCACCGAATGCTGATGATCGTTGGTTTTGCTGCGATGAAACTTTGGACAACGCTGTCAGGTCCTCTGCTACAAGCAGCAGCATGTTGCAGTGGATGCAGCGGCCGCGCCGATCCACGTGCAGTGGTCGCAGCGGCAGCACGACTTTGCATTATAGGCACGGTACTGCTCCTGCCGGGCCGCGAGAGACTAGTGAAGTTCCCGTCGTACCTTTCAGCTGTTTTCTTGTTGGTGATTTTAGTTCAAGTTCTGCGAGATCATCGCTGTAGTTTACATGCGGGCGTTGTCTGGGCTTCTGTCGGCTCGGATTTGAAGAGCGAGAATTTGTCCGTCTGCTATTATTACCTTGCTGTATTACGGCGAAGATGGCGTCTGCAAATTCTTCGCACGTCGCGAATCGGTCTTCTGTGTTCTTTCGTATGGCTCGTCGAACGGCAGTGGCAACATCAACGGGGATCTCGGTGTGTATTTCGCTTAACAGCGGGAGAATTGTTTGAGTTTGATTGACTATCGTGGCGGATGAACGAGCTCCCTGCATCGGCGGGCTTCCAGTCAAAGCATAATAGACTGTGATGCCCCGCGAATACTGATCTGCTCGACCATCATATGTCCGCCCGAGAATTATTTCGGGAGCTACGTAATTGGGTGTTCCCACTATAAAGCCAGCCGCCGTCATTTCAGAATTCAGGTCGCGATGATCACCGTACATGATCTTTGTCAGGCCAAAATCACTTACACAGGCGTTATCTGTTTTGTCGAACAGGATATTAGCGGGTTTGACGTCCCTGTGAACGATGTTTTGTGTGTGGACAAAATCCAAGGCTCGGGCAACTTCACGGATCCAGCCTTAGAGCTTTATCGCAGGCATACAATTTGTGCCGTGAATGGTTGAGCTGATGCGGTCCTTTAATATTCCACCAGCCAGAAACTGCATCACCACATAGGGGAGGCTGTCCTGTTCTCCGACATCGAGAATCTGAATAACGTGCGGATGCGTGAGTCGCACCATCAGTAGACTCTCACGTCGGAAGCGATACAGATAATCAGCTTCCGCCATCTTCTCGGCCTTGGGTACCTTGATGGCAACTTTGGTGTCCAAGCGATTGTCGTACGCTTTGTACACGTAGGCCATGTTGCCTTCGCCAAGGTGCGACAGAACTCGATAACGCCCGCCGGCGAGGGCCAGGCCGACCAGTTTTTCGGGACGCAGTGATGTGACGTTCATGTTTTGCGGCCGCTTCTGGTTGCATCGTTTGTCGAATCGTCCTTCCGATTTTGTATAGCAATCTCGCTGAGTTCCATGGTGGGAGACGCAAACCAGGCTTGAAGCGAGAATCCTGTTCAAAATTTAACGAGCTCTGCCCATTGGCGAGTTTTCATCACTGTTACTAATGTTTGCCGCCGAATTTTGGCGAACGGGATGCTTCGATCGGGCGGCGAAGGCGAGCGTCTCTGGTGATGCAGTTGAGATTTGCACAGAACAGGGCAAATACGATTCGCACTTCTTCTTTTAACGCACACTTAATCATTCCTTCATCTTTCGGGGCAAGATGCCGCTTCACCGGAGCTTGAAGTTGAAGGCCGGTCGGGGGAGTTCGAAGTTATTGGTTTATTAACTGAGTGTTCATCAGGCCTTCAAATTGCCGGCGACACTTTCCTAAGTTGAATGCTTCGAGCAGCAATGGGATCCCACCAAAGAATCGAACTGTTGGACATGTGGGGACAGGGCAGGAAATGCACGAGTCAGAGTCGACTCAGTTTGCCCTCTATTGATTTTTTCTTTTAAGGAAGTTTTTTGAAATGAAGAAGAGCTCTGTAAAGCAGGCCGCACGTCGCGGTTTTACGTTGATTGAATTGCTGGTAGTAATCAGCATTATCGCCATTCTGATGGCTCTGGTATTGCCAGCCATTCAGTCGGCTCGCGAAGCTGCTCGTAGCACGCAGTGCAAGAACAACCTGCGTCAGATGGGTATTGCTCTGTACGCTTTTGCTGAGAATGATCGTTTCGACCGAATCTGCACAGGTGCTTATGACTTCGTTCGCGATGGAGATCCAACTCAGTTTGGTTGGGTTGCTGACGTTGTTAGCATCAACGCTGGTAAGCCCGGCAACATGCTTTGCCCATCAAACTCGATCAAGGGCCTTGAAAAGCTGAACGATATGTTGGGTACTGTAAGTACCTCCAATACGTCAAAGGCTCCAGTGGATCGATTTGGTATTGGCAAGTTTGTGGTTTCAAGTACCATCACTCAGGATGCTGCAACGAGTACTTACACAATTACACCTGGTGCCGCACACGACGCGATTGTTAAAAAGGTAATTGAGTCCGGCTTCAATACGAATTACGCGTCAAGCTGGCACATGGTCCGAAGTGGTATTCTGCTTGACTCAACCGTGGGTGCTACTCTGGGAACTGTGAAGGCTAATAAGTGTAAGGACTTCCAGTCATCACAGGGGCCATTGAAGCTGACCGTTCTGGAAACATCGGACGTTCCTTCAAGCAATGTTGCTCTTCTTGGCGATGCTGCACCTGGCGATGCTAAGGAAGCTATACTGCTTCTTGGCGATCCTGTTGGTGCGCCACTTAACCCGGATCTTTACAACGGTGCTCGTCTGGGTGAATCATTCAACGACGGCCCTGCATACTGGGATGCCAGTGCAGCCAAGATTGTTCTGATGGACAAGGGGCTTATTGACGGCAGCCCGCTGGCGTCTTACATCCCAACGGGTTACCCAACTGAAGGTGAACTTGTTGACGAATCACTGTACCTGCCAGTTGGTGGTGCTGGCGAGATGGTTCTGCAGGACACTCGCGACTTCTACGCAGTGCACCGCAATCAGTGCAACCTGTTGATGGCTGACGGCAGCGTCAAGGTTTTGCGAGATTCAAACGGCGATAACTACTTTAACCCGGGCTTTGCTGCCACTGGTGGTACTGCCGCTACAGATGGTTACACAAGCAATCTTTGCGAAGTGAATTCGTTCGACGTGTTCTTTGGAATGAACCTGTCTGACAACAACATCAGCAAGGGTAACTTTGAGTAATCGATTTTGTTCTCACCCGGTGATGTGAGAATTGATTACTTCAATTGCTAACTGAAAACGACCGGCTTCCTGTTTTGCAGTGAGGCCGGTCGGTTTTCGCGTTAATCGACAGCAGATTGCACTGTTCGAAATGCTCGCATTTTTCGCCGCGGCTTGTTTATTAGTGTGCCTTGACCGTTATGCATCGGCCATGACGTTCTGTGTAAACGTAAGTCTCAGGAACGCCATGAAATTGCATTTAGTTATCATCGTTGGATTTGTGTTCTCACTGGCGATCGGTTGTGGTGGCCGTGAAGATTTTAGCGCCCCTCCTGCAAATTTGGCGAACATCCGTGCCAAGTCGAAACCAAAATCAGAGACAGCTAAACAGCCAGAAAATCCCGCTGTGCCGGCAGCGAAAACTATTGCGCAGGATGCCGTTTCGCCCGCAACTGCTGCCGTAGGCGATTCGAACGATACGGTCGACACGGAAAGTGTGAACAAGGAAGATCCGCATTCATTAACGGCGCCCGCAAAGCCGCCTCCGTCAGTTGTTGAAGGTGCGCCGGGAGCGGTGGGTGGCGGCCCGGACGAAACCAAGGACTCCTTGAATTCTGAAATGCCCAGCGTTTCGGACACTGCAGCGGCTGACGTCGTCACGGCGGGAGGAAAGACAACGGCACAGATCGCGGCCGACAAAGAAAAAAAACGGTCGGTCGCATCGGCCGGTATGTCATTGCTTGATAAATTAAAAACTGACGGTGGAGCCGCAGACAAAAAGAAAGAACCGGGGCAAGCCACGGCGGCTCGCCGGGTCGTTTCACGCACAGGGCGATTTGCGATTGCCGTGAAGACCTGGTTTCAGCTTCGCAATCATCTTGCCAAGCGATTTTACGTGGCAGCAACTTCTGACGGGGCTCGCATTGCGGCCTCGTCCGGAGAACGTAGTTTGGGAGTGCTTAGCACTCATGTTGTTGTGCTGGGCGAAGAATTTTCATGGGAACGTCGTGAAAGTACGGTTGCCGCCGTCGTCTGTGGTAAAAAGGAAATTACAACACAGGCGGTGAATGGGTTGCCGGGAATTCTAACGGCCATTGAAATCATCCAGAATGGTGATGTTGTTCTTGTTGGAACAAGCGATGGTCGATTAATCGCTCGCAGTAGTGCGAACCTTCAGGACTGGGATATTTATGCTCAGGATCTGTTTTCATGGCAGGATGAACATCGGCCAGCCACGCGAGTTTCAGAAACGGCTATTCGTGTTGTACGGGCAATAAGTTCCGACCGACTTCTGACTGTCGATGATAGCGGTAACTGCCGCATCTGGAAGACGTCTGATGTTGTGCATCGACCAGTGAATCCCATGGAGGTTTCCGAGGAACAGGCAAAACTTCCGGAAGCTCCAGTACTTGCGACAGCGCCCCTGTGTTCTGTGGAAATACCTCACGCTCGAGTGCTCGGTGTGTTCTTTTCGAAGTCAGGAAATCATGGAGCGCTCATCACGTCCGACGAACAGGTTACAGTTTTTCAGACGCATGATGGCAGTGTTGTTGATGCGGTGACTGCTTCGCAATTGGATGATACTCAGCCCGTTGCGTGCATAATTGAAGAGGATCAGATGCGGGTCTTAGTGGGACTGGCTGATGGTCGCATCCTGCGTCGGTCACTCAAAGGTGGAGATGCTGTTACTAGTACCCATGACGATGGCCTGGAAGTTGACTTTGAGGCAATCTTCGTCCCCGACACCAGCGATCGTTTCGGCGCAGTGACTTCAATGGATGTTTCGCCCGACGGCGTCACTTTGTGCTTCGGTCGCTATAGCGGAGTTGTTTGTTGTTTTGACTTACCCCGGAAGCAGTTGTTGCGGGCGGATAGTCTTCACCAGGGCCCTGTTATTGAACTTCGTTGCACCGAAGCGGGTGTCTTTACAATTGACGATCAGCGCGTCGCTAAATTATCAAATCTGCCGGGGGTACCTCGTCCTGCAACCGCGGCTGAAACATTTAGGCTGCCGACAGATTTAGTCTTGAAGGAAACAGAGCTAATTGAGCCAGACGAGGAACTGAAGCAAGACAAGTTTACGATTCGGCGTAACTATGATGGTGATGTTACTGATGCTTCCGCTGCAGCACTGAACCGAGCCGGTATCCGCTCTGCGGATCCGATTCTGGCATTGTTTGAACATCAGTTGCGAGTCGCGGCGAGCGATGAAGTGCGAGCCGGGATTCGCCAAAAGATCCGGATTCAAAAGTTGAAGTCCGATGTTGAGCCTGATCGCAGCTATGGCTCTGATTCGCCGTTACGCCTTGCCGAATTAGCGTCTGAATTTGACTTCCAGTCGAGACCATTGCGGCGCGTTGTGATGTCACTCAGTGACGACGGGATGACGCTGGCTGCCGCACAATATTATCGAACCTCGTTAATTCGTGGTGCTGCTCCGGATCAGCCGGTCAGCGTTTGGGATACGACAACGGAAACTCGATTGAGAACCTGGAAGTCTTCTAAAGGTGTGTTTCGCCTAGATCTGGACGTGGACGCAGGTCTGGTGCTGCCTTCACCACTGTCTGGCCGAATGAAGTTGTTCAGCGGTCGCTTTCTGGCGGAAAATTATCCCGTTCTGGCATCGCAGAGGTCTCCGTTGGATGACCGACTTGCTGCGGGAATGACAGGTCGTCCAGGCACCGCATTGGAGATCGTTGCTTTGTTTGGGGCCGACAAAGAGGAAGTAAAGGCCGGCGTCGAAGCTTTTGAGGGGGTCGTTCCGGCGATTGCGTGGTCGGCGGATGGCAGTTCGTTGTTTGTGAGCGTACGAGAACGTTCGCAGTCACGGCTGCTTGAACTGGATGGGACTTCGCTGAGCATTCTATCGGAAATTTCAGCAGAGCCAATGACTGGATCATGGGACGTGGACAAACTGGATTTGTTACGAGGAACGCTTGGGGCGACATCTATTCTGCCGTCGCCCGGAGGGAAATTGGTTGTGACATACGGGAAGCATTCCACGACTCCTTCACCGTATCAGCTTAGAATCTGGAAACGCACGGGCGATCATTGGCCGCAGGATCAGCGTGTGGTTGTTGAGTCCAAAGAAGACCTGGTTGAACAGGAAATGACTGATACTCAGATGGTGTTTGTGAATCAACAGGATTCAATGTTGGCTGTTGTGGGAACAAAGGGCGTTGGGGTGGTGAACACGCGGACAGGCGAAATTGACCAGCGGCTGGAATTACCGAATGTTGGCGATCGACGCCCGGTTACAGTTTTGTCTCCGGATGGCAAGTGGTTGATGGCAGGTGATCGTGAAGGCAATGTCTGGGTTTGGAGCTTGCGAGCCCTCAAGCGGAAGCCACTGCAATTCGCGGCACAGGCAGGGCCAGTCATCGGGTTGGCCATGTCTGCGAATTCAGAGTTCCTGGCAACAGCTGGTGAAGAGAATCGAATTCGAGTTTGGAAAATGACCGAATTTCTCTCTTCAGATGTTAAGGCAGCATCGCGATAAAGGTTTCGGATTGCGGGGGGCAGCATGACGCCATGGTACGGATGTGACCGTTAAGCATGCCTTCATGGATTATTAACATGAATGATCGCTCGCTCTTAACACTCAGGCCCGATGCTTCTGGCCTAGCCATTCGGTACGGCTAATTCACAATCACTTGTCAGCGGAAGATGGTGTCGCTGTGACTACTGCGACAAAGTGTCAACACTGTAATATCGAAGTAAATTCGAGAGCAAAGTTCTGCCTGGAGTGTGGGACAAGGATTCAGATGATTGAGATTTCGAAGCGGGAAACAGCAAAATTTGTTGCAGCAGTTCCGCGACCATCTGGGCTGCAAAAACCTTCAAAACTGAAACGACTGAAGCGTCAGGCGGGAGACGATAGTCTTCGTGAAAATGGACGATTCGACGCTTCGTCCCGAAACAAGTCGAACGTTGCAACCGGATCTCGCAGCGATGTTCACACAGAAGTTATTGTTCGAGATGGTTCTACTAATGGGACATCCGGAAAAAACGTTGCTTTGTCTGAGGCAAATACGTCGGATCTCTCGATGTTTCTCGGCGTCGCTGATGTTGGGTCAGCCGGCACGCTTCCCGAACAGAATGAAGGTCCACTGCTGGCGTCGACGTCTCTAAAAGATATTTCTGAGTCAGAAGCGTCGGGTTTGATTGACCAGCTTATGTCGCCGCGGAAGGTGACAGGAAATTGTGATGCCGACCAAGGAAAACGGCCAACGCTGGCTATTGAATCGCCGACTCTGACCGGAATGTTTATGGAAACCGCGTCTGATGGTAGTGACGTACTAATGTTGTCGCAGCGTGGTGACGTTAGTTTGGCTCCCCGGGAATTGGGTCGGGCTGCATCCAGCTCAGGACGCCACCCTGACGCGGTTGCGCCTCGTCAGCGGTCGATGGTGGAGTCATTTGATTCTGATGTTATACCTGTTTCTGTCCGTCACGAAGAGCAGGGATTGGTAGTTCCTGACGTGACTGGTGCCCGGTCCGGAGAACAACATGAATTCGCGGTCCCTGTCCCACAACCCGTCGCCCAGACGCCCGCAACTGCATTTTTTCCACATGCACCGCGACCAGCTGCATCGTTCAACTTTCAGCAATATCCACCAGCCGGCATTCCATATCCGGTTCCACAATATTTTCCGCACCCAGCTGTCGCTCCCGGCTTTTCTGAGTTGGAAATTGAACGCGTTGGATCCGGCGACGAGGCAACACCGGCGACTCCCTTTATCAAGCTGCCTCCGGTTGAAAATCCTGCAACCACGTCTGAGGCTTTAGTATCGGAAGTCGCCGAACAGCCCGCCGGAAAAGTCAAAACCACTGACGCATCTGTTGACGCTCAGCCTCTGACTGATTCAGGCTCTCCGTTGCTGGAGCTGTCACCTGAAGCTCTGGAGAAACAGAAAAAACGAACTGAGGGACTCGACCTGTTTCGGAAGGTGTTTGAAAAGGCAAAGGTTGAACTGACACGTAAGCAGGAACCGATTTCTCAGAAGCTGCCGCGGCTGATTCAAAAGCATATTGCAAAACTTGAGGCTATCGATCCGGGGCGAACGGACAAGCTTGTTGCGCAGCTAAACGTTATTGCCAGGACGCATTCTTCGTTTGCGGTTCAGGCATTAACGGCATACGCGGACAGTCGTCAGTTTCGACTTCGCGAAGTGTGTGCGGAAGGTCTCGGCGTGATTCCGCATGCCATTTCGGCGATTACCTTGTTGGATCTGTTGCGAGATAAGGTAGCTTCAGTGGCTGATCGAGCCATTCGAAGTTTACTGCAGTTAGGCTTCCCGGAAACACTTCCCGTTCTGATTGCCCTTGGACGAATTGATATCCGCAGCCGTGCCATTATCAGCGAAGCATTAGTGGAGCTTGATGACGAGTCTCGAGGGAAATTTGTCGAGCCCTTGCGGGTTGCCCTGAAAACCAAAGGTGATGCTGAGGCGTCCGCGTTTGCCCTTTATCTGTTATCGAAAATTAAAGGCAGTGAGTTGCTGACAATTTGTATGGGGCTGACAAAACACAAGGCCCCGGAAATTAGAGCTGCTGCGATAGAGGCACTCGTGCAGACTGGCGAAAAACAATCTGTCCGGTTTCTGAATGCCGGCATGACAGACGCTGATCCGCGTGTTCGAGTTGTGGCAGCTGCTGGGCTGCGAAAAATCAGTAGTCCGAAAAGTGAGTCATTGCTGATTGAAGCGATGAGCGACGATCATCCGTCCGTTCGCAGAAGCGCGGTTCGAACGCTGGTTGCGCTGGAAGGAACTGAAACGGCCGCTGCTGCTTCGAAGTTGCTGAACTCAGAAACAGATCCAGAGGTTATCGAATCATTACTTGAGATTGTTGCGAAGGGTGGCACGGACGATGCGCTGATCACCCTCCAGGAATACCTGGTGAGTGACGAAAGAGAACTTCGCCATCGTGCGATAACTACGCTTCGTCGTTTGAAAAACACAAAGGGAGCACGGATGTTGGCTCCACTGCTGAGCGATCCAGACCACGACACGCGTCGGCTTGCAGCAGAAGCGGTCGGTCAACTGAAGCAGAAAGCCGTTGTACCCGCTTTACAGGAACTCTTGAGATCTGATACTGAAGATCAGGTAAGGGCAGCGGCGGCTAGAGCGTTGGGTGACCTGAAAGATGACGATTCGGCTCACATACTGGAAGATGCACTCCGGGACTGTCGCCTCGTGAAGTGTCAGGCCGTGATCGCTCTGGGGATGCTTGGGCGACACGATTCGATTCCGGCCTTACTGGTACAATTGCGAGATGTCGCTCCGGAAATTAGATATCACGCCTGCAATGCGCTAGGTCAGATTGGAGAACTTCCCGATACTGAACCGTTGCAGAAACTTCTGAGTGACCACGATGCGATGGTGCGTCGTGGTGCAGAGGCCGCATTGAAGAAAATGGGCCACAAAGTTGGCCAGGCAAATTTCACTCGGCACTTAAGGAAGTTTACATCAAAGCTAATGCCCAGCGTCGTTGCCGGAGCGATGCCTGGCGGTACCATAATGATTGTGAGTCTTGTGGTGTCTGGAATTATCGGCGTGCTGTATACCACAATGGGCAGCGTTGGGTTTTCCTCTGAGCCTTCTTTTCCTGTCTCGCAAATACTGGCGATTGCTGTAAGCAACGATGGTAAGCAGGTTAGTGTTGCTCGGAAGTTCAACGTGTTAGAAGTCTGGGATGCGGCTGCAGGGCAACTGATATCTCAGTTTCAGGCTAACCCCGGCGGGACTGGTATCATCTATCAACCGGATGGCAACGCACTTATTCTGAGTGGGAAAAATTCGTTTGTGATGAATACCGCTGAGGTTTCCAGTCAGGGTGTGGAGTCTATTCGTCCGGCAAGTTTGAAGGGGATCAGTAGTCATCGAGTCGCAATGACACCCGATCGAACGAAGGCAATCCTTTGTTCAATTGCTGGCCAGGCAACTCTGGTTGACCTTGGAAAAAACGAGGCGTTGGTGAATTTCAAAATCAGCGACTTCAACGAGGAAGACGCAATTACAGTGAATGCCGACGCGACGCTGGCCTTTGTTGGAACGGGTGTTGGTGAGTTGAAGGTGTTTTCGCTGGAAGACGGCAAGCCACTTGGGGCACTTGATATTGGGAAGGTAATCGGCAGTCCTAAAATTGCAATTACAGCTTTGGCGATGAGCCTAACGGGAGATTCGATTGCGGTTGGCACGGCCACCGGCAACGTGGTGGTTGTTTCAGTTCAGGACCTGCAGGTTCTTGGAAAGCCGTATTCGGGTAAAGGAAGGATTGTGGGGCTGAATTGCATCAGAGATTCTGCAAGGTTTGCAATTGTGACAAGCCGTGGCGAACTGGCAGTCTGCAGTGACGATTTTTCATCATCGCAGCCGTCCACGACCTCACTAAGTTCTCCGCCCGATCGAGTCTCGTTTTCTGCAGATGGAAATGTCGCGGCAATTGCGTACTACGAGAGCGACGGGTTTTGTGTCGTTGATCTGTCGGCTGATAAAGTTTTGGCGCAATACCCGCAGCCACGCGAGTAGCACGCTGTTCGCTGGATTTGTTTCGCCCTCATTAACGGAGAAGGAAAACGCAGCCGGGAAATAGCGACTTCTACAAACGCTACTTCAGGTCTGCGATCCCCCAAATCAGCTTCGCTCAACGTTGAACTTTGTTGTTGCGTTGATCAACAAGTGCGTTGGCCTCGACTGGACGCCTTTGTCGAGGTGAATGTTGTCCTGTACGGCGACCGCCATCGACGCTTAAGGCGATGGCGGTTTTGCCTTGTTCAGGGGCTGTCACTTCTTGCTGACGTCGTAGCACATCAAGACGTTTTGCTCGCGAAGATAAAGTTTTCCGTCGACAATCACCGGGTGAGCCCAGCTTTTGCCTTCCTGGTATTCCGGCATGAAGTGGCCTTTCAACTGATAGCTGTCTGGTGTGGCCACGATCGATGCGATTTCGCCGGATTCGTAGCGAAACAACAGGTGATTGCCGATCAGTGTGACGGCTGCTGAGCCCTTGCCGACGCCTCGCAGCTTGCCGCCCCAGACAACTTCTCCCGATCCGATCTTCAGGCAGGTTGGCATACCGTTGTTGTGGCCGTTGCCGCAGTAAAGATAGTCACCGACACGAATCATGCCGCCATGGTGATTTTGCAGTGTGCCAGCATCCAAAAAGTATTCTTCGTTTGCTGTCAGGTCGCTGCCTTGCTGCGTGATGTGCAGTAGAGCAGAACCGGTACCGTAACCTGACGAACAGAAAACGTAGTCGTCAAAAACAACTGGGGTTGGAATGTTGGCCGTGTTATTGGCGACTTTGCCGTAAGACCAAAGAATTTTTCCATCACGAGCGTCGACGCTGACAACGCCTTTGCCGGTCAGCGTTACGTACTGTTTGATTCCGCATGCGTTACTGATCGCCACAGAAGAGTAGCCAGCTCCGTCATTGCCCTTGTCTGATTTGAAAGAAGGACTCTTCCAGATTTCTTTCCCTGTCATGCGGTCCAAAGCCACAATCAACGCATTGTCGCCGCCGGGAGTGCAGATGACTCGGTCGCCATCGACAGTGGGTGATTCTGAAAATCCCCAGCCGCTCATCATTTTCCCGCCCCATTCGCTCTGAAAGCTTTTCTTCCAAACGACAGAGCCGTCGGTGCGACGCAGACAGGCAATCTGCCCGTCTGATGTGACCACGTAAACGTGATCTGCCGTGATAGAGGGTGTGCAGCGAGCACCATCGTAACCGTGTTTTGGTGCCCGATCTGTGACTGGTGTCGTCCAGACTTCTGAGCCATCGCTCGCTTTACGGGCAATTACGCATTGACCGGTTTCTGTATTTCCGGTTGTGTAAATCACGCCGTTAACCACAGCGACGCTGGAATATCCCTGTCCTACGCCTTCGGTTCGCCACAGCAGTTTTGGGGCACCATCGGTCCAGTCGAGATCCACGCTCGTTTCCGTGGAGATACCATCACGATTTGGACCACGCCATTGTGGCCAATCTGAGGCTTGCGTACCGAGAGGAAACAGCAGCGAACACAATAGAATACGGCAGAAACGAACGTCATTCATCGAGAAATCTCACAAGGGTCAGCGATCTTGAGGTGGGTGTTTCCGGCTGTTAGCGTGATCGCTATCTGGCGGAGAATCGGGGGACGATACGCTGTTGGTTGCATCGCGGCAAGCGATGGTTCGGCGGATACAACTTCGATTTGTGTTGGATTCCATCCTGAACAACGGTTGCTACTGTCCGAAACGCCGAATCTGACTTGTTCTATTTGGCAGCGTGAAGATACTCCGCGTAGAATCGGTAAAAGCGAGAGCGTTTTGCTGTCTGCTTTGGGCGGTCCCAATTATTCAGGTGTGAAAAGTGACGATACAACGCAATGCAACTCGGCGAGTCAAAATTGGCAGTTTGGCGATTGGCGACGGACAACCGATCGCCGTTCAAAGCATGACCGCCACGCGGACTCAGGATATCGACGCCACCGTCATTCAGATTCAGGGCTTGATCGATGCCGGAGCCGATATCATCCGTGTTGCCATCGACAGTCAGAAAGACGCAGAAGCGCTGATGGAAATCCGGCGACAAGTGCAGTGCAATTTGTCGGTGGACCTTCAGGAAAACTATCGGCTGGCCGAGGTGATTGCTCCCCACGTCGAAAAACTAAGATACAACCCAGGGCACTTATACCATCACGAACGCGAAAAGCCGTGGGAGGAAAAGGTTCGGTATATCGCCAATGTGGCTCGGGATAACGATTGTGCGTTGCGAGTCGGCGTGAACTGCGGATCCATGGATCCGGACAAAAAGGCGAAGTACGCCGCTGACGATTCTATTTCGCCAATGTTGGAAAGCGCATGGGATCACTGTCAGTTCCTGGATGACATGAATTTCGTGCGCTACTGCGTGTCGCTGAAGGATTCTGATCCTCAGAAGGTAATCGAAGTCAACAAACGATTTGCCGAAAAACGTCCGGACGTGCCGCTGCACCTGGGCGTTACCGAAGCTGGGATGCCCCCGGAAGGCATTATTAAGACTCGGATTGCCTTCGAGCAGCTCATTAGCCGCGGCATCGGCGACACAATTCGCGTTTCATTGACGGTTGCTAACAATCGAAAGGGTGAAGAAATCGCGGCTGGACGACAGATTCTGGACGACATCGCCAACGGGCGAGTACGTTCGGTTGTGGACTACGGCTTAAAGACGCTGAATATCATCAGCTGCCCTAGCTGTTCCAGAGTCGAAAACGAAGCCTTTGTCGAGCTGGCGGAAAAGGTCCGCGACATGACCGAATATGCCAAAGACCACGCGATTACGATTGCCGTGATGGGCTGCCGAGTTAACGGCCCCGGCGAAACCGACGACGCGGACCTCGGCCTGTGGTGTGGCCCGACTCACGTAAACCTGAAAAAAGGCCCCGAATCAATCGGAGCTTACTTATACGACGAAATTCTGCCCAGGCTAAAGTCCGAACTCGACGCGCTGATCGAAGGCAAGGCCAAAGCGAAGATGTGACAGATTATTGGTAGGTTCAAACTCAAAGCCGCAACTTTTCCGCTCAGTATTCGTCTCACTGGAATTGAAAGAATTCAGTTGCTCCGGACCTCTCCTTCTCCAAATTCTAACAACTTCGTTATTACAAGTGCGAATGATCTCTAGCTCTGGGTGATTGGCGGCGAGGCTTGAATCGTCAGGTCAGAAACTCTGTTCACGTTGAACAAGTGCCGATCAGAGTTTGTGTCTGACGAAGAAGTCAGTTCAATGCCGCATTGATGGCGACGACAGCTTGTTCCGCCAGCTGTTTTGAGCCTTCTGGGGTGAAGTGTACGTCGGAGTGGCGTTGGATTCTGTCGAGTCGGTTGATGGCGAAGGCGTATTGGTCGTCGATTGCGATTCCATTCTCGTTCATAACCTTTTTCGCAATTTCGTTGTACCTGGCCGAGTCTCCGACGACTCGACCTTTCGCGCCTTTCGGCACAGGAGTTGTGGTTCGCCAGATTAGTTTGGCTTCGGTTTTCTTCAATCGAGATGCGATTTTTCGCAGGTTTGCTTCGTAAGCTTTGGGCGGCACTTGCTGGTGACTGTCCCCTGCTGTGGGGTCTGCGAGGTTTTTTCCGCCGGGCCCGATAAATTTCAAGTCGTGAAGGCCGAAGTTGAAATGGATCACGTCCCACTTGCTATCTCCAAGCCATGCGTCGATTTCGGCGACCCCTTTGGATGTCGGGCCGCAGTTGGTTAGTGGTCGATGGACGTTTGCCTTGCCGTTCAGTAACTCGCGAACCGGCACCGTATAACCAATCGAAATTGAGTCGCCAATTAAGAGGACTCGTGGCAGACCAGGAACGTCTTCAACTTTGGCCATTGCCGGGTTTGGTTTGCGAGCAGGTTTTGCAGCTTGCCTGGATTCGTCTGCTGAAATTCCAGTGGCGGAAGCTGCTACAAAGATAAGGCACGTCAGAAAGGGTAGGGCAGTGGGCATGTCGAGGGTCCAAAATTAGGAGCAAATGGCTTTCACTAAGGCTACGTTTCCTGGCCGCTGCTCGCAACTCAATTACGTGGACCGAGGACCTCAGGCTGATTTCGTCAGGCTCCGCTGTGTTCGTTGCTGACAATGATGGTTTCTCGCTGTTGCCTAAAACGAGCAGGAATCGTCAAAAATCAGCCGTATCTGCCTGTTGACTTGCGAAGAATGCCTGAGCACGCGACTTATTGATGACCGGCTGGACCTGAACATAAATATGTGACGAAGTCGATATAGGGATAGAGGCGAACGGAGCCTACTGTATGAGGCTCCGGACAAATTCCGCGACGGGCAGGAGGCCCACAGTGTCAGAAACTGAAGTTATCGAGATCATCAGAAACAGCCTTAACGAGTTATTGCGTTGGGTCGGGTTCGGTACGCTCGCAGGTCTGGCGGCGAAGGCAATCATGCCCGGCCGAGATCCAGGCGGGGCCGTCGGAACAATGTTGATGGGAATTGGTGGCAGTGTTATTGGCTGCGGCACCGTGCTTTTCTTCTGGCGAGATGCTCAGATTGACCCGATCAGCGGGAAGGGCTTTGTCGCCGCCACGCTGGGAGCCTTCACGTTGTTGTTTTTCTACAGGCTGCTGGCGGGATCCTTCTTTGCAGAAGGAAGTGTTCATGATGACCGACTGGCCCATCGCACGCGTCGCCGCAGTCGCCGCCGAAAAATTGTTGAAGACATCATCTAAAACGGATGTTCAACTTTCAGGACCGCTACTGATATCGAGCTCTACTTGAGCGGCGAGAGGCTGTTTCGCACGGGAGGCTAGTGTCGAGTTTCCAAGCCGTGAGCCTCTCGAATATCAGCCAGAGCCTGCTGAAGGCTTTTCCGCACTTCTCGGTTCCGGCGATTCAACCTGCTGGAATAAACGCGAGTCGCAATGGCGTCGCTGATTGCCAAAAGAATCAACCAAAGTGCCAGCAACAGCAGTCCAACCACGTAGAAGGTTGCGAAAATCGGTGAGTTTTCGAAGATCTTTGCGTATCCACACAGTCCGATCAGCCCGCCGAGTGTGACTGTTAGGCCCGATGTCTGCATCCGGCGGGAATACTGGTGTTCAAAAAAACGAGTGTCAGCTTCCGGCAGTTCATCTTCCGCCTTGCGCCTGCGGTGACTGCGAACGTGAAGCCACACAAGGGCGATCCCAACTAAGGATACGATGGACCCAAATTGCAGGTAAGTTGAGGCGGTTGGCATAAAATTGACCTAAATCGTCAAATGATGAATCTGTCCCGGCATTTCGTTTCGGAACACCTAGCTGGACACGGCAATTGATGTTCCTGCGGAGTTCTTATTTTGTAAAAGCTGCACTGCCGATCCAAGTAATTGAATTATAATGACTTACGGAGTTGTGTCTGGCACAAATAGAACCCGACACCTTTCGTTTGTGTTGCCAAACGCAATATTGTTTACACATTGCGTATCAAAACAGAACAGTGAGTCATAATGAGTTCACTAATATTAAGTGTGTCGTCTAAATGAGCGTAAGTTTGCGGCAGGGATCAGCGTCCTTGGTTTGCGGGTTCAGCAGAAAGTGCTTGATAGAAAATTATTGGAAACTACCTGCTTTGGAAGAAATCTACGAACGTTTTTGCAATACAAGCGTCTCAAGTTTACGTATTTACAAGAAGAACTTTGTGTCTTTCTAAAAATTGTGTGTGCGTAAGAACTTTTATTTACGGTTCGATTTACGGCCCAGGACGGGTCTTTAAGGGTTCGGAAGTGTCGCAGCCAAGAAGGTTGCATTGCGTCCGGCACAAGCTTTGCCTTGAAGGTTGTGCAAGCAGGCTGGTGCAAGATCAGTCTCATAAAGGAGGTTCGACATGTCCCGTTACCGATCAAAAATACTTAATCAACTTACTGAGCAACAGGTTCGGTTTGCCCCCCAGGCTGTGCGGAACAGGCAGATTTTGCAGGCTGAGGACTTTTTGCTGAATATGGATAGCTCTGCCGATTATTCCTATGGAGATGTCTGCTTTCAGGTTACGGGATATCGCCCCGATCAGGATTCTGCGGTAGGAATTTCCGGAGTTGACTTGGCCCACGATCTCCGCTGCTTTGTGGAGGATCTTTCAGACAGTCTTGGGCAGTCCGTCGGCGATTTTGGCGAACCTATATTGACCGTTCAGGAAGTCAGCGAGCAATTCAGTGTTTCTGCAAAGACGGTTGATCGTTGGCGCGATCGCGGATTAGCTAGTCGACGCATCACCGTTGATGGGCGTAAACGCGTTGTTATTTGCAAGTCGACGTTGGATCGTTTTGTTGCCATCCATCAGGAGGAGATTGACCGAGGGCGTAGTTTTCGGCAAATGACGGATGATGAGCGTGAACAGATGATTCTCGAGGCACGCGGCTTGGCGGTTAAGGGGCTTGGTTTAACCGAGGTGAGCCGCCAGCTCGGCAAAAAACTTGGCCGGGCAACGGAAACGGTTCGTTATACTCTTCGGGACTATGATAAACTGCATCCAGAGAATGCCATTTTTCCTAAGGCCGGTGGCCAGGTATCGCCAGAGCATCAGTCTTTGATGTTCGATCTCTATCTTCAGGGAGTGTCTGTCCCTGACTTGGCTCGCAGATTTGGACGAAGCAAGCCAGCAGTTCACACGCTTTTAGCTGAAGTCAGAGTTAAGCGTCTGCGATCCGCGGAAATTGACTTCATGGATAGCGATGAGTTCCGGAGGGATGACGCGGAGAAAGTAATTTGCGGGCCAGCTCCGGGATATGACATATCTAAGGCGGCTGTTCGGGTGCCCACCGGTCTGCCAGCCTATCTTTCTGAATTGTATAAGGTTCCTCTGCTGAATAAGGCACAGGAACAACACTATTTCCGGAAGATGAATTTCTTGAAATGGCAGGCTGCTGAGCTCCAAAAAGAGCTAGGCGTTCGCCGAAACAGTGCCCGCGTTGCCCGGAAAATGGAAACGTTGCTGGAAGAGGCAAGTGCGGTTAAGGGGATGCTGACACGTTCTAATCTGCGGTTGGTTGTCTCCATTGCGAAACGGCATCTGAAGCCTGGTGTGAACTTTTTCGAATTGGTTAGTGATGGGAATATGTCACTTATTCGAGCCATTGAGAAATTTGACTACGCTCGAGGTAATAAGTTTTCCACGTACGCCTCATGGGCGATCATGAAGAATTTTGCACGATCAGTGCCTGCTGAGCACACTCGTCTTGATCGATTTCGCACCGGCTATGATGATATCTTTTACGATTCTACTGACGGCCGGGGCAATGCGTTTGCTGAGGAAATGGTAAACAAGGCACAACGCGACGCTCTTATGGAGATACTGGAGGAACTAAACGGTCGCGAGCGAAAAGTGATTTCGTGCCGTTTTGGTCTTAGCAAGGGCAGTGAGCCCGAAACGCTTGAAGAAGTCGGAAATCGACTTGGGGTTACCAAGGAGCGGGTTCGTCAGATTGAAGTCAGAACGCTTGAGAAGCTGAGGCGAATTGCCCAGCGGAAGCAGGTTGACATTCCTGGGATTTGACGAAGTGCCTCAGCTTGACAGGTGATTTCTGATACTGAAATGTCTCCTGCCCAGCTGCTCGGCATCGCTATTCCTAAAAGGCTGGAGCGTCCTCGCGGCGTTCCGGCCTTTAACTCTTTGGCTGTGACTCGGAAAAATGGCAAACGCCCACAAATTGAATCAATTATCAGCTCGACTCGTTCGCCGCTAAATATTGGGCGTTATTCTGTACGTGAGGTAATCCGTAAAGGCTCGGTCTTGATACAAGCTGTTTTGATGGACGTGTCTCGGTACACGCATCCCCGGATTCTCGGCCTTCTCGCCCTTTTCGTTGCTATTCGGCTTCATTTTGCGAGAATCACTGCCGACTACAGGAGGACCGGAATTTTGTTCCCGGTGGCAAATTCCTTTGAGCGCCTTGGTTTTCCACTCGGGCAAGTAGCTAAATCTCGGTCAGTTAATCTAAATTGAGACTCCGTAAAAGGTTTAAGGGATCGGCCTTGCCTGACGAAGTTCGATTGCTATACTGCTCCGCTCGCCTCGGCGATCGGTCTGCGCTAGCGTAGCTCAATTGGTAGAGCTCCGGTTTTGTAAACCGGTGGTTGTGGGTTCGAGTCCCTCCGCTAGCTTTTGTGGACTTCTGTGAAATAGGGAGTGTTGAAGACGATTTCATCTGCTGGTTTGCAGGTGTGTTATTGGGGGGTGTTCCAGAGCGGCCAAATGGGCCAGACTGTAAATCTGGTGGCTTATGCCTTCGCAGGTTCGAATCCTGCTGCCCCCACTCTCACGACCGTCGGTCCGGAGTTGTTTTGTTGTGTCGTGTGGAAGACTGCGGGCGTAGTTCAATGGTAGAACTCCAGCCTTCCAAGCTGGTCGCGTGGGTTCGATTCCCATCGCCCGCTCTTTTTTTTAGGGCCGATTCGAGTGCTGCTGTAGCTCAGTCGGTAGAGTGCGTCCTTGGTAAGGACGAGGTCATGGGTTCGAATCCCATCAGCAGCTTTAGTTGGTTTGTTGGTCTGAGTTGGCGTCTCGTGTGGGGTCGCCGTTTTGTGTTTCTTTCTTGATCGTTTTGTTGGGCTGCGGCTGCAAAGTGTTCCGCGGTTGACATGGAGTTTGGAGATGGCGAAGAGTAATTTCGAGCGAACGAAGCCACATGTTAATGTGGGTACGATTGGGCACATTGACCACGGAAAGACTACTACAACTGCTGCGATTCTAGCGGTTCAGGCTGTTAAGGGTCTGGGTAAAGCGAAGAGCTACGCGGACATCGCCAAGGGTGGCACAGTTCGCGATGCGACAAAGACAGTGACGATTGCTGCGAGTCATGTAGAGTATGAGACTGAGAATCGTCACTACGCTCATATTGACTGCCCGGGTCACGCGGACTTTATTAAGAATATGATCACTGGCGCCGCTCAGATGGACGGTGCGATTCTTGTTGTTGCGGCTGATAGTGGTCCAATGCCTCAAACGCGTGAGCACATTCTGTTGGCGCGTCAGGTAGATGTTCCGGCGCTTGTTGTGTTTATGAACAAGGTTGATCTAGTTGATGATGAGGATCTGCTGGAGTTGGTTGAGCTTGAGGTGCGTGATCTTCTGACGAAGTATGGTTTTCCTGGCGACGATATTCCTTTGGTGAAGGGAAACGCAAAAGGGGCTTTGGATCATCCTGCTGACGAGACTTACAGTAAGTGCATTTCTGAGCTGATGGATGTGCTTGATAAGTTCATTCCTGAGCCGGTGCGTGATGCTGATAAGCCATTTCTGATGGCTGTGGAAGATGTTTTCTCAATCGAAGGTCGCGGAACTGTTGCTACCGGTCGTATTGAGACTGGTGTTGTTAAGGTTGGCGAAAAGGTACAGGTTATTGGCCTTCGTGATACTCAGGAGACGACCTGTACTGGTGTTGAGATGTTCCAGAAGACTCTCGATCAAGGTCAGGCTGGTGATAATGTTGGTATCCTGCTTCGTGGTTTGAAGAAGGAGGATATTCAGCGTGGTCAGGTTATCGCTGCTCCGGGTTCCATTAAGCCTCATTCTAAGTTTGAGGGTGAAGTGTACGTATTGAGTAAGGAGGAGGGTGGTCGTCATACGCCATTTTTCTCTGGTTATCGCCCCCAGTTTTATTTTCGAACAACTGACGTCACTGGAACTACTGATTTGTTGGGCGGTGCTGAGATGTGCATGCCTGGTGATAATGTGAAGGTGGAAGTGACGCTGGGTAAGCCGATCGCGTTAGTTGAGGGTAGTCGTTTCGCGATTCGAGAAGGTGGTCGAACTGTTGGTTCGGGCGTCGTTACTAAGATTCTTCAGTAGTGTTCGGTTTGGCTCAATTGCTGCTGTCTCATTTGTTTTGGTGGGTTGGCAGTTTTCTGTTTGACGTTGTGGGGGGTCTTCCGTGAGAGATTATGTTTGGCTGGAGTGCACGGAAACGGGGCTTCGGAACTATCGAGTGATGAAAGAGACTCGCGGTACGGAGCGGCTTGAGTTGATGAAATATTGTCCGAAGCTGCGACGTCACACGTTGCACAAGGAATCTCGCAAAAAGTAGGTCGGGTCCTTTTACGGACGTAGCTCAATTGGCAGAGCAGCGGATTCCAAATCCGCAGGTTGGGGGTTCAAGTCCCTCCGTCCGTGTTTCTGCGTAATTGTGCTGTTTTTTTTCAGAGAGTCTTGCAGATGTTGAGTAAGGGCGCTGGTGCGTCGATCATACCTGAACTTTTTCGGCTTGGTTTGTACAAGGCGAATCAGGGGAAGATGGTTCGTCAGGCAACATTTGTTGCTTTCGCGGTCATCGTGGCGTTCGGCTGCTTTAGTTTGTCGGCCGGCCCCCTAGGTGGAGAAGGGCAGTCGGTACGCGTTGGCTTGCCGCTCGGGATTTGGTTGCTGTTGTGTTGGGTTGCGTTCCGTGTTGTTAACGTTGCTAGGTTTGCCGATTTTTTGATTTCTGTTGAGTCAGAACTTGAGAAGGTTGTTTGGCCTGGGCGGCGGCAAGTTATGCAGTCGACGATAGTCGTTATTGTCACGATGTTATTTCTTGGTGTGTTTCTTTCTGTGGTTGATTACGTTTGGAAGTGGTTGTTCTCGTTGATTCACTTCATCGAGTACTAGTTTGTTGGCCTCGATCGACGAGTGTTCGCAAAACAAATTTCTCGGGGCTTGTGTGGTTGAATTTTCAGGGTGTCGAGGTCAGGATACCGAGCTTCCCTTTTTTGCCCGAGATTCTTGCTTTCTGTGGTGGTGACAATAATGTCCAATGAGTCGACGGAGACGGATGCGTCAGCAGAGAAGCGGTGGTATGTTCTTAAGGTTCAAACGAACCGTGAAAGGACCATCCGCGATGCCTTGCTGAAAAAGGTCAAGCTCGAAGGCTTGGAGGAATGCTTTGGGGAGATCATGATTCCTTCTGAGAAGGTTGTTGATACTCGGAGTGGCAAGGCCAAAGAGCACGAGCGGAAGTTGTTTCCTGGTTACATCATGGTGAATATGGTGTTGAGTGACGAGACTTGGTATCTCGTTCGCGACACCAGCGGTGTGGGTGATTTTGCGGGCGCTGTCGGAAAGCCGATGCCTATGGAGCAGTTCGAGGTTGATCGAATGCTTGGTAAGGCTGAGGAAGATGCAAGTGCTGCTGCGAAAGTGAAGATAGAGTTTTCGCAAGGTGATGTTGTGAAAATTCGAGAAGGTACCTTTGAGTCTTTTGAAGGCACAATCGAAGGTATTGATGAGCACAATGGTAAGGTTTCAGTACTGATTGAAATCTTTGGTCGTTCGACGCCGGTTGAGTTGGATCACTGGCAGGTTGAGTCGGTTTAGCGAAATTGGGTTTGCTAGTTATGGGCAAGCAGGTAACAAAAGTGATTAAAGTTCAGGTTACTGGTGGTAAGGCTACGCCTGCCCCACCGGTTGGTACTGCGCTTGGTCCTCACGGCGTTAATATTGGGCAGTTTGTTCAGCAGTTCAATGATCAGACTCGGGATATGATGGGCGTTACCATCCCCGTGGTGATTACGGTCTATAATGACCGGACTTTTGAGTTCATTCTGAAGAGTCCGCCTGCGGCGGTCTTGTTGTTGAAGGCCGCTGGTATTGCTAAGGGTTCTGGCAGTCCTTTGGCGACTAAGGTTGGTTCTGTCACGACGGCTCAGTTGGATGAGATTGCTCGTGTTAAGTTTAGTGATTTGAATTCTGGCTCAATGAGCCAGGCGAGGAAGTTGATTGCTGGTACGGCTCGAAGTATGGGCTTGGAAGTGATTGATTGAGTCGTTGGTTTCTGTTTTTTATGATTTTGATAGTTGGGTTGTTGTGATGGCTCGTCGCTCAAAGCGAATGGCGGCTTTACTCAAGAAAGCCGACGCTTACGATGTTCTGGGTTTGTCGGCTGCTGTAGATGCGCTGAAGTCACTTGAGTCGGGTTTGCCAAAGGGCGTTAAGCCGGTTCAGTTTGATCAAGCCGTTGAGGTTGCGATGCGACTTGGCGTCGATCCTCGACAGGCGGATCAGATGGTTCGTGGTTCCATCGTTTTGCCTCATGGGATTGGTAAGACTCAGCGTGTTCTTGTATTTGCACAAGGTGATAATGTGGCTGTGGCTACCGCCGCGGGTGCAGATTACGTGGGTGGCAAAGAGCTTGCTGATCGGGTAAAGGACGGCTGGTTGGACTTCGACGTTGCGATCGCTGCTCCTGACATGATGGGTGTGGTTGGTCCGCTGGGTCGAGTGCTTGGTCCGCGTGGTATGATGCCTTCCCCACGGGCTGGTACTGTGACGCAGGATATTGCTACTGCAGTCAAGGAATACAAAGCGGGCAAGGTTGAGTTTCGTGTTGATTCAGGAAGTAATGTGCACTGTGTTGTGGGTCGATTATCTTTTGAGCCGTTGAGGTTGCAGGAGAATATTGAGGCACTTTTGAAGCACGTTCATGGCTTGAAGCCATCTAGTTCAAAGGGTGTTTATCTTCGTAGTTTTGCGATTTCTGCGACGATGACGCCATCGATTTCTGTGGCTGTCTGATTTCTGTTGATGTACTTGATTGGTGGGTGTTGAGATGAGTCGACAGGTTAAAGATATGCAGATTGAAGACCTACAGTCTCGCATCGGTGACGTACGCGATATGTTGGTTGTGGATGTTTCAAAGCTCGATGCTTTCTCTGCTAATAAGTGGCGATTGGGTCTTGTCGATAAGCAAATTAATGCTTTTACTGTCAAGAACTCTATCGCGAAGAACGCTTTGTCTCGGTTGGGCGTATCCGGTTTGGATGCACTTTTGACTGGACCCTCGACTTTGGTCTGGGGCGGGGACGATGTTGTTGCTTTGTCTAAAGAAATTTCCCGTTGGTCTCGAGAGCTGAAGGGCTTGGAGATCCGGGGCGCGACGGTTGACGGGCATAGTATTGATGCCAGTGGCGTGGTTGCTTTGGGTAAGAGTCCTGGACGCGCTGAGCTAATCAGTATCCTTGCTGGTTTGTTGCTTGCTCCGGGTGCTCAGTTGGCAGGTGCTATGCAGAGTGCTGGTGGATTGCTGGCAGGCTGTTTAAAGAAAATTTCCGGCGACGAAGATTAGTTTCATTCGGTTGTTGGATTGTTTGGTTTATGGCTAACGGGCGGCTTCCGCCTGAGATTAATGTTAAGATCGAAGAGTGAATTTCCTCTTGCGATAGCTTCTTTACAGAATGAAAGGTTTGATTGAATGTCTACTGCAGAGGCAGAAGTGGCTGAGTTTGATTCGGCAACAAAAGAATTAGGTGACAAGATCGTCGGTTTGACTCTTTTGGAAGCAAAGAAGGTTGTTGATTACCTGAAAGCTGTCCATAACATTGAGCCTGCTGGTGGTGGTGCTGTGATGATGGCTGCCCCGTCTGATGCGGGTCCCGTGGTCGCAGATGTGCAGACTGAATTTGATCTAATTTTGACCGGTGATGGCGGCAATAAGATCCCCGTGATTAAGGTTGTTCGTGCAGCAACTGGTCTTGGCCTGAAAGAGGCCAAGGATCTTGTTGAGGGTGCACCGAAGGCCGTCAAGCAAGGTGTTTCTCGCGAAGACGCTGAGAAGTTGAAGACTGAGATCGAGGGCGCTGGCGGCTCTTGCGAGATCAAGTAGTAGGTTTAGCTTGATTGCTGACAAGAGTTGAAAATACGTATGCTGACGCGGTTGAATCTGCGTCAGCTACTCTTGTTAATCTTGGGTTGCCAATTTTTTTTGGAAGCTTCGGTTTTCGTCTGTTTTGCGGCAACGGCGCGCTGGTTTAGTATTGCTGGACGACAATGGCTGGTTGGATTATTAAGACTGTTTGCCATTTATATCGCGTGAAACGAAAGGCAGTTGCCTGAAGAGGGCAAGTGTCTTTTGTCGCGCGCTAACTGTTGCTGTCGTGTATTAATTGGGTTTGATGTTTCGGGTTGTAGATTATTCAGAAGGCAAGATTTAAATGCCAGTTCCATCTGTTCGTACCATCGACCAGGACACTGTTCGAAACTTCGGGAAAATCCAGGCGAGCTATGAGATTACGGATCTGACTCGAATTCAGACTGAGTCATATGCGCGGTTTTTGCAGTTGGATCGTTCTTCACGTGATCGACTTGAGCAAGGATTGGAGGGTATTCTTCGTGAGATCTTTCCAATTGAGAGTTACGACGGTCAGTTTCGTCTGGAGTATGTTCGTTATGAACTAGGTAAGCCCCGTTATACGCCTAGTGAATGCCGTCAGTTAAGGTTGACCTATGGTATGCCTTTTCGCGTTTGGCTTCGATTAATTAAAGAGCAACCTGTAGAGGAAGAGGTTTATCTGGGTGATATTCCGATCATGATTGGTGGTGGTGAGTTTATTATTAATGGTGCAGAACGTGTTGTTGTTAGTCAGTTGCACCGTTCACCTGGTGTTGACTTTGTAATGGCTGAAGAAACCGCCAGTAGTGATCGAAAGACTGAATCGTGTCGGATTATTCCTGAGCGGGGTAGCTGGATTGAGTTGATTGTTACAAAGAAGGATTCGGTAGCAGTTCGAATCGACCAGAGTGGCAAGTTTTCTGCCATGACTTTGTTGCGAGCAATGAGCCCTGATTATACGTCCGACTCTGCCCTGATTCGCCTCTATCACAACAGCAAGGAAGTGAAGCTGTCTTCCAAGACTGAGGCTGCTTCTTTGGTTGGTGAGTTCTCCATTGATGATATTGTCTTTCCTATCGGTCATGATCGTTGCGGCGAAATCATCGCTGACGCCGGCGCTCAGCTAACAGAATTGATGGTGGAAGACCTTCTGGGGTCAGGGTTGAAGGAGGTTGAGCTGGTTGATAATCTGGAAGACGTTCTGATTCTGAAGACGCTGGGGGAAGATAGCACGTCGACGCATGAGGAGGCTTTGCTGAGGATCTATCAGCGTTTGCGTCCGGGTAACCCTCCCAATCTGGACAAAGCGGCAGATTTGTTCAATGAGAAATTCTTTGATTTGAATCGTTACCGGTTAGGTCGTGTTGGTCGTTTCCGTATTAATCGTAAATTCGATCAGTCTGTTCCAGACGATGAGATGACTCTTCGCCCAGAGGACTTTATCAACGCTATTCGTTATCTGATGCGTTTGCGCATGAACGACGAGACTGCAAATATTGATGATATTGATAATCTTGGCAATCGTCGTTTGCGTACGATCGATGAGCTGGGTGCTGATGAAATTCGAAAAGGATTTTTGAAGTTGAGGCGGACTGTTCAGGAGAGAATGAGCCTGAAGGAAGTCGATGGAATGACGCCTCGAACTTTGATTAATCCTAAGAGTGTTTCGGCGGCTATTGATTTCTTTTATGGCCGAAGCGAACTCTCTCAGGTGGTTGACCAGACCAATCCGCTTTCAATGCTGACGCATGAGCGTCGTTTGAGTGCCTTAGGGCCTGGTGGACTAAATCGTAAACGCGCTGGTTTCGAGGTGCGTGACGTTCATATTTCGCATTACGGGCGTATCTGTCCGATTGAGACTCCTGAAGGTACGAATATTGGTTTGATTTCGAGCCTTGGTATTTTCTCGAAGGTCGACGACTACGGGTTCTTGATTACTCCTTATCGTAAGGTCGAGCACGGTTTGGTGACGGACGAAGTGGTGTGGCTTCGCGCTGATGAGGAATCGTTTGCTCATGTGGCCCCAGCCGATACGCCAATTCTGGATGGCAAGTTACAGGAAGATCTTGTGCTTGCCCGCTATAAGAGCGATGTGGTTTGGATTCCCAAAGAGAAAGTGCAGTACACGGACGTAGCTCCGTGTCAGATGGTCGGAGTTTCGGCGGGTTTGATCCCATTTCTAGAGCACGACGATGCGAATCGCGCGCTGATGGGTTCGAACATGCAGCGTCAGGCAGTTCCACTTTTGATTACGGAACGTCCCGTTGTTGGAACCGGGATGGAGGACTTCGTCGCGCAGCATTCGGGAATGCTTCAGCGTGCTGAAAAGGCTGGAACGGTTACCTATGTTGACGCGACCGTGATTGAGATCGATGGTCGACGCTATCCGTTACGAAAATATGTTCGCTTGAACGAGCGAACCTGTTTAAATCAAAAGCCATTGGTATCGGTTGGCGACAAGGTGAAGGCAGGGCAGTTGCTGTGCGACAGTGCGGCGACAAAGGGTGGATCACTTGCTCTTGGTCGGAATGTACTGGTGGCTTTCATGTCATGGGGCGGCTACAACTTTGAAGACGCTATCATTCTGTCCGAGCGTCTGGTCAAAGAGGATGTTTATACGTCAATCCATCTGGACGAGTTTGATGTAGAGATTCGTGAAACGAAGTTAGGGCGTGAAGAGTTTACGCGAGACATACCAAATGTCAGTGAGAAGGCTCTTCACCATTTGGACGAAGACGGAATTGTAAAGATCGGAACGCGAGTTCATCCGGGTGATATCCTAGTCGGCAAGGTGTCGCCAAAGGCTAAATCTGAGTTAACTCCTGAAGAAAAATTGTTGCACGCGATTTTCGGACGGGCAGGAGAAGACGTTAAGAACGAGTCACTGGAAGTGCCGAGTGGCGTCGGTGGAATTGTGATTAATACCGAGAAGTTTTCTCGACGTATGAGCCTGTCTGATCTGGAGCGAAAGAAATTTGAAGACGATTTGAAGAAGATGGAGCAGGAAGGTGATGAGCGGATTACCGAAGCTTTCCGCGTGTTCGCCAAGTCGATGAAAGCAGAGTTGGGTCAGCCTTTGACCGATCCTGACGGACGTGACATGGGTGCTCTTGATGACCGAAAGGCCGTTGCTGAGTTCTCTCGCGGGTTCCTTGCTTACTTTGAGGGCCTCGATATTCGAAGTGCTCAAAAGAAGACGGCAGCTCGAAAGTTGCTGAAGGAAGAGTGGCCTGCTGTTGAGACAATTATCGATGAGGAAGATCATCGGTTGAACAGCATGAAGCGTGGCGATGAGTTGCCAAGTGGAGTGCTGCAGATGGTGAAGGTTTATGTGGCTTCAAAGCGAGATATTTCTGTCGGCGACAAGATGGCTGGTCGGCACGGGAATAAAGGGGTCATCTCTAAGGTGCTCCCGATTGAGGACATGCCTTACTTGGAAGATGGTACTCCGATTGACATCATTCTGAACCCACTGGGTGTTCCGAGTCGTATGAATGTCGGTCAGATTCTTGAAACTCACTTGGGTTGGGCAGCAGGGACTCTTGGTTACCGTGCTGTTTGCCCTGTGTTCGATGGTGCAACTGAAGAAGAGGTTCGAGAGGCCTTGCGAGAAGCTGGTTTGCCGGAAGAGGGCAAGACGGTTTTACGTGATGGGCGCACGGGCGATCAGCTTGAGCAGAAGACTACAGTTGGCAACATCTACATGTTGAAGCTGCACCATTTGGTGGATGACAAGGTTCATGCTCGAGCAACTGGTCCTTACTCGCTGATTACCCAGCAACCACTTGGCGGCAAGGCTCGGTTTGGTGGTCAGCGTTTTGGGGAAATGGAAGTTTGGGCGTTGGAGGCATACGGTGCCGCTTACATTCTTCAGGAATTGCTAACTGTTAAGAGTGACGACGTTGAAGGTCGTACCAAGATTTACGAGTCAATGGTCAAGGGTGAGAATACGCTTGAGGCCGGTACGCCGGCCAGTTTCGATGTACTGAACAACGAGATTCGAGGCCTGTGTCTGAATCTTCAGCTCGAAAAAGCAAACCACTAAATCGGTGCGTTGCGGATACTTCGCTAAGTCGAAGCGCGTTTAGCGTTATTTTAATTCGCTTTTCGTGTCAACCAAATTGGTTGACACGTTGTTTTTAACATCAGGTGTTGAGGAGTCACGACGTGAGCGTAAGTGAAACCACTTTCGATCGAGTCAATGATTACGCGTCAGTTAAGATTGGTCTTGCGAGTCCTCACGACATCCGCGGCTGGTCATTTGGCGAAGTCAAGAAGCCCGAGACGATCAACTACCGAACCTACCGTCCAGAACGGGATGGGTTGTTCTGTGAGCGAATTTTTGGTCCTGAAAAGGACTGGGAGTGCGCTTGCGGCAAGTATCGTGGAATGAAATATAAGGGGATGATCTGTGACCGCTGTGGGGTTAAGGTCACACATAGCCGTGTTCGCCGGAAGCGAATGGGGCACATTGAGTTGGCAGCTCCGGTCGTGCACATTTGGTTCTTCAAGTCTATGCCCAGTCGGTTGGGTGCGCTTTTGAACATGAAGACGACCTCGTTGGAGAAGGTTGTCTACTTTCAGGACTACGTGGTTATCGATCCGGGCGATACTCCACTGACCCACTGTCAGATGTTGACAGAAGACGAGGCGCGACAAGCTCGACGTGATTACGGCGAAGACGCGTTTCAGATTGGAATGGGTGCAGAAGCGATCAAGAAACTGCTTCTGCAAATGAAGTTAGTTGAAGCGTCAGAGGAGCTTCGCGGAAAGCTCGCGACGACTAAGAGTCAGTCGACAACGAAAGATCTCATCAAGCGATTAAAGATCGTTGAGGCGCTTCGAGATAGTGATAACCGTCCCGAATGGATGGTGTTGGACGTAATTCCGGTCATTCCACCGGACCTTCGTCCTTTGGTTTTGCTGGATTCCGGAAATTTCGCGACAAGTGACCTAAACGACCTTTATCGGCGAATTATCAACCGGAATAACCGGTTGAAGAAGCTTGTCGATTTGAATGCTCCAGAGGTCATCGTTCGCAATGAAAAGCGAATGTTGCAGCAGTCGGTCGATGCGTTGTTTGATAACAACCGATGCAAACGACCTGTGTTGGGTTCGTCGAATCGTCCGCTGAAATCTTTGACTGACATGATCAAAGGTAAACAGGGTCGGTTTCGTGAGAATCTGCTCGGCAAACGAGTTGACTATTCGGCTCGAAGTGTAATTGTGGTTGGTCCAGAATTGAGGCTGCACCAGTGTGGACTTCCAAAGAAGATTGCCTTGGAACTGTTCCAGCCGTTCGTTATTCGTCGCCTGAAGGAACTGGGACACGCTGACACGATCAAGAGTGCAAAACGCATGCTTGAGCGTCGCGATGAGGATGTTTGGGACATTCTGGACGAAGTGATTCGTAATCACGCAGTGCTTTTGAATCGCGCTCCTACGTTGCATCGAATTGGTATTCAGGCGTTCGAGCCGGTACTGGTGGAAGGAAACGCAATTCGGTTGCATCCTCTGGCGTGCAAAGGTTTCAACGCTGACTTCGACGGAGATCAAATGGCAGTTCACCTGCCGTTGTCGATCGAGGCGCAGGTTGAAGCGACAACGTTGATGATGTCGACTCATAACATCTTCAGCCCCGCGAATGGTGATCCAATTATTACGGCGTCTCAGGACATCGTGATGGGATGTTATTATCTGACCATGATGCGAGAAGGGCATCGTGGTGAGGGCATGATCTTCGCCTCGTCTGAAGAGCTGTTCATGGCTTTTCAGCAGGGCAAGATATCTCGTCACGCGACGGTCAAGGTTCGTATGCCGAAAGGTAAGCGAATGAAGGGCGATGGCGAGAAGAAGTATCGTCAGGGTGGACTAATTGAAACATCTCCAGGACGAGTGATGTTCAATGACATTCTGCCGCGTGCGATGTCTTTCTATAACATGACCATGCGTAGCAAAGACCTTGCGATGGTGATTTCTGATTGCTATCAGGAACTCGGACGTCGCGAGACTATTGAGCTGTTGGATCGCATGAAAAAGTGTGGGTTCGAGGCTTCGACTGACAGTGGTCTGTCATTCGGTGCGAGCGACCTGAAGACGGCTCCAAACAAGGAAGAGGTAATCGCCGAGGGTGAAAAAAGCGTCCTGAAGCTAATGAAGAACTTCCAAAAGGGTCTGATCACTGAAAAAGAGCGCTATAATAAAGTGTTGGACATCTGGACGCATGCTCGTGAAGAAATCACCAAGAGCATGATGGATCAGCTGAAGCACGACGTCCGCGATGAGGGGCGTTACGTAAACCCGGTCTACCTGATGGCAAACTCTGGTGCCCGAGGGGGCGTTGGACAGATGCAGCAGTTGGCCGGGATGCGTGGTCTGATGGCGAAGCCGAGTGGTGAGATCATTGAGACTCCTATCAAATCCAACTTCCGTGAAGGACTTTCGGTTTTGGAGTTCTTCAGTTCAACACACGGTGCTCGAAAAGGTCTGGCGGACACGGCTCTGAAGACGGCGGATAGTGGTTACCTGACCCGAAAGCTGGCAGATATTTGCCAGAATATGGTCATCACCACCCATGATTGTGGCACCACTAAGGGGTTGACTCGAGGGGTTGTTTATCGTGGTGAGAAGGTTGAGGTTGGTCTTGCCGTTTCGATCCGTGGTCGTGTCAGTCGAACCAATATCGTCAACCCGATTACAGACGAAGTAATTGTTCGGGAAGACGAGCTGATCACCATCGAGAAGGCACGCAAGATTGAAGATATGGGTCTGGAGCGAATTCAGGTTCGTAGTCCGATGACCTGTAATACCGCTTTAGGTCTGTGTCAGTTGTGTTACGGGATGGACCTTTCAACCGGTGACCTGGTTGAGCAGGGACTGGCCGCAGGTATCATTGCTGCACAAAGCATTGGTGAGCCCGGAACTCAGTTGACTATGCGTACGTTCCACATTGGAGGCGTTGCTCAGATGGGAACAGAGCAAAGTGAGTTGAAAGCCAAGCGAGGTGGCCGCATTCGATTCACTCGTATCCGTAGCGTTTTGAACGCTGACGGAAAGCCTGTCGTTCTCGGACGTAACGGTGAAATGAGCATCGTCGACAACAAGGGCCGCGAAGTTGAAAAACAGACGATTCCTAACGGTGCGATCCTGCAGGTAAGAGAAGATCAGGAAGTATTGCCCGAAGAAACGCTTTGCAGTTGGGATCCACACGCGATTCCAATCATTGCTCAGGTTGGCGGTAAGGTACGACTTGACGAGTGCGTGGAAGGGCAGACGATTCGCTCTGAAAAAGAAGCGTCAGGCAATATCCAAAGAACAATTATGGAGCATCGCGGTGGGCTTCATCCACAGGTGATTTTGGAAGACGGTGCCGGAGCAATTTTGGACTTCTACTATCTTCCTGAAGGTGCCACTTTGCTGGTGCGAGATGGAGATCAGGTGTCGTCAGGTGCTGCGGTGGCTCGAACGCCTCGAGATTCTGCTGGTACTCAGGACATTACTGGTGGTTTGCCACGAGTTACAGAGTTGTTTGAGGCACGCAGTCCCAAAGATCCGGCGGTAGTTGCGGAAATCGACGGCGAAGTCGAACTAATGCCTGACAAGAAGCGTGGTAAGCGAATTGTCATGATTCGTGGCAAAGATGGAACGGAAGTCGAGCACATCATTCCACACGGAAAGCAGTTGCTCGTTCATTCCGCAGATATTGTTGTTGCTGGCGATGCACTCGTTCGTGGCCCACTGGTCCCGGAAGACATTTTGCGTGTCAGTGGCCCAGAGGAAGTGCAGCAATATCTGTTGCATGAAATTCAGAATGTCTACCGTGCCCAGCGCGTTGAAATTGATGATAAGCACATCGAGATCGTGATTGCTCAGATGCTGCGAAAAATCAAGATTACCAGCGTCGGCGATACTGATTTGTTGCCTGGCGTCTTGATCGACAAGTTCGAGCTTCAAAGGATTAACCTTGAGTTGCAATCGAAATGCCGAATCACGGATCCTGGTGACACGGAGTATGAAATTGACGACACTGTGTCGTTGGCGGAAGTCGAAGAGGTAAACGCGGAAGTCTCGAATCCTGCTAAATTTACCAAGCCTCGTCCAGCAAAGGCGACTCCACAGTTGCTCGGTATTACGAAGGCGTCAGTCCAGAGTGACAGTTTCATTTCGGCTGCGAGTTTCCAGGAAACCACAAAGGTTCTTACGGAAGCTGCACTGGGTGGGCGAGTCGACAATCTGGTTGGGCTGAAGGAAAATGTAATTCTGGGCCACTTGATTCCGGCAGGAACAGGTTTCCATCTGCATCAGGAAGCACACGTGAGAATTCACGATGATGCGATTCGTGAGCAGGAAGAGGCGAAAGCCAGAATTTTAGCGGCTCGAGATGATATGTTGTCAGACACAGATCTAATGGCTCGGCGTTTGGACGACAATGACGATCGTCCACGAGCCCCGTCTTTGGCTGATCTGACACCAGATGATTAGTAGTTGAGTGCCGGCAGGCTTGTTGCCTGTCGGATTCCGATTTCTTAACTTTGGCGTAGACGTGATTTACGCGGGTTTTGACATCGGAAGACTGGAATTAGATTGATTGCCTTAATGCAAGGTTGACGATCAATCAGTGCACCGGTAGAGTGCCTGATTCGTTTTTGAAACAACTGTCTCAGACAGAGTCGCCCGGAATTGACCGAAATGCCGACAATAAATCAACTTGTTCGTAAGCCGCGAAAGCAGCAAAAAGCCAAGAGTAAGACTCCACTTCTGGAGGGTTGCCCTCAAAAGCGCGGAGTTTGCCTTCAGGTGAAGACCGTCACTCCGAAGAAGCCGAACTCGGCTCTTCGAAAAGTGGCACGTGTTCGCTTGTCTAATGGCAAAGAATGCACAGCTTACATTCCCGGAGAAGGCCACAATCTTCAGGAGCACTCGATTGTTCTTGTGCGTGGCGGACGTGTACGCGACCTTCCTGGTGTGCGTTACAAGGTTATTCGTGGCGTGCTTGACACACTTGGTGTGAGCGATCGGCGTCAGGCGAGAAGTCGTTATGGCTCAAAGCGCCCTAAATAAGTCATTTTGTGGTCATTCTTTATTTGCTCAAAGTTGAATTGTTAGCGAAACAATGGTTAAGAAATTCACAGCCAGTCCTATTCAGCTGAAGCCGGACACCCGGTACAACTCAAAGCTGATTTCAAAGTTCGTCAACTGCCTCATGTACGATGGTAAGAAGAGCGTGGCGACGCGATCTGTGTACAGTGCTTTGGAGTTGATTCGCAAGCAGTTGCCTGATGAAAATCCGTTGGACGTGTTTGTTCATGCGGTTGATAACGTCAAGCCAGCAATTGAGGTTCGATCAAAGCGTGTCGGCGGTGCTACTTACCAGGTGCCTACACCGGTTAGTTCACGTCGGCAGCAGGCGTTGTCGATTCGATGGATTCTTGAGGCTGTTCGTGGGCGAAAAGGGCGGCCTGTTGACAGGTCGCTCGCTGATGAATTGTTGGCGGCTTATCGTCGTGAAGGGATTGCCATGACGAAGCGCGAGAACGTGCATCGTATGGCTGATGCAAATAAGGCCTTCTCCCACTTCGCGTGGTAGTTGGTTTCTGGTCTGGGCGTTAGCCGGCGGGCCAAATTTTATTGCCAAACAGGTACAACCTGTTTGGCTTTTTTTGTGTCTGGATCTTGCTTGCTGTGCGGGCCAGTATTCGCCCGGTTGCTTTTGATCTCCGTATTGGAGTTGGTTAACAATGGTTCGCTCGATAGATGGAATTCGCAATATTGGCATCATTGCTCATATTGATGCCGGTAAGACTACGACCACGGAGCGGATTCTTTATTACACGGGTGCTTCGTACCGGATGGGCAACGTGGATGATGGGACCACCCAGACGGACTTTGATCCTGAGGAGGCTCAGCGCGGAATCACGATCTATTCTGCTGCGGTGACCTGTGAGTGGAAAAATCGAACAATCAATATTATTGATACACCTGGTCACGTCGACTTTACCGCCGAAGTAGAGCGAAGTCTGAGGGTGCTTGACGGCGCTGTGGTCATCTTTAGTGCAGTTGAAGGTGTTGAGGCGCAGAGTGAAACGGTTTGGCGACAGGCTGATCGTTATAGCGTGCCTCGGATCTGTTTTATTAATAAGATGGATCGCATTGGTGCCGACTATGATCGTGTTTTGGAGGCTATGCGAATTCGTTTAAGGGCGAAGCCATTGGTTCTGCAGTTGCCGATTGGGCAGGGGCCTGCGACAAATGTTGACGGTTTTAAGGGGATTGTTGATCTGCTTTCAATGAAGGCGATGTATTGGGATGTTGAATCTCGCGGTGCTGAGTTTCGGACAGAAGAAATTCCGGAAGGTATGGCCGATGATGCAGAGCTCATGCGTACCGAGTTGCTTGACGTGCTTTCCGATGTTGACGAGGAGTTAATGGAGGCGATCCTTGAGGAGCAGGAGATTCCTCTGGATTCTGTGTTAAGGGCTCTGCGGTTCGGGGTAATTAGCGGAGTTTTTCAGCCGGTGCTATGTGGCTCTTCGCTCGACTATATTGGGGTTCAGCCGTTGCTCGATGCGATTGTGGACTTTCTGCCTAGTCCATCAGACCGTCCGGCGGTTGTTGGTGTGGATCCTTCTTCAAAGGCTGACGGTGCTACCGTTACCCGCAAGGCGTCGGCTGATGAGCCCGTTTGTGCACTTGTCTTTAAAATTCAGTCAGACAACCACGGTGATCTATATTTCGCCAGAGTTTATTCCGGAGTTCTGAAAGGTAATTCACGGCTATTGAATCCTCGGACCAGGAAAAAGGAGTTAGTCACTCAGCTATGGCATATTCAGTCTGATTCTCGCGAGAAAGTGGATGAGGTGTATGCGGGTGACATTTGCGGCATCGTTGGGCCCAAAGATACTGGCACCGGAGATACGCTCTGTGATCCACAGCAGGCAATTGTTTTGGAGAAGATACGGTTTCCGGATACTGTGATTTCTGTTGCGATCGAGCCGGATTCAAGTGCCGACCGGAAGAAGCTCATCGAGGTCCTTGACAGGTTGCAGCGTCAGGACCCGACATTTACGGCAAGTACCGATGTTGAAACAGGTCAGACAATTGTCAGTGGGATGGGTGAGTTGCATTTGGAGGTGGTTCGGCATCGCATGGAGCGAGACTTCAAGATGAAGGTTCGCGTTCATAAGCCCCGCGTTAGTTTTCGTGAAAAATTGAAGTCTAAGCTTGTTGTCGATACACAGTTCAGTGTTACGACCCCCTCGGCAACGTTGTCGTTTGATTTGCAGCTTGTTGCTGAAGAGTTTATGGGTGGGGAAACTCCAGTGACGGTAGCCCACCAGTTAAAGCCTGGGGCTATGCCTGAACAATTCTTAAAAGTGATGATGGAATCGTTAAGGGATGAAGCGGATGGCGGCGGGAGGTTTGGTTATCCTTTGATGGATCTTCGACTTACTGTGATGAAAGTTGGCTTCCGAGAGTTGGAGTCGACGGAAACGGCGGTAAGATCCGCAGTGGCTCAGGCGTTTGGTAAGATTCTCAGCGAAGGTGCGATGGTGGTGATGGAGCCCGTGATGGCTATCGAAGTGGTCACACCGGAAGAATTCCTGGGAAATGTTCAGTCTGACCTGAATGCACGCAGGGCATTGATCGTGGATTCCGATAGGCGTGGAGACCTTTGTGTGTTAAAAGCCGAGGCGCCACTAACTGAGATGTTTGGATACTCTACGCAGGTCCGAAGTATTTCTCAGGGCAGGGCGTCTTACTCGATGGAGCCTTGTCGGTACTCGGAATGTCCGGCGGACTCAGTGAAATAGTGCCTGAGGTTGTTAATCTTGGAAACAATGACGAAACTAGCTGTCGAGTCGTTGACAGATTGAGGCTTCGTCCCTAACATACGCGATTCCCCGTTTGGGGATATCGAATTAGTAATGTAACCCCTTGTTGAAGGCGATTTGCAGTGGCTGCTGGCGAAGAAAGTATCCGGATTCGGATGGAAGCATACGACCATTCTGTGCTGGATCAGTCTGCTGCGGACATTGTCGATACGGCAAAACGAACTGGGGCAGTTGTGCATGGTCCGATTCCGTTGCCGACTCGTATTGAGCGGTACACTGTGCTTCGAAGTCCGCACATTGATAAAAAGTCGCGTGAGCAGTTCGAGATTCGTACGCATAAGCGACTGATTGATATTTGTCAGCCAACGGGTAAGACGATCGATGCTTTAAATAAGCTTTCGTTGCCTGCTGGTGTTGATATTAAGATTAAGGCAACTGCGACCGCCTGATTGGGCTGTTTTTGTTGTTGCTTGCTTGTCCCGCCACGTGTGTGGTTGGTGTTCCTTTTGTATTTAAGCGCACGGGTGCTGTGCTATGCCTGTTGGTTTGCTCGGAAAAAAAATTGGTATGACACAGGTATATAATGACGATGGCGTCATTGTGCCTGTGACTGTGATTCACGCTGGGCCGTGCGTTGTTACGCAGGTTCGGACGGTGGGTCGCGACGGCTATGATGCTGTCCAGTTGGGGTTTGGCGATAGGCCGAGAAGGCTTGCTTCCAGAGCTCAGCGTGGTCACGTTGCTGCCTTGGCTGGTCGTCGCCAGAAAGAGCGGCAGGCAGCTGGTGTAGAAGCGTTACCTCGGGCTGGTTGTGAGCCAAAAGTTTTTGTTCGTGAGTTCCGCTGCGACAGTTCTTCGCATGGGCTTGAAGTGGGTCAGTCTCTTGCGGCCGACTCCGTGTCTGCTTGGAAGTTTATCGATGTTATTGGTACTTCCAAGGGGCGTGGTTTTGCTGGTGTTATGAAGCGTCATAATTTCAGTGGTATGCGGGCGACGCACGGGGTTCATCGAGTTCATCGTCACGGTGGTTCGATTGGTCAGAGTGCTGATCCGGCCCGCGTCATGAAGGGCACTCGGATGGCTGGTCGCTATGGTGGTGTTCGGGTTACTGTGAGGAATCTGAAGATCGTTCGTGCGGATGCGGAAAATAATACGTTGCTTGTCGAGGGTGCTGTTCCGGGTCCGAACGGCGGTTATCTCGTTTTGCGTCATTCGGCCAAGAATCGGTAGTGGGTGAAGTGATGATTAGTGTTCCGATTCGTAATGTGGACGGTTCTCAGTCTGGGGTCTATGAGTTTGACCCTGTTGAGCTTTGTTCATCGATTAATAAGCAATTGTTGCACGATGCTGTGGTGATGTACGAGTCTAATCGTCGCCAAGGCACTGTGCAGACTAAATCTCGTGGGATGGTTCGGGGGAGCACTCGTAAGCTCTTTCGTCAGAAGGGTACGGGTCGAGCTCGTGCCGGTAACGCGCGGACTCCAGTGAGGCGCGGTGGTGGCCATGCCTTCGGGAAGAAAAATCGCGATTATAGCTACCGAATGCCGAAGAAGGCTGTTCGTCAGGCCACTCGTATGGCTTTGCTGAGCAAGTTTCAGGATGGGCAAGCAATTGTTTTGTCTGCATGGGGTGTCGATGCTCCGAGGACAAAATTTGTGTCGTCCGCACTTGGGGGTTTGGGTGTCGCTGGCACCTCTGTGCTGATCGTTACGGATGGTATCGATCGCAATGTCTACAAGTCGGGTAGGAATATTGATGGTGTTCAGGTGTTGCCTGCGTGCGATCTGAACGCTTACGTTCTTCTGCGGAATCGGAATTTTGTTGTTACTGTTCCTGCCATGAACGCGATTCTCGGTCGTGGCTCTGCGGCTTCGGTTTAGGATTACTAAGATGTCTGTTGTGAAAACTGGAGTGAAGCTCGAGTCGCACATGGTGATTCGTCGCCCGCTAGTTACCGAAAAAGGTGTACATGCTTCAGAGAGGCTGAACGCATACGCTTTTGAGATTCATCCATTAGCTACTAAGTTGGATGTCAAAGCCGCTGTTGAGCAGCTATGGGAGGTTAGGGTTGCGGATGTTCGCACTCAAAACCGAAAAGGTAAGCCACGTCGGCAGGGTGCTACGATGGGGCATTCGAAAAGTTGGAAGAAGGCAGTGGTAAAGTTGCACGATGAGGATCGGATCTCGTTCTTCTAGGTCTCGCTGTTTTTTTTGTTAGCGGTTTCGGGGTGTAGTAATGGGAATTAGATTTTACAAGCCAGTGACTCCCGGTCGGCGCGGCGCGTCTGTTTCGGATTTCGCTGAGATTACAGATCGCAAGAAGCGGCCAGAAAAGTCGCTGACGAAGCGAGCTAAGAAGACTGGCGGCAGAAATAATCAGGGTAAGATTACGTCCCGTCATCGTGGTGGTGGTCACAAGAGGTTGTACCGTGTGATCGACTTTAAACGGTCAAAAGACGGTGAAGTTGGTGTCGTGACTCACATCGAATACGATCCCAATCGGACGTGCCGCATTGCGTTGGTTGAGTATGCGGACGGCGATAAGCGATACATATTGGCGCCTGAGGGCTTGGCCGCTGGAGCTAAGGTTGTCAGTGGTGAGAATGTTGAGCCGAATCTTGGTAACTGCATGCCGCTTAGTGCAATTCCTGCAGGGACTGATATACATAATGTCGAAATGCAACCCGGTCGCGGCGGCCAGTTGGTTCGTAGTGCCGGCGTTCGTGCTGTTTTGAACGCTCGTGAGGGGCGTTGGGCACAGGTCACTTTACCGAGCGGTGAAGTGCGTCGTTTGCCGGCTAGTTGCCGGGCCACGATTGGTGTACTCGGCAATGGTGAGCATAGCTCGATTGTCTATGGTAAGGCGGGACGCCGGCGTTGGTTGGGTCGTCGTCCGCATGTTCGCGGAACAGTGATGAATCCTGTTGCTCACCCGATGGGTGGTGGTGAGGGCCGGAATTCTGGTGGTAGACATCCTTGTAGTCCGACAGGAAAGCTGTCCAAGGGTGGGCGAACCCGAGCAAAGAACAAAGCCTCTTCGAAGGCTATTATACGACGACGACGGTCTCGTCGTTATGGTGAAGTTAAGGTTTGAGCTGCAAGAGATACGGGGATTGATTCATGGGTCGTTCGCTCAAAAAGGGGCCATATGTCGACGTTAAGCTTTTCGGCAAAGTTGAAAAGTTGAACGAAGGCGGCCGGAAAGAGCCAGTAAAGACTTGGGCAAGGTCTTGCACTATCTCTCCTGAGTTTATTGGTCACACATTTCTAGTGCACAATGGTCGTGCTCATATAAGCGTTTACGTGACTGAAGATATGGTTGGTCATAAGTTGGGTGAGTTTTCTCCAACTCGTACGTTCCGTGGTCACGGCGCGAAGGGTAAGAAGTAGTTATGAGTATCATATTAGCCACTCATCGCCACGCTAGGATTTCACCAACCAAGGTGCGTCCGTTTGCGGATTTGATTCGAGGGCTCAGTGCTGCAGAAGGCGTTGAGCGTCTGCGTTATGTTCCTAATCGTGGTGCTCGTTTCCTTGAGAAGGTGCTAAAGAGCGCTATCGCAAACGCCGAGGATCGTGGCGTGAGGAATCCAGAGCGGTTGAAGATTTCTGAGTGCCGGGTGGATGGTGGACCGATGTTTAAGCGGGTTCGACCGCGAGCTCGTGGTATGGCATTTGTGATTCGCCGCCGGACTGCTCATATTCATGTTGGTGTTTTCGCTCCTGAGCTTGGTTAGTTCTTGTTGGCGTTCATTTAAGTTTCGAGGGGTTTGAAGATGGGTCAGAAGGTCAGGCCGACAGGTTTTAGAGTCGGCGTTATGGAAAACTGGCGCAGTCGGTGGTACGCCCCGAAGCGAGAGTTTGGTGACCTTCTCGCCGAGGATTACAAGATCCGTAAGTACGTCAGCACGAAGTATCAGTTCGCTGAGATTTCTCGGGTTGAGATCGACCGTACGCGTGATCAGGTGATTGTTCATCTATTTACTGCTCGGCCGGGTGTAATCATCGGTAGAAAAGGTCAGGAAGTAGATCGGCTTAAAGGCGATTTGGAAGAACTCACTGGGCGCCGAATGGATTTGAAGATCGTTGAGATCGCAAATGCTAATCGCGACGCAAAGTTGGTGGCCGATAAGATTGCCCAGCAGTTGACAAAACGCGGTAGCTTTCGGCGTGCTATAAAGAAGACCATGGATGAGGTTATGTCCTCGGGTGTCCATGGTGTGAAAATTGAGATGTCGGGGCGCCTTGGTGGTGCTGAGATGTCTCGGAAGGAAAAGGCCAGCAGGGGTTCGATACCGTTATCGACAATACGCCGGCACGTTGATTATGGTTTATCAGAGGCCAAGACCGCTCAGGGGATCATTGGCGTCAAAGTTTGGATTGACCTGGGCGATTATTTGGACGAGGAGACTGCAGATGGCACTAATGCCAAAACGGGTCAAGCATCGAAAAAGCCAAAGAAGACGTATAAAAGGTGATGCACACCGTGGCAACACTGTCGTTTTTGGTAGTTGGGGTCTCCAGTCACTTCAGTCGGGGCATGTGACTGCAAACACAATAGAAGCTTGTCGTATTGCTGCGACGCAATATGTTCGTGGAATTGGTAAAGTCTACATCAGGGTATTCCCTCACAAGTCGGTGACCTCACGTCCGTTGGAAACTCGGATGGGTAAAGGTAAGGGGGAGCCAGACCGTTGGGTGGCGATCGTGAAGCCGGGGACGGTTCTGTTCGAATTGTCTGGTGTGGATCGAGATGGTGCTCGTGATTGCTTTAATCGCGTTGCTCACAAGTTACCAGTTCGTGTTCGTTTGGTTGGACGTCAGCCGGTTCTTGGGTAATTCGGTTTGAAGGTGCGAGATGTTAAAGGCTAAAGTGATACGGGAGATGACTGGCGATCAGTTGGAGCATGAACTGCGTGAGACGCAGAAGTCGATGTTCCAAGTTCGTTTTCAATCTGCCACAGAGAGAAATGATACGCCGAGTAACCTTCGCAAGTTGCGACAGGTCATTGCTCGGATTAAAACTATTCGCCGTGAGCGGGAATTGTCCGCAGCGAGTTCGTAGTCCGATTTTGATGAGAGTTGCGTAACGCAATGAAGAAGATTCTTGTAGGCAAAGTTGCCAGCTCCAAGGCTGCGAAGACTCTACGTGTTGAGATTGAACGAAGATTCCGTCATAAAAAGTACGGTAAAATTGTTCGTTCTCGAACCGTTTGTCATGTTCACGATGAAGCGGAGATTGCTGTTGAGGGCGACTTGGTGGAAATCGTCGAGTGTCAGCCTCGTTCTAGGTTGAAGCGTTGGGATTTGGTTCGTGTCGTTCGGCACGAAGTGGATGTCACTGCTGAATCTAGTGCTTCCGTGGTTTCAGAGTAGAGCTGGCTGGGTTTGTTACCCGGTTGAATTTAGGTGTGTTATGATACAAATGCAAACGGTGATGGACGTTGCGGACAACTCCGGAGCAAAGTTGGTGCGCTGCATCAAAGTGCTCGGTGGAAGCCAAAGGCGTTATGCGACGCTCGGTGACGTTGTAGTGGTTAGCGTTCAAAAAGCATCGCCTGGTAGCAGCCTTAAAACTGGTGCAGTGGTTAAGGGTGTTATTGTACGCACTAAAAAAGCTGCACGTCGAGACGATGGTAGCTATGTACGTTTTGATCGAAACGCCGTTGTCATCGTAGACAATGACAATAATCCCCGCGGCACTCGTATTTTCGGTGCCGTGGCTCGAGAGTTGCGTGATCGAAAGTTTATGAAAATTGTCAGCCTTGCCAGCGAAGTGGTTTAGTTTCCAGTGTTCGTGTTTGGCGACTGTCGGGTATTGATGTTATGACCAGACTGCTAGAAAAATATAACGGCGAGATTGTCGCCAAGCTGAAAGAAGAGCTGGGCGTTAGCAACGTTCACGCTGTTCCGAAGCTGGAGAAAATTGTCGTAAGCATGGGAGTTGGCGAAGCTGTTCAGGATCGAAAGAAACTGGATACTGCGATGGAGCATCTGACAACGCTAAGTGGTCAGAAGGCCGAGATCTGCCGGGCTAAGAAATCCGTTTCGGGATTTCGTCTTCGTGAAGGTATGCCCATCGGTTGTCGCGTTACTTTGCGTGGTAAGCGGATGTACGAATTTCTCGAACGATTAATCACATTAGCTTTGCCACGAGTCCGCGACTTTCGGGGCATTAGCCCTAAATCGTTTGATGGTCGTGGCAACTATAGTTGTGGCCTTCAGGAGCAGTTGGTATTTCCTGAGATTGACCCAGAGACTGTGAATCAGCCTCAAGGTATGAACATTACGATTGTGACCACAGCAAAGGATAACGACGGTGGTCGCGCTTTGCTGAAGGCATTTGGCATTTCGTTTAGTAATCCTGATGCCCCTAGGTAATTTAGATAAACATGGGTTGTGAGCTCAAATGGCAAGTAAAGCAAAAATCGAAAAAGCTAACCGGACTCCAAAATTCAGTTCTCGCATAGAGCGACGTTGCAATATCTGCGGTCGTCCAAGAGCCGTTTATCGTAAGTTTAAGTTGTGTCGAATTTGTTTCCGTAATCTGTGTCTTGACGGTCTTGTGCCGGGAGCGAAGAAGGCCAGTTGGTAGTTGGCTTCGCCATCTTATTAGTTTTTTGAGTTGAGTTTACTGCTATGATGACAGACCCAATTGCAGACCTGCTTACACGAATTCGTAATGGAATTCATGTTGAGCGTCCTTACGTGGATATGCCGAAGTCGAACATGAAAGTTCGTGTTGTGCAGGCTTTGGAACGCGAAGGATTTGTTTGGGATCATGAAGTGATCGAAGAGGACGGTGCCGCTAGTGCTGTGCTTCGGGTTAATTTGAAGTATGGCCCAAACGGCGAGCACGTGATTCAGCACATTGAGCGAATTAGCAAACCCGGATGTCGGGTCTACGTAGGCGTCGATGCCATGAAGGAAGTTCGTCAGGGTCTGGGTATCTCAGTGCTGTCAACTTCTAAGGGTGTCTTGAGTAATCGTGAGGCTCATAAGCAGGGCGTGGGCGGAGAGCTTCTCTGTCAGGTCTGGTAGTTTGCCCGCATAACCCTAAGATTGGTAGTTGAGAGATGTCTCGAATTGGAAGAAAGCCTGTTACTTATAGTGAGGACGTCAGCGTCTTGCTAGATGGTCAGGTATTGTCAGTCAAGGGCCCAAAGGGCGAGTTGACTTTGGTTGTTCATCCGAACATTCGTTTGGAATTGGACGAAGGTGAGCGGTCGATCCTTGCAGTCCGGCATAATGATTTACGCGAAAATCGTGCGTTGCACGGTCTGACGCGGAGTCTTGTGCAGAATATGGTCAGTGGTGTTTGCATCCTGTTTGAACGGCGTCTGACTGTTGTGGGTGTTGGATACAACGCCTCCTTAGTTGGTGGAAAGTTGTCGTTACAGGTCGGCTATGCGAACATAATCGTTTTGGATGTTCCAGACGGTGTGATGTGCGAAGTGCCGGCGCCTACAAGTGTGATTGTTCGCAGTCCGGACAAGCAGGCTGCTGGTCAGTTTGCTGCCAACGTACGCCGCGTGCGGCCGCCTGAGCCTTACAAGGGCAAGGGCATTCGCTATGAGAACGAGCATGTGCGACGCAAAGCTGGTAAGGCGTTCGGATCTAAATAATTGATTCATTTGTGAAGTTGTCGGGTTAGGTCCTATGAAGATTCAAAAGCTTTTAACGCATCGCAAAGTTCGTCGAGGGTTTCGTGTCAGGAACCGGGTTCGTCGAGACGCTCACGGGCGTCCGAGGTTGTCTGTATTTCGTAGTAATCGACATATTTACGCCCAGATCATTGATGATTCTTTGAGTAAGACTCTGGTCTCAGCGAGTACGCTTGATGCGACGATCGCTGGTGCTGGCAAGTGTGCAAGTACGATCGAGATGGCTTCACTGGTTGGTAAGCTGATAGGCGAGCGTGCGAAAGCGGCGGGCATAGTAGATGTTGTTTTTGACCGAGGGTCTTTTCGTTACCACGGTCGGGTTGCTGCTTTGGCCGAGGCGGCACGCCAACAAGGCTTAAATTTGTAGTCAAACTTTACCATCCATGGTAATTGCTAGGGGTTGAATGTGTCAGCTGGTAACAATCAAAGAGATTCAGGTGAGACTGTAATTCAGATTCGTCGCTGTGCGTGCGTGGTGAAGGGCGGTCGTCGTTTCAGCTTTGCTGCACTTGTGGTGACTGGTGAACGCAACGGTCGTGCTGGATATGGCTACGGTAAGGCGAAGGAAGTTCCTTTGGCCGTCGAGAAGGCTACCAAAGTTTCAAATCGTTCCATGCAGTCGTATTCGATCGTTGAAGGAACAATTCCGCATCAGGTAATGGGAGAGTTTCGTGCGTCTCGGATTCTTCTGTTACCCGCCAAGCCGGGTACGGGGATCATTGCCGGGGAATGCGTGCGTAATGTGCTAGAAGCGGTCGGGATTACTGATATTTTGTCAAAAAGCTATGGTTCTACGAATCCGTTGAATCTTGTCAAGGCGACCTTCGACGCACTGTCGCAGCTGCAGACACGTGATCAGGTAGAGCGATTGAGGGGAGTGTCTTTGTCATGATATTGAATGACGTACATGAGGGTATTCAAAAAAGAAAACCCCGTAAGCGGATTGGACGCGGTCCTGGTTCGGGACACGGTAAGACTTCAGGTAGAGGCCATAAGGGTTTCTATAGTCGTTCCGGTTCGAGTCGTCGGCGGGGTTTTGAAGGTGGCCAGATGCCTCTCTTCCGACGTGTTGCCAAACGTGGGTTCAACAACGCTGCCTTTGCTGACACTGTGGTGATCATCAACGTCGGTCAGTTAGATAAGGCATTCGAAGAGGGTGCTGAAATATCCGTCGAGACGTTGGTGAGTAGAGGTTTAGTGCCTAGTCGCCACGATGCTGTGAAGGTGTTGGGAGACGGCGAGCTAACCAAAAAGTTCATCGTGAAAGCTCATAGGTTTTCAAAAAGTGCTGAACAGAAAATTGTCGCGGCGAGCGGCAAGTTTGAACGAGTTTAGTTGGTTGTTCGCTGACTAGAAATTCGCTGAGGCTTCGCAGGATTGAAGTTTCGGAGAGACAAATATGCTCTCAAAATTATTAACGGTCTTCCGCGTACCGGAGCTCCGCCGGAAAATTTCGTTGACAATATTCTTGTTGGCGGTTTACCGAATGGGGTTTTCGATAACGTTGCCATTCATGGACCATGCCACCTTGAAGGAGGTATTTGGTCGTTCTGGGGGTACGGGATCAGGGTTAGGTGACTTGCTGCAGGTCGTCTCCATGTTTTCGGCTTCGAGCATTACCAATGGTTCGATTTTCGGCCTTGGTATCATGCCATATATTACAGCTTCGATTGTTTTTCAGTTGCTCGGGACGGTCTATCCGCCTTTGGAGCAGCTGCAAAAGGAAGGTGAATCCGGCAGGCGTAGACTAAATGAATACACACGTTACGCCACAGTTGTGATTTGCCTCCTGCAGAGTTTTTTCTTGATTCGCGGTCTTGCTCAGGGGCAGATTACTGGAACGTCAATGGTGCTAGCCGGGTATGACGGTTTTGCGTGGTGTCTTGTCGGGACGTTCGTAATGACGGCCGGTACTGTGTTTTTGATGTGGATTGGCGAGCAGATAGACGCCTACGGGATTGGTAACGGCATTAGCCTTCTGATTATGGCTGGTATTTTGGCGCGGATGCCTTCGGCGGCTGGCGGATTCTTGAGTGGTATTTTTGAGAACGGAATTCAGCTTGGCGGTGGTCGAGGTGTAGAAATCTTGTTGGTCTTAGCGGCTTTGTTTGTCGGGGTTATCGTCTGGGTTGTGTTTATCACTCAGGGCCAGCGGAAGATTCCGATTCAGAGTGCTAAGCATGTCCGCGGTCGCAAGGAGATGGGCGGTCAACGACAATGGTTGCCATTACGTGTTAATCAGGCAGGTGTTATGCCGATTATTTTCGCTTCTAGTTTGTTACTGTTGCCCTTTTTTGTGTTTAACCAGCTTGCTAATCTTTGGGGTGACAGTTCGTTGTTGGCTTCGTTGAAGCAGGCGTTCAATCCTGGTCAAGGCTTTATCTACAATTTGAGCTACATCATTCTGATTTACTTTTTTTGCTACTTCTGGACGGCGATCACGTTCAATCCCAAGGACATGTCTGAGAATCTCAAGGATATGGGGAGCTTCATACCAGGCTATCGGCCCGGTGGGAGGACGGCAGCTCACTTGGAACAGGTCATGATGCGGATCACATATGTTGGAGCGGCTTTTTTGGCGATAATTGCAGTAATTCCGACTGTGATTTCGACGACCCTGACTGGTGACTACGCGATTGCTAGCTTTTTTGGTGGAACGGGTCTGCTGATTATCGTTTCGGTTGCGTTGGATTTGGTTCAGAAGATTGATTCCCATCTTGTTATGAGGAATTATCCAGGACTTCTGGATGTAGATTGAGGCAATTTTTGTTTGCAGTTACGGGAATTATTGTCATGAAAGTTCGATCTAGCGTGAAACGCATTTGTGAGCACTGTAAAACTGTACGGCGTAGGGGCAGAACCTACGTGATTTGTTCTGCGAATCCGCGCCATAAGCAGCGTCAGGGTTGATCGACGTTGGTTAGATTTTGTTTGTCGGAGTGAGTTTAGATGCCTCGTATTCTTGGTGTGGACATACCTAATAATAAGCCAACGTATATCGCGTTGACTTATCTTTACGGCGTTGGTCGAGTTCTTTCGGTCAATATCTGCTATGAGTTGGGGATAGATCCTCAGATTAGAGCCAGCGCATTGTCTGAGGATGATGTGAGTCGTATCACTATTCACTTAGATAAAAACTATACCGTCGAAGGTCCGCTTCGGCGAAAGGTGCAGCAGGATATTGGGCGGCTGCGTGAGATTCAGTGTTATCGTGGAGTGCGGCATCGTCGTGGGTTGCCGGTTCGAGGTCAGCGGACGAAGACAAACGCCAGGACTCGAAAAGGTCGTAAAAAGACTGTTGCTGGAAAGAAGGGTGTGAAGGACGCGAAGCACTAAAAAGTGTTGGTGTCCCCCCAAATTTTCTTTTATGTTTGTGAGAATATAAGTCGTGGCAAAAGTAAAGCAAAAGAAGCGGATTAGACGGAACGTAACTAAGGGAATCGCATATATAAAGGCGTCCTTTAATAATACGATCGTTACTATGACAGACACCAACGGAGACGTTTTGTGTTGGGCGACTGCTGGAACCGTGGGTTTCAAGGGAAGTCGGAAGAGTACCCCCTTTGCAGCTCAGCGGGCGTCAGAGACGGTTGCGGAGCGTGCTGCAAAGTGCGGCGTGAAGGAAATTGAGATCAAGGTGAAGGGGCCCGGTTCAGGGCGTGAGAGCGCTATTACTGGGCTTCAGTCGTCGGGTATCGCTGTGCGTTCCATCGAAGACATAACTCCACTGCCGCACAATGGTTGTCGTCCCCCGAAGAAGCGTCGAGTTTGACGCCTTTGGGTTTGTTGCAACTGTTGTGGATTGTATTTTGTTTTTGGAGATTGTGTTATGCGAATTCGATGGCGTGGTTTAGAGCTTCCCAGTCGTGTTTCTCCTGTTCGTGACACGCTGACTAGCCATTATGGTAAGTTCATTGCGGAGCCATTCGAACGTGGCTTTGGTTCGACTGTTGGCAATAGTCTGCGACGGATTTTGCTGTCGAGTTTAGAGGGTGCGGCTATCACAAAGGTGAGGCTGCAGGGGATTCAACATGAGTTCACCACTATTCCAGGGCTAGTTGAGGACGTGACTGACATTTGCTTGAATCTCAAGTCACTGGTGCTGAAGAATCACAGCGCGTCTGTGAAGACGGTGCGTATCGAGAAAAACACCCGGGGCGTGGTTACTGGTGCCGATGTGATCTGCGATGACCAGATTGAAGTGATTAATAAGGATCTCGTCATTGCCACTATGACTGACGATGTTCCATTTAATGTAGAGATGACTGTGGAAAATGGTCGTGGATATGTTCCGGCGAGTGAACACTATCACAATGATCCTGAAGTTGGTGTGATTCCGTTGGACGCTGCCTTTTCGCCGATCATTCGTGTTCGGCACCATATTGAAGAGACACGTGTTGGACAGCGTACGAATTACGATAAGCTGAATCTTGAGATTTGGACTAACGGAACTGTTTCGCCTGCTATGGCATTGGTTGAGGCGGCCAAGATTCTTCGAAAGCATCTTAACTGCTTTATTACTTACCGTGAGCCCGGTCCGGAATCTGCTCCTGAGGGCGGGTTGCGAGGCATGGCCGAATCAACTGGTTACTCACCGGTCGATATGGAGCTTGAAGAGAAGCTAAATAAGAGCTTGGCTGAGTTGAATTTGTCTGTTCGCGCTACAAACTGTTTGGAGTCGGTTGGCATCAATACTGTTCGGGATCTTGTTGTGAGGTCTGAGGACGAGTTGCTACAGGTTCGGAACTTTGGTGAGACGACGCTTGACGAAGTGAGAGAGCGTCTTGAGGAGATTGAGTTGCGTTTGGGGATGCGTCTTCCAAATCAGCAGACCGCGGGTTAAGCGTGTTCTCGATCTTTCTTTTTTTTTGACATTTAGGTAGAGGGCTGTCGCCATGCGACACAGAGTTAGTGGGCGAAAGCTCGGTCGTAATGCGTCGCATCGAAAAGCGATGTTTCGCAATATGGCGACTAGTTTGATTCGCACTGTGCGAGTGGATGAAGATGATCCTACTCGGCCGAAAGTATCTGGTCGCATTGTGACTACGGTGCCGAAGGCTAAGGAACTTCGTCCGATCGTGGAGAAGCTGATCACGTTAGCCAAGAATGCTACGGCACATGAAGTTGCGGCCGCAGAGTTCGCAACGGATGAGGAGAGAGGGTCAGACGCATGGCAGGCTTGGCGAAAGTCCGAGAACTGGCAGAAGTGGTCTGCCGCCATGTCTCCGGCGGTTGCTTTGCGCAGACGCGCATATGCCGCATTGCGAGATGATTTGGCGGTATCGATCCTGTTTGACGAGCTTGCGGAACGGTTCGCGGACAGACCCGGTGGGTATACTCGGATTGTGCGTTTGGCTGCAGTGAGATTAGGTGATGCGGGAGCTCAGGCGTTGATCGAGTTCGTTGGCGAACGCGACAGAGTCAAGTCAAAGAAGCGAGCTGCTCCAGTCGTTGACCAGACGGTTGTATCGTCGGCCGCAGCTGAGTAGTTCTGATATTAAAAACCCAGATGAATCTAAAAGGCCGCTCTTTCGAGCGGCCTTTTTTCGTTTCGATTCTGACGTTGTTACGTTTTGGGCAAGAGAATAGGTTACGGTGTTGGATTCAGGTCTTTGTACCTTTGGGAATCATCTGGTTTCGGGAGTCGTGCGTTGGCCAGTCAGAGTTTTGATTTCTGTGATGCAATACGGCAATTCTGCACCGACGTTTGCCTAAGGCATCCGGAGTTCCGTCATATTGAGATGAGTCGCGTCGTGGTGACGTTTGCGCAGACTCGTTCTCCGGTTGAATGGGGTATGCAGGCCAAACTCACTCCGCTGCGGTTTGAAAGAGGTTCTTTGACTCAGCGGCGGGGGCAGCAGAACTGGACGGTTCAAAGATTGTTCCATCAAGGTCAGGAGATGTTTTATATTTTGACGTTTTACCTGCCCCGTTTCCTGAACCTGTCTTACAAAGAAAAGTTGATTACCGTTTTTCATGAGCTGTACCATATCAGTCCGGCTTTTGATGGTGATATTCGTCGGTTTGAGGGCAGTTGTTATATGCACACGGGAAGCCAGGCCAGTTACGATCAGCAGATGGAAAAGTATGTGAAGCAGTATCTGCGAATGCGGGCTCCCGCCAATCTACGAACATTTATGCGTTACGATTTTCATGAATTGCGAAGGGTACGTGGTTCTGTCGTTGGACTTCGGCTGCCAATACCGCGGTTGATTCGGCTAGAAGACGCTGCCTGACGGCAATTTACCTGTTGGATCAATTGGAGAGTTTGACGAATGGAACTTGATCCAGCGGATGTTCGGCCAGCCGTTTTCTATCAGCATATGATTCACACGATTGTTCCTCGGCCCATTGCCTGGGTTTCGACGGTTTCGTCTGTCGGAGTCTCCAACGTTGCTCCGTTTAGTTTTTTTACGGGCGTTGGTTCGCGACCGCCGTCGTTGTTGTTTTGCCCTGCGAATAATCTTAAGGGGTACCCGAAGGACACGCTGCGAAACATTCAGGCTTTAGGTGATTTTGTTGTCAACGTGGTGCCGTTTGCGGTTAGTGATCAGATGAATGCATCTGCGGCAGAGCTTCCAACGGACGAATCAGAGTTCGAGGCCTGTGGTCTAACCGCTGTGCCGAGTGTGAAGGTGAAGTCACCTCGAGTGGGTGAATCTCCCGTTCAGTTTGAGTGCACAACACTACAGATTTTGAACATCGGCGATGGTCCGGGCGGAGCCAATGTGGTGATCGGCAAAGTGGTTCATCTGCACATCGACGATGCGATTATTGGCGTGAGGGATCTGGTTGATCCGGATCTGTTGGACGCAGTGGGGCGCATGGGAGGCCTGAGTTACTGCCGTACAACGAACCGTTTTGATCTCAGACGTCCCGGTTCGTAGTTGAAGAGCGAAACGGTGGAGGTGTTTGAGACGGATTTACCTAGCCATGGCCGTCAGTACGTGTTTGACTCTCCGCTGTAGAAGTCAATTACCAGTTGGCACGAGCGGTCGTTGCCAGACGAAATAGTCGGGGATTCACCGCGCAGGCATCTCTCGTAGAAAAAGGATAATGGTTGTGTGCCATCTCTTTATGTTTGTAAGCGCCGTTTAAAGTGCAAGTTGCTTAGGTGGTTAGGCTTTTGGCATTTCCTGTTTGGAGGATAGTCATGAGTTGTCGGCATTCGGATGAGCAGTGGTTGGTTTGATTAGCGGAAGGCATTGGGGCCTTCGATTGCGGCATTTTGTGATTCGATTTGTGTGTTTCAGAATGCGTATTATCTGCGGCGGCGGAAGCTCGAACAGCAGGGAGTGCAGTCGGCTGGATTTGTTCGGCTGACGGTTACTGGAGGAAGTGCACACGCACCGACAGGAAGTATCGTGCAGAACACGGCATCGGTGGAAATCGATTTGCCATGTGGAGCGACCGTGCGGATCTGCGATGATAGAGTCATTCTCACAGTTGTCGCTGCGTTGCTTGTCAGTGCGCGGGTTAAAACCGGCCACTTGTTTGCGGGTCAAAACCGGCCAGGGTTTTGGTGGAAAGTGGTCTAATTTGCTGGTTTTTTCGTCGTGTTTTTCGGTGGACCCGGTGCGCGGGTTTGGCCGGTTTTGGTTTGGCCGGTTTTGGATTGGCCGGTTTTGAGCTCATTTTCGTGCTCATTTTCGTGCTCATTTTCGGCCTCGTCGACGATCGCCTGATCTTCCTTTTTATCGACCTGCCGACCCTGCATTCTGAAGCTTCGTCCGGTCATCTGAATCACTTCTGCACTTTGTAGAAATCG
>Ga0209491_10000188_pt1 | contig 117503 bp, 78 predicted proteins | sample BON02_FD_187213 | JGI IMG/M metagenome (GOLD analysis project Ga0209491, IMG submission 187213) | Freshwater microbial communities from Lake Bonney liftoff mats and glacier meltwater in Antarctica - BON-02 (SPAdes) (version 2) | ecosystem: Environmental > Aquatic > Freshwater > Ice > Glacier... | reverse complement strand
AATGCTAAAGCAGCGGAGTGAGCCGCTTGTTAGAATGGACATGAACCCTCCCTGGTCGAATGTTGACACACAACACCAGGAAAGGTCCACGCCTGCAGCATTCTAACGATCAGTAGGGTCACGCCATAAACGTCATGTTTCCATGCGGAAAAAAACTTAAAATTTATGAACGCGACGGATCGCGTTCGTCAATGCTGCGCGGTCGTGGCAATTTACGGTCGCAAAAACGCTAAATTCCCGTGGCCAACGCCATTCGTGTCAGAGACCAGTTGCGCCGGATGCACGGCGTGTTGCGACTTCAGGCCATTGCTGGGACGGCTGCGGATCGACAGGCCGCACAGGACGAACGCACCACTTCCGCCGATGTTCTCGCGAAAGAACAGCCAAAGCTGACGGCGAAGATTGCGGAGTTGCAGAGCAGGCTGGAAACAATGCAGCGCGACGCGCGGTTGAGTCAGAAGCGGGCTGAAGATCAGTTCGAAGCTGTTCGACAATTGCGTGAATTGGTACCGCAACACATTCGGGATTCTGTGAATCATGCTGTCAGTGCGATTTCGAATACCCTCGGAAGGGCGATTGGTGACGCTGGTGTTCGGGTGAATGAACTTCAGTGTTGTCTGGATCCGTCCAGGTACCGCAACGAAACCGCATATCTCGAATCGTTGCGACGATCCTTTCGTGATGCCATCGTCGATCATATCGAAGGCCGATCACTCAGTTTTCGGCTCTCACCAGAATGGCCAACAATCCGAAGCGCGATCGTCACCGAACTGGCTGAACTTCAAAGTCGGCTGGTCGATATGCGGGCCGAACATGCAGCGGCAATCGAAGCGGCAGAACGTCCGCTGAGCTTTTATTCCGATCCACAGCGTTCAGAAGTTTGAAGGCATTGCATCTGCGCCGCGGACTGATGGTTTGAATTCGTTTCGCAACAGGGACGAAATTCGAACGATCGAAACTGAAATGGTTTTCGAGTCACCGCAGTTCAGCAAAAGCCGCCCCGCGTTATCCTTTCATCGCAGGGCGGCTTTCTTTATGCGCCAAGCTGAAAACGGACTCCCACGAGGCCCGTGGCGGGCTTCCGATAGTGCTGGTCGATGGATTGTATGGGGGAATTCAAGCATCCCGCACGCAGGCGCTCGAGTTGAGACGAGAGACTCTAAAAACGGTAACACGATGTTACCGTTGTCACATCCCGCACGCACGCGCTCGAGGTGAGACGCGATTTCAAGGCATTGAGAACTACGCACGGATACGCAGGCCAGTGGCGTTGATTGAGATCCGGTGCTGGAAACGTCTGACAATGTCAGAAATAAACCAGTCAGGATACGCAGGCCAGCATGTTGAGTTGAGATCCGGTGCTTGCTATGGCACAATGTGTTCTGCGGGATAGGCTTTGACTGATCATTGAAGCCGACAATCTGGTGCGTGCATTGCAGTTTCTTCAATCGTATCGACTGCCTTGCTACTTTGCCGAACTCTTCTCCGCTGCCTCTTGTTCTGATACCCATTCTTCATCAACTGGAGTAAGCGCACTTCGCTTGATAGTCTTACGTTTACCTGCAATCGATTGCACTGCAATGCTTCTCGACGAAGAGCTAAGATATTTTGCAACCACTAATTGTTCGCCTCCTTCGCCCCAAACATGATAGCCCCTCGGTTCAGCAATCGCTCGCAACAATTCCAAGGCCCCCTCCGGCCGAACACGAACGACCTTCATTACCGTCTTCGACGCTCCCAGCACAGTGGTGTATTGCTTGTTACCGTCGCAGAAAAACAACGCCCCATTGGTGTCCAATCGAACGTCGTCACTCAGATTCGTCGTGTTGACGCCCTCGAACCAAATGTGTTTCTCGTAGAAGCCAATGAAGTTGGATTCGTCCACGACTTGATCGACCTTGATTGTATCCGAGGCAAAAAACATTTCGCCTTTGTTCACGTTTGACCAGTCGCGGCGAGTGGGAAATGTGCCAGTTTTTATACGGTTCAAAAGGTAAAGACGTTCAATCTCCGGTAACTTGTCAATCTCTTCGATCTCCATTGGCGTCAGTGTGTCAAAGACCTCGTTTGTGTCTTCGATACTCAAAAAAACAAACAGAAAAACAAACATTGCCAGAATCCTCACGTTGGTCAAAAGCTCTTGCACCATAGAGTTTAGTCATGTGGCGAAGGAGAAAGAGACCAGCTGTCGGCGTCTCAACTCATTTCGTGGAAGAATCAGGGTGCTTTCCACGAAATGAACCGTTTTCCACCATTTCATGAGTGTTTTTGAATCCGATTGAGACTTGACGACAGAGGCGAGAAAGTCGATAAAGGCATATGAAACATTGCGTTTTGTTGAATTGATCATGATTCAGTGGCTTTATGGCATGCAAGAGGTCATCGGTTCGACCCCGTTATCCTCCACTTGTTCCAAAACAGCATTCCGAATCGTGTTTAACGATACCTGACGACGTTCGTCAGTGCGGCGAAAACCTTGTTTCAATCGTGGAAGAATTTCCGCGAAATGAAAAGGACTCCCGCACATGGCACGAAAAGCAAATGTTTTTCCGTCGTATCTTCTCCACAAGCAGAGTGGACAAGCCCGCGTTCGAATCAAAGGACGCGACTATCTTCTGGGCGAGTATGGCTCGGAATGCTCCCGAATTGCCTACGGTGAACTGATTGCCAAGTTCGCCGGCGGCATGCCGATTGATCCGATTGCCCCCGCCAATCGTGGAAGACTTCCACGAAATGAATCTGACGATCCCGGTCCAAGTGTCGGTGAACTCTGCCTCGTTTTCCTGAGGCATGCTGACCAGCACTACATGAAGGACGGCGAGCAGACCAGCGAAGTCCACATCCTGAAGTCGGTTATCAGGCCCCTGAATGAACTTTACGGCATGCTCCCTGCCAAAGACTTCGGGCCGTTGGCGCTCAAGGCCGTTCGGGCAAAGATGGTGGAACTGGGCTGGTGCCGTCCTGTAATCAACGCGGGTATGAGCAGGATTCGCCGAATCTTCAAACATGCCATCGCGAATGAACTGGTTGATTCTGCGATTCTCGACAGGCTGAAATGTGTTGCTCCCCTCCTGGCTGGAAGAACTGAGGCCCACGACAACGCTCCCCGGACTGCCGTTGACGATGCAAGTATTGAGACCGTCAGGAAATTGGTTCGGCCATTGGTACGCGATTTAATCGACGTGCAACGCCTTACAGGGGCACGCTGGAGGATGGCTATTTCTCCTGAATCCGATTACTCACCGACAACGGTGAAAGTGAAGGCACGCCGCAATTGAAATGGCCTGAGCGGGATTGCACCGCCAGCATGGTCGGCTGCTTGACTGACTTCGTGTATGAGGAAATTGAGCATGGCAGACAACGTAGGAACTGCGAACAGTTTCTTCAGAAATCTTATGACCACATTCCGCGGGAAGAACTGACTCACCCAGTGTTTGCGTTGCTCGATTTTCCGTCATTCGACATGGGGATAGTGGAAGCATTTTCAGGTTCGGTATGGTCCAAGACGGAATGAGATTTTGGAGTCGTCCGACGTACTACCACAAATAACCTCGTGCGACAGACTTCAACGAGCGAGGCATTACCAGACACCGCCACCAGAAAAATGATTGACGACCCGATTACTCATCAAAATTCAATTCAAAGCAGGGCATTTACGGAAACGAAAAAGGCCCTCATCACCAAGAGTGGACGAGGGCCAGAAAGCTTTCATGAGAACAGAACTGCCTGCTACTTCAAGTCCACTCTGGCACGAACAAGCGGAGCCCATTCCGGGCCATTCTTGCATCAACCTTGCTACTTAAAGCAGCATGATGAAGAGTGAAGAAAAAAGCCGAACGAGGCCAGAGTTGCAATACTCGGAGGAGCAAAACACGCCTCAACAGTAACCGGAGACAAGTTCACTCACAGATTGATCATTTCTTCCATAGGCGTCCTCCAGATCAAGGATCAACTCGACAACGGAAAAACAACTTCGCGTTCAATTATTGCCGCCAATTGATCGTCAGTCAATAAGAATTTCTGGTGATTATTTCGGAGCCTGAATGCTATCTGATTAATGTGACTTCTCGGTTGGCCTTTACGATTTCGGGGAGTTTGAACTGCCTGTTGTTTGCCAAGTAGAATACGGTTTCCATCGGCATCGCAGCCTGAAATATCAAGCTGCACTTCTCGAACGTCGTCGCTGTAGCCTGGGCGACCAATTGGATTTTCAAACTGACATCAGTCGTAAATCATTGCTGGTCGATGGATCACGGCAATTGCTGAGATTGATGTCGTTGCTGAGTCCATCCGGCGGTTGTCCGAGTGGAAACCTCAACACTGCAAAAGGATACCAACAAACTACAATGCTGGAGAACCAGCGAAGAATTCAATCTGTGGAAGTCTGATATGTCCAAGGTCATCCTTTTCATTGGCTTCATCATCAGGCTCTACAAATGACCGGTGATCTTCATCGGTCTGCACGCGTCGGGGAAATCCTCCTTCTACAAGGAACGGTACTTCTCGACGCACGTTCGGATCAGCCTCGATCTACTCAATACTTAATCGGGAGCGTCAGTTCCTGGCAGCCTGTTTGGAGACACAGCAGCCGTTCGTGATTGACAACACAAACCCAAGCGGTGCAGACCGGGCAAAGTATATCGAAGCTGCGAAGAACGCCCAGTATTCCATTGTCGGCTACTACTTCCGGTCAAAGGTGGAAGACTGTCTTGAACGCAACGAGACACGAGTTGTGCGAGTACCAGAGGTCGGCATCCTGTCCACAGCCAGGAAGCTGGAACTGCCCTCAATGGACGAGGGTTTCGAAAATTTACGATTCGTGCGACTGACGGAATCAGGTTTCGTCGTCGAGGAGTGGAACAATGACGTTGTGATGAACTCGAGAAGAAGATGCGGATCTTTGAGACCGCTGCTGACCTGTGTGTGCTCCCCGGCATTTTCATGGTCGCCCGTCTGGATAGTCGGAGCTTTACTCGATTAACGAAAGAGGTTTGCCAGTTCGAAGCCCCCTTCGATGTACGATTTCGTGATCTGATGGTCGCCACCACCGAATCGTCGATGTCCTGCGGTTTTCGGGTCTTGTATGCCTACACCGAGAGTGACGAGATTTCATTACACCCGCTTGTCATTGCAGAGGCCATAAGGACGGGGAAATTGAACAGGACGTAGATCCGATCCTAATTGCCGTCAGGACCAGACCGACCAGTGCGGTAATGAACACGAAACCAATCAGTCCTGGCGTAGCGGATTGCTGAAACGAGAGATCGAGAAACCAGAGCTGCTGCGAGACCTGTGCAGCCGCTTCAGTTGCAGCCCGAAGCGACTCCGGCCGTGGCGGTCGAGGAATCGGCGGTGCGCTCTTCCGCGTCCCGGTGGGAAACAATACTTTTACACTGTCTGCACGCTTCCATTCCGGCCATTCCACTTTCCAAATCATATCACTGGCTGACAGTTCGCAACTCGTAGCCAGTTGCGTCAGCGAGGGATTTTTGGGCACGCAGCCGAACAGCTACAACTCAATCCCGCACTGACGTTTCGAGTTTCTATTATTAAAAAGGCGCAACTTCAAAGCGCGGCAGCGACGCGTTGTGTCAGACCAGGCGTTCTTCGCTGGCGATGCCATAGCGTTCCAGAAGTCGGTAGAGCTTGCGGCGATGGATACCGAGAATTCTCGCCGTGCGAGCCTTGTTGCCGTTCTGCTGGCGAAGGATGTCCACAATGTGTGCCTTTTCCAGGTCTTCCAGACGCGGTGATCCGGCGGCTGGAGTGGCCGGCAGACGGTCAGCCGGACTTCCATTCATCGCAGGCACAACTCCGACCGCCGCAGCAGCGGATTCCGGTGTGTCGCAGATTTCTGACGGCAGATCGTCGATGGTAATAATATGATCGTTCGCAAGGATTTGAGCCCGCTCAATCGCGTTCTTCAACTGGCGCACATTCCCCGGCCAGCGATAAACTTCCATTGCGCGAGCCGCTTCTTCGGTCATTACCCATTCGCGTCCCATCAAGGCTTTGATCAGCAGCGGAACATCGCCCTCACGCTTGCGAAGCGGAGGAAGTTCAAGCGACATGACGTTAATACGATAATACAGGTCTTCGCGAAATCGACCGGCCGCGACTTCATCCACCAGTATACGATTGGTCGCAGCAATCAGACGAACGTCAACACGGCGTTCCCGATGTGAGCCGACTCGGCGAATCGAGCCGTCTTCAAGAGCCCGCAACAGTTTTGGCTGCAGCGCCCCGGGGAGCTCCCCGATTTCGTCAATGAACAAGGTTCCTCCGTCTGCCACTTCGAACAGTCCCGCGCGATCTTCGTTCGCACCTGTGAACGCACCTTTGCGATGACCGAACAATTCACTTTCGACCAGCTGCTCGGGCAATGCGGCGCAGTTGATCGTCACAAACGGACGGTTAGCTCGATGACTGCGCTGCTGAAGCGCGCGAGCTACCAGTTCCTTACCGGTTCCGCTTTCGCCCTGAATCAGAACCGGCTTATCCGTCGGAGCGACTCGTTCAATCAGACGAAAGACTTCACGCATCCGAGCCGAATCGCCAATGATCCGGACTGGCGGCTGCGAACGTTCGATGATCGCCTTCAGCTGGCGATTCTCGCGATGCAGACGCGCTCGCTCAAATGCCATCAGGCAGCGTTGTTCGAGTTCATCCAGCGGGAACGGCTTTGTCAGGTAGTCGCAGGCCCCAAGCTTCATCGCGTTGACAGCACTTTCGATGGTGCCCTGGCCCGTCAGGATGATGACTTCTGTCTCTACCTGCGACACCTTCATGCGATCCAGCAACTCAAGCCCGGTCAGGCCTGGCATGTTCATGTCGACGATGGCCACGTCAAAGGATCGCCGTTCGCAAAGTTCAAGAGCCTCGTGCCCATTGGCTGCGGCCGAGACGCGATGCCCTTTTCGAGTCATCCAGCGTGAGCAGGTTTCTCGAAAATCCGGGTCGTCCTCAACGACCAACAGATTCATGGGACTGTTTGTGGACATCGAATGCTCCGATATAACGGGACCGATTTGCCAGCCCCGAGCGTTTCTTCCATACGACGGTTTTGTTCAGACGAGAAAACAGTGCATATTCGCACAATACTGTGCGGCATGCATGCATCTGAGCGGCCCTGACCACTGAAAATGTGGTTCAGAAGCTCGCAAATCATCTAAAAGCGAACGGCATTCCGAATCGTGGTTCTGCACGGAAGGACAAGGGCAACTTCGGCTCCGCGGGGTTCCAGCGGACCTGCGGAAATGGTGCCAGCATGCGCCGTCACGATTCTGTTGACAATGGCCATTCCCAGGCCGGTGCCCTTTTGCCTGGTCGTGAAGAACGGTTCGAAGATCTGCTTTGAGACCTCCATTGTCATCCCCGCTCCGTTGTCCTGAACGGAGACGCGGACCGCTGATTCACCGTGGTCCTCAACACCCGCACTGCGAATCGTGATGATGCCACCGTCACCGCAGGCGGAGATCGCGTTTTCCAGGATATTGCGAAAGACCTGTTCGATTCGATGAACGTCGACTTCGCAGCTGACACTTTCGTTATCGGGCGCTTCAATCAGCTGAATGTGTTTGTCCTTTCGAACCGCTGCAAGATTGTCCCATTCTTTTCTCCAGATCGTGTCAAGCTCACAGACTCGGAATTCCAGATGAATGGGTGCCGCGTAGCTGCGGACTTCTTCATATAGCCGATGAAGGTCCTGCAAAGCCGTGGTTGCACGACGAGCCAGATCAAGCTGTTCAGGACTTCCCTGCAAATCCAGCGACAACATATCAAGGCAGGCCTGCGCTCGCTGCAGAGCATTGCGACTTTCATGAGCCAGCCCAGTGACCATCTGACCGATCGCGGCAAGCCGTTCTGACTGCATCAACTGTCGCTGAACCTGTTCAAGCTCGCTCAGATCACGCAGAATGCCGGTGAAGTAGCGGACGCTTCGGACAACGAATTCACTCACAGCCAGATGAGCCGGAAACTCCTGACCGTTCTTTTTTCGTCCAATGACCTGTCTGCCGATTCCGATGATCGATGGTTTACCGGTGTTCAGATAGTTTGCGATATACCCGTCATGATTGGTTAAAAACGGCTCGGGCATCAGCAGGGAAACGTTTTGGCCCAGCAGCTGGTTTTCAGAGTAGCCGAACATCTTCACCGTGGCCGGATTCACAGAGGAAATGATCCCACTGCTGTTGATTGTGACGATAGAATCCACAGCCGTGTCAAGCACGGCGCGGCTGCGAGCGATCTCGTCCGGGCCTGCGGTGATGGCCTGAAAACCGGAGCACAAAGTGACCAGGAACATGCCTTCATCGGTCCCTTTATGCAGCGGCATGGCATGAAACAGCATTTTGATCGGCGACTCACCGTCTATGAGCGTCACGGTCACTTCGCCCTGAATGCTGACTCGCCCGGCCGCCATTTCCTGCCACTGTTGCTTCAGATCGGCGTCCCCGACGAGCGTGACGGCTTCCAGAAAAAAATGCCCGGCTTCCAGACGGGAACTGACCCCCGGCATCACCGCCAGCGATTCAATCCGTGAATCCCGATTACACACGAAGCCCAGAACGAGACGGTCACCCATCGGATGCGCCGCTTTCGATTTTAACATTAATCAGCCTTTGCAATAACAATCAAACGCCAATTTGCGGCCAGTGACACGCGGTCAGAGCAGTGTTCGTAAGTTCTTGCCGCACACTGCGTGATTGCATAACAGACGCGCACGTCAGAATCGCCATCGGCTCTCGCGGGCAAAGTATCGACCACCAGTGGAAGGATACAAACCCAGCAGCCGCGCAGCCAGAAACGGAGTCCCCCGTCCCATGCGGCAATGGCCAGCTTCCCCGCGTGATTTCTCTTTGAGCTTTGTGTGCTCCTGGAAAAAACGCAAACGACTTTAAGTGCCATGCGGCTGAATTGGACACTCGTCCTGAAAGGCGCATGGCTCCCAATAAGAGCGACAAGTTCCTTTCAAATCTGAAATCTCGAATTTATAAAATGGAGCGTGACGAAGAATGAACCCCAGACGGACGGCTGAGAATTCGAGATCTGAAATTTAGAATTTCAAATTTGAACCCAACAAGCTACTGATGCTGCGGGAATTCGAACACGACCAATGTCACCGTGGGTGAAGCGATGGGAGAAGCCTCCGGTTCGGTCACCTTGGCCAAAGTCGGCTTCGACGATTGGTCTTCCGTGATGGCTTCTGCCTTCACCACCTCGTTCCGGGCACTGGTGGCAGCGGGCTGTGAAGCTGCGGACGAACCGGACGAACGAATTGCTCGAGCCATCAACGGTGCGGTTGGCAAGGCCACGAAGATTCGGCCGTGATGCAGTTCGGAGCGTGTCGGGTACCGCAGCGATTCGCGAACTGCGGCGATGATTTTGGAAGATGCTTCGGGCGACATGCGAGATTCCACGATCTGACGCCTGGTCGTCGATTCCGACAGACCCTTCTCCATCGCCGTGACAACCTCTTCACTGGCTCCGTCGGCAGACGTCAAAACAACCCCCAGCCACTCAGGCCGATCTTTTCCAGCAGAACGCTGCAAGCGGAGCCCGTGTTCCTTCACAATCGAAGCAATGCGATCCATGGCCTGGTCACGGTCCTGGCTGTTCACCTTCACAACCACCACGTTCCAGTTATCCGACTGCACCAAAGGAGTAATGATGTCGTCCGTGCTGGTTTCTGCCGCGGCCTGATCGACCGCTGCAAGGGCCAAAGATGCGTCCGAAGTTTCTGACTTCAATGCGATCGGGCTTCCTGGACCATCAGACATCGGTGCTACCGGCGAAAATTCCAACGAGTCAACCATGGGCGTTCCCATGGATGGCATCACGTCTGCGGCATGCCGGGCGTCCGGGGAATATTCGACATGGGCCGGCGAACTCCGAGCACTGGCCATTGTGGAATCTGCAGATCTTTCGGAAGGGCCAAACACTGCCACTACCAGTCCGCAACAAAGGATCGCGGTGACAGTGCCAACGACCAGCCGTTGAGCTCCGCTGCGTCGCCGGGCCGGTACTTCGTCTGCGAAAGCGGCCACAGGAGCTGGCGGAATAGTAAACAAAAGGCCAGTTATTTTTTGAGCGGGTGCGGTCTGCAATTGAACTCGCAGTAACTGGCACTGGCGGCGAAAACTGCCGATTTCCGTCGGCCAATGTGTTTCCACCTGGGCGAGCCGCGACGCTTCATCCTGCGTGAGCTCTTCGTCCAGTTGGCGCGAAACGAGCATCAATGCGGCGTTTAACGAGTCGTTCTGGGAGGAAGAGGAATCTGATGGCATGGCGATCAACTATGGCAGGCTGCAAAAAAGGCGGGCGCAGAGACAACGAGGGAGCTCAGAGATCGGTTGGACGCAGCCCAGCGTCCGCGAGTTCCCGGCTTTCCCAAAATTCCCCTGGATTCAAAACTGTCAACTGCCAACTGCCAACTGCCAACTGCCAACTGCCAACTGCCTACTGCCTGCTGCCTGCTGCCTACTGGTCCTGCGGAACACGGGCGACCCGGTGGAAGTGCAGTTCGACTTCTCGATCCACGACGCGGCGAAGACCTTCGACCAGGCAATTCGGTTCGTGGTCGGTTTCACCCTGGCGTTTGATATCTGCCAAAGCCGTCCCCGGCAGAACGCTGAACGCACCCTGATAAATGATCTGATTCCCGGCATCCAGTTCCGGCACGATGAAATGCACGGTGGCTCCAAAACAAAGCATATGGTGCTGGTACGCATCTTCGTACGGGCGAAAGCCAGGGAATGACGGCAGCAGTCCATGATGCAGATTGATAATCCGGCCCCCCGCAAACTTCCAACACAGCTCGGCCGGAAGGACTCGCATATACCGAGCCAGAATGACATAGTCGATACTCTGTTCGTCCACCACGCGTTCGAGCACGGAATAATCGGGATTGCCCTGCGCGTCGCCCATATTGATCCACGGCACCTCAAACTGGTCGGCCACACTGCGGCACGAATTTCGATTGCCGATCATCACCGCCGCTTCGGCCTTCAGCCGCTTGTCACGAATGGCTCGAAGAATGGCCAACGGCGGTTCGGAACGGTACGTCGTGCAGATCGCGAGACGCGGTGGACGTGAGAACTCATCTCTCGACCAGACTCGCACCTGCAGCCCCTTCAACCGCCCAATCTCCTGCAGCCGCGAACGCAGCGTCGCAATCGGTTCAGTCGTGGACGTCCATTCAATTCGCATCAGCATCGCAAACAACCGCTCGGAGTCGCGGTCGTACATCTGGATCTCGTGAATATTGGCCCCGGCGCTGGTTACATAATGAATGATCGGATCGGCCAGGCCTTTGTGGTCGGGACCTACCGCAGTGATCGTCACCTGCATGAATCGTTCTCCGGTTGACACCAGTCCGCAGCAGAAACGCTGTTTATCGGACCCTCAAATGAAAAGCGGGGCTCATGAATGAGCCCCGCAGTCGTCAGTGTTCTATCGGACCGGACCGATTATGTCGAGGAATCATCCTTGCGGCGACGACGCAGAGCCCATGGTGCCAGAGCCATGATGGCTCCCAGAAGTCCTGCCGACGCAGACAATTCCTCAGGCTTCTCTTCAACCTTTACTGGCGAAACCGCTGGAGCAGTCACGACAGGGGCCAACGCAGCCGGAACCGCATCCCACCACTTCTGTTCATCCCAGCGAGCCAGGATTTCATCCGTTTGCGGAATGGTCTCGGTCACAGCTTCAGCATTCGCTTCCGCAGTCTCAACGACACCCTCAGAACTGATCTGAAGTTCAGCATCGACAGCCTGATCGGCAATCACCATTTCCACGTGTGGTGAACCAAAGATAACCGAAGGCAGCATGCTGATTGTGGACTCAGACACCATTCCGAACAGATCCATAGGAACTGATGTGACGGTGTAGTTCTGAGTCCGATCGTTCTTCTGCACATCCGAAGCGTCGGCGATCGTGAAGACAATTGAAGGGTCACCTGAAAGTGCTGGACCACTCAATTGACCATTTGCCCCATTCACAGCCTGAATCCAGACTCGGTATGTTCCCTTAGCCAGAACGAATGGAGCAGTGTACGACGTTGATCCGATCCCGGACTGCTGGGCGACAGCCACGTCCGGGCTGGAATCCAGAGCGATGAAGATATTGTAACCGGACGCACCGTCAACCGGCCTCCATGAGATCGTCGGAGTGCGGTCCGTTGTGGTGCCAATGGCGTTCACAACCGGAATACCGCCCACGTAGAATTCCAGGACCGTACTGAAATCCCCGATCACATCAGCACTGCGGGCTCGCACTGTGGCTCGATAGAGTCCCAGTGGCAAGGTGCGAGTCACAGTGTAATCGGTGTTTCTCAGTCCGGTGATCACAGGATAGGCGACGTCGGCCTGACCAGCAGCCGGAATGAAGTCGAGGGCGAAGTCATAAGAGGTCGCACCACCCATCACGCCACCAACAATACCGCTCATGTCGTTCCATGCGAAAGAAGGAGTGCGGTTGAACGTCGATGAAGACGGGCCTGTCACAGTCGGAGCGGCAACGATCTGGAAGTCCTTCGGAAGACTCAGGTCGCTCAGTTCACCGAAGGCCGTGCGAGCCTGCACGGCGAATCGATACCGACCGATCGGCAGATCAAATGGAATGGTGTAGTTCAGAGCGTTGATGCCCGTCACATTGTAGGCCACGACATTCTTCGACAGACTGGTCACGATGACCTGATAAGTCTGACCACCCAGCACACCCGACCAGTTCAGGCTCGGAGTTGCGTCGGCCGTTCGGCCGGATGGGCCGATGATGACCGGAGCCGTTGTGACTCGGAAGTTACGAGCCACACTCCACTCAGACACCTGTCCAGGATCCAGCGTCGAGTACGTTCGGACTTCCACCTTGTAGGCACCGATCGCAAGATCGGCGGATGGTGTAAACGACATGCCGGTGACACGCTGGTTTAGTACGACACGGAAATCTGCACCTTCTTTGATGCTGACCCGAATGTCACTCTGAGCCGCCGCATTGCTCAGTGGAGGATTATTCCACGTGAATGCTGGACGGGCCAGGAACGTTGAAGACGGAGGCCCTGTAATGACCGGTGATTCCGCGACCGTGAACGTTGTGACAAGACTTCTGCTGGAATAGGCGTCCGGCTCAGCAGCCAGAGCCGCTTTATTCAAGGCACGAACTTCATACGTATACCGTCCCAATGGAAGTGGGGTCGGCATCGTATGCTGCGTCACATTGCCAGGCAGAGTCTTCTGCTGGTACACGATCCCGAAGTTACCGAAGTCACGTCTCACGATCAGTTCGTACAGATCAGCACCCAGTACCGAATTCCATGCGAACGTTGGAGTCGCATCGTCGAGCCGACCGAACGGATTCACAACGGTTGGAATCGGAGCCAGACGGAAGATCCTCGTTGTACTTGCAAAGCTCGATTCATTGGCCGAGTTGAAGGCTGTCACAACGATCCGGAATCGTCCCACTGGCAGATCGGTCGTTGAAACCCAGCTCGTGGTCGGGATTCCGGTGACGGTCTGCACTGCGACGTTGTCGGTCAGGTTGAACAGCACCAGCGTATAATTTGTCGCCCCGGTGACTGCTGTCCAGCTAATTGTTGGTCGAGCCGTGTTGGTCACAACACTGGCCGGACCGTTGATCACAGGAGCGGTCCGGACACGAAACGCCTTATATGGACCCCAGTCTCCTGCCAGGTTTGCATCATCCGTCGCACGGATACGAACCTGGTATCGTCCCAGTGCCAGATTGTTTGGAACCACAAACGTTGCCGGATCAGTTGTGCCAGCGGCAAACGTGCGAGTCAACACCGTCACACCGGTCGTCAGTGAATTAATCTGAACGGTGTAGGTGCTTGAACCCGGAACGTGGTTCCAGGTGATCGTTGGACGAGACGTGCGGATGTCCCCGGATGGCGAGGAGACCACCAGTTTAGCAACTTCGAACTCGTAGTTGGCTAAAGGAGCCGCCGCGCCGCTCTTGTTTCTTGCAACCACAGTCGCCGTGTAGATGCCAGCCGGCAGAGATGTTGACACCGTTGCCGAATCCACCTGCAGGTCCGTGATCCGGAAGACCTGATTGTTGTTGGAATTGGTTACAATGACGTCGTAGGTGTAGCTCTTCGCATTCATTGTCCACTTGATCGTCGGAGTGGAATCCGTTGTCACTGGTCGCAGACCGTCCGCCAGATTGAAGTCAATCGGACGAGTGATCACCGGGGTAACAGCCTGCTGCGGTGTCAAAATCTCGACCGCATAGTCTTCCACTTCCCCATTTGTGGCACGGCCCGTCGGCAGCAGCAATCCCGCCGTACTGACTCGGAAACGCATCATCGAAGGTCCAGCCACGGAACCGGCCGGCACGTTAAAGAAGATGCGATTCACACCCGCAACAACGGAATAGCTGACCCCGCCATTCAGATGCTCGGAAGCGTGATTGAACACACCGTTGCCGTTCAGATCCAGCCAGATATCCAGCTTGCCGGCACGAGAGGCTGTCACATCGACATACGACGGCAGATTATCCCCAGCGGCAGGGGCTGCTTCAATCGTCACTGGGAACTTGACGCCATCTTCATCATTCACACCGTTGGCATTGTCACCCGTGGCCGATGTGCCAGGCACACCGGTGATTTCGCTGTCGGGCCTGGTGCCGAGGAACAAACTGTTCGAAATGGTGTGAGCTGCCCCATTGGAAGACTGAAGCGTTCCATAGGAATTGGGTGCATCACCGTAATCCACAATCAGAGTTCGCAAAGTCGCTGTGTGGATGCTCGATAATGGATCTGAAGCTACTGAACGTCCTGAAGTCACTAAAGCCCCCGACCGTCCTGAATCTGTCACTTTCAGCTTGATCGTATTCAGAGACGGTGCATCAATCCCCAGTGCCACCAGTTGCGCCCAGGTCACTGTCAGCGTTGGGCTGGTACCGGCATCGGTTTCAAACATGCCGTCATCGTTCAGGTCCCAGCTATAGTATTGGGTGTCGGGAACCGTCAACTCATCAACGTCTGTGCTGAGCCGTGCATCAAGCGTGATGCTGTAGCCTTCGTCAACCACGTAGTTCGGAGTCCGTGCCACGGGTCCATCATTGACCTCCGTAATCCTGATCGGGATGGTCAAAAAGTTTGCACTGTTGAAGTTGCCCGGAGGAGCATTGGAACCGGAATCCAGCAGCTGGAGCGTTATCACACCGCTACCAAATGTGTGCAGTCGTGGACGATATTCAAGCACACCATTTGGCTGCACCTGAAGCACATCAAATTCCAGATTACCGAACGCAACATCCCGAGTGAAATTGACAAGAACCCAGGTTAAAGTCTGAGAATTCAACTCGTCCAGAGCGGTGTCAGGCCCTGCACCAGACCTAAGAATCAGCGGCACGTTGATGTTGACGAGACTCTGATCTTCACTGCTTACGATCGGAGTCACCAGCGACGGGTCCACAATGTAAACCGGCCGATCGTTTAGCGCCAGAACGGTCAGCGTGAATGTCCGTGCGCTGACACCACCCGCATTGTCGAGCACTTCAACACGAATCGTGACCTCGCCGTTCACGTCCGGACGCGTCCGGAACCGCAGGTCACGGACCGTTGGATCAGCGGTTGGCACGATCTCAGGTGCCGATGAGAAGAACGTTAAGTCCGTCCACGCGGAGTTCTCCGACACAATCGTAACGCGAGTACTCAGCACCTGCGTGGATTCATTCGCGGGTCCAGCCGACATCCCGGTGATGAATCCAGGAATCGTCACAAAGCCCGGGCTGGCGACAGCGTCTTCATCCACCGTTTGATCGGTGATTGGGTTGAACGTTGGATTGTCGTTGACCGGAGTCACGTCGATCGAAATGTCGTGCGTGGAAACCGCAGAGAGGCCGCTGAATTCGCCAAGATCGTCGACTTCAATTGTCACCGTGGCGGTGCCAAAGAAATTGGCCGTCGGATTGAACCGCAGACCGTTGAGGGCGGCGTTCAAATCCTGAAGCTTGCCGGTAAACGTCATTGTGCCATCCAGAGTCCCGTCACCCACTGTGACGTCGAGTCCTGCTGGAATGGTTCCCAGTGTCATTCGGCCGTTTGCTGCCGTCAGAGTCACCGTCAGGATGTTTGTCCCGAGGTGCGAATCCTGATCAAAGATGGAAATTGCCTGCGTGCCGTTAAATACCAGTGCAGTGTCTTCATCCGTAGTGGCATTGAGAGGCGCTGTGATTTCAGGCGGATCATTTACACCGTCGGTAAGGACGATGTCAAACCGCGTCGTCCCATTGGCCTTGTTCGCCAGCAAATAATTTCCGGCCAGGTCGCGTGGCCCGTCCACGGTATCGCCTGCGCTGATACCGTCATTGTCCACGGTCAAAATGTAGCGGACTTCAGTATTCTCATCAGCGAAGAATGTCGCCGCTGTGAGGATGGCTTCGCGAGTGACCTCATTATAAGAAAACTGATAGTCAACGCCTTCAACCAGCAGCACCTCGGTAATGCCGTCTGTCAGAACTCGCTTCAGCACGAACTGACTCTTGTCAACAGTCCGGTGATCAATGCCAATACCTTCGTCATACAGCCGAACTCGGAACTGGCGAAGAATCTGAGCCTGATCGATCCAGACTTCATCAATATCGGAATCGAAGTCAAGCAGCGACTGATCTTCGGGATTGGACAGCTGAGCCTGTGGCCCAGCAAAGTCGACTCGGTCAATCGCTCCTCGGTCGAACAGCACGCTCGCCCCTTGTCCGGCAGGTGTTTCCACGTCGGGATCGTTGCCGCGAAGTTGACCGTACAGATCAAACTCGGGAGCAATGATTGGCGAACCCTTGTCATCGCGTCCATCGAGATCCAGCGGTTGCTTGATTCGCAGGATCGCATCTCGATCGCCAAGCGACGTCAAAGAACTGTCGATCGCTCGGGAATTAGGCGCTGGATAATAATTGCGGTTCGCTTGATCCACGAACAGTGGTTGGCCTGCCAGCAACGAAATCGGGAATGCTCCCAGACCGGCATTCGAATTCACCGTGTTCCCACGGTACAGAGTCGAGCCGATGGTTGTGCCAGCGGCCTGGGACGAACCGTCAATACTAATCCCTGTGGCGAAGTCCGCAATGATGTTGTTCAGGACAGTCGGGCTCGCTCTCTGTTCAACCAGGATACCGGTTCCGCCGTTCAGGCCAACGATCGTGTTGTTGACAATGCGACCGTAAGGAACTGGGCCGGCCGGGCCGCCCGCCTGATCGCCGCTGAATCGAATTCCACCCAACCGATTCGCAGCGATCACGTTGTTCATGATCACCACGCCGGGGACCAGACCTTCGTCATTGATCGTATGCAGGTTGCGCACGGAACCCGGCCCAGGAATATCGCCATTGGCTCCCCGCTGAGCGGCATCGGCGACAATCCCAAACTGGCTGGAATCCGTGATGCTGCTCTCACGAATAATCAACTGGCCCTGATCGCGATGATGGTTCTGGTCACCAAACCTGTTGAATGCAGTCACAATAACCGATGCCGCGATGTCCACCGAAACTGTGACTCGGGCATTGCCCGTAAGATGCAAAATATTGCTGGTACTACCAGATCCCGTGTGAGTCCCGTCACTCAGCGACGCTTTGATTTTCAGGAGGCTTTGAACTTCCGCACTATTGATGGCGGTTCGAAGTTTAAACGCCAGCGAGCCGGAAGTTTCTCCTGTGGAAGGTGAGTACGGAATTGGATAAGAACCAGGGGTCGAGGTACCGGGGGACAGAATATCGTTGAATTCAAAAATAACCTGATTAATACCATCCGAAATCGTGATCGTGGAGCCATCAACGATCGACCATGAATTCGGTACAGTTACGGAAACAACGTTCGCCAGACGCCCATTGGTATCAATCGCATCATAAAGAGAATTCGTCGGCGAGGCATCTTCTGTCAATGCGTAATCGGACGTGCGGCGAATTTCAACGTCGTACGCACCGAGATCAATGCCAAGGTACACATTCCCTGCCGGATAGGCATCAATGATATCCTTATTCGCTACAAACCCGTTGCTGGCCGCCGCGTTGATGACCATCTCACCACGTTCCGCGAATCCCAGCACGATGTCATCCACATAGACGCCCTCTACTGCGTTGTTCATGCCGCGTAAAGAGCCGCCGCGGTTTGCTCTGCCCTCCAGGAAGCCCGTTGTGAAGGCTCCGAACGTGTCACCAGGGAGACTATCTTCAAATCCAAGTGGACCACTGGCGGATACAGTATGACCGATGATCCAGATCAGCTCCTCTGAGCCCTTCACATTGGAAATGTCGCCCGCGGAGAACTGATCGGCAATCGCCTGTCGGATGACAAGGGCTACGTCGTTCGCAGTCATTGCCGGCGTAACCACCACCGGCCTGTTACCTGGTGTCAAAGCGGCGGAGCCTGTCAACGCGAGTTCAGGAGACGCTAGTGTGACCGTTCTGCCGGGAAACGTCACCCGATTACTTGAAATGCCTGACGGAAGCAACGCTGCGACGCCTCCGAGCACTGCATTGACTCTTGCGGCGGCCTTTGCTGCGACTGTAGCAGGAGTGTCAGTCGCCAACACGACAATCGTGTTAGCGCCTCCAGCGACGGCGGAAAATGTAAATGTCTGGCCGTCGACGGTAAAGGACTTGCCTAACGCAACAGCCCTCGATGGCATGGACAGTGTCGAGCCCATATTGAATTCAAAGCTCACACCGTCAATCGTGAAAATGTCTCCGTCAACTAATCGAGATCCAGGAACCGCTCGCAGTTCACTGCCAGTCTGGAACGTACTGCCCACCCCCATGGAGCCGGCCGTACTGAAGTCGAACCGCAACTTAAGATTTGTCCGACCTGCAAAATTGCTAAGGTCGATACGAGCCTGTCGCCAAGTTGGCGTATTGTCGAACGCTTCAACGACATCGGGGAACGTCTGCCCTTGTGGTGCCTTGGTTAAAGCTTGCCCGTTAATTGCAGGACTATATCCACCATAGTCAAATTCATCATCTATGAACAAGCCGGAGCTTTTGAAGCTATCGTTTGTACTAACCAAATTCCATCGCCCCGATTCATCCGCAATGAAGACACGGAATGAGTCACGCATCAAAGTGGTGGCGTCCGTATTCGGATTGTAATTCGCATTTTCCGTCTGCAGGAAGTAATTAAAATACAGAACCGGCTTGTCTTTGCCACTGTAACCCTGCAGGCTGAACTCATTACTAACTACGGAACCCTGTGCCCCACCTGGGAAGTCCACGTTCCTGAGAATGGCACCATCCAGATTATTCTGGTTGCCCTGGCTTGCCCCGCCCGCCTGGTTTCCAAAGTAAAGACTCTGTCCTCCCGCTTGGCTACTACTTAGGACGCTGTCATCAAACCGCGTTCCCACACCATGCCCAGCGTCATCACCTCGATTTGTTGTTGTGGCCCACAGATTGCGAGTGAGCGTACTGAAAGCTAACCCAGTGGTGCTGCCGCCGAGTGTGGTCTGAACGGATGATTGTCCGTCAAAAAACACAGGAGCCAGCGCACCACTACTCCGGTAAAACGCAACGAGTCGACCAGTGTTTGTCATGGCGAACAGCACGTTGCTGTAGGCTCCGTTTTCAACCCCGGCAGGAGCGGCAACAAGACTTGTGAAGGCATAACCCTGACCACCGACAGTAGCCGCACCGATCGGCGTCGCGGCCGCAGTGCCCAAGTTGACGGAATACAAGTTGCCAAGATCGTTAACGACATAAGTAACACCACCCGCAAATGTCATCCCCGTAACATTGCCAGGCACGATGATTCGTCCAATTTCTCTCTGAGTCGTGCCGGCCCCGTCAAATGCCCGTGCCTTATTGATACGATCAGGTTGGACCCCATCAACCGCCCCGGAACGAGTGTTAAAGCGGTAGAGAACGTTGGTGTCGTAGGCGGCAACGGGGGACGACGCGCCAGGTTCAGTCACGGAAGACCGGTTTCCGACTGCGTACAGGTTATTGTCGCCTGTCCCAGTATACGTCATAGCACGATAGAGCATCCCAGCATTGGACGCTGTAACGTTGTTATCGGCCGTGGAAACCCCATTAGCATCAAGGCTGTCGCGGTTTGCTACGAGGCCATCGTCGCCAATCACGGAAGCTCCGGCGGTGCCAGTATCAATTCGAAGATAGTTGCCTGTCACGCCCGCAGTAGACTCCCCACCGCCCTGCGGAACCGTGGAAAACCCGTACAACTGGCCGTCCGGCCGCATTGCAATGTCGCCCACGGAAGGACCGAAGGAACCGAGAGTTGTCGAAATCTCGCCGGTGAATGGGTTGAGGGTTCGAATGGTGGTTTGGTCATTGCCCTTCTGCCCACCACTTTGACTAACGAACAGGACGACGTCCCCAAGGTGATACGGAACAGCATGCTTCGCAGCCAGCTGACCGCCAGCGCCCACGTTGAACAGGTTGGTCACCGGATTCGTTGCTGATGTGAAGAGATCATTGTCTGCCAGCGAGAAACGCTCTTCAAAAATCCGGCGTACGGAGTTAACCGGTTCCACTCGCAGCAACGGTGAATTTGAGTTGGCAGTAAAGAACTGGTCAAGAACCGCCGGCATCTGACGATTGTTGAATACCGCCAGCGAATAGCGGCCACCTGGAAGTTCTACGGCACCAATGAATGGGTCAAATGTGCCTACTGAGCCGCGCGTCAGATCGTCAGTGTCAGTTCCTTCCTGCGGTCCGGACTGATCATCAGTGATATTTGAGTCTCGACCAATCAAAATAAGTCGACCGGTGGAATCGTAGATCGCCATGCTCATGTCAGCACGGGCCAGGCCGTCGGCATAGTCCAGATCAAACACAACCGGGATGTGTGTGGAGGTCAGTCCAACCCCCGGGATCTGCTGAGTGTGCGTGTAATTCACTTCGAATTGATAGAAGTCGACGTCGTTCAGACTGTTGATCCTGCCCCGCACGGCCAGAGCCGCCCGGTCAGAATCCATCAGGTTGCCAAGTTGTCCGGTGGTCCCTTCCACTTCTTCTGACTCGCCAGTCAACGGTCCGTGGATCGGCTGACCAACGATATCAATGCCGGTGGTCGCAAATCGAATATCCGTGTACTGCACTGTCGTGCCGGCAAATTCGTCCAGTTCCCGCAGGCGGATCTGCAACTGGTAAACCCCGCTGGTCAAACCTTTACCTACGTCATTGCTGTTCTGCAGATTGACGCGGGATGCGCCTGTTGCGGAATCGATATTGCTGCTTCGAACGCGAACCCAATATCGGCTCCGGACACCGTCCGTGCCAGGCAGCACAACTCGTAAACCGGCATCGAGTGCATTCGTGGAGTAATGGTCGTCACTGAGGAACTGAGAGTAATCCAGCCCGTTGGCCAGGATGTTGTCGGCAGCAGAAGACACAACGCTCCATGTGCCAAGCTTCTCGTTATAGTAATTGTCCGACTGAGCCAGGATAACCCCATTGGAGTCAATCAGTTCAACGACGCTGTCAAGGCCGTGCGTCGTCCGGTCGATATCGATCCAAATCTGGCTTCCGGCCACGCCAGAGAAACTATAAACGTCGACGTCGCCTGGACTGTCGATAAAGCCCTGCAGGTCGATTCCCAGCCGAAGATTCTCATCGCCCCACTTTTCATTCTCCGCAAGGGAGCCGATCGTTTCCGCTTCTGCCGGAACAGAGTTCGTGTCGGACGACTGGCGATCCGCGATTTCGTTTTCCACGTAAACAGCAACGTTGCGGTCGTGAGAATATCGTTCAATCCGGACGCCGCGCCACGCACCCGGTGCCCCTACGCTGGCTCCGTTTCCGTTCGTGTCCTTCTGCAGAAGACCCTGAAGATTGTAGCCCGCTCCCGCTGTATCGTCCGTCAATGAGGTGAGAATAACAGGCTGACCAGGCTGACCGACCAAATGCAGCATACCACCGATTCGGTCAGTAATGTCCAGCGTCGAACCGCCGGCCGTGAACCCTGCAGTGGGTCCCGACAACTTGACGACGAGACTTTCTGTTGAACTGCTCTCCAGCCGAACCCCGCCATACGTGTGCAGGTTTGGTAGGTAAATCTCAGACTGCACAATATGAACAACATCGGTGTCGTCCCAAATGCTCTGAGTGGTGATGGTCTCCCCACGGACAACCATGCCGTTCAGGCCGTTGCCCTGAAGTACGTTGTCTCGAATCAGCGGACCCTGATTGTCACCATAACTCTGCTGCAGGTCGGCGAAGCCAGTCGATCGCCCTGGATCGGCGACAAAATCTTTGTTCAGAGCATTGACGTTGATATTGATGATCGGGCCAGCATTACCAACGAAGGTATTATCCAGCAAAACGGGCTGAGCACCACGAACAAAGATTGTGCCAATGTCGTTAGAGAACAATCCTGATCGAATTCCGGAAGAAGCCCCATTGGCGTTGGTTTCAAATGTCGTGTTGCGAATGCGAACCTTCGCTTCATGAATTTCTACTGGGTTGAACGCCGCGAAACTACCGCCGACCGGCACATTGCCGCCCGCGAATGTCACCAGCGCTCGATCGATGCTGCCTGATCCAAGATGGCCAATGTACAGACCGGCCCAGTTTCCAGCCGACGGAACTCGTTCAGCAGCGAGCGCACTGTCGTCATTGTTTGTGTCAAAGGTCCCGCCCGCGCCATAACGGTCATCCAGGCGACTGGTGAAGATCACCTGACGTCCGGCCACACCTTCGGCAATCAGCTGGGCGCCCATTTCGGCTTCAATGCGGGCTCCCTGCAGCTTAACGATGATTCCCGGATCAATCGACAGACGCGCGTCCAGACGAGCTCGGTCGCGAGCGCCGGTGGGAGAGGCCGGAAGCGTCCGCTGCTTTGTGACACCATTATCAATATAAACGGTGGCTGATTTGTCGAGATCGGCGATCAAGGTAAACGTACCGCCGCCGGTACTGTCACTTCGGTAAATACGTCGACCCACGTAGATGCTGCTCGATGAAACCTGCGGCAGTTGACCCAGTCGAACAGACCCGGCGGTCGCTCGGGTAATTAATCCGGTCGTCGCGGATGCTGGACTTTCAAAACCATTTTCATCCGTAAACACAACGCGATATCGGTAGGCGCCGACGGCGAGCGTTCCACCAGTCACGGTGGTCAATGTCACCAAAGTTACCGAGGGCGCGACGGTTTCCTGAAACGCGCCGCCAGGGGTTCCCTGAATCTCAAGGTTCTGTGCCACCAGATGCACAATATCAGTGTCATTGAAGCGACCTGGCACGGTCAGCTTCTGAGTTCCTCCGCCCGCCACAGTATCCATGCGGACGAACAAGGCGTTGTTTCCGTTGTTCAGCAGCTTATTCCCGTAGATATCCGGGCCGATTCGCTTGTAATCGACCGTGAAGGCTGTCTTGCCTGTCTGGAATCGCGGCGAATGGAAAGTCAGCTCTTCAAAGCTGTCCGGGTCGGCGGACATGGCCGAGTCATCGGAGGATTGAATCGTGTTGTTGACGATTGTCGGCTGGGAACGATCCATGTGGATCGGATTAATCGTTTGAGTGGTCGAATCAATCGTGACCGTGCCACCGCCCCAAAGCAGCGTGGCGAAGCCCACATAATTCAAAAAGATGCCTTCGTTTTCGGAATTGTATCGGTTCTGAGCGCGATCAATTTCATTGCGGAAAATAATCCCGCCCCAATCGCCTTCATCAGCTGCCGTTGGTGTCAGAGTCGTGTCGGTTCCGATCGTTTCGTCATTCCACGACGTCATGATGACCTGGCGGTTTGGTGTTCCAAGCACCTGAACGGCACTGCCGCTGCGGTCCACCGAGGTTGTTGAACTGCCTGTGCCGATCCAGCCCCGTCGCAGCTTGACAACCGCCCCCTTGTCGATCATCACGGTCACGCCGCGTGGCGCTTCCAGTGCGGCACCGTCCCATAGAGCCTGACCAGCCGTATTGACACCGATTTCATACGGGAAGCTGTCCTCCAGCGTGGCCGAGTTGTTGTCAGCGCCGGCGTTGCCAACGATCCTGACGATCTGCCCAGGCGTGGCGATAGCAATCGCGTCATTGATAAATCCAAACGGCGTTGACAGCGCACCATTGGAAGAGATCTTGCGGATCGGCGCGTCGACGCTGTGAGACGAAGCGGAAGTTCCGTTTTGTGCTCGTGTCACGGTCAATGTATTGGTCGTCAAATTAATGGCGGTAATGCGCATCTGCTCGTTGTTGATGCGAATGATTGCAGTCAGTGCAAAGGCCGCCGCACGTTCAACGCCGATGGAAGTGGCCGAGGCCGTGATCGCGGTCCTCAGGAAGCTGGCCTCCGCCTTGTCCACAAACAACGTGTTTGCGGCCGATGCTGTGTTAAACCAGAAGTTGTAGACCCCGCCCTGAATTCCGTCACTGTCACCGTCAAAAGTACGGCCGGTGGTATCCACGATCGCCGAACCAAATCCCGCTACGTTGGGCCGGAAGTTCACACGCAGATCGTAGGCACCCTGAGACGTGCCGCCCATGCCCGTATTCTGAATTGTCGGGTCGTAGGCATCGTTGCCGGTCGACGACACCCCAATGAAATATGTCCCAGGTTCAAGAGTCAGCTCAAGGAAGGAATCTTTGCTGAAATAATTGTCGTTCTGAGCGACCAGTTCGCGGCGACCACCAATTTGTCGATACAAGCGAAGCACGGAGTCCAGCGTGCTGGAGTTGGCCATGCGTTCGGCCATGATCTCCGCCGAGAAAATGCTGGTCGCAGTTGTCTGAAAACGGTAAAGATCGATATCCACGCTGTCTGGCCGATACATGTGCTGCATATGCACAATGTCATGATCGCCCAGAAGTGTCGGCTCAAGACCTGTTCCAGTCGACCCGCTTGTTCCCGATCCCTGAACTGTTGGGTCCGGCAGATCGTACGTGTGGCCCTGTCCCAGCAGATGCCCGATTTCGTGCATCGCAACATTGAACCAGTTTTCGCCCGGCAGATTGCCCCAGGTCTCGGCCATGTCCATGATGGCCATTCCGCCACCAGCAAGACCAGCGACACCGCCAGGCCCAGTAGGAATCGTTGGGTCAAGAGCACGCATGTCTCCTGTGACGACTGTCAAACCGCTGGCTGCAGTTTCGCGGAAATCGATTCCCGACTTCTCACTGTAATAGGCGAAAATTTCGCGCGCTCGATCCTTCTGAGCATCTGTAATCGCGTTATTCAGCACGTTACCCTGAGGATCCGTGCCATACACAGTTTTGAAGTTGTAGCTGCTGAAAGGGATCCCCGAGCTCGCTGTGTCAGCACCTCCGTTGAGATGATTTTCAACTTCAATCTCTCGATGCCCAGGTTCGTCGCCTGCACCAGGAAACTGGAATGCCACGAACTGTGGCGCGATCGATGACGAAATAATGGTGCTGCTGTTCGTCGATCCATTTACTGGCGGCAGCGAAAGTGCCGTCGGGAAGCTCGAGCCTGGCTCTACAGGCGTCGGTAATAACGCCGGGTCGAGTAACGCCGGGGCGATCGGCAGAGTTTCTGCGTTACCAACTCTCAAGCGATAAGACCCTGCGCCAGACAGCAGCGCACTTGTGCTGGCAAACGTCAGAGTTGCCGTGTTTTGGGTTGCGTTGTACACCACCGACGTTGGGTTTTCGGGACCGTCGTCGAGACTGCTGACTGTCTCGTTCGTCTTGATCAGCTGATAGAAATTCGGATTCTCCGCTGATGCCTCGTTCAATGTGTCGTCACTGAAGTAAAGCACGATCCGATTTCTGGCCTGCGACAAAGTACCATCTGCAACGCGCGTCACCGGTTGTGGATCAACGGCGATGATCCGTGCGCCGAGATCCAGTTCGAAGTCGAACGTTGCATTCGCCACCGGATCAACGACCACTCCGGTAGTCGTTACGACTGTTGCTGCAAGGGCATTGCTGCCAGTGCCGTTCACGACAATTCGATATTTTTCGTCAATCAGGTTTTCACCGAATCGAAGCACAACTTCGTTGGGAACGCTTCCCGCTCCCACGTAGCCGATGGAGACCGGAATATCATTCGCATTTCCAAAGACACCATCCGACCCAGGCGTAAAGCAACGGATGGATTGGTTCGTAATGCTGGCCGCTGTGATTGTTGACCCAAGACTGAACTGAAGGGTCAGTTCCTGAGGGGCAACATGGCGAATTTCGCCGGGAGTCAGGAACTCCCCGACGTTTGGCCGCACGGCATTCAGCGTTGTCGTTAAGAGTGCTCGAATCTCCAGATTTTCCGCTGCCTGCGCCGCTGCTCTCTGATTCGGCCGACGTTTGACCACACGAGAAGTTTGCAAACGGTCGCGAACAGCAGTCAGCCAGGTGGAAATCAGCATAGCGTCAACCCCGATTAGAACACGGAATGAATTCAAAATACGAAACAAACTTCATACGCATGACAAACACCGGGTCCGGCTTCCGCACAAAGCTGAAAAATGCTCAGCAAAAGCCCCGAGAACGTGCCTGCCTAAACTCTTTTGAAGCCGCCTCTTCGCGATCGCGATCACCCGCACACCATGACGTGATGCGACAGCCGTGCGGAGAAGAATGCAGTATAATCCTTAAGACGAACACTTTCTCATGAACAAACACCCCATGCGTCCAGTAAAATTCCGAAAATTCTACCCAGAACACAAACAAGGGATAAATTTTGTCACCTTAACGCCTTTACGAAAACCATTGAAGTACTGTTCGGAAGCTCAGACAACTTCTCTGGAGACTAATGGAAAACGTGCAGGTTTTGCCGAATGGTACGGCCAGTTGCTAAACCCAAACTCCGTGCTTAATGCCTGTTCATTCTAACTGCCGGACTCCCTGCTACCACTGCCTCCGCACTTCTGCGTGATGTTTCGGGCGGTGTGAAAGGCGATTATCGCAACCCGACGCGTCAGCGAGGGATTTTCGGGCACGCAGCCGAACAACCAAAACTCAATCCCTCGCTGACGCGTCGGGTTGTGAAACCGATTCAATCGACAACCCGCTTTCTGATCGCCGTCCGAGGCTTTTCGCAACTTTTCAAGCTAAATCCCTCCAAAATGGCATAAAAAACGATTCTTTGGGTAATCTGGGAAGGTTATTCCGGCAGCACTTTGACTCGAGAGCCAGAGCGGTAAAATCACGCTCATGAGCCGTGGAGTGTTCTGCGGCATTTTTGTGTTCCATGGAGGTTTGAGAATGATTCGTTCCTGGATGTTGGCGATTCTGCTGTTGGGTGTCGTCAGTGGTGTTTGTGAAGCTCGTGGACGCGGTCGCGTGATGCGCTATCAAAGCAACTCCTTTCAGCCCCATTCTCCTGTGCGTTACAGCACGGGAACAGTTCAGGTCGCCGGCTCACAGAGCCAGCCAAGTGGTTCTGGTGTCATTCAACAGGTGAGCTACCAAAGCAACGCCTCCAGTTCAACTGGCGGCGGTTCAATGCAGGCCTGGGCTGAGGAGGAAGCCCGAATGATGGCGGCTCGTGGCACATGTGGGCATATTCGTTCGGCTCCTCCCGGATGTTTCGTCGGGGTTGGATGCGGAATGACCTGCATGGGTTCAGGCACTCTTGTGGGTGAGGCGCATTATCAGGGAAAGTCCGTTCGCGTCTGGAGACGCTGATTTTGAATTGAACGGCAGGGATTTGCCGTAGTGTTTTTATGAACAAAGCCGGGAATAATTTCCCGGCTTTGTTTTTTTGGTACCACGGGGGAGAAGGGACGGTTTTAATTGTCCCCTCTCCCCTGCGGGGGAGAGGGCCAGGGTGAGGGGGTTGCGACTGCTTTTGCTTTTTGTTCTGTTGTATCAGGTTGAAGCCAAGCCCCCCTCATCCGGCCTGTCGGCCACCTTCTCCCCCGCGGGGGAGAAGGGACTTTTGCGCAGCCTCAAATGCCCCCGATCCCGCCGGGCGGAAATTCTTCTGCGGCGGGTCCACTTTTGGGAAATGCGGAGGTGTACTACTATACCGCCGGATTCCTGACATCCTTCGGGCATTCAGAATCAAACAGTAAGATCCCGATGGCCTCGTCTTGCGGAATAACTGAACATGGCCAACATTCTCGTCACTGGAGCCGCGGGCTTCATTGGCATGCACACTGCCGGACGTCTGCTGGATCGCGGCGACACGGTTGTGGGAATTGACAACCTGAACGACTACTACCTTCCGCAGCTCAAGCATGATCGACTGGCTCAGCTGACCGGTCGCTCAGGCTTCCGTTTTAAAAAACTGGCTCTGGAAGATCGGGACGGGATCACAAAGCTGTTTGCGGAGACTCCGTTTGACAGCGTCATTCATCTGGCGGCCCAGGCAGGCGTGCGATATTCGCTGACCAATCCGCAGGCCTATGTGGATGCCAATCTCGTCGGTTTTGTGAATGTCCTGGAAGCGTGCCGACACCAGAAGATTGGCCACCTGACCTACGCGTCTTCCAGCTCCGTCTATGGAGCCAATCGGAAGATTCCGTTTTCGGTGGACGATCGCGTCGACCATCCGGTCAGTCTGTATGCAGCCACAAAGAAGGCCAACGAACTGATGGCGCACACGTACAGCCATCTGTTTGGTCTTCCCACGACAGGGCTGAGATTTTTCACCGTGTATGGGCCGTGGGGTCGACCGGACATGGCCATGTGGATGTTTACGAAGGCGATCCTGGCCGGCAAGCCGATTGACGTTTTCAATCACGGCCGGATGAAACGCGATTTTACATTTGTCGACGACATTGTCGAAGGTGTGATCCGCACGAACGACACCGTTCCGAAGCCTCAGGCGGTTGCTCATGATGCGGATGATGCCACCACGGCAGCTCCTTATCGAGTCTACAATATCGGTAACAATCAGCCGGTAGAACTGATGCATCTGATTGAAACTCTGGAAGCGGCTCTTGGTCGAAAGGCAGAAAAGAACATGCTCCCGATGCAGCCTGGGGACGTTCAGGCCACTTATGCGAACATCGACGCTCTTCAGCGGGATGTCGGCTTTCGGCCGAGCACTCCGATTGAAGCGGGCGTTGGAAAATTTGTGGAGTGGTACACGAATTATCACAAGCTGTAGCCGCGGTCTAAAAGCCCGGGGTTGCGGGAGCGGCGGTGTGAGCGGGAGCGGCGGAAATTTTCGCCTCGGAGATGCGAGGCAACCATGTGATTGCGATTGTTCAATGTCGCTCGTCTCTCCGAGACGAGATTCGTAGGGTTTTGGAAGGAAATCTCGTCTGGGACAGACGAGCCACATTGTGCCTCGTCTGTCCCAGACGAGATCGTCGTTTTCTATGAGGTACTCATGTCATGACGGACAGCATAGAATTCGGCCTGTTCGATCGAGCTCAGGAAACTGAGATCACTCTGGGCGATCTGCCTCACTGGTTTCAACCGAACGTAGCGGTCTTCATTACGTTCCGGACGATTGATTCTCTTCCCATCTCCGCAGTGAAACGCATGGATGCCGAACTTAGAGATTGGCTGACGCAGAAGGGGCATCAGGTAAACTCTGACACAATGCTTCCGGATTGGAAAGATCTGCCTTTGGTTCTACAGGCTGAATATCGTCTGCGAAGAACCAAACTGTTGCACTGGGAACTTGATACCTGTTCCGGGGAATGTGTGCTGAAGAATCCAGACCTCTCGAAAATCGTATTGGATTCGTTAAGACACTTCAATGGAACTCGCTACGACCTGGATAGCGTCGTGGTCATGCCCAATCATGTGCATGTGCTGGCTCAGTTTCGTCCGCCATTCAATTGTCGTGATCAATGTACAAGCTGGATGCGATTTTCGGCGCGGCAGATTCATCGCAACCTCAACCGCGCTGGATACTTCTGGCAGAGCGAACCGTTTGATCATCTGGTGCGATCCGTCGAGCAATTCGAATACCTGCGACGATACATTCGCGACAATGGACCGCGTGCCAGACTGAACGCCGCGGAGTTTCGTTACTGGGATCGGACAATGACGTGAGTTAACATGAAGTGAGCTCGAGGCACTTCATCGGATGCAGGAGTTGGAGGGAAATCTCGTCTGGGACAGACGAGCCACATTGTCGCTCGTCTCTCCGAGACGAGATTCGTAGGGGAAATCTCGTCTGGGACAGACGAGCCACATTAAACCCATACCCTGAGCTTGAAATCATTTTTACAGACACGGCAGCCTCTACGAGTTCCTTGCCTGCACTTTTTTATTCACGAGGATTCTGACGATGAACTGGTCATCCCACCGAATTGCATTTATTGGAACAGGGCAGATGGCCACTGCATTGTCGGCGGGCTTTGTCCGCAGTCTGCTGAAGGCCGATCAGATTGCCGGCTACGACCCCAGCGAAGCGGCTCGAAAAACATTCGCGGAAAAGACGGGCGATGGAGTGACAGTGACTGCCGATCTTCCGACGGTGCTTAAGGGCGCGACCATTGTCATTCTGGCAGTGAAGCCCCAGGTGATGGCGGAAGCCCTGGCCTCCATTTCGCATGCGATGACGTCGTTGCCGCTGATTGTGTCGGTGGCTGCGGGAATCACTATTCAAAAGCTGGCCGCGGATCTGCCCGCGGGCACGCGAATCATTCGTGTGATGCCCAACACACCGGCTTTGATCGGAAAAGGGGCCAGTGGACTGTCGTCAGGTGCCTTGGCAACGCCGGAAGACGTGCAACTGGTTTCGACACTACTTCAAACAACCGGCATAGTGGAAGTTGTTCCTGAACCTCTGCTCGACGCAGTCACAGGGCTTTCGGGAAGTGGTCCGGCCTATGTATTTCAAATGATTGAAGCATTAAGTGATGGCGGCGTGAAGATGGGTCTTCCCCGAGCCGTCGCGACCCGCCTGGCCTCCCAAACCGTGGCGGGAGCGGCCGAAATGCAGCTGGCGACAGGCCAGCATCCAGCAGTGTTGAAAGATGCGGTCACAAGTCCAGGCGGCACCACGATTGCCGGGCTGCATGCCCTCGAATCCGGAGGAATGCGGGCCGCTCTGATGTCCGCAGTCGAAGCATCGACCCTGAAATCGCGTCAGCTCGGGCAGCAGTGAAAGTCCCAGGCCGGTTGTGCAGCGTTTGAGCCCAGCGCCGGTTTTATGAACTGCACCTGTTAAACAATGCCGGGGAGCTGGGCCGATTTGGAGGAGTGAAAGGTTTAGCAACTTCTGTTGTTCTTCCGACACGCGGCCCAGTTATGATCTAAGCTGGATGGAACAGTCGCCATTCGCCCCGGTGCTTTAAAACAGGGTTTCAGGAACCAATAGCCAAATGGCCCAAAGGGTGCTCCGCACTATTGGTTCCTGACACCTTTTTTAAAGCCTGACAAAGCACTACTGGATTACCATCAACTCTCTTCGACCAGGTCTCATCGAACCGCTGTGCTGCGTCTTGAATTTCGCAGCCCAGCGTGGACGAAACGACTGGCACCGAGCGTGCAGACAGTGTCAGCAGCCTCTCCAATCAGCAGACATTCCGGGATCTCCCCGGAGCTAATGACGCCGGCAATGCCGACAGACACCAGCGGTGTCCTGATTCGGATGCTTGCGTTGTCCGAGGATGCTCGTCGGCAGCAGGTCGCGTCGGGCGAGAGGCAGATTATTCCCCGCAGCATCCTGAGCCTGCTGCTGCGGTCGATGAAAATGCAGGACTCCGCGAGCCTGCTTCATGCTCAGCGCATTGCCGCGATCTCAAGTGGCGTTGCAAGGCTGCTGGGCTGGGACGATGCTCAGCGTCGTCAACTGGAAGTGGCCGCGCTGCTTCACGACCTTGGCAAGCTGGGCGTTCCCGAACACATTCTGAAGAAGCCAGGAAAATTCAGCAGCGAAGAATATGACTTCGTTTTGCTGCACCACCATGCGGCCGTCAATCTGCTGCAGGCGTTTCACACGGACACAGCCGTCGTGTCAATGCTGACAATGCTGTATCAGGACTTCGATGGGGCCGGCATCAATTCCACGGGGGCCCTGAACGAACTGCCGCTCGGCCCCAGAATTCTTGCGGTGGCCGATGCCTATGATTCTCTCAGTTCCCCAAAACCGTATCGACGGGGGATGACCCATGAAGAGGCGATCAGCGTTCTGGAAGAAAAATCCGGCAGTCGTTACGACGGCAATATCATTCGCACATTAACCCGCTGGTTTGAATTGGAAGGGGAATCGCTGTTTCGGTTCAGCGACCCTTTTCAGGTCGTCGAAAATCGCGTGGAAATGACCGAGCAGCAGCGGAATGAATCTGTTCTGCTGTCTCAGTTCATCAGCGTTTTGTACCAGTTCCAGGTACTCTACGACGGCTATTTTCTCCTTGATTCCAACGAGAACTACTGCATCTGGAGCGATGGAATGCCCAGCATGACGGGCCTGCCGCTGCAGAGCGTGCTGGGCCGAACATGGCAGCCGGTCGATGTGCAACTGGCGTCGTTAACCGACGACAAGCCGTCGCCGGAACATCGCGACGAAACAATGGTGGGCCAGGTCCTGAAGAATAGTCGCGCCCAGTTTGCCGGTCGCCTGTGCCGAGTGCGAGGTACCCGACATCTGAAAGTGGATGTCTATACGATGCCAATTCTGGCGTCCAATGGAACGGTCCAGGGAGTTGTGCAACTGCTTCGCAACAAGAGCGGCGTACGGCGTCAAAGTTGTGAATACGTGGAACTCAAGCTTGCCGCGACTCGCGATCCATTGACGGGCGTTGCCAACCGCGGTCAGCTGGAAACACAGCTGCGACATATGCTGGAAGAATTCCATGCTCAGGAAGGCACTCGTCCACTGAGCGCTATTTTCCTGGATGTCGACAAGTTCAAACGCATCAATGATACCTATGGTCATCAGATCGGCGACCAGGTGCTGGTGGATCTGACTCGCCAGCTGCAGCATGAAACCTACTCGGGTGAAATCATCGGCCGGTACGGCGGTGAAGAGTTTGTTGTTCTATGCCCGGATACAGATCTGGAAGCCACCGTGCGGCGTGCCGAACGGCTGCGTCATGCGATCATGAAAAGCTCCGTCGGCGGCATCAGCACGCTGACCGTGACTTCGTCGTTTGGCGTCTCAACCGCCCGCGTGGGAGACACCGTTCAGACGATTCTTGAACGAGCCGACAATTGCCTTTATCGTGCCAAGGAAACCGGGCGAAACAGAACCTGCTGGGAAACAGAAGTCATCGACGAGGAAGCTCTGAAGAAGGTCGCCGCGCAGGAGCAGCAGCCACATTTTGCCGAGAAGGATGGTACTTTCGAGTTTCGTGAAACGGTTGAGGTCTCAACATCCCTTGAGCTCACCGCCATGAAACTGCAGGCATTCATTCGTGAGTACAAAGGTGACGTTCTCAGCCAGGAGCATGGCAATTTGAAGATTCGCATCGGCTCTTTGGGATTCACTCGCCGCTGGGGGAGCACGACCGCGAAGCAACCAGTCGATGTGCAGGTTTCGTTTGGCACCTGCCGCGCCGTCAATCAGGCGGACGGAAAGGCGAGGACCATGCATCAGGTGTCCATCATCGTGACGCCGCATGGAAAAGTGACCGAAGCAGAAATCTTTGCAGGACGCTGCGGTATTCTCATGCGAGAACTGCGAGCCTATCTGTTGGGTTCGTAGGCGAGCGCGGTGAATAATTCTCCGTAGGTCAGGCTTCCAGCCTGACATTCCCTGCAGAATACTCACTGCTTGCTGCCGAGCCCCGACAGGCTGGAAGCCTGTCCTACGTAAAACAACGGCCTGCCGGCGCCGCCACAGCCTTCTTTCAGGATTTTCGACCGGACTGTAAGTAGCTTCCGCAGACGACGACCGCACCGACCACGGCGACAACGACCGACACCGCCGATGGTCCGTCCAGCGTCAGCTTTTTCCCATGCAGGCCGGTGGAATTACAGACGGCCTGCTCCCATTCGGACAACACAACCGATGACTTGGAGCCCTCAAGAAAGTCCGCAGTGGTTTCCTCGAGACCAAGGGCGGCAGTGTCTTCAAACAGCGATTCAGCGGCATCCAGTCCTACGCTGCCGGCAGACTGTCCGAAGGTTGCTGAATTAGCCGCTTTGCCATCGTTGGGCTTCTCAATCTCGGCCGTGAACGCTGATCGCCATAGGCTGGTTTCCAAAGCCAGATCGGGCCGATCTTCCGTTGCCGCCATCACCGGCAAATAAACTTTCGCCGACACTCTCGCTACGGATGCCTCGCTGGATTCAGACCTGGCCCAAAGAGCCAGCCCAATTGTTCCGTTGAAGAAAACGCGGCGAAAAAACGGACGACGAGCAAGTTTCGAAGAGGCAATCATGGCAGTCAGTTTCTAATCAGCAACATGGACCGGCTGAAACAGGGATCTGCTTCCAGATAGGCATAATCCGTTCCAGAGTCCTGCTCGGTCTCCCGCCGGATGCCTCTTGTGAGGCCCGTCACTCCAAAATGACCGTGATTTTCCTGACTTTACACGATGTTAACGAAGCTTTCCATTTTTCCGAGGCGCGGCCGGCTGGCAATGTCACATCGATCAAAGAGTGGCCGTTCGGCATCAGACGTTGCAATTTTCCCTCAGAAAGACGACGAATGAAGTTCGCGGCACATAAATTGCCTTTTCTCTGCAGCTTGCCGAATTACTGCCGTCTCGGCTTAAGATGCATATCGCAAGCCGGGAAGTCAGCGGGATTGACCACGGTTTGCCCGATCCAATACACTTGGCGCCCTTTGACTTACGACAAAACCGCCGACTTTTCGGTCCGTTGCCGGCCTTCTGCCTTTGTGGCAGAGGCCAGGGTCCAATGGTCGGGTTAAAATCTTCGTACACTAGTTTCTCAGAACGGTCACGAGACATGGAGTTTCTTGAAAAAGTCGGCGATTTCTTAAGCGCCACTGGTAACAGGATTGAACGGGGAATCACGTCTCTGTTCGGGTCTGCGAATGAGCGCCGCATGAAGAAGCTGGGCTTCGCGCGCGACAGAGATGGAAAAACAACCATCATTCCGGGGTCGCTGCTGGACCGCATTAATTCGCTGGAAGGTGACTGGAAGAAGTTGTCGGACGAAGAACTTGGTCAGACCGCTGCGAAATTCCGAGCGCGTCTGCAGGCTGGGGAAACGCTTGAGGACTTATTGCCGGAATCGTTCGCCGCGGTGCGCGAATCCGGTCGACGCTTTTTGAAGATGCGTCATTACGAAGTGCAAATGATCGGCGGGTACATTCTTCACAACGGCATGATTTCAGAAATGGTTACAGGGGAAGGCAAGACGCTCGTTTCCTCACTGCCCGCCTTTCTGAATGCCCTGTCCGGCAAGGTGCATGTTGTCACCGTCAACGATTATCTGGCTCAGCGCGACATGGAATGGATGGGCCCCATTCATATCAACCTCGGTTTGACGGTCGGCGCGATTCAGTCGAACATGAGTTCCTCTGAACGGCAGGTCCACTACGCCTGCGACATTACGTACGGAACCAGCAATCAGTTTGGCTTCGACTATCTGCGCGACAACATGAAGCCGACGAAGGACCAGCAGGTTCAGGGTCCTATGGATTACGCGATCGTCGACGAAATCGACAACATTCTGATCGATGAAGCCCGCACGCCGCTGATCATTTCCGGCCCGGCTCATGATAACCTGGAGAAGTATCCCAAGGCCGACGCGATTGCTCGCCAGCTGCGGAAGGAGGTTGACTTCGAGGTCAAGGAAAAAGAACACACCTGCCATCTGACCGAAGACGGGGTTCGGCGTGCCGAGCAGCTGGCTGGCGTGGAAAGTTTTTACACCGCGGGCAACATGGAGTGGCCGCATCTGCTCGACAACGCTTTGAAGGCTCACCATCTCTACAAGCGTGACGTCAGCTACGTTGTCGAAAAAGGTGAAGTCGTCATCGTCGACGAAAACACTGGCCGCAAGATGGAAGGCCGACAGTGGAGTGACGGACTGCATCAGGCGGTGGAAGCCAAAGAAGGTGTGAAGATCAAGGAAGAGTCTCAGACGCTTGCGACGATCACGCTGCAGAATTATTTCAAGCTTTACAAAAAGCTGGCCGGGATGACCGGAACAGCGATGACCGAGTCCGAAGAGTTCCTGAAGATCTATAATCTGGATGTCGTGGCGATTCCAACAAATCGCCCGATGATGCGACTCAATCATCCGGACAATATTTACGGGACAGAAAAAGAAAAGTGGGATGCCGTCATTGCCGAAATCGCAGAAGTACACACAACCGGCCGGCCGGTTCTGGTGGGCACGACGTCGATTGAATTGTCGGAGATGCTGAGCAACCGTCTGGTGCGCAAGGGCGTGAAGCACAACGTTCTGAATGCAAAGTTCCACGAGCGAGAAGCCGAGATTGTTGCTCAGGCCGGTCGAAAGGCGGCTGTGACGATCGCCACCAACATGGCCGGTCGCGGAACCGACATTATCCTCGGCGGGAACCCGGAGCATCTGGCCTGGGAAGACCTGAAGACGAAATACCATTCGCGCTTGGAAGTGCCAAAGTCCGAATGGGACGGATTGACTCGCCAGATTGCCGAACGCGAAGGCATGATTACCGAGTCGAAGGAAGTTTCTGAAATGGGCGGGCTGCACGTTGTCGGCACAGAACGCCACGACTCCCGCCGTATCGATTTGCAGCTGAGAGGTCGTGCGGGTCGTCAGGGTGACCCGGGTTCCAGCCGCTTCTTTATCTCGCTTGACGACAAACTGATGCGTCTGTTTGCCGGCGATGCTGTGAAGCGAATTATGCAGTGGGCCGGTCTGAAAGAAGGCGAGCCGATTATCAGTTCCATGGTGACTCGCCGCATTGAAGGTGCTCAGAAGAAACGTGAAGAGCAGCACTTCGACCAACGCAAGAACCTGCTCGAATACGATGAGGTGATGGACGAACAGCGCAAGAGAACATACTCCTACCGCCAGCAGATTCTTGACGGCGTCGACTGTCGCAATCTCCTGCTCGGGATGATCAACGACGAAATCATGCGCTGGACGAAGCATTTCCTGGCTCGCGATTATCGCTGGGAAACTATTGTGGCGTGGGTGGCGCAGAATCTTCAGCTGGAAATGGATGCGTCCGACATTCGCGACATGGATCGTGAAGAGCTGGAAAGACATTTGCGTGACGAAGGCAAGCGTCAGGGTGAGTCGCAGATTTACGAACAGATTGACGTCAATCTTCCGGAAGACGCCGACAGCAAGCTCGACTGGAACTGGCTGGCTCTGGCCAAGTGGGCCAACCGGACGTTTGGTCTTTCACTGCAGGATAAGGATCTGCGTAAGCATGATCGCGATAAGCTGTCGGTCTTCCTGCTGGCACAGGCCAAAGAGGGAATGGCTCGCTGGGATCTGAAGGAACTGGACAATCTGCTTGATCCTCAGTTCTCGCACAAGTCGCTGGCTGGCTGGGCCAACTTCAACTTCATGCTGGGGATCAAGGCCGAAGAGCTGACCGGGCTGGATGAAACGCAGATTGCCAATCTGCTGAAAGAACGAGTTCGCAATCGTTACGACGAAAAGGAAATCACGTTTCCGGTCTCGGTCGGCATGCACAACTTTCTCGAAGGCGACGGCAAGCAGAACGAGCGTTTCAATCGCGAAAAACTGGCTCGCTGGGCCAATACTCGCTTTCGGGCGGACTTCAATCCGGAAAAATTTGCGGATCTTCAGACGGCTCAGATTCAAGAAACGCTCGTCACGACCAGTGGCCAGTTCCTGGGCCGTCGCCCGGAACGCGAAATGGTGGATGCTCGACTGACGACGATTCTCGGGCCCCCTTCCGAAGGATCGATGCGAGTCTCCGATAACCAGGTCGATGACTTGATGACCTGGATTGAAAGGGAACTGGGTCTCGGGCTGAATGCCGACCGTCTTCGCAAGATGACGGGCGATCAGGTTCGCACCGATCTGCTGCAGGGCATTGAACAGGTCTTCCGTCCGGAAATGCGTCAGACCGAACGCGCCGTGCTGCTTGAATTCCTGGATTCCGCGTGGAAGGATCATCTGTACTTCATGGGCCATCTGAAGCAGGGAATCAGTTTCGTCGGATATGCCCAGAAGGATCCTCGCACCGAATACAAACGCGAAGGTCGTCGCGCGTTTCTTTCGATGTGGGATCGCATTTCAGAACAGGTCACTCAGGCGATCTTCCGGATCGAACACGAAAGTCCTGCATTCGTCGGTTCACTGTGGAGAATCACAGCAACGGAACATGACGTGGCTCCGCCGGCTCCAATGCCGGACAGCAGGGTTGACGAACTGCAGACCAACGCCCCTGAAGCGGGTGAAGAAGGCCGAACAATTGCTCCGATCATCAACGCCGGTCCACGAGTCGGACGGAACGACGACTGTCCTTGCGGCAGTGGCAAGAAGTATAAAAAGTGCTGCGGCAAATGATTGAATTGTCGGCCCGTCCGATTGGCCAATGGCGTGGACTTAGGGCAGTTCAGTATTAGCCGCAGGGCGTTAGCCCCGGTTTTCTCGGCGAATCAGATGTCCTACAACCGGGGCGTGAGCCCCGCGGCTGATTAAGTCCACGCCATTGGTCCGATTGGCCGAGCTGCCAGGGTCCAACGGATCGTGACCAGGAAACGGATTTCCTTCATGCGATGGCTTCTTAACACTGTTTACATGCTGCTGCTGGTCGCGCTGTCGCCCGTGATTGGCTGGCGCATCTTTCGGCATGGTCGTTACCGTCAGGGCCTTTCGGAAAAACTGTTCGGCCTCGTGCAGATCCAGCACGATGGACGGCCGACGGTCTGGTTTCATGCGGTCAGCGTTGGTGAAGTGATTCAGCTGCAAAAGGTGGTGGAAGAATTTCGTCGGCAGACGAAGGATCGCTTCCTGATCGTTGTTTCGACATCCACGGACACCGGCTGGGAACTCGTGCAGAAGCGATTTTCCGGATGCAAACTGACATGGTTCCCTCTGGATTTTTCCTGGGCCGTTCGTAACGCCATTCTCCGGATTCAGCCAGCTCAGGTTGTCCTGATGGAGCTGGAACTGTGGCCCAATTTTCTGATGGAATGCGCTCGTCAGTCCATTCCTGTTTCCGTGATCAATGCTCGCATGAGCGAACGCAGTCACCGAGGCTACTCACGTGCGCGACCTTTGCTGAGACCAATCTTCCGCACGTTGGCTCTTGTGGCATCGCAGTCACAGACGTATGCCGACCGACTGCAGTCGTTGGGGGTCCTTCCACAAAACATTCGCGTCACGGGTTCGATAAAATTTGACGGAGTCGAAACGTCACGCACCAATCTTAAAACCGCGCGGCTCCGAAAACTGTTTGGGCTCGCCGAGAACGAACTGGTTTTCATGGCCGGCAGTACTCAGGAGCCGGAGGAAGACCTGGCGATCGAATCCTGGAAGACGCTGCGAAACGAGTTCTCAAACCTGCGGCTCATCCTCGTCCCACGTCACAAGGAACGTTTTGACGAGGTTGCCAACCTGGTGAAAGCCGCCGGAATTCCTCTGCTGCGTCGCTCGACCCTTGAAACCGACGATAAGGCCGAGAATACCGCGAGTATAGTCCGAATTCAGGCCAGCGAACTTCAGCTTGCGACGCCGAAGCCCTTGGTTTCGGAAGCACCTGCAGCGGTCAACCCGGTTTTGTTGCTGGATACCATCGGCGAGCTGAGTGCCTGCTGGGGGCTGGCCGATATTGCGTTTGTGGGAGGCAGCTTCAGCAAACGGGGCGGTCAGAATATGATTGAGCCCGCGGCGTACGGAGCCAGTGTGCTGTTCGGCCCCAACACCTGGAACTTCAGAGATGTCGTGGAGGCATTCCGTTCCGCAAATGCGTGCATTCAAATGCAGACTCCGGGGCAGTTGACGGAAACTATCTTGTTGCTACTGCGAGACGCCTCAGAACGCACACGTCTGGCCAACGCTGGCCGGCAACTTGTCGAGCAGCAGCAGGGAGCCACGTTGCTGACGGCCGAATTGCTGGTCAATATCGTGCAACCTCAGGCATCGGCCACTCTTCGCATTTTTCGCGACGTCGCCTGACGCTCAGTCCCTCCCCGCTTTTTTGTAGCGGAACCCGCCAAGGGTTTCGGCGACTGCCGTTATTCGAAATCGTGGGCGATGAGTTGCTCGAAAAGAAAGGCAATTATCCCAACCCGACGCGTCAGCGAGGGATTCACGGCGAATTACAACGGAAACTCGATCCCCTCGCTGACGTGTCGGGTTGGGAAAACGATCCAATCCACAACCCGCCTCGTACGAACTGCGTCGTCCTGTCCGGGCGTGAACGGCGCAATAAAAAACGGCGAATGAAAACCATTCGCCGTCTTCGGGGTGATCCTGATGTGGCGTGTTTTGAAGCCTTCCGCCAATCCATTCATGCCGTCAAAATAGTTTGCAGCTTATTCTAATTCGATGAATGGGCTCATGCGGCGAGCCTTAGCCAGCAATTCAGCCTTTTCAGCCTCATTCTTGGACGTGGCGTAGCGTGCTCGCACCTTTGCCAAACCTGTTTTGCGCTTCCGGCGGCGAGCAATTTCTCGTTGTCGTTCAGTACGTCCCATGAGCCAAAAAGTCCTGATTTGCTGAAAACACGCGGTCCTGGATTGAAGCCGCATAGGATAGCCGCCGAGATCGCGTTGTCAATCCGAGACACGAGACGGCCGAAAAATCTGCATTTTCCGAAGTTTATCGGCACCCACGGAAATTGAGTGCAGAGTGGTTAAAAAAACATCAAAAGTCTTACCTTTTATTGATTTTCCCCATGTTTTTTTGGATCTCAGCATCCACGGAAACGCGGTTTGCAGTTTTGCAGTTTTGCCCGGTCGCTTCAGTTTTGAAGCTGGGCACTTGGAAATCTGGGGCGATGAAGTGGTGGAACAGACCGGCAATTATCCCAACCCGGCGCGTCAGCGAGGGATTCAAGGGCGCATAATGGCGGCATTTTCATCCCTCGCTGACGCGCCGGGTTGTGAAAACGATTCAATAAACAACCCACTTGGCTCAAACTGCTTCGTCCTGTTCTGGCGCGAAGGGCGCAATAACATCAGAGTCGCTCCACTCAACCGCGTTTACCAGAATTTCCACCACGGTTTCGCAGGTGCGGGCAATTTCAGCTTCGACCACCAATCCTGCAATTGTTCGTCTGTAAATTCTGCATCGACCGTCACCGCAGGAGGTGTTGCATGCAGATGCGGTCCAAAGAATCCCGCGTCCCAGCTGCGACTGCCCAGTATCATTGGCCACAGCACAAGCACCTGTTGACCTTCGATTTTTGGAATCAATGCAGGATCTGCTTCGCCCCAAACTGTCCCGCTGAGTTCGTTTTTGGGCACCGTGCCATCGCCATAATGCCACCAGGCGGAATCACTGACCTCGGCAGCTTCCTCGCCTCGTTTTCGGAGCTTCCCTCGGGCTCAGTCTGAATCGTGGCGATCCAGCGCAGAAGTGCTTCCAGGACAGGGATCGTGGTGAGATTGGGATCGATTCCACTCTCAACGCCCGCACCAAGCCAGACGCCAAGAAAACCGGCTCCCACGGGCGACGTGACCTGTTTCAGTTGTGACGCAATCTGCAGTCGTCCGGCAAGCTGCTCAGGGTGCTCGTTCAAAGCATTCAACGCGTCTCGCAGCTCGCTGCTGAACGTGCCGCTGCGTTGCAATTCGGCCGCGGCGAGCACATTTTTCACCAGTTCTCTGCGTAGAGGCAACTCATCGGGCATCTCGTCGCTCATTGCCATGATCGTGCCGCCCTCATCGCTTCCCCGACTGCTCTCGCGGGCTGTTGATTTAATCTTAACCCGACGCGTCAGCGAGGGATTTGAGGCGAAGAATGCTTGCGATTCCACCCCTCACTGACGTTTTCGGGTTGCGAAAACACATTGAATCAATACGCCGCTTGCCCGTAACGTCAATCCCCGCAGAGACAGTTTCATGTTCAGCTTATGAGTTTGGAGCCGGTTACCACTCGCCGAGCTCCTGCTGGAGTTCGACCCATTTTTCTTCGACGTCAGTTAGTTCTTTTGTGACGGATTCCAGCTGCGTGTGAAGTTCCATGGCTTTCTTTGCGTCCGATGTTTTCATCATTTCCGCACTCAGAGCCTTCTTCTGCTCGTCCAGTTTGGCGATCGATTTTTCAAGATTGCGAAGCGTCTTTCGCTGCGTATGAATGTCCCTGGCCGCTGGTAGTTTTTCAACCTTCGATCCCGCGCCTTTGCCTGCAGGAGGCGTGGCAAGACGCCCCGAATTGCGTTCTCGCTCGCCTTCTTCGATCTCTTTATTCACGTAGTAAATGTAGTCGTCATACTTGCCGGAATAGTTGCGAACTTTGCCGTCCCGCACCTCAATGATGTTTGTCGCGATGCGGCGAACGAAGTGACGGTCGTGGCTGGTAAACAGGACAGTGCCTTTATAAATCAGCAATGCCTCCGCCAGAGATTCGACGGTTTCGACGTCCAGATGGTTGCCCGGTTCGTCAAGAATCAGAACGTTGTACGTCCCCAGCAGCAGACCGGCCATACACAAGCGAGCTCGCTCGCCTCCGGACAGGACTCGGATCGGCTTCTTTGTGTGGCCGCCCTTGAACAGCAGCGAACCGGCACAGGCCAGACAATCCTGAGTCGTCGTGCCGGGCCGCGACTTGTACTCCAGATATTCCAGAACCGTTTGATCGGGCGGCAGTGTGGAATACACGTGCTGAGCGTAAACACCGATCTCGGTGCCGTAACCCCATTTCACTTTGCCGGCAACCGGTTTCAGAGAATCCACGAGCGTTCGCAGCATGGTCGTCTTGCCCTGACCGTTGTCACCCACGATCGCGGCACGCTGCTGATGCTCAATCTCAAGTTCAATTCCGCTGGCCACGGCCTTGCCATCGTAACCGATCGCGAGATCCATACAGCGAACGACTGGTCCCTGCCGCGGCTCTACCTGAGGCGCGCGAATACTGGCAGTTGGCAGATCGACTTCGATTTCCTGCAGAGTCAACCGGTCGAGCTGCTTCTGTTTTGAACGCGCCTGGCTGGCTCCGGTGGCACGTGCCTTGTTTTTATCGATGAATGTCTGAAGCTGTTTCTGCTTGGCCATTACGGCCGAATTTGTGCGCTCCGCACGCATCTTTTCTTCTTCGGCCTGCTGCATGTATCCGGCAATCTTGCCGTTATACATCGTCAGCTTGCCACGGTTCAGATCCAGCGTGTGCGAACATGTGGCCGTCAGGAATTCGCGATCGTGGGAGACGATCAGGCAGGCCGCCGGGAAATGTCGCAGGAAGTGTTCGAGAAGAATCTGGGTGCGAAGGTCGAGAAAGTTTGTTGGTTCGTCCAGCATCAAAAGATTCGGATCATGCAGCAGCAGCGCGGCCAGTTTGACGCGAGTCTGCCATCCGCCCGACAATCCCTGCACCGGCCCGTTCAGATACTGGCCCTTCAATTCGAACTCAGCAGCCACTTCGCCGCACTTCCAGTCCGGCGCGCCGCTGTCCCGCATCAGGAAGTCCATCGCAGACTCCCCCGGCTGAAACGGATCATGCTGTCGCAAATAGCCGACACGCAGATTCGGGGACCGCATCACCGTGCCGCTGTCCAGTTCTTCATCGCCGAGAAGGACTCGCAGCAGTGTGGATTTACCGGCACCGTTGCGTCCAATGAAGCCGTATTTCACATCTTCATAGAGCGTGACGCTGGCTCCGTCGAGCAGCATCTGGTCACCGTAACTTTTGACGCCGTCAGTTAATTGCAGAAGAACAGACATGGAACTTGCAGAAACCTATGATTTCTCGGAATTGTTTTCGTAAAACGCGACGTTTACCCGCCCGCTCGAATACCATCAAGCACCAGTTACCGCTTTTCCCGCCATCGGGCCGGATTGGGCTCCCCAAAGACCGCAGCTTTGCCCCGATTCACCTTTGTGAAGGAGGCAAATAGCCGTTCGCTTTCCTCAGAAGCTCTGATCCGTCATACTGTGCTGCTGTGAGAGATCGTGCCGCTTCCGGCCAGCGCCCAATGGCAGTCGATTTGCGATTAGAGTAGCCATCACTCTCCGAGTGATGAATGCCAGGGGCCGCGTTTTGCGGCCTTCGTCACTCAGAGAGTGACGTCTACTTTGTCAAAGTGAGTGGCATTGGGCCAGCGCCGGTGAGCATGTCGTCAGACGCACGACTTCAAATAAAGAGGCCGCTCGATTAGAAATCGGGCGGATTGATTATTTTTTGTCCGTTGCCATTTGGGCATCAGGGGGTTGGTCGTGGGTGCAGAGGAAAAGAAACTGCCACGTTGTTTCATGGATATCACGATCGGTGATAAGCCTGCCGGCAGAATTGTGATTGAACTGCGTGCCGATGTGGTGCCAAAGACTGCGGAAAACTTCCGCGCCCTTTGCACCGGCGAAAAGGGATTCGGATTCAAGGGATCAGCGTTTCACCGCGTGATCTCTAACTTCATGTGTCAGGGCGGTGATTTTACGAATCACAACGGCACCGGTGGCAAGTCCATTTACGGAGCCAAGTTTGCCGATGAGAACTTCCAGCTGAAACACACCGGTCCCGGGGTTCTCAGCATGGCCAACGCCGGTCCGAACACCAACGGATCACAGTTCTTTCTATGCACGGTGAAAACCGCATGGCTCGACGGTAAGCATGTCGTCTTCGGCTCGGTCGTCGAAGGGATGGACGTTGTAAAAGCCATCGAAGCTGTCGGATCCGACAGTGGCCGAACAAGCGCGAAGGTTGGCGTTGCTGACTGCGGCGAGCTGACCGCTTAATAATCCGCAAGCTCCGGAAGTCCTGCCTGCCACGGCAGTGACGCCCGTTGTCCGACAAAACTCAGAAGGCCGGCGACTCCCATCGCCGGCCTTTTTTTTGTCGCTTGCCAATCAGCAACGACGCGATTCGCATCGATGTGACGAATCGTCACACATTTCTGCGTCTGCACGGTGTGACAATGTGCAGACAAGTGTGCATAGGGAATCACTCGCAGCCGGACCAAAAGGCCCACCTGAACCTTTGGCGAAGATGAGCCGCATAAACTGCTCGAACTCGCCCTGCGACTGCACTGGTTTTGGCGAAGTGAATCGCTGACGGTCCGGTTTCCGGGATTATCGAGACGCGGGATGTCCATTGCCGAACTTTGGCACACTCGGTGCTTTTGCAGTAGCCCGTGTGCTGCACCGCTTCGGTGACGCTGAGGATTCGATTCCCTTCCCGGATTTATGAGATGCCTGTCTCTCGCACTCTTTTGTCGCTTGTGTCCAGCGCGCTGAGGAAAAGCACCTTGATCGCTGCCGAGCCCGCTGCGAAGTCAGAGGGCAACCTGCGGTGGCGGAATATGTCTTTAATGGTTCGAAGTGTGACGGCTCTTGGTCTGGGGCTTGCTTTGACAGCAGTGACCGGCTGCGGTCGGTCGGAACCCGTGGAATGGCAGGCTAGTGCGCTAGTTCGGGCTTTGCCGGAAAAGCTTGCGGAAGCCGAGTCTGAAGAGGGTGAAAAGAACGTGGGCGAGAAACTCGTCGGCGAGATTAAAAACATTGTTCGGGAGAACTCCGGAACTTACCTGAAGCCAAAACTGCTGAGCGAAGGGGAACCCGACTTCAAACGCGAACTGGAGTTGAAACTCGGCCAGCAGGTTTACATGAAGCGATGTGTACAATGTCATGGTGTCAACGGTGACGGCAATGGTCCTGTGGCAAACAGCCTGTATCCGCGTCCTCGCGATTATACTCGCGGGATTTTCAAGTTTACTTCCACGCCTTACGGTGGAAAGCCGCGTCGTGAAGATCTGATCGCGACGCTGCATCGAGGTGTCGTTGGGACGTCCATGCCGAATTTCCGCTTGCTGCCGAAGAAAGAAATTCAGGCGGTCGTGGATTATATTCTCGTCCTGTCACAGCGTGGCGAAATGGAATATCAGCTGGCGAACGAAGCGGAGGCGTCTGAAGAACTGGATCCTGAATATATCCCCGAACTTGTGGCGGATGTCGGTGGTCGCTGGAAGGAAGCTCAGGCCTCGTTGACTCAGCCGCTGACACCGGAACCCGAGCTGACTCAGGAACGAGTGGCTCTGGGTCGCGAAGCGTTTCTCTCCAAAGGATGCAGCAAGTGCCATGGCGACGACGGCCGCGGTCACACGAAGGATAACATCGGCAAGGATTCATGGGGCCATGCAACTCGAGCAGCCGACCTGACATCCGGCATGCTGCACGGCGGGCAGGAACCGATCGACATTTATCGCCGCATCATGAACGGGATTAACGGCAGTCCAATGCCCGGCTTTAAGAGTGCTCTTGAGAGTGAACCGGAAACGATCTGGAATCTGGTCAGCTATGTGCTGAGTGTTTCCAATCGACGTCGCGAAGGGAAAGAGATTCCTGCCGGGCTGATGAAACCGTATGCCGAACCAGTTGCCGCTGACGCGAGTGCGAAGCCGGCTGAAGAATAGTTCGCGCGGGTTTCCGAGCTGTGCGTAGTCGTTGTTGCAAATTATGACGAGCACACGGCTTGTCCCATTAAACATCCCACCGCTTTGCAGGCGAGTTTCTCTTATGGCCGATCAGAAGATACTTCACGAGAAGCAACACACACTCAAGTCGCTGAAAACGCAGGTCGCTTCGTTGGAAGCAGAACTTGCAGCAAATGATATCCCGGGTCCGTGGACACCCGCGAAATTTTATAGCGGCTACTACATCACCGTCGGTTTTTTCCTCGGTGGTTTTGCGGCGATGGTCAGCCTGCTGTTCAACGTGATCGGATCGGTTGTCGCCGGAAAGTATCCTCTGGAAATCATTCGCGTCTATCTGACGTTTCCGCTCGGGGAAAAAGCACTTCCGCTGGGCAGCCAGGTCGAAAAGTCAGCTTTCGAAATCAATGACGGAATGATTCTGGCTCTGGGCTGCTGCCTGTACATCGGCACCGGCGTGGTTCTGGGAAGTTTGTTTCATTATGTGATCTCACGCTATGCCGAACACAAGCCAATGATGGCCAAGCTCATTCTGGGCACTGTCCTTGGAGCTGCCGTCTGGTTTGTGAACTATTACCTGATTCTGTCGTGGCTGCAGCCGGCTCTGTTTGGCGGCGACTGGATCACGGACAACAACTATCTTCCATGGTGGGTTGCTCTCGCGACTCACCTGGTCTTCGGCTGGTCGATGGCGATCATGGCACCGTATGGAACCTACATCCCCTACAAGCGACCGACCGAATAACACATACCGTTCAAAAAGCAGCAGGCACACTCCACGCGCCGTCCGCCCGGATCTCGACGAGTTCTTATTTTATATAGCTGCGGCACATCGAGTCTGCCTGCTACGTTTAATCATTGCCCTCCTTTCGAAGCCATAACCGAGCCATAACTGATGACAACGGCAACGATCGCAACACCTCACAAGTCATACACTCATGAAGAGCTGGTTGACGAGAAAATCGTTAAGTGGTACTTCGTGGCCGCTCTGACGTTTCTCACAACATCCATGCTGGCAGGCCTTCTGGTTTCGCTGCAGCTGATTCGACACAACCCGCTGGCCGGGATTGAAATATTTTCTCCCGGTCGCTGGCGTATGGTCCATACCAATGCAGTGGCCTACGGATTTCTGGCCAACGGATTTCTGGGCGCTCTGCACTGGGCTATTCCTCGCCTGACGCTGCAGCCGGTGCTCGACCGACGGTTATCCTGGTTCATTTTCGTCGCCTGGCAGGCCGTGGTGGGAGCAACCGCCGTGGGTATTCTGCTGGGTGAAGCTCAGGGGGTGGAATGGGGTGAAACGCCAGTGTGGATTGACCCGGTGGCACAGCTGGGCGTGATGCTGGTTGCCCTGAACTTCATGACCCCCATCGCCCGCATGAAAGGGCCGATCTACGTGGCTCTATGGTACTTTATGGCGGCCTTCATCTGGACACCGCTCACCTATGCGATGGGCAACTTTGTCCCCCAATATCTCGTGTCCGGAACCAGTGCCGGAGCCGTCGGTGGTCTGTTCATTCATGACCTTGTCGGTCTGTTCGTCACACCGCTCGGCTGGGGACTGATGTACTACTTTGTGCCGATTCTGATTAAGAAGCCCATCTGGAGCCACGGGCTGTCGCTGGTCGGTTTTTGGGGCCTGGCGTTCTTTTATCCGCTGCAGGGCATCCATCACTTCCTGTACACGCCGATTCCAATGTTTCTGCAGTACGGTGCGGTGGTCTCCACGATCGCAGTGGAACTGGTAGTGACCACTGTGATCATCAACTTCTTCGGTTCGATCTGGGGTAACTGGAGCATCGTGAGGACCAATCTGCCGGTGCGGTATTTCTACACGGGCATGGTGTTCTACTTCCTGACCTGTCTGCAGTGTTCTTTCCAGGTGACTCTGACGTTCCAGAAGATCATTCACTTCAGTGACTGGGTTGTCGGACACGCTCACATGGTGATGTTCGGCGTGTTCTCCATGTGGATTATGGGCACGATGACGTATCTGTTCCCACGCCTGCTGAAACGGGACTGGGCGAGCAGTTCGCTGATCGAATGGCACTACTGGCTGTCAACTGTGGGCCTGGCCGTGATGGCGGCCGACCTGATTCTGCTGGGCCTGTTCCAGGGCTGGTCGTGGGCAGCACTGGAACCATGGGACGCATCGACGGAATTCTCCGTCCCGTTCTGGGCTCTGCGAACTGTGGCTGGCCTGGTCATGTTTGGCGGTCTGATTGCCTTCATGACAAATCTGTGGATGACGATCCGCATGGCACCGAAGTCTGTGTCGGCGGCTGCAAAAGCGTGATGATGAGTGGCAGTGAAACGTTGTTCAACAGGGACATAAGTGGTCGGCGATGAACGCCCTGCGGCATGACAAATATGGGCGTGACGCAAAAGAGTCTTCTTCCAACCTGATCGACGGGCAACGATGCCCATCCTGCATAACTCTGGTAGCGAACCATGTTTGAAAGTAAATGGGGTATTTTTTACATCGCCGGCATCGGTTTTTTCGTGCTGGCCTTCGTCTCGAATGCGGTCGTTCCGTGGTTGATGTACAGCCACCTCCAGGAAAAGACCGTTGCCGAACTGATTAACCCAAACCTGCGGTATCAGTTTGAAGATCTGGCACGTCGGTATCCGGAATCATTTGAAGCTGCGTTCGGCAAGCCGCCAGGTGGTGAAGCAGAGCACGACGAATGGTGGAACAAGGCCTGCGGAGATGCTCTGCGTATCGGCCACAAAGTGTATGTCGGCGAAGGCTGCTGGCATTGCCACAGCCAGTTCATTCGTCCGGTGTCGAACGAAGAAGAACGCTGGGGACCGGTTTCACGGTCGGCTGAATATCAGAACGAACTTCAGCGACCGGTGCTGTTTGGAACTCGTCGAGTCGGTCCGGACCTTTGTCGAGAAGGCGGACGTCGCTCCAACGACTGGCATGCGGTACACTTCTTTCGGCCGGAGAACGTGTCCCAGGAATCTCCAATGCCCGAGTATCCGTGGTTCTTTGATGGCTCAGCTGATAAGCCCAACAAAAAGGGGCTCGCGATCATGACCTATGTCCAGTGGCTGGGATCATGGCAGGAAAGCTATCCGTACTACGAGGCCTACGTCCCGTCTGCTCTGTCAAAACCACTGGCGGCAGAATCAACGAAGGAGGAATCGAAGTGAGCACTCAATCACCAATGCGAACCTTGACGACCGTCACATCATCAACTCGCAAAAATCGATCTAAAGCCTGGTCGATCACGCTGGTCTTCGGCGTTCTCATTCTGATCCCCAGCATGCTCGGGTTCATCATGAAGTTTGGCGAACTGATAGAACTGACGAAAGGCGCCTCGGACGGTGGATTTGCCATCACGCCGGTCGTCAACTATTTGCTCGCCAGCCTGGGCTTTCTTTGCCTGCTGCTGTGGGCAGCCATGAACGGCATGTTCCATGACCTCGAACACCCCAAATACACGATGCTCGACAATGAACGGGAGCTGGATTCACATGTCTGATACGACTTCCACTGGTCCGGAGAACACAACGCCGGAACAGGATCACGCTTATCATTATTACCGGGGCAATGAGATTCCGTGGTATATCCGAGCCATCTGGCTGGGTTTCTGGATTGGAACGGTCTACTACATCATCCGGTATTTCTTCCCGGCGATGCAGGTTGAATTGGTATTGCCCCCATGACATTAAGCCTCCGCACTGCAGAAGTTTTTCAGTCCCCCGAAACCACGGCCTCGTCTGACGTTGTGTGCTGTTCGTGGTGCGGACTTCCAGTGTCGGGAGTGACTGCTCGTCCTGAATCTCAGGCTCAGATCAATGCGCGTGCGGACCTCAATGCGGATGCTGCTATCCAAAAGCCTGGCTCTTCAAAGACGCCGGACTTCGGCACGCCTGTCACGGAGCCCGTCTACTGCTGCTTCGGTTGTCGCATGGCGCATGCAATCACCGAAGAAAAAGAACAAGAAGGTGCCGTTCGCTGGACCATCGTCCGCCTCGGCATTGCGATTTTCTTCTCGATGAATCTCATGGCGTTCACGATGACCATGTGGTCGCTGGATGTATACGATGTTCAGCGAGATCCGTTTCAGGTGCAGCTCTTCGAAGTCTTCCGCTGGCTGAGCATGATCTTTAGCCTGCCGGTGCTGCTGCTGCTGGGAGTCCCTTTGCTGCAGAACGCGATTCACAGCTGGCGGCAGCGGATTTTTTCCACGGATCTGCTGATCGCGACCGGCGTGGCCGCGGCGTATGTGATTTCCGTCGCCAATGTGCTCCGCGGGTCTGAGACCGTTTATTTTGAAGTCGGCGCGACTGTTCTGGTGATGGTGACTCTGGGCCGCTGGTTCGAAGCGACCGGAAAACAGAAGGCCACGGAGGCGCTCGACAAACTGGCCGCACTGCTGCCCGAAAAATCGCTGCGGATGACGCCCGATGGTCCCGCCGAAATTGCCTGCACCGACATCGCGGCGGGCGATCGCCTGCAGATTCGTGCGGGCGAACGCTTTCCGACGGACGCCATTCTTGTCGACGGCCAGACAACAGCGGACGAACAGGTCTTTACCGGGGAAAGCACGCCGGTTGGCAAAGCCCCGGGCGATCGAGTGCTCGGCGGGACGGTGAATCTGGACGGCCATGTGATTGTCGAAGCGACGGCCACTTTCCGAGCCGGCTCGTTTGGGCGTCTGTTGCAGCTGCTGCAGGAAGCTCGATTGTCGCGTGGGCTTTATCAGCGTCTGGCCGATCGCGTTTCCGCGTGGTTCTTTCCGATGATCACCGGAGTCGCTCTGCTGACGTTGCTCGTGCACTGGCCGAGCGGTGCGGGAATTGCCATTCAACACAGTCTGAGCGTTCTGCTGATCGCCTGCCCGTGTGCTCTGGGACTTGCGACGCCGCTTGCCGTGTGGACAGCGCTTAGCACGGCAATCAAGCATCAGGTTCTGTTTCGCAGCGGTGAAGCGATCGAACGCCTGGCAACGGTGAAATCGATCTGCTTCGACAAAACCGGAACACTCACCACCGGCAGTCCTCAGGTTCGACACCTTTGTGTGCTCGATGATCATGATTCTCGCGACATTCTTCCGCTGTGTGCCGCGCTGGCCAAAACTTCGACGCATCCATTTTCGCAGGCGGTGGTGCGATTTGTCGAAACCTGGCCGGGAGCTCGGCCGGATCCCAATGAACAACGTTCTCCAGCTGCTGTTCGGCGAGCCCTTGAGATTCACAACGTGCGATCGATTCCCGGCGGTGGCGTTGCGGCCAACCGAGCGGATGGAAGTGCCGTCCGTCTGGGAAGTCTGGAGTTTGTTTCGGCCAGTTCCGACATTCCCCCACGTCTGCGACTGCGGATGGCTCATGCGTTGTCGATCGCCGATCAGGAGGCGGCGTCTGTCGTCGCTGTGTCTGTTGCTGACCGACCGGTGATTCTGTTTCTGCTGACGGAAACGATGCGGCCAGAATCTTCAGCGGCGGTTCGAAGTTGTTTGGATCTTGGCCTGCCAGTCACAGTGCTGACTGGGGACCGTTCCGCAAAGGCCGAACAATTGCGACGCAATCTGCTGGACTGTCATGAAGTCGGTTGCCAGTGCAGTGCAGAATGCGCAGCCGCGCCAAGGGCGCATGAGCACTCTTCCGACGAAGACCATTCCCACCCAGCGTTTGTACCGGCTCCGGTGGCCGCTTCATGTCTGCAGATAGAATGCGATCTTCGACCGGATCAGAAGGTAGCCCATCTGCGGGAGCTGCGCCAAAAGTGTGATTCCGTGGCGATGGTTGGTGACGGGATCAACGATGCACCCGCTCTGGCCGTCAGTGACGTGGGAATCGCCATGGGTTGTGGCGCCGACGTGTCGCGTGAGTCGGCTCAGGTGTGTCTGCTGAGCAACGATTTGAGCCGCATTCCATGGGCGATTGAGCTGGCTCGTCGAACTCGCTCAGTGATTAGGCAGAATCTTTTCTGGGCCTTTGGCTACAACTTTGGCGGCGTCGTCCTGGCGGCGATGGGATTGCTTAATCCCACCGTCGCTGCGGGGCTGATGATTGTGAGCAGCCTGCTTGTGATTTCCAATTCGCTGCGGCTGATGGCGATTGCACCGGCCAGCGGAATGGATGGAATGTCAATGCAGGAAGGCCTCGATGAGGCGAGAATGACGTTACCCGACGCCTCACGTGGCCCGCTGACTCAGGAGATCGTCATGCGAAACAGCTGATGCCGAAAGTCGTTGTTCGTTCTGCGAGCAGTACGGGTTGTGGAGTTAGTGATTTTTCACCAGTTTAAGCCTTGTCACTGTTATGTTCTCCAGCGTTACCGAATTTGCCTTGATCTTTGTCAGCGGAGTCCTCGGCTCCGCACACTGCATCGGCATGTGCGGTGGCATTGCGGCCACGATGAGTCTCGGGACAAAGTCGATCACGGGTGCCATGCTGCGTCAAATCTGCTGGAGTCTTGGCCGAACACTGACGTATGTGTTTCTGGGAATCGCGGCTGCGTCTGTGGGAGCAAAATTCCTGCGAGCCCAGGGCAATGCCGTCTGGCTGCAGGCGATGTTCGCCATCGTCGCTGGTCTGTTGCTGGTGGTTCAGGGACTGCATGCCGCAGGCTGGCTGCGCTGGCGCGTGCGTCGGAAAGCGAATGTTCCGTGCGTGACTCGAACCGTCTTCAGTCAGTTTTTCCGTGGCGGTTCGTCAACAAGCGCATTCATTGCCGGACTGGTCACGGGCTTCCTTCCGTGCGGTCTGGTCTACAGTTTTTTGGCGCTTGCAGCGAGCTCCGGTAGTGTGGGAAAAGGCATTCTCATCATGCTGTGCTTCGGCCTGGGCACGATCCCTGTGATGATGCTGACCGGTGCCGGTCTCTCAATGGCCACGATTGGAATTCGTCGGAAGCTCATCCGCATCGCCGGCATCAGCGTGCTCGTCACCGGCCTGATGACAACAGCTCGCGGAGTGACCTTCGCCGCCAGCAGCCGAGCAAAATCCGCCACCGACGCCTGCCCGCTTTGTGTTGACGGGTCGACGATCTTTCATGCCGAAAAGCGAGCCATTCCCGGCAACGGTGTGAAGTATTTAATTGAGTGAATTTGCTGTTGTTCCGGGCCGAAGGCCCATCCGTTTGCTTAGCCCGGGCCGTCGGCCCGGGAATTTGAATCCCGTGATTTTGTTAGGCCCAAAGGGTCGGCCATTTGAATACCCATTTCCTGTGTACAAACGGTTGGCCCATTGGGCCTTTTCGATGATGTTGGCCGCTGGTCCCGGCCGATGGCCCGGGCTAGGCAATCGAATGGCCCTTTGGGCCGAAATCGCATGAAATCCTTAACAAAAATGCTTCACAGCGTTGCCTTCCCGGGGCAGGCCAAGCTCGCTTCTGAGCGTGCGTCGTCAGTTGATGCATGTCGCGATCATTTGCCGCAGTAGTGCAAAAGTCGATATGAACCCACGAGACGAACTCGGACGAGAAGGGCTCTGGGCCGCAACGTTCGACGACAGCAGGGCACAGGCGATCTCGGTTGAGAAACGTGCGCAGCAGGACGCCTCAGGAAACACGACTGGAAAATCGGCCCGTGACGGCGGGATTGGTCTGCAGACTTAAATTTTACCACAGAATGAGTGGTCGTCAGCAGAAGCGTCGGAGGCCCGGATGCGTTTCAGGACGGGCGAAAAAGCTCCGTCCTGTTCTCGAATGACTCTGACGTGCATGCACATGGCACGCAATGAAGATCCTGCGCTGACAGCGGTTCAGATTACTTCTGAACGGCGTGGCAGGTCTTGCAGCGAACGGCACCACGAACGATCTTGCCGCATTTTTGGCATCGCTTGGATTTCTTGGCGATTTTCGCCTTGGTGCGGGGACGTTGAACCATGGAAGAGGCTCCCGAGAGGGGTTGACGGTGGACGATTGAAAGCGGGGCACTGTAATGGCCTCCCGGTGATTCGACAATCGTCTTTTATCGCCAGGAACGCCTTCCCGATGCGAATACCCGATTTGGGTACTCATATCTGTCGTATTCCGCACCCGAAACCCCTGACGCCCCATCGACCAAACGGCCATCTTGTCCAGCTTTGCCCTCGCCCTTTCAATGTTTCCCCACAGCGTCCGCCAGATCCTGGCCCGCGGCCTTCAATTCGGGGGTCTGCGTGAAATGGGCGATGATTGCCTCCTGCGGAGGGGTTGACTACGGTAACGATTTCCGCGCCTCGTCATCATCTTTCCGAATGAAACGATCGTCCGATCGTCGAGTGACCTCGCCTTATTGATACTTTATTCTGTATCGTTCCTGCAGCTTTGCGGGATCGTCCTGAACAGGTCCCTCATGCGTATCGCACTGGTGAGGCAGCATTGTCTCACGATGCGGACGGGCGGGTGGCGAATTTGATTTGACGGAAATGGCTGACCGGAGTTTCTTCCATGGCGGGTTCTGTACGGCTGGTGCTGACGTTTCACAATCATCAGCCTGTCGGTAATTTTGATGGTGTCTTCGAACAGGCGTATCGCGACAGCTATCTTCCTTTTCTGGATGTGATGCAGGACTATCCGGAGATTCCGTTCGGTCTGCATACGTCAGGAAGTCTGCTGGAATGGCTGGAGCCCCATCATCCGGAATACATCGACCGCCTGCGCAAGATGGTCAGTTCGTCGCAGGTGGAAATCATTGGCGGCGCATTCTATGAACCGATCCTGGCCAACATTCCGCGGCGAGATCGCATCGGCCAGATTCAATCGTTTACACAGCATCTGAATCAGTTATTTCACACGACAGTGCGAGGAATGTGGCTTCCTGAACGAGTCTGGGAACAGTCCTTTGCCAGCGACATCGCGGCCGCCGGGATTCAGTACACGATTATTGACGACTATCACTTCCGCTGCGCCGGAATTCCCCAAAATGAGCTGGCCGGTTATTACGTCACCGAAGACGAAGGCCGGTTGCTGTTTGTCTTTCCAGACAGCGAAAAGCTGCGTTACCTGATTCCGTTTTCGAAGCCGGAAGAATGCATTGAGTATCTGAAGGAAGTGGCGGCGCAGTACGATGATGCCGTCATTGTCTTCGGTGACGATGGTGAAAAATTCGGTTCGTGGCCGGAAACTTATAAGCATGTCTACGAAGATGGCTGGCTGCGAAGTTTTCTGGACCTGCTGAAAAAAAATGAATCGTGGCTGAAAGTCACAACTCCGTCAGGCGTGCTGGATCATGTCGCGCCGATTGGCCGCTGCTATCTGCCGGATGCCAGCTACCGTGAAATGACCGAGTGGGTTCTTCCGCCGGCCGCTCAAAAGGAATTCGTTTCGCTGACGCGGATGAATGCTGACAATGTGGACTGGCAGCGGCTGGTTCGGTTCACTCGCGGCGGCTTCTGGCGAAACTTCCGGACTCGCTATCCGGAAAGCAACGAGATGTACGCGCGGATGATCGACGTCAGCAATCGTCTGGCGGCATTGATGGCCGATCCTTCACTGGGCGATGATCAGCGTGAACTTCTTGAGGACGCTCGCACACATCTGTACCGTGGCCAATGCAATTGCAGTTACTGGCACGGAGCCTTTGGTGGTCTCTATCTGCCGCACCTGCGAAATGCTGTGTACAAAGAACTGATCGATGCAGACACGCTGATCGAACGAGTGACTCGTGAACCGGGACCTTGGATCGATGTCTCGGCGGCCGATTTTAATCTGGACGCGCGGCAGGAAGTGAAGCTGAGCAATCATCGACTGATTGCATGGTTGTCCCCGGCCACCGGCGGCCATCTTTATGAACTGGATGTGCGTGCGAACAGTGTGAACCTTCTTGCGACGCTGAATCGACGGCCTGAACCCTATCACCAGCGTATTCTGGATTTTGGTCGAAACGTGGAATCCGCCGATGATGCAGACCTGGCCTCGATCTCAAAGGACGTAAAGTTCAAACAGCCGGATCTGGACAAGAAAATTGTGTACGACAACTGGCCTCGCAAGAGTCTGGTGGATCTCTTCCTTCAGCCGCGACTGACGTTCGATGCGTTTCGGCGCGGTGAAGGTCTTCTGGGTGATTTTGCGACCGGGACGTATGAGGCCAGTGTTCGCAAGGGCGAGCAAAAGATCGCGGTCGAAATGCGTAGACGTGGTCACATCAGTGACCTGACCGGGGAAGTGCGGAAGATCGTGATGATGTCAGCCGATCGGCCGAACGAAATTCTGATTCAGTATCAGGTCTCTGGTTTCGCAAAGCATGTTCCATTGCATCTTGCGGTCGAACTGAACTTCGCCGCGATGCCGGGTGGCACGGGCGATCGTTATTTCTACGATGGCAGCGGTCAGCGTCTGGGGACTCTGGATACCATCCTCGATCTTGAGGGCGTGGATCGTTTAAGCCTGGTCGACGAATGGCTGGGTCTGGATGTCGGGATTGAATCGTCGAAGGCCGGCGGGTTGTGGGCGATGCCGATCGAAACGATCAGTCAGTCCGAAGGCGGCTTTGAGGCGGTTCATCAAAGTGTCTGCGTTCTGCCGCACTGGGAGTTTGTGATGCCCGAGCAGGGACCGTGGGTTGTCGACCTGCGTCTTGTGATTGATACGAGTGTCGCGGCCGCCCGACAACTGGCGGCTGCAACGCCTCGCACAGTGAGTTCCCCCGTTCTGTCCGCTGGCAGCCCGGCCAGTCATTAGCGCGCCGCGTTGTCTTTTGCAGGCGGTATGAACCGCCGCGTCGAGCGAGTTGTTGACTGAGTGAGCCGCAAAGCACTAGCTGCGGGTGTGTGTCTTAAAACACGACGAAAATACCCGCGGCTAGCGCCTCGCGGCTCAGGCTGAGACTAAATCAAAGAACCGCTAGTGGTCTGTCACAGCTAAATTTCAGGGTACGACGGACTTCCAGTCCGTCGACAAAGGTTACCGCCGACGGACTGGAAGTCCGTCGTACAAGCAAGGCTCAACCCTAAATTTAACGCGTGACAGACCACTAGCGTTTTGCGGCTCACTGAACACCCTTCGAGCTCGGGGGCGTTTGTTTTGACGACTCTTCACTATTCTGCGGACAAGACCGCCGCAGGCAGCTGACGAGGCCAGTTGCCAGTCCAGGTCAGATCACGGACTCGGGCTTGTGTTTCGTCCTTGAAATGAAACAGGCCAAACGATCGACGGTGGCTGGCGTCGAGCGGGCGACGGTAAATCACAACGTCGTTCAGAGTCAGCGTCAGCGTATTTTTCTCCAGCGTCACCTGCATCGCGTTCCAGTCGTTCGGCTGAAGTGGCAACGACTGGACGGTTTGAAATTCAGGTTCTGCCTCGGCTGATGCAGGGTCCGGCCAGGTGCGATCCCACAGCCCATTGCTGATGCGATGCAAAAGCACGCCGCGTTCCGCATCCAGCAGGAATGTCAGCTGATCGAGCGCCGGGTGAACCATCTGCCGCCCGGGCTCATAGTAAAAGCTGTAGCTGATTGCCCCGTCCTCAAGCATCGGCCGAGCATACTGCAGCAGGCTTTCAGATTTCGTTGCGTCCAACGATTCTCGCAAAGGACCGATCAGCGCGGACTCATCCGAACGCCAGTCCGAAGCCGCTCGGCTGCCTGGAAGAAAGGGCTCACCGCCTCCGAAAAATGGACGCCCCCATCCCTGCAGAGCGGGCCCCGTGTCCAGAGTCACTGCCGCGGGGATTGTCGGATTTCCTGACAACCGCATGTTGCTGATAACCGGCCCCGGCGTCCTGGTCGCTCGCACACATAACCATGGCGGTGATGATACGGGAAGCGTGTCCTTTATGATCAGCTGATCGTTGATTGTGATTGACACCTGACCCCTCTCAATGGACAACCGATATCGCCACAGTGCGTCAGGATCGGGAACAGCAAACACCTTGCCGATGGCGATGGAATCCCGGCCCAGCGGCAGGCGACGTGCATCATGTTCGGAATTCCCCGGAATCTCGTAACAACCACCATAGCCCATCATAAGATGCTCACCCCGTACAGGCGTGAGCTCACACTCAAAGACAAAATCGCCCTCCATTGGCATCGCATAACACACCATGTCGTCTTCAAATCCGGAGACACATTGCAGGCTACCCTCATCGCCCATGTGCCACACAGGCTGCGGCAAACCGGCTTCGCTCTGATCGGCTCGCACAATCCGAAACGGTTGCCAGAGCGGCGACGCGGACGCATCGATTGCGGACAAGCGACTCAACTCGGCTCTGACGCGCAGACAATCCGCATAGTGAACCAGAGACGTCTGTCGTAGCGACCCGTCGGACCACACGGGCAGCGTTATTCGTTGCAAAAGCAGGCTCACGTCTGACCGCAATTCAGGCACCGCCAGCGATTCCTGACAGGCCAGCAACAGCATCGATGCGTGCTGCTCGCTGACGGAATTCGCGTCCGGTCCACCTGTCAAAAGGCTCTCAAGAAGAGTGCTCGCAGCATCGGCTCGAGCTTCGGCAATTGCGATCAACAACTGCAAGCACTGCTTGTCGATGGACTCAACGTCAGACGGAATCCCATCGACCCGCGCCTTCAGATCAGCAAGCAGACCAACTTCTTTTGCGACATTCACCAGCTGCAATCCAGGACCAATCAGATCGCCACTGGACTGTCGAATTTGTTGCCCCGGCGGACTTTGAGCAGCCGCGTTACGAGCCACCTCGTTTAGTTCAGTTCCCGTTGAAACGCTTGGCGAGGTGCTCGGTGCAGTGATCGTATCCAGACGCCAGTCAGAGTGGCTGGCCCCGGGAAGAATCCAGTCGACCAAATATTCGTACCGGTCTTTCGGCGACAGCGCGGCGGCATGCGTCATGATTTCAGGCAACGTTGCCGAAAACGGCTTTTGGCCGAACATGCGAGCGACACTATGCTGCTCCACTGGTGTCAGGCTTGCCGTCGCGATGTCAAACATTTGCTGCCGCGGATCGTCGGTGAACGACATCGGCCAGTCGCCCTTGAGCACCATGTTTCGCACGGCCGCCTTGGACTGATTGCGGAAATGGAACAGACCAAACTGCCGGCTGTCTTCTGGACGTAACTTGTGGGCATAAATCTCCACGTTGTTCACCGACAGCGTCAGCAGATCATCCCGCAAAGACAATGCAGCCTGGTTCCAGCCCTCGGTAAGCTGCAATTTTCCCGCACCCCGCTGGTCCGCCAGCACCGTCACTTCGTTGTCGTCTGGTAACAAGTCCGCAACATCTCGCTCGGTGATGATCCAGTGCAGCGAAACTCCATCTGGACGGATCAGAAACGCGAGCGATCCGATGGCTGGAGAGCAGGTTGTGTCCGTCGGCGAGTCAGCAAACTCCCAGGCAATCGATTCCCCAGACAACAAAGGCCGATCGTATTGCAGCAGGCTCTGCTTTCCTCCAACTTCCGAGTCCATGCTCCCCAAAATCATTCCATCTTTCCACTGCCAGTCCAGCGGCCTGTTCGTTGCCAACGGTGAGTCCGGCAAAGCGTCGGAATTGTTGCTGAGGATCGCGGGCTCTCGCCGAAGCTCGCCGAAAACCTCTGACCTCCAGCCACGCAGCTTTGGATCATCCGACATTCGCACTTCGCGTGGAATCTCTGGCGAACCAGTCAGCGTTGGAAATCGCCACACGCCGCGTTTGTGATCGCTGGTGTGAAGCGACAGCCACGGGCTGCCAGTCGTACCGCGTGATTCACGATAAACCGGGTGACCATTCACAAGAAAAGTCACTTCCTCCGGGCTTACGCGGACCGTCCGGCGTGCGAACTCTCCTGCCGCACTGAACTGCAGCGAACGTCGCACGCTCGTCTGTTCGCTGATAGCCGACACGACTGAAACAGCTCGCTCCGGCAGCAGATCATGCATCAATCCGTCGAAACCAACGCCGCCGCCATGAGCAACATCGTGGAACGACGACACTGCAAACTCGAACGTGCCAGTCAGCGGCCATGGGAAGTACAATGTCTCGCTCGTCGGAGACGGCTGATGCATCAACACGCATTCATGAACCGGCCAGCCATGTCTGATCGCGGCGACGAGTTCATCGTCTGGAAATCGTTGAGTCCCGATCCATGGCGTGGCGGCCGAACGCTTTTGAACGGACGCAGCGGCCGGAACTTCGCTGGCTGTCGCAAACGCTAGCGCAATCGCCGCCGACTCACGAACAACCGGATCGGCAGCCCGGACGTTTTCTTCCAGGCCACGAAGAATTTCAATCGCATCGGCACGGAGTTCAGGGGTCTCAAACGCACGCATGGCGATCAACAGTTCGAACGCCGGCTGACGTGCAGCATCGGTCGTCGGGCCGCGATCTTCATTCGTAACTTCTCGCAGAATGCCCTGCACAATCGCCAGTTTTTCCGCGGCCGAGCCCGTTTGCAGCAACAGCATCGACAGCAGGTATTCGGCACTTGAAACGCCCTGCGACTTAAAGTTCAGCAGATCAGATTTTAATGCCTCCGCCTGGCCAGATTCGACCGCCGCATCGATCAGCATCTGAGCGGAACTGACAACGAGTGTGCGAATCTTCGCTGCGTCCGAACCTTGCTGCGCCAGTGCGTTTTGTTGAGGCAGCGACTCCTTCAAAACGTCGCGTTCAGACACGGACTTAGGCAGAAGACTTCCAAAAGCATCCGGAAGAGTCGTTGTGGTATTGAGTGTCAGCAATGGAACCAGCGGCGTGCGACGATTGATTCCAAAATAGCAGTAACGCAGAATCGGCAGTCGCTGTTCAGACGCAAGGCGGCTCATCAGCGGCACAAGCGACATCAGGCGGGATGTGACGCGAGTACTTTCCACGGCGGCTTCTGATTCGAGAGCCACGATTTCATTCAGGCGATCCATCGCCGCGTCATTCAGACCAAACTGCAACAGCAGCTTTGCGATGGTGACATGATGATCCAGCAGCAATTGAGAATTTGCCGTGCCTGATCGGGCAATCGCGATCGAATCCAGATCATGAAGGGAATTGACCGCTGCGGCATGGTCATCGCGTCGCATGTGTTCGCGAAATAACAGCATCGCAATTCGCAGGCTGAGTTCATCATCAAGCTGGCCTCCACTTTCTGCGATGCGGTTCAGCGCTCGATCAAGAGCCGGCAGGCTGGCATCACGCAGAGGCCGCTTGTTGCTGCACTGGAACAGCGAAGTGCAAATCGCGGGAAGACTGGTTCGCGGTGCAAAAGCGGCAACTTCCGGAGTGAAGGCCTGCAAGCGGCTGCGAACCTCCGGGATATTATTTTCCGCAACCGCCAACTGCAGCAACAGATGCCACGCATCGACGGTGGCTTCGGGATGTGGCATCCGGTTTTCAATGTGGGAACGCAGCTCGTCGACTTTTTTGAGAGCAATGGTCTGCTGGATCAACAGCAGTCCAATGGAGTCGCTTGCCGTAGGAAAATCGCCTGAGTCCGTCAGTCGACTTGCGTAGACACACACTTCATTCGGGCTATTCGGCGGCAGGACGACGGCCAGCAACGTGTCCCAGACCGCAACGGGATCAAACTTTTGTTTCTGCCACGCCAGGAACAGAGTCTGCAATGTCTGCTGGATCGTGGCGTCCGTTTTTATCTGCCACTCATCGGCGGTCAGAACTTCTTCGGCGGTTTGGCGTAGCTGGGCTGCAGGTCGACCTGCGACGAGCGCTTCGCGAGCCGCTCGCAGACTCAGATTCTGGATTCCATTGTCCGCAGCAAGCCGACTGACTCCCAAAATTCTATGCACCTTTTCCGCCGAGAACTTTTCGAGCGATTGTGCGCACACGACACCAAATTGGCTGCTGAAGGCGCAAACCAACATCGTCATCCACAAAAGCGATCGCTGCGACGCGGCCATGCATCGGTCCGAAAGCGACGATCGTGGGCAGGGCCAATTGTTTAATGGCAGAAGACGCATTTTCTAAACGGCCATTTTCCACGCGGACAAAACAGGAACTCTTCGAATGATCACGAAGTGCGATGCTCGCAGGATGACAGAATTCCGTTCCGTCGCAATCCACCATTGATCGGACTTGCCAACTGCATTCCGCGTGCGGCCAATGTGCCGTGGCAACTCGCCTAACGGCACTCGATACTTAGAACGCCTAAAAAACTGGGACTGGCTCCCGCATCTTGCCAAAAATGCTCAACAAAATGACGCAAGGAGGGTGCCTGTCCCACTTTTGTTCAATTCACTGGGCGAGCGGCAGAATTCGCCGGAGGACGCGAGTGTAAGGAGACAATGCGAGCCGCTTTTCGCCACAGGGCGCGATCTGCGGCAGGATCGTGAAGTCGTGGCTCGGTTTTCGTCTGGGGCGAGCGGAATGAAGCTGCTAAAAATGCCCGGCCGATTGTCGTCGACGACATCCTCAGTCACGTTGCAGCGTTTGAACCATGATCAAAAATTCAACCTCTCTGATCTTTGCAGCCACCGTCCTGCTGACAGCAGCCGGATGCAAATACGATGGTTCGTTCATGCAGATGGACAGCAACTCCGGATCGCCATTCTTCGGCCTGCAATGGGCCGTCGACTCGGGCAGTCGACCCAGTCGTTCAGCGGAAAAATGTCCGCAGATGGAATCACTGAGATTTCCAGACGCGGCATCCGGCGAACACTCAACCCACGCTGCTCGCTCCCTGGCCCGCCCACGATTCAACGGTCCGCCACTGTGTACGGTCTCCACCCACGGAAACTCCGCTGCGCCAAAGCCTGCGATTTCCCACAATCACAACCCGAAACGTCAGTGAGGGATTGCGTTCTGGCTGTTCGGCTGCGTGGGCACGAATCCCTCGCTGACGCATCGGGTTATGAGTAAGCCAACACCCCCCCCCTAAAGCGTCGCGGATCATAAACGCGACCAAAACAGGCCGCATGTGCGCGGTCCTTTGGCACAGGCTTTGCATAATTCTTGTTGCAGAACCAGCGAGCTCGCACAAAGCGAATCCCGCGTACGTCTACACTTTCAGGAGAAAAGCCATGTTGGGCTATGCATTGTTGTTTTTTGTAATTGCGTTGATCGCCGGAGCAATGGGGTTTGGACTGGTAGGCGGAATGGCCTACGGTGCCGCGAAGCTCTTTTTCTTTGTCTTCCTGGTCCTCGCGGTGATCACGATCCTTCGCGGCCGAAGAGTGAATGTCTAAAGACGTTCAGCGTCGCGGCCACGTTCGTTATCGCAAAACGAACAGCACGGGCGTTTCGGAACCGCTTCCTATCGCTCATTGATGGCGACCTGACTTCAGGTCGCTATTCTTTTGCGCGTCGATTAAGACCCCAAAGCCCCGATTTCTGAATCCGGGCTCTGCTTTCCGCTTGCCGAAGCGCGGGTTCCAGATCGGCTGGCAGACCAAAGTCGGATAACAGTTTCGCGTGCCCTTCGGTCAGAATCTGCTGATTGATCAGCACGCCGTTCGCATCAAAAATCCAGGCCAGCGTGCGACCGTAACGATCCTTTTCCTTCTCATCAACCCGCAATGTGACTTCGTAACCCTCCACGCGGTCCCTCAGCCATTCTGTCGACTCTTCGGCCCAAGGCTCTGCGATTTTTCCATGAAAACCAGCTTCGGGCGCATCGATCCCCAGCAGCCTGACGCGGCGGCCGTCGACAAGGTCCAGAGTGTCTCCATCGATCACATACCGGACCGTGGCGATCGATTTGGTGGACCGCACGATCAGCGATTCAGGCCGGAAGACAAGCAGTCGCAGCATTGCCAGCAGGATAAAAACAATCACCGCAATGGTCGCCGGGGACGCAGAGCGAACGGTCATCCGCCGCGCGCCTGGTGTCGGGGAACTCAGTCCGGATCGCTGAGAAGAACGAGGTGACATGCGATGCCGACGGGCAGTTCCTGAAGAGTTCGAATTTGAGAAAGCACAACCTTAACGGAACAGGTCCCTCGGGCCGTCTTGAGTCCCCAAGCGATTTATTCTGAACGCGGAATCCCCGTTGGAGCCGCTTTCTGGCGTTCCAGTTGCAGTTCCAGGCTTTGACGCAGTTCCCGAACTCGCTCCACATCCACGGAGGGAAGTTCATTTTTGATGAACCAGTCGGCATCCCGGATCGCCATTTCCAGACGTCCCGTGCGAGCCCTCATTTCCAGCCGTTTGGCACGATGCTCGGGATTGGTCGGCTCGAGCATCACCAGCGTTTCCAGATACCGCAGCACGTCGCCATCGCTGCGTTCGTCTTCCATCAGACCGAGCAAATTAAGTGTCATACGTTCGATGATCTGCACGGGCGACTTGGCTTCACGAAAACGGGGCTCATTCGGAAACCCGGCGATGGACAGTTTCTTCAGAACATCCTGTTCCGTTAGCCGTCGACCTCGTTCGAACGGATCAATCAGCTCATCGGCCCCTGCCTCATCCGACGCTTCGTAGCGGACGACAAAGTGACCTGGAAGACCAACACCCACCACTGTAAGGTCCACGCGAGCCGCCAGTTCCATGTACAGAACTGCCAGAGTGATCGGCAAGCCTTCACGATCATCAATGACTTCGTTCAAATAACTGTTGGAACGAGCATAGTATTCGAACTGACTGCCGCGAACTCCGAGATCTTCAAACAGATATTTGTCGAGCGCCGCCAGCCGCTGTGCTTCGGTCGCGTTCTCGGGAAACGTCGCCTTCAGCTCGTCGGCCATATCTCGAATTCGTGCGACATACGCTTCCACATCCACATCTGGATTGTCCATATGAGCCAGCAAAAGAGCGGCCCGCAGTAGGTCTGGTTTTTTTTCGTCGTGTTCCGCCGCCGCGTCGGATGTTGCTGTTACTCCCGCAGCGGGTGTTGCATTTGGTGAGCTCTGATCAGAAACCGGCTGTGTGCCGTTTGCCTCAGGATTCTGCGGCGGGATCAGCAGGGCCTGAGCAATCTTTTGCCGAGTCGCGGTGTCGTGCAGATCCTGTGACAACTGACGCAATTGTTTGCCGCGCTGCTCCAGAAGTTTGGCCTCACTGTTCAAAATCTCCGCCGCAGATTCGCCCAGCGGCAACAATCCAGCCACAGTACGATCGTCCGCTGGAAACCCAGGCTCGATGTCTTTCACGGCTTGAGACAACTGTTCCTGCGCCTGCGCGTCCAGGGACGACGGGAGCAGCGACTGGCCTGCATCAAAGCGACGGAATTCGGCCTCCGTCCCTCGGAATGCCGCGATTCCGGCCTGCCCTTCGGTCAACGCGGTGTCGCGCGATTCCACAGCCATCGCCCCATTCACATAACATTCAAATCGATCGGAATGAATTCGCACCGTCAGCGTATTCCAGTCGCCAGGCTTGTAGGACTCATGCGGCTCATTGTGCAGAATGGTCCACGAATTCACATCGGCCCCGTCAAATCGCGTCAGCCGCAGATTACCGGCGCTAGGATAAAATCCATAATGGCGATCCTGACCGTCCGAATGAAACACAAGACCGGCCGCACCCTGCTCATCCTTCAGACGAACAATCACCTGCAGATCAAAAGGCACATCCGGCAGCTCTCGATTTTTCAAACACAACGTTCGGCCACCAAAGGATGTTCCCTGGCCGTTCACCGTGATCCGTCCGGCGCGTTGCCGCCAGTTGCCGCCAAACACGGTCCTCCATTGCCGTGAATCCAAAGCACCGATCGTTCTCCAGCGTGACATCGGAACGGGATTCGGGTTCGACAACAGATCCCGCAGCAGCTTCACGGGCAAAGCAAATCCCACATCTTTCACCACCGTAGACTTCATCGTCACAATGCCCACCACGTTCCCCTGTCGGTCAACCACTGGTCCACCGCTGTTGCCAGGCTCAATTGACATCGCCAGCTGCACCATTCGGATTCCGTCGATGTCCTGATGACCGGACACCAGCCCGCTGGCCATGCTGTTTCGCAAACCGCGAGGGTGTCCCATAGCCACGACATCTCGTCCCTGGGCCACTTCGTCTTCCTCCGAAACGGGCAACGCGACAAGATCGTTTGCGTCGACACGAATAATCGCCAGATCCAGCTGATTGGAAGACGCATGAATCTCCGTCACCGGCACCGTCTTTCCGCCGGGAAGTTCGACCACAAAATCGCGGCCGTCACCAATCACGTGCCGAGCCGTTGCGATAAGTCCGCTGGGATCAATGACGAAACCCGCGCCCAGGCCCAGATCGCCGCCGGTGCGGTCCGTTGAGCGAATGAAGACAAGCGACGGGCGAGCTTTTGCTGCCAGGGCTTCGTTGGACAGCGGCTCTGCTTTGGCGAGCTGAGACTCAGTATTTTCCTGCGGAGAATCGGGCGTTGTTGTTGCCGCGGGCGGGAGAGTGTCATCGGCTGACAGCGGTGCTGCACCGAGCTTCATGACGGCGAGCACAAGAACCAGACAGGCGGTTTCTGTGAGCTTCGTCGGTTGCAATGATATCCGCATTTCGCGTCTCACTTCCTGTTGGATCGGCCCGCATTCAGTTCCGGCTGTGTATGTTACAGTTGCTCATGAGACCTGATTGGGCTCGCTTTGTAAACTGTCATGCAGGCTTAAAGATTCCTCCGGATTGTCCTCGGTCAGTCGCAGTTGCTGCCAGCGGCCCGTTCGATACCGCAGCCACATGCACAGCCCCGTCAGACTGATGTGCATTGTGCAGCTGACCCATAACTTTAAAACGGTCGGCTCTTCCGAACGGATGATCAGGAATGCAGGCAGCACCATCACCAGCCAGCTGGACAGCAGCGTGATCACCATCGGAAAGACGGTGTCTCCAGCACCGCGAAGAGCGGACGAGAACACAACGGCTAGCGCATCGAAGACGGAATACACCGCCACAAACTGCAGCAGTGTGGAGGCTGTGCGAGCCAGTGTTTCGATGTCCGCTCCCTGGCCAGCGGCCTCACTGGAAAACATAAAGAAGGGCTGCAGGCAAAGTTTCGGAAACAAGATCAGAAGCAGCGCAGTGCTGCCGGTCCAGAGCACGCCAAGCCGCACAGCATTGTTAGTGGTCTGCTGCGCCGCCTTGATTTTTAAGGCGCCCATATGATGCCCGACAAGCGTCTGAATGGCGGTCCCAAATCCCAGCAGAGGAACAAAGATCAGTCCGTTGATGCTGAAGGCCAGATTGGTGGCAGCGAGGTCCTGACTGCTGAGGTTGCCGATGATCAGCAGGAAGACCGTGAAGCCGGAGTAATCGACGAAGTAATGCAGCCCGCTGGGAACTCCGTAACGCAGAAACTTTCGCAGCAGTTCAACATCCAGTCGATATGAAGCCAGCAGCGGCAGCCCTTCGCGTCGAGCACTTCGCAGCATCAGCACAATATAGACGCCGACTTCGACGCATCGCGCCAGCACCGTGGCAATCGCAGCGCCGCGAATGCCCAGTTCGGGAAACGGGCCGATGCCAAAGACTAACAGATAGTCGAGTCCGAAGTTGAGGAACACGGACACGAAACTGATACACATCACAACCGATGTGCGACGCCGTCCATTGAAAAAACAACTGAGCGCCGTGGCCAGCAGCATTACTGGCGCACCGGCTGTCAGCATGTTGAAATATTGAGCCTCGAGCTCAACGATTTCCGGCGAATGGCCAGTCATCGCCAGCAGCGGCCGGCTAAGCGGCAGGCAGATCCACAACAGCACGCCGGTGACCAAAGACAGCCAGACGGCCTGCCAGAGTGACGCCATCATGCGATCTTTTCGCTCAGCACCGTCATATTGGGAGATGAACGTGTTGGCGTACAGAATCGTGCCGAGCGGAATGCAGACGACGGTCCAGTGCAGCATGGAGGCCGGTGTGACGGCCGCCAGTGCTGCTTCCGAGCAGCCGGCAAGAATGATTCGATCGGCCACATTCATCAGCGAATGGGAGCCGGCGCTGAGCATCAGGGGCGCGGCTATGCGGAACAATTCCGGCATGCTGCCCGCTTCGTCTGCCGCAGCGCCATTCCGTTCATTTTCGACCGACGACATAAAACCGGACCATCCTTTGGGCTCAGCATGCGGCTTCAGCAGGAAATGTTAATCCTTGCCACGCACAGCAGAACAAAGTCACGTCTGGTCGAAATGGCAAACCGGCAGTTTACCAGATCCGGTCGAATTTTATCGCACTTTCGATTTGGTTTTGTCGCCTTCGCTTCCCTTTGCGTTTTTGTCGCCCTTCTCCGACTTGTCTGCATACGGCGATGAGTCCACTTCCACCGTTGGCGGGAAGCCGTTGAGTTTTCGCCAGACTTCGAACCACAGGGGCACCTGTTCCAGCAGCACCCAGCCGTTGGCCCGCACGCCCTGACGCAGAAAACGTTCTTCAGGCCAGTCGTCGGAACCTTCGGTATCTGGCAGAATCTGACAACGAAATTTTCCGTTGCCACTGTCGATCATGTCGACCGACACAATCTGTCCTCCGAAGGTTCCAACCGCGACCGAGGGCCATCCGGCAAACTGGATCGCCGGCCAGCCTTCGAACTGCAAACGCACATGGCGACCCGCCTCCACCAGCGGCGCGTCATTTCCATCCAGCCAGATCTGAACGGCTCGCTCTTTGGTATAAGGCACAAGCGTGGCAATCGGGTCGCCTTTTTTGACGAGCTGCGATCCGCTGTTGGCACTGAGCTGCACGATATAGCCATCAAACGGCGCGATGACCTTCTGAGTATTCTGGCGTTCCACCTTGGATTCCATCTCTCGCATTTCCTTTTCGGCTTTTGACACTTCCCCGCGTGCCTTGTCCAGCGCGCCTTCGTAGTAGCTGATATTCGCGGTCTCTTTAAGAATGTAGGCTTCTCGATCGCTCTCCTTGCCCTTAAGTTCGGCTCGTGCGGCCGACAGGTTGGCCATTTCTTCCTTCACCTTGGCGTCAGATTCCCGGAGCTTGCGTTCGATTTCCTGCAACTTCTCGAGTGCAATGTTACCGGCCACCTGAAGATCCCTCGCACGATCATAGGCCGCCTGCAACTGAGGAATCGCGGCTTGGGCAATTGACAATTTCTGTTCGGCCGCGCCCACTTTTTCCAATGCCGACTGCACATAGGCATTCTGAGCGGCTGTGACTTCCATCCTGACTCGGCGATAAGCCGTCAATTGTCCCTCGGTCGCTTCCACAACTTTCTTTTGAGATAACACAATGTCGGACGAGTCGCCCAGTTGCCTCTGCAGGCGGGGCAATAAATCTTCGTCGAGATCCCTGATCTCGGCAATAAATTCGCCCTCTGAAACACGTGAGTTTTCCACCAACGCTTCATTCCACTGCACGATGCGTCCTTCAACAAGCGCTTGCAGGACCTGCTGGCGTTCACGAGGCGCGTACGCCACGACGTAGCCGCCACCGGTGACGGTTTGCTGCCACGGGGCAAATGCCATCAAAATAATCGTTAAGAAAAGTAACACAACCAGAATGTTGGCGATCCTTCTGGCCATCCGCGAAGACCGCGCCAGCTGAAGCGACGGCATGATTGCTTCGCTGTAGGCCACAGGAGTCAGAATAGAACGCCGTTGCAAAGATGCTGTTTTCGCCATAAGTTTTCTTTTCCAATATCCACTCGACTGCTTTGGAGCAGCGTCTGCAACTCAGAGTTAGGACAACTGAACAACGTTTCCGATCATCGACTTCAGCAGATCCCGGTTGGTGACCAGGATCAGCGTCCAGGACTGATTGGGCGCCAGGATCTGGCCGAGAATTTTTTCTGCCTCTTTGTCCGACAACGTATCCAGCAATTCATCAATCAGCAAAATCCCGGGCTTTCCAGAGATCGCTCGCGCAATCATTAAACGCCGCAGCTGACTGGTCGTGAGCGGGCCACCGCTGGCTGTCATGTGAGTGTCCAAGCCCTGAGGCAGCCGTAAAAGCAACGGTGCCAACCCAACAAGCTCCATCGCAGCACGGACATCATCGATCCCAATATCCGGTCGTTCAAGATGAACATTCTCGGCGATCGTTCCGTCAAAGATTTCCACATCGCGAGCCAGAGCAACCTGGCGCCGCAGAACGTCCGGCCGAACGTCGCGTGGATCAATCCCGTTGATATTGATCGCTCCGGAAACCGGCTCCCGCAATCCAAACAGCATGTCCAGCAGCAGGCTCTTGCCCTTGCCACTCTCACCGCAAATCGCCATGTGCGTTCCACGAGGAACCCGCAGGGAAACTTTGTGCAGCACTTCATGCCCATCCGGCATCCCATACGAGACATCGGTCACAATAACCCCGTCGTTCTGGGCACTCGGTACGCTTCCAGTAGCCAGCAATCCATCGGTTCGCTCAATCGGCAGATCCAGCAAGGAACCGAGCTTATCAATCGATGCCATCAGGTCATAAAAACTTTCCATGTGCTTGCCGAATTTCGCGAAGGAACCGACAACCACGGCCACGATCAGCTCGGCCGCCACGAGTTGGCCGAGCGACAACTGCCCCGAGATCACCAGCCAGCCGCCAATTCCAAGCAGTGTGGTACTGGCCAGCGCCTGCACCAGCAGCAAAAATATGATCTGACGCATTAACACGCGGAAGTGTTTCTTCCGGGCCGTCAGGTAGTCGAAGATCAGCTCATCGGATCTTTCCAAAGCAAATTCAGAAGCTCCGTCATAGCGAAACGTTGTGCGGCAGCGGGCCAGATCTTCCAACCATGCAGCCATGGCATACTTCGTCTTGGATTCCTTGATGCTTGTCTTGATGGCACCGCGTCCCAGCACAAACATCGTAAACAGAATCAGCAGCACAAGAACAACGTCGAAGGCCAGCAAATAGGGGTGGTAGAATGCCAGCACGGTCATGCCAACGGATGCACTCAGAATCACTGTGATGCCGTCCAGCAGCAGCTGGGCGCTGACCTTCTGAACCGTCATGATATCAAAGAAGCGATTGACCATTTCCGGCGCATAATGATCATCCAGCGCTTCCATCCGGGTTCTCGGCAGGCGGAATGACAAATCTGCCGACACTCGGGCAAACAGTCGTCGCTGAATGATTTCGACAACAAACGTCTGAAGTGCCTTGATCGCCGCCTGGAAAATCAGGAAGGCCAGCAGCATAATCGAGAGCACCACCACTGGCTGCAGAAAGCGGCCGAAGGCAACGGTATTCACCAGCGCTTCCACGGCCAGGGGTGTTGTCATGCTCAGAAGGCCGGAGACCAGAGCAAATACGACAACGACCCACATGTCGGAGCTTTCTGCCCGCAGAAGTGCCAGCAGGCGATCCAGTGGTTTCTTTTCACCCGCGTGAGACAACAGCGCGTCCGAGGCCGTCAGGGACGATTCGACAACAACGCATCGAAGAGCTCCGTCAAAGCCGTTCATGCGAAGGAGACGGGCGATGCGTTTTTCTGTGACCACCTGAATCGGCAGAGTGCCTCGGGGCGAACCAAACGTCAGACGACGTCCCTTCCCCGGCATCAGGGAATGCCAGGTCTGACCATCGTTCGAACGCAGGATGACGATCACACCATTGCGGGCCAGTTGCACCAGCTCCTGCAGCTCCCCGTCAATCACACGACAGTTTCGGCCCAGACTGTGCGCGGTTTCGATAATCCATCGCCACCAGCCACCGTCCTGGATTCCAAAATACGTCTCAGCCGCTTCGTCGACAGAACGCCGGATGCGCGATCGATCCACATGCAGTCCGTCGCGCAGGGCGATCTGCTCGAAAATCCATGACGCGGAAACCAGGTCCGCCTCGGAGGCTCGTTCGGGTTGTGTCACGACACTCATTCAGACTTCCATTTTTTCATGGTAACTTATAGGGAAAAGCTCTGATGTCCGCGCTTGGCTTTGTCTTTCACCTCTTCCATCGACTCTAGTTGCCGCCAACGTGAATTCACCAGTAATTGATCACCGGATCTATCAGATCGGCACATGTGCATGGAAAAGTATCCAGTGTAAAAGCTTTCGAAGGCAGCGAACTCTAAAAAATCGCTTCGAAAACCAGCGAGAATTTTTCCCATGCGGAAAATTATTTTCCCGATGTACGCTTCGAATCGCGTCATTCGAGAATCGTTCTCACTCGCTGCTTTCACCCCCGGACAATCGATAGAACCAGTGTTCTGAACGGGTGCAGGACGATTGATTCCACGTCCCCGGGCTGACAGCCCTTCAACACGCCCGGTGCAACTGCAGACTGAACAATCAGCGGGAGTGAGGGCGTCGTCTGGAAACAGAGGAGCGAGACTCCGGCTTTACCTCGTCCTGCAGACAGCCTTTGAAATCGCCATCCTGCGTCTATGGCAGGGTTTCCCTCCATAAAGGTTACCGACATTCACGCACCTGCCATGAGAATTGGCAGTCCCATCCTGGACAAATGCTGCAACTATGAGTCCAATCTCAGGGACAGGCACATGGATACCGGTACAATGTACCGCGTGACGACTTAAAACGAAATTGTTCTTGCGAAAGGGTTACTTTAGTATGGCGATAAAATCATCGAAAACTGTTCGTAGTGTCCCCAAAAAAACACTGGCGTCGGAGTTTCAAAACCCAAAAAAACGACAGCCTTTCTCTGTGTTTCTCGTGATGGACGATATGGCGGTCCGCACGCCTCTGGCAGATGCGTTGCGGGAACAGAAGCTGACCGTTCATGATTACATGACGGCGATGGAGTTTTATCGCGACTACCGCGACAAAACGCCGGGTGTTCTGATCACCGATCTTCGCCTGCGAGGCATGACGGCCCAGGAACTTCAGGCCAAGCTGACGGAAGAAAACTTCGATCTGCCGATTATTCACATGGCAGGCCACGCCGATGCTCCGGCTGCGATCGAAGCGATGAAGGAGGGGGCTCTTGAGTTCGTGATGAAGCCAACGTCTCCGGAAAGGCTTCTGGCTGCAGTTAGCCGTGCCTATGCGTCGCACTACGACGTCGACTGGGACTTTCTTGGTGACGATTTCGACAAAATCGAATCCAGCATCAACCGGCTGACCAGTCGCGAAAGCGAAGTGCTCGAACGAATCGCGGACGGTGAATCCAGTCGCGAGATTGGTGCACAGCTGGGGATCAGCACAAAGACCGTCGAAGCCCATCGCGCTCGCATCAACGACAAGATGCGCGCGGACGATCTGCCGCACCTGATTCGAATGGTGTTCATCCTGAGGGAACTTCAGGAAGAGTAGTCAACACCTCTTGTTCGATCACTGACCGCCGGCAATTTGTACTTAACAAAATGCCGGCGTTTTTTTGCAACAACCGTTGCCTCTTTTTTTGTGGTCGATCGTTTCCACGGCTATCACTATGCATTCAAAAGCGCTCCTGCTGGTCAACACAAAAGCACGTCGCGGTCAGGAAGATGTGGCGATGATTCGCGAGCGTCTCACGGCGGGCGGTCTGGATCTGATCGAACCACATGCGGATTCGGGCGATTTTTTAAGTGTCATCCGACAGCATCGTAACGAAGCCAGCAGAGTCATCATCGGTGGCGGCGACGGGTCACTAAATCACGCTCTCCGCGCATTACTGGAGGCTCAACTGCCACTGGGAATTCTTCCCTTGGGAACGGCCAACGACCTGGCTCGAACGCTGAGCCTGCCTGCAGATCCTCTGCAGGCCTGCGATGTGATTCTTGCCAACTATTCGCAGCGAATTGATATCGGGCAGGTCAATGAGCGGCCTTATTTCAACGTGGCCAGTATCGGCCTGGCAGCCGAGGTGACTCGGCGGTTGTCAAAGGGCACCAAAACTCGCTGGGGTGTTCTGGCCTATGTCTGGGCCGCGATGGGGGCGATGCTCCGCAGCCGCTCTTTTCGAGTCGAAATTTCGAGCGACGGTCAATCGCTGCAAGCACGGACATGGCAGGTGGCCGTGGGCAACGGACGCAACTACGGCGGCGGCATGACGATCCACGAGCACGCTCGGATCGATGATGGACTGCTGGATCTTTACAGCCTGGAGATCAAGCGAAGCTGGCACATTCTTCCATTAATTCCGGCCCTGTGGCGAGGAACGCTTGATCCGTTGCTTACCGTTCGAACAATGCACGGAACTGCCTTCGACGTGCGGCCCGTCAGCCATCCACGAAGCATCATCGCCGACGGAGAACTGGTCGGCACGACCCCAGCGATATTCAAGCTGCTGCCAAAAGCTCTCTCGGTCTACGTCCCCCAGCCCAATTCACTTTCGCCTCATTCAGCTCCGTCTTGAACGCATCAATATCTTTAACAGGCACAAATGGATCGTCAGCTCCGTGACACACCAGAATTCGGCTTGTGATCTTCTTGCCATCCGTCGGCGTTGGAGAATCGAGCCCCCCGTGGAAGCTGACCACACCGTTGATCTTCGCGCCGCTGCGAGCCAGCTCCAGAGCACCGGTCCCACCAAAGCAATATCTGATCGCCGCAAGCTTTTTCGAGTCAACGCCTTTCCTGGCCTTCAACTGATCTAAACCTAAATTCAGCCGTCGGCGACAAAGCCCATGATCTTTTTTTTAGGTACCAGCGAACTCCCCGGCCTGCTGAGGATTCGACGGGCGAACACCTTTTCCGTAAATATCCAGAGCGAAGGCAACGTAGCCCAGATCCGCCAGCTGGCGGCATCGGCTTTGCTCATATTCCGTCAGCCCCAGCCATTGATGAACGACCAGTACGCCAGGCACACTCTGCTGGACGCGATCAGGATCCCACGCAACAAAGCCCTGCAGAGTCACATCGCCGTCTGAATATTCGACGGTTTCCGTCTGCACGGCACCATGAGCGGACGAAAAAAAACTGCGGTCAACAGGAGAGGAAGTGCAAATTTCATAGTCGGCTCCTCAGGAGTTCAAAGTCATTTCCAAAGACCCGACTATGTTAGTCAGATGACCTCAACGATGAATTCGATCATGGAAGAAAAGATGGACATTCCTTCCATCGCACTGCGTGACTTCTTCTGCTAAAAGAAACCGTGGCACGCAATCTGACTGTGTGCAGGTGCGTCAATATTCGGGGGCATGCAGTGGACATCGGACCTTATCGACGGAGGGCTGTTCGTGGCTTCGTGCAAGACATTCCTCCGAACGTTCGGGCTGATCCTTCTGATCACGGTCACTCCAGTCTGTGTTGCTGACGAGCCTTCCTTGCCGGCGCGCATCGATTTGCTGATTTTGCAAAAGTTGGGTGAGCAACAACCCGCATCGCGGGCTGATGATGCAGAATTCCTGCGACGTGTGACGCTTGATCTTTCGGGCCGCATTCCTTCCGCGGAGACGGCTCGCCAATTTTTGACGGATCCCGCGCCGGACAAGCGAATTTCTCTGATTGATCAGCTTCTGGCAGCGCCGACTTATGCTCAGCGAATGCAACAGTTATTCCATGTGGTGCTGATGGAGCGGCGTGGCGAAAATGTAAAGTGGGCTGATTATCTGACGACGGCTTTTGAAAAAAACAAGCCGTGGGATAAGCTGGTCGGCGAACTGCTGCACCCGGACGTGAATGATCCAGCGCGCAATGGAGCCGGCTTCTTTTTTGCAAAACGAATTGAAGCGGATGGACAGAATCCGATTGATCATCCTGGCCTGACTCGCGATGTGAGTCGTTTGTTTCTCGGCACCGATCTGCAATGTGCTCAGTGTCACAATCATCTGTTCATTAACGACTACACTCAGCTGGATTTTCAGGGGCTGTATTCTGTTTTCCTGAACGTGACGGTTAAGACCGGTCTGGAGTTCCCGGCTGTTCAGGAAAAGCCGATGGAAAAGAAGCTGGATTTTGTCTCCGTCTTCGATCCGACGCAGCGTCAGACGGGACCTCGAGTGCCGTTCGGCACCGACATCCCCATTCCGGAGGTGTCGCAGGAAGCGACACCGGTTAGCGTTCTTGGTCTGCTGGCGAATGAACTGCCGCGGAAGGAAAATGCTCTGTTTTCGAAGAACATTGCCAATCGATTATGGTTCGTGATGATGGGCCGAGGCCTTGTGTATCCGCTGGACCTGCATCACTCCGGAAATCCGGCGTCGCATCCGGAACTACTTGACCTGCTGGCTTCAGACCTGGCCGCTCATCAGTATGACATTAAATGGTTTCTTCGCGAGCTGGCCCTGACTGAGACCTACCAGCGCAGTAGTCGGTTACCCGGCCAGCCGAATCAGGAGCCGACTCAGTTCCAGCCACAGTCTTATCTTATCGCCAATGAAAAACGATTGCTGGCTGAACAGTTGCTCTACAGTTCCCTGCAGGCGACTGGCAATCTGGAACGGCTTTTGGTACCTGCTGAAGACGGGAAGCCGAACGCGGAATTCACTGAGCTGAGAACCAAATACGTCGCTGCCTTTGCCAACGAGCCGCGTGAGCCGGAAGATGAAATTAATCACACGGTAAAGGGCGCTCTATTCACGTTGAACGATCAGAAAATTCTCGGACTTCTGGAACGACAGCCCGGCAATCTGATGGATCGACTGCTGCCGATGACCGACAATCGCCAGCTCGCTGAGGAGCTGTATCTGGCCGTGTGGACTCGTCGTCCATTGGATCAGGAAGTGGCAGACCTGGATCAGTATCTTCAGCAACACACGGATCAAAGAGAGAAATCAATCGCTCTCTGGGCCTGGGCCATGCTGACTTCCTCAGAGTTTGTTGTGAATCATTAGAGGCGTCAGTTGTCCGTCGTCCGTCGTCCGTCGTCCGTCGTCCGTCGTCAGTTGGCAGTTGGCAGTTGGCAGTTGGCAGTTGGCAGTACTCGGTGAACTCATTTCTGAAAACTGACGACTGCCAACTGCCAACTAAAAAGGCATTCCTTTATGTTGCAAAAACAACTCTGCAAGCCGTGGGAACATCGTTGGTCTCGTCGTCAGCTGATGGGCACGATGGCGGCGGGAGGCCTCGGTCTGCGTTCGTTTCTGCAGCCTGCGGTGGCGGAAGAGCTGGCAAAGAACGATCGCCAGGTATTGTTGATCTGGCTGGACGGCGGGATGAGTCAGCTGGAGAGCTGGGACCCCAAGCCCAACACGGAATTTGGCGGCCCCTTTCGAGCCATTCCAACGTCGGTTCCAGGAATTCACGTCTGCGAGCTGCTGCAGCACACGTCGAAGCAGATGCATCATCTGGCCGTGCTGCGAAGCGTCAGCACTCAGGATAACAGTCATTCCGCCGGCGTTGAACGCATCAATCGCGGCGACCCAAAAAACCGAGGTGTCGTTTATCCGTTCCTCGGTTCTGCTGTCGCGAAATTGCTGGGACCAACCAGTACCGGGATGCCGCCTTATGTCTGGATCAAGCCGTACAGTGGAGGATTCAAGGCGGCTGATGCCGGATTTCTGGGAGCGAAGTATGGGGCTCTGGCACTGGGCGATGGTAAGCCACCCGACAATCTGCTGCTGAATCCCGCGATAAGTGTCGACGAGAACCAGCTGCGAAACGAACTGCGTCAGAAGTTCAACGAGCGTTACATATCCGGTCGGCAAACGCAGTCCACTGAAGCCAGCACGCATGTGTATGAACTGGCAAAGAAGCTGATGGAAAACAGTTCGCTGTTTGATGATTCAACTTTTACGGATCAAGATCGCGCGCGATACGGGACGCACGAGCTGGGCCGTCATCTGCTGATGGCTCGCAAGACTCTGGAGACCGGTGTTCGTTTCGTCAAAGTGAATTCGTATCACTGGGACAGCCACGGTGACAATTTTAATGCATGCGACAGCCTGATCCGTCAGTTTGATCAGCCGTTTGCCGCGCTGATTGAAGATCTGAATGAACGCAGCATGCTGGAGAATGTGCTGGTGATTGTCATGAGCGAGTTTGGCCGCACGCCCCGAATCAATTCTCACGTGGGCCGCGATCATTGGCCCGAAGCCTGGTCCATTGCCATGGCCGGCGCTGGCATCAAACGCGGTATTGTGGCTGGAAAGACCAACGAACACGGAACGTTTGTGGACGGTCAGCCGTACGATATTGGCCATCTGTTTCATACGTGGTTTAAGGCGATTGGCGTTCCTCCCGAATTGATGGAGTACGACAATCAGGGACAGCCGTTGCCGGTTGCGCATGACGACTTTGGTCCGATTTCTGAACTTCTCGCCTGATCTTTCCCACCTAAACGCGGAGCCTTCCATGGACGAGACAGCCCTTCTGGTGCAATTCGAACCTAAGTCCGGCGGAAAGACGATTGTTCATGAGCATCAGTTATTCCAGGCTCGGTTCAGTCCGTGCGGAAACTATCTGATAGCCAGCGGTTACGATGCCACGGTCCAGCGCTGGGATCTCCGCGAAGAAGAACCTCGCCGAATGACACCCTGCACCGGTCATCATGCCTGGATTCAGTGCATGGCCTTTATTCCCGGTTCACAGCGAATGGTAAGCGCAGATTCCTGGGGTCAGCTGGCCGTCTGGAATTATGCAGAGGAAACACCAGCACCGGTCTGGAAAAATGAAGCCGCACATGACGGATGGATTCGTGCGATCGCCGTCAGCCCCGATGGAGCTACCATTGCCACGGGCGGAAACGACCGAAACATTCGACTTTGGTCAGCGATGAATGGCACCCTGATCAAAGAATGGGACCATCCGGACAAAGTCTTCAGTCTGTGCTTTCATCCTCACGAAGCGTCACTCGTTTCCGGTGGACTGAAAGGCCTGATTCGTGTCTGGGAGATAAACACCGCCGCTGTTCAACGCGAGATCAATGCGGCCGTGTTGTATCAGCATGACAAGATTCAGGAATGCGGAGGAGTCCGTCATCTCACTTTTGACCTGAGTGGAAAGCAACTGGCCTGTGCCGGGCAGAAAACTCCCGGCGGTGGATTTGCGACGGGCTTTCCGTGTGTGCTGGTGTTCGACTGGGACAGCGGAACACAACTCCGGGAAATGCAGGTGGGAGCCAACGATGACGGCTTCGCCTACGACGCGGTATTTCATCCGGCCGGATTTGTCATGGCAACGTCGTGCGCATTTCCCGGCAAGGGCTCCGTCTGGTTCTGGATGCCGGCTCAGGAAAAAGCGTTTTATCAGAGCAACCAGATTCCCAATGGTCGCAGCCTGAGCCTTCATCCGGACGGGCAGCAAGTGGCATTGCTTGTGTCACAATCCCCGAACGCAAATGGTCGAGTCCTGGTGGATGGGGTTTATCAAGGCGGGTCCGCAAAGATCCATCTACTGAAGTTTGCCGCGGCCGATGCCACCGCTCATCTGAAGCCAGAACAGACCATTGTGCAGGGAAGCGGACGCGTCGGATGAATTTTCACCGGCCGTGCTCGTGTTGGTGAGGCTGCGGAAAACTGACAATGTGGCAGCCGCTGACGGCAACGCCGTTAATGATTTTCCATTGAGGAAAAAGGCCGTTTTTTCGTAGCCGAAGTCGTGAGACTTCGGAATAGCTTCATGACGAATGCCCGAATTTTCACGAATCCGGCTACAAAAAACCTTAACGGCGTCGCCCTGACGCTATTTATCGACGTCCGGAATCTGAGCACACTGGAATTCGACGTGAAGTCTGGGCGTTCATCGAGTATCCTGCTCTCGCAATTCGATGATTTTTGTGACTCTTCCATAGGACTACGGCCTTGGCCAAGAATGTTTTCGGCGAAGATCTTCTGGTGTGTTCCGCAGATCCGTTGACCGGTTTTTTTCGAACCGGAAAATGTGAAACGTGTGGAGATGATCAGGGTATGCATACCGTCTGCGCAGAGATGACGGCCGAGTTTCTGAAGTTTTCAAAAATGGCCGGCAACGATCTGTCGACCCCGGTGCCCGAGTACGGCTTTCCGGGTCTGAAGCCGGGCGACCGCTGGTGCCTGTGTCTGCCGCGCTGGCTGGAGGCTCTGGAAGCCGGCATGGCTCCCAAACTGGCGCTGAAATCGACTCACATTTCCGCGATTGAACACATTTCGATGGAAGTGCTGCTGGAATACGCGGTCGATGCGGATGGCTATGTTTATGAGCCACCTGATCTGGACGATTAGTGGTCTGTCACAGCTAAATTTAACGCGTGACAGACCACTAGTCTCCGCAGTTCTCATCCAACTTTCGACATTGGTGATTCACTCATGAAACGTCCTCGCAGTGGTGGTGGTTGGAAAGCCATTCAATACAGTCTCAAGCTGGCTCAGCGAGTCGGCTGGTGGAACATGTGGAAAGCCATGCGTTCCAAGAACACGTGCAAGACCTGCGCGGTCGGCATGGGCGGACAGCTCGGCGGAATGGTGAACGAAGGCGGTCACTTCCCGGAAGTCTGCAAAAAGTCGTTTCAGGCGATGGCCTCCGACATGCAGGGGGCACTGCGTTCGGAATTCATTGAAAAGACAAGCCTGAATCAGTTGCGCGCGATGACATCGAGACAACTGGAGATGTCCGGGCGAATCTGCCAGCCGCTGTATCTGGCTAAAGGCGCGACGCGTTATCAGGTCACGACGTGGGCACATGCGCTGTCAACGTTGGGCGAACGCATGAAGGCCGCCGGCCCGGATCGCAGCTTTTTCTACGCAAGCGGGCGGGCCTCCAACGAAGCCGGGTTTCTGTTTCAGATGCTGGCCCGTTTGTTTGGCACAAACTACGTCAACAACTGTTCGTACTTCTGTCATCAGGCCAGCGGCGTTGGTCTGGGAATGTCAATCGGTACGGGAGCCGGCACGGTTCGTCTGGAAGATCTGCAGCAGACCGATCTTTATCTTCTGATCGGCGCCAATCCTTCGTCCAATCATCCTCGTCTGATGCGATCTCTGATGGAGATTCGTCGCAAGGGCGGCAAAATTATTGTGATCAATCCTCTGAAGGAACTTGGGCTGACCAGCTTTCGAGTCCCCAGTGATGTGCGCAGTTTGCTGTTCGGTACGGAGATCGCCAGCGACTATATTCAGCCTCACATTGGCGGTGATCTTGCGCTGCTGACCGGGATTGCAAAAGACGTCATCGAACGCGGCGGACATGATGCCCGGTTTGTCGAACAGCACACCGAAGGCTTTGATGATTTTGTGAAGGAAGTGTCGGCTACCACATGGGCTTCGATTATTGAACAGAGCGGCATTGAGCGGGATGTGATTCGCAAAATCGCCGATCAATACTGTCAGGCAAAGAACGTCGTAATTTCGTGGTGCATGGGCATCACCCACCATCTGCATGGGACTCGCAGTGTGCATGCGATCGCCAATCTCGCGTTGCTGCGTGGGATGGTCGGGCGGGCTCACGCAGGCCTGATGCCAATCCGCGGGCACAGTAACGTGCAGGGACTGGGCACGGTCGGCGTCACGCCGGCGCTGAAGCAGAACATGCTGGAGCGATACGAAAAGACGCTGGGGATTGAAGCACCCAAATCGCCCGGCTTCGACACGATGGCCTGCATGGACGCCGCGTATGCCGGGAAGATGGACTTCGCTTTGTTGCTGGGCGGCAATCTGTATGGCAGCAATCCAAACGCGCGGCGCGCGTTTGATGCGATGCAGAAGATCAAAACGGTCGTCTACATGTCCACCACTCTGAACACCGGACACGCGTGGGGAACCGGGGAAGAAACGTTTATTCTGCCGGTACTGCCGCGAGACGAAGAGCCGCAAACGACGACTCAGGAATCGATGTTCAGCTACGTGCGGATGAGCGACGGTGGCCCGTCGCGGCACAGCAATGCGCGCAGTGAGGTTTCAATTCTGGCGGAGATCGGACAAAAAGTCTTTGCGGGCGACAGCCGGCTGGACTGGTCCAAACTGGAAAGCCATCAGGCAATTCGTGAGCTGATTGCCGATCTGATCCCAGGCTATGAAGACATGAAGACGATGGACACGACGAAGAAGGAATTTCACGTGCCCGGTCGAGCCGTGATGGATTACAAATTTCCGACCTCGACGGGCAAGGCAAAGTTCCACGCGACTCGCCTGCCGGAAAGTTTCGTGAGCGACGGGCAGCTGCGTCTGATGACAATGCGGTCGGAAGGCCAGTTTAACAGCGTTGTCTACGATGAGGAGGATCTCTACCGTGGCCAGGAACGTCGCGATGTCATTTTGATGAACAGTGACGATATTTCTCGCATGGGATTAACAGTCGATCAGCGAGTTCGCATTCGCAGCGAAGCGGGCGAGATGCGATACATTCTGGTGCGTGAGTTCGACATTCGAGCGGGCAACGTGGCGATGTATTATCCCGAATCGAATGTGCTCGTCCCGTCCGCCGTCGACCCGCTCTCAAAAACTCCCGCCTTCAAATCCATCGCCGTCACAATCGACGCCGAGCCGGATATGTAAGAGTTCCTCGTTTGACCCGACTTAAATCGTTTGACCCGACTTAAATCGTTTGACCCGACTTAAAAGGGGAGGCCTCCTGGTAAGCACTCACGGACAAGGAATTGGGCAGAATTCGTTTAACCGTCAGCCGACAGGCGTACGTTCAAAACTGAAAACTTTCGCCGCCTGCGGCGAGAAATCGCCGCAGTTCGGAAACTTTGGAGCGGTAAGGTGCAATCTTTGCGGCATCTGATAAAATCAACATGCAACGATCGAAGGCAGTCGTAATTCGTGGGCTCCCGGGTCATCTCCTGCACTGAAAAGTGCATTCTCGTTGCAGACAAGTCGGCTTACTATGTTTACCGGCCTCGTGGAAGGACAGGGGACTGTCAGGCAAATCGCCTCACTTCCGGTTGGGCTGCGCCTGACAATCGCACCGGATGCCAGCTGTTTTGCGGCGTCCGAGGTGGCTTTGGGTGACAGCATTTCGATTTGCGGCTGCTGCCTGACCGTTGTGGCGATCCATGACGGACAGGTGGACTTCGAAGCGGGCGAAGAGACGCTCTCTAAAACCAATCTGGGTCGGTTTCAGGTCGGCAGTCGAGTCAATCTGGAACGTTCACTGGCGGCGAACGCACGCCTCGGCGGTCACTTCGTTCAGGGGCATGTCGACGGAGTCGCAAACGTGTCTGAGATTGTTCGCAGCGGCGAATGGATCGACATGTGGTTCTCGCCGCAATTGGAACAATTGCGACTGATGGTCCCGAAGGGCTCCGTGGCCATTGATGGCATTAGTCTCACAGTCGTCCATGTCACCAGCGATCGTTTTTCGGTCGCCCTGATTCCTCACACACTGCAGGTGACGACTCTCGGAGGCATGGCTGTGGATGATGTGGTGAATATTGAGAACGACATTCTCGGCAAGTACGTCGATCACCTTCTGGAGCGACGGTTGTCAGCGCTCCAGTCTGGAAGTGGTTTTGCCTTTGGCGGTGGAATTTCTGTCTCCCCCGGTATCTCGATGAATGCCAGCACGGCATTGAATCAGGAAAGTCCTCCTCCCCAATGAGAGACGTACAACGTCAAACGCGGTCCTTTCTGATGTCGCTGTTTCAGCAGCACGGCATTAACCCGCGCGGAGATCTGGGCCAGAACTTTCTGATCGATGTGAATCTGATTGAGTTTGCTGTGCGAGCCGCCGAACTGGATCCTCGCGATGTAGCCCTGGAAGTCGGATCGGGCACTGGCGGGATGACCGCCTTTCTGGCTCAGCAGGCCGGGCGAGTCATTTCGATCGACATCGACAAGAACATGTCGGCCCTTGCTGCGGAAGCTGTTGAAGGGTGTAATAATGTGACACTGATCAACAGCGACGTTTTGAAGAACAAGAATACGCTTGACCCGCATATCTGCGACGTCATCCGGCATCACGTCGCGTCGATCCCGGGTGGTCGCCTGAAACTGGTCTCCAATCTGCCGTACAGTGTTGCGACGCCGGTGATTTCCAACATCATCGCGTCGGACCTGCCGTGGGAGCGAATGATCTGCACCATTCAGTGGGAACTGGCGGAGAAGATGGAGGCGGAGCCGGGCACTTCAAAGTACGGCGCCATGTCGGCCTGGATTCAGTCGCAGGGTACCGTCCGAATTCTTCGCCGGCTGGGGCCAAATGTCTTCTGGCCGCGTCCTAAAGTGGACTCGGCGATCATCAGCATCTGGCGCGATCAGGAGAAGGCCAATCGAATCGTAGATCGGAAGTTCTTCCAGGATTTTCTTCGCCGCGCGTTTACTCTTCGCCGCAAGTTTATCCGCAGTGTCCTGGTGGCCCTGTATCGCAAGGAACTGGAAAAGGGCGAGATCGATGTGATGCTCGGCGAGCTGGGCCACACCTCGGAAGATCGTGCCGAGAACATGGACGTCGCCACTTTGATTCGCCTGTCGAACCACATTCTCGCAACGATCCAGAAGAAGGGCAGCCCCATCGAGATCGAAGCAGAGCACGAACCGCTGACTGCCGAGATTTGAAATTCTGACACCTGACATTCAGCCTCCCCCGAATATCGCACAATTAAGAACGGAGAATCATCATGCAGGATCGCATCGTCTACCGCGGACTGACGTTTGACGACGTCCTTCTGGAACCTGGATATAGCGAAGTGGTGCCTTCAGAGGTTGACATCAGTTCGCATCTAACCCGCAATATCAGTCTGAATCTGCCGATGATCAGCAGCCCGATGGACACCGTTACAGAAAGTGAGATGGCCGTCGCCATGGCTCAGCTGGGCGGCATTGGGATCATTCACAAGAACATGACGATCGAGCAGCAGTCGATGCAGGTCGATCGCGTAAAACGAAGTGAACATGGGGTGATTGTCGACCCCGTCACACTGCCTCCGGAAACGCCTGCCGGAGAAGCCGTCCGGTTGATGGACGAGCGAAACATCGGGGGCGTTCCGATCACGGTAAATGGACGGCTGGTGGGAATTCTGACTCGCCGCGATCTTCGATTTCTCGAATCAAAAGATCGCCCTGTTTCGGAAGTCATGACGAAGGACAATCTGGTTACGGCACCGGAAGACACGACTCTGGAAGCAGCGGAAAGAATTCTTCTGCAAAACAAAGTCGAGAAACTGCTGCTCGTGGACGATGATTATCAGTTGAAGGGTCTGATCACGATCCGTGACATTGATAAAAACCTGCAATTTCCGCGAGCGTCCAAGGATTCGCGCGGTCGTTTGCGGGTTGGTGCTGCCGTCGGAGTTTTTGATCTCGAACGAGCGGCCAGATTGGTGGAATCGGGTGTTGACGTCCTGGTTGTTGATAGTGCACATGGCCATTCTCGAAATGTGATCGAGACTGTTCGTGCCATCAAGCAGCAACTGTCGATTGATGTGATTGCAGGAAATATCGCAACCGAAGAAGGCGCAAGGGCTTTGGCGGATGCTGGAGCAGATGCGGTTAAGGTTGGGATTGGTCCTGGGTCGATCTGTACAACAAGAATCATTTCCGGAATCGGTGTTCCGCAGCTGAGCGCAGTGGCAAATGCTGCCAAAGCTCTCCAGGGGAGTGGGATTCCAATTATCGCTGACGGCGGAATTCGCTTCAGCGGAGATATTACAAAGGCACTTGCTGCCGGAGCGTGGACTGTGATGGTCGGCGGTCTGCTGGCGGGTGTCGATGAAAGTCCTGGTGAGATGATTTTCTTCCAGGGCAGAAGCTTCAAGCGTTACCGAGGAATGGGATCGCTGGGAGCGATGATGAATGGCAGCAGTGAACGTTATCGGCAGGGCCATGTCACTTCGGGCGACCAGTCAAAACTGGTTCCGGAAGGTGTGGAAGGCCGAGTTCCTTACAAGGGAGCTCTGCAGTCGTTGATGTTCCAGTTGACCGGTGGTCTTCGTTCCGGCATGGGTTATGTCGGAGTCGGGACGACCCGGGATCTGCGAGAGAAAGCTCGATTCATCGAGATTTCAGCGGCATCGGTTAGGGAGAACCATCCACATGACATCGCAATCACTCAGGAAGCGCCAAACTACTCTGTGGAGCATGCTCCTAAAGACTGAAGGCAGCCCGGCTGGCATCATTGCCCGATCCCTGCGAGACGCTGGTCTCGCAGGTCTGGCTCTGCTGACGCTTGCCTCCGCCGCTTCAGGGGATGAGCCCGCCAGACGCAGTACGTCGGCCGGACGTACCGCCTACCGTTCCTCGGCCACGTCAAATGAGTCAGCCTCAAAGGCGCCTGTTCGTCGTGTATCTCCGGTCCGTGCGGTTTCCGCCTCGGCCGAAGTGCCAACTGAAGATCTGTTCTTTGACCAGACTTTGGCTAACACCACCACAGTTCAACCTGAAGCTGTCGATCGGCAACCAGCGACTCGGCCGACGTCGGCACCAGAAATTGCCGCTCAGGCAAAGCAGCAGATTGTTGGAGAATCCAGCCCCGCATACAGCCGCTCCGAAAGGATTGACGAAGGTCTTTCGGCTCGCATGGATTATGTGCTGTCCGGCGGTATTGTCACTTCACCGAACGGTTCTGTCGGAGACTGGTGGCGGGAACGGTCCAGCAGCATGATGTCGCGCAACCAGGCTGAACAGCAGAGTGAACAAAAACGGCCCATTCAAAAACTGGCTTCTGTACCCGGTCGTTTGATGGGCCACGGAGCTGTTGAATATGAAGAAGGACCGGATTTCTATGATGCCGCTCCAATCGCAGTCTTCGCATCGGACATTGAACAAGCGGCCGCGCAGGAGGCATCAGATTCCGACGGTGATGCTTCCTCAGCGGCCCCCAGCCGTCTGCGAACCGATATTCGCGAAATCAAACCGACGCTCAGCTACGCTCTGAAAAACATCAAGCGTGATCAGTTGCCAGAAGACTTCGATTCGCAGTTCGACAACGGTGAGTATCAGGCCCGTCAGTCCAGCCCGACAGTTTATCAGTGGGCACCCACAAACTTCTGGCACTACCCTTTGTACTTTCAAGACCCTTCGCTGGAACGCTACGGCCACACGTATCATCCGATCGTTCAGCCATTCGCCTCCACAGGCCGCTTCGCCGGGCAACTGGTGGGCCTGCCTTATCAGATGGCTTTGCATCCGGTGCATTCACGGGAGTATGATCTGGGCTACTACCGCCCAGGCGAATGTGCTCCGAAGAAGCACTACCAGATTCCATTCAACGAAGAAGCGACTCTTGTGGAAGTTGCAACCATCGCCGGCCTGATTCTGATCATCCCATAATCTGATCATGCCGACTTTCAAGTCGCGTTCTTAAAACGTTGCTCAACATTTCAAGCCATGAAGTCTTAGCCGCTGGCGTTTCGGTTCAAATGGAACATCGGCGGCTGTTTTTGTTTAACCTATTTTCCGCAACCTTGAGACGAGTGGGTTTCGGACTGGTCATCGCTCCCGGATTTATTGACCTCCACAAGCACGGTCGGCTCTTCGGCGTCCTGAGCCCGCACTTCACCCAGCCGAAACGCCGGATATTCGGGCGTGGAACAGGCGGCCTGAACCTTATCAGCCACAGCCGCCGGCACCGTCAGGATCAGGCCGATGCCCATGTTGAAGACGTTGAACATTTCCTGTTCGGCCACATTTCCCAGCCTCTGCAGCCATTCGAAGACGGCAGGGATTTTCCACGCCGAACGATTCACAACCGCCTGCACATGCTTTGGAAGAACTCGTTCATAGTTGTCTGCGATGCCACCACCGGTGATATGCGCGATGGCGTGAATATTGCCTTTACCGGCCGCTTTTCTGGCAGCGGCGACGACGTCGGCATAAATTCGGGTTGGCGTGAGCAACGCATCACCCACGGTCATTCCAAGTTCCGCAACAGCATCATTGACATTCAGGCCCGCGTGTTCAAACACGACCTTTCGAACAAGGCTGTATCCGTTGGAATGAAAGCCGGACGAAGGCACGCCGATCAGAACATCCCCGGGGACAACTCGATACCGACCATCGACAAGATCTTCACGTTCTACAACGCCGACGCAGAAGCCCGCCATGTCAAAATCACCAGCGGCATAGAGGTCAGGCATGATGGCCGTTTCGCCGCCGAGCAGAGCGGCTCCAGCCTGGCAGCAGCCGTCGCTGACGCCGCTGACCAGTTGTTCAAGCAGATTTGGGTCGTCCTTGCCGAGCGCGACGTAGTCGAGGAAAAACAATGGATGAGCCCCAAGGCACAGGCAGTCATTGACACACATGCCGACCAGGTCGATCCCGATCGTGTTATATCTGCCGGCGTGAATCGCAACCTTGATTTTCGTGCCCACGCCGTCGGTGCCAGAGACCAGCACTGGGTCTTTCCACTGCTTTTCCGCGTTGAGGCGAAACAGCCCGGCGAAGCCTCCCGGAAGCTCCATAACTCCTGGAGTAAATGTCTTTTGCATCAGCTTCGGCAGCTTCTGCATGCCCTGCTCGTACAGTTCAAGATCGACGCCGGCGGAACGATAGGTCAGTTCTGACATGGAATTGGGGACCGTGAACACGTGGAGAGACTAAAAGATGGGCGAATTGCATGAGTTGCCGACGCGACTGTCAAGTGGCCGAAGTGGCAAGGTGACTCAGAGTTTCCTTTTGCCAGTTCTGAGCCAGCCGCAGATTACCACGATTTGTCTGGATCAATCACGCTGATTCTGCCGATTGTAGCAGGGAGACGGTCTTCGGACCTTTGTCACAAGCAACAGATTCCTTACCACGAGACCGGAGGATTCCGAAATGTTCGGACAGAAGACGCAGCCAGAATGGTTCTTCGACAGTTCAGTTCACCTCGAAGCCCTCAGCCGTCTTCTGTACATCGTTGAAAATCACGAACCTCTGGGGCTCGTCCGGGGCCCGGACGGCAGTGGTCGTTCGCGAATCCTTTCCAGACTCCAGGAAGAAATCACTCGCACCGGCACCATGGTGGTTTCTCTGACGCTGAGCGGAATAGACGAAGAATCGGCGCTGCGGCAGGTTGTCGAAGGCCTTGCGGTCCGAACGAAACCAACCATGCGTCGGCACGAAATTCTGACGCTGCTGCGTGACGAACTTTGCGGACGGGCTCGCTGTGGAATTCAGACCGTGGCGCTGCTGGACGATTTTCATCGGGCGGCCGGCGATCTGAGCATGCTCCTGCGAATCCTGAAAGCCATGAGCACCCAGTGCAGCAGCATGCTGACGGTACTGCTGGCTTCTGACAGTCCGCTTCCCGCGGAGTTCAACGGTGACGCGCTGGTGCCGGTGCTGCTGTCGGATCTGGACACGACTGAATCTTCCAATTTTGTGCGTTCATTGATCGGGCATCAGGCAATCCGCGAATTCAGCGTGGACGAATCGGCGGTGCGGGCAATTTCGCTGACCTCCGTGGGCAATGCGGCGCGCATGTCCCGACTGTGTGCGTTGCTGCGAGTCATCCATGAAACGTCGCCGGAAACTCACATCACCGAAGACACGGTCTATTCTCTGCTCGCCGAATTCACCTCCGGCCATCTCGGCCCCGCACAAGCTGTGATGCGTGCCAGCTGATCGCCCACAGCATCTGCGAAACTGACGCAGTGCCATGACATTTGAAATTTAAAATCTAAAATTTCAGATCGAAAATCAAAAATCGAAACTTCGATTGCTACATCAGGTTGCGTGCTTTGATACTGAGATACTCGTTGATGAGTTTCTCAGTCAGCAGGTCCGGTGGCGTATCGATCAGCATAATGCCGGCTTCCCGAAGAGACGCGGCCTCATGCGACTGGCCGGTCAGAACCTGAGCCGCCGCGGCCGTGTGGTAGGCGTCCAGATCGGTCTCCGGCACGCGGTCCGCCATGGCTCGCAGTCCGACATCCTGCAGCACAACGCACAGGGGCAGATACGGCAACGACCGCAGCTTCAGGTTTTCACCAATGACCCGCAGCTGAAGTTCGTCGGTGACAAATGTGATGAGCACAATCAAGGCGCGTTTCCGCTGCACTCGTGTCAGATACTCAAGCGCCATGCTGTAGTCGGAGACGTTCGTCGACGCCTGAATGTCATAAGTGGATCGCAGAATGGACTGAATCCCCGGCTTGCCCCGCACTGGCCTGATGAATCGTTCGATCTTGTTCGAAAACGCCAGCAGGGAAACATTGTCGCCCTGACCAAGCGCAATGTAGCTGAGCATGATGGCCGAGTTCAGGGCTCGGTCGAGATACGAAATGCCTTCGGTCTCATTTCGCATGAAGCGACCGCAGTCGACCATAATCACGATGTTCTGATTCCGTTCGACATTGAATTCTCGACTGATCAGCTGCCGCTGGCGAGCGGTGGCCTTCCAGTCAATCTGGCGAATTTCATCACCGTATCGAAATTCACGAAGTCGCTCAAATTCACGTCCCTGGCCCGGCATTCGAACCATCCGCACGCCAATTTCCGAAAGGCGATTCTGGCGAGCCATCAATTCATAACGATACACGGCTCGAATATCGGGATAGATCCGAATGGGCGTTTTCAACGGGCGAATCTGCTGACGCATCCACAGACCCAGGCGAGTCCGATAGCGAAGATGCACGGCTGGCATCTCCGAGGCACCGCGTCGATTGGGCCGGACTGCATAATGAACGATTGTCTCTTTCCCAGGTCCCACGAGGACGGTTTGCGGCAACCGGTCCGTTTCACAAAGGACTCCCGGATCGTCGTGCAGTGTGATCGCCAGCGGAACGCGCGACCGATTGCGAACCGTCAACGTGGCCGGGTTGGACGCACCGACGCTGAGCACCTCCGAAACGTCCCGATGAATGGCCAGCGCACTCGGATTGGGGCTGATCAATAAATCTACGCAGGCCACGGCGACCAACACAAGGTTCAGCAGCAGAGCGACGTCTGCCGCGGAACGGTTCAGTCCGGCCGTCATCAGCGGCAACGAAAGAACCGCAGCAATCAGCACAAGTCGCTGAGTCGGGATCATGACTTCGGAGCCTCCACGCTGTCCAGAATCGCCCGAATGGTTTCATCCGGCGTGCTGCCTTCCAGCTCCGCTTCCGGCCGCAGTCTCAGCCGATGCCGCAGGACCCAGGGAACCAGTTCCTTCACGTCATCCGGGGTCACGAAATCGCGTCCACGACTGGCCGCCATTGTTCGTGATGCCAACAACAGATTGACTCCGGCACGCGGACTGGGGCCGAGGGTGACAGAACCCCATTTTCTGGATGCATCGAGAATATCGACGATGTATTTCAAAATTTTCGGTTCCACAATCACCTGCTTCACGACCTGCTGAATCATGAGCACATCTTCCGTCGTCAGGACCGTCTTCAGATCAAAGTCTCCCAGACGCCGCGGATCTTTTCCGGACGCATAGTGCTGCAGGATTTCCACTTCGTCGGCCGGAGGCGGATAGTCGACCAGCAGCTTGAACATAAAGCGGTCCACCTGAGCTTCCGGCAGCGGATAGGTGCCTTCGTGTTCAATGGGATTCTGAGTGGCGATGACAAGAAACGGCCGCTGCAGAATGTGCGTTTTTCCGTCTACGCTGACCTGCTGTTCCTGCATCACTTCCAGCAGCGCCGACTGTGTCTTGGGAGGAGAACGGTTGATTTCGTCGGTCAGCAGGATGTTTGTAAAAACGGGTCCGGGATTAAAACTGAACGCCTGCTGTTTCATGTCGTAAATGCTGTGCCCGGTCAGATCCGAGGGCATCAGGTCGGGCGTAAACTGCACTCGGCGAAACTGGCAGGACACCGTTTTTGACAACACATTAACCAGCAGTGTTTTTCCCAGCCCTGGCGGACCTTCGATCAAAACACTGCCCTCGGCGAACAGGGCAATGACAACCCCCTCGACAAGGTCGATCTGGCCAATGATGACCTTTCCAATCTGCTCAACAACATCGTCGAACAGCCGCTTAACTTCGCTCAGTTCCATAGTAGACGCACTTATTACAGTTGGTGATGTTACAGTCGGTGATGACAGTTGAAGAAGAACGAAAAATACGAAACGTGTCAGCTTCGCCGTGCCTGTTGCCGCCAAATCGCGGCGCCTGTTCAAAGACATTTACGGTGAGCCGCGATTTCCGGAGAGTCGCTGCTGCAGCTTTGCCAGCCAGCGAAGCATGCTGGCCGCTTTTGCCCGAGACACCTGCGGAGCATCCGCCATCTGCCGAGCCTCATTGAGACTGTCGCGGACTTCCTGAACATCCAGCCCGGTTCGACTGGCGATCAGATCATGCTGGTCAAGTCGCAACAGGCTTCCATAGCGACGCCGCAGTTGACTGCTGATGTAGTCCATATAACCTTTGACCACCACGCCCCCGTCGGACAGACGATATTGCAGGTTGCCGACAGCTTGAGCACTCTCTGTCAGGGTTCGTCGCTGCGCATTTGTGACTTCGATAGCCGGGCCGAAGCGATGAAACGCCATCCAGATTCCAAGCACGGCCACCAGCAGCAGCTGCAGTGTTCCGATCCGCAGGGCCGGGCTGAACAGAATTCCGGTATTTTGAAACGAATCGCTCGCATTAAAATATTCGCTGATCACAATCTTCGGCTCGTAAGTTTCCAGTTCGCTTTCCGTATTCGCGGCGCAACGCTCCACCAGACGCACAGCCAGCCTGCGTGACCCCTTAAAAAGCATGCTCCGATTCGAGAACAAATCGGCACTTGAACAAACAAGGACTCGCCCGTAACCCATCGTCCATGTGGCCGCCTGCACTTCGCCGCCGGCCGAGGTCACAAGGGCTTCTGTTGTCAGATGTATGGGCAGAATCAGGGTCGCCGTGCTGAGAAAATTCACCGGCTCATTCACCAGTGAGCTTGTCGCAGTAATCTCTTCGCCATGAGGTTTATCCTCTTCAACCGTCGCCGGGACAGCTGGAGCAACGGGTGTTGCGGTCGGATCGACGGGAACCTTTTCCGATGCGTCATTTTTCGATGCTTCATTCGAAGCATCGGGCATTGTTTTTTCCGCTATGCCGTCTATAGGATCCGCAGACGCAGTCGCCGGGTTCGACGAGGTTGCCGGTCCGGGAGTCACTATGAGAGAGCTTGCGGTGGCGACGTCCGTGTCGGGGCGGTAATCGAACTTAATGCCTAAACTGGGAATAGAAACGGACGGTCCTGCACTTGGAGGGTCGGTCCAGTCGCGACTCAGCCAGTTAGGGGCAAACAGCAGATCGCCGCCGTTGTAAACGAATTCGTAAAGCTGCTGCTGTTCCTCTTCATTGGGATAGCGATCCGGTGCAATCAAAATCATCGTGGCCGGTTCGTCCGGCGCCACTTTGATTGCATCGCGTTCCACAACAGGAAACAGTTCGTTCAGAGTTCGAAACAGTCCCAGCTTTCCATCGACAGTCGTGCTGTAGCTGTCCGCCGCAGCCCCGTCTTCACCGGGCAGCCACCAGAACTGCAGCAGGACCAGCAAGGCTGCTCCAAGCCCCCAGAACAAATCAGACTGCAGCAGTCGGCGTTTCTTCTTCATGGAAGGCTCCCCGAAAACTGGCCAGACAAAGTTGAAACATTTCCGACGTCGGCGTCCGCCGACCGAAATACACAAATTCAAACTGAGACGCCGTGGTCAAATACGCATTGCGTTTGTCCTGACGACGCCAGACGGCTCGCAGATAGTCCCGATTCGTCAAACCTTTTCGATAACGAATCAGGCCGGCTCGTTCGATCCAACTCATGCTCCCCAGCAGTAGTTCCCGAATCGCAGCCCGATAATTCCCATCTGACGACAGGGCAATCGCACGGGATTCATAAGTCGACGCAGCCAACTCTCCCGGCGGCGTTACGACATCCGAAAGCACATCCGCCAGATCGCTCAGCAGACTGTCCTTGCGTTGCTTCTTCGCATCCACGGATTTTATCACCATGGCGATGATCACAATCAGCACGGCCACTATTGCAACAATCGCCAGAGCAGGCAACAACTGCGAAAAGTCGCCAAACTCGCTCGCCGTGCTGGGTGATGCGGGCGGCACTGAACCCGCCGATGGAGACCGCAGACCGCTGAACAGCCAGCGGAAGAAATCGAAAATCGCGCCGAACACATCCCCAAGTCGGTCACCGAACCATCCAAGAGAACTCCACAAGAATCCTTTGTCGACATCCACCTCCGGCAACTGTTCCAGAACCCGGCGTCGCACAGAACGGAATTCGTTTCCGTTCATCACCTGCTCGCCCACACTGTCAATGGCGTCGTCCGAAAGAAGCGAACCCTCCTGCATGGCAAGCGGCTGCATTGTCATGCCCTGCGCAGGACCAATTCCCGATGTAAGGTATACCAGAAGCAATAAACCGAGGCAGACAGAAAGCAACGGTCGGATCGGCTGAAGGTCGAACATCCTCATGCCAGCTCCTCCAGGCGAACGGCCTCAGCGCGATACTGCAGCTGCAGATCCCAGCACTCGTTGCGAATCCGCTGGTCGAGATAACAGAAGAACCATGTCAGGCGAATGATGGGATAAGGCAGCCACATGGCCAGTTGAATGGTTGTCAGAAATGCCGGGTCATCATGAGTCAGCTGAAGAAAAACATCCTGCCCGTCTCGACTGTCTTCAAAGACGATGCCGAAAAAGATGGGTCGATTGAAGAGTACGGTCAACAAAAAATCCATCAGCAAAAACATTCCAAACGACATGACCGCCCAGTAAGCAAAGAGGGCCGCGACGCGTCCGACATTTCGGCTATATCCACCGCCGCCGGATAACCAGTTCAAACGAGTAATCACGGAGTTCAGTTTTGCCTGTTCCAGTAACAGGACCTCCGGAACATGCCCTGCGAAAGCGGTAACAAAAACGCTGGGGAAGATCAGGCAGAATCCGGATAGAAACTGAAACACGCGAGTCACAAAGGTCAGCAGCAGCCAACCCCAGAATCGATGGCGCCACGCCCGAACCGCCGCACGTACAGAAATGGGAACTCCAAAAACCTGCGGCCCCATACAGGCCACCAGCAGAGAATTGAAGATCGCACTGAAGAACATAAACACCATGATCGAAGGAATCAGCATGTCGGTCGTACGCGACACGATCAGCCAGACAACCGCACACGACGGAATCGCGCACAAAAGCCACAGCCGAAACAGCGGCCCCGCAAACTCCCTGCCAAACACAAAAGCCAGGTCAAGACAACCGCCAAAAGTGCGGCGTTCGACAGACACAATGCACTCTTCCACTTTCATGATGTTGTTCGCTCCCGGCCAGACACGGTCAGGTAAACAACGACGAGCAGCCAAAGACACGACCCAACGCTGTACTTGATGATCGAAGGAATTGGCAGCGGTGAAAAATAGCCTTCCAGCATCGCCGCAACGAACAGCATCCCGCCGGCGCCCAGCGCCAGCTTCAATGCTTCCGTTCCATGAAATCTGAGCGAATCGCCGCGAGTCCGTTGGCCGGGCATGAGTATTCCCTGAGCCAGCACAAGCCCGCCGGCGCCCGCAATGACGATCGCAGTCAGCTCAAACGCTCCATGCGAAATAATGAAGCTGAAGAAGTTGTCTGCTGTCGGATTGCCCTCGGCCAGAATCGCGCCTTTGATGATCCCAATCGAAATTCCGTTGGTGATCAGAACGTAGCAGGTTCCAATTCCCACCAACACACCCATGGCAAACGCTTTGAAGGCAATCCCCGTGTTGTTGTTGACGTAGAATCCGAACATCCGGCTGCGTTCGCCGGAATAGCGTGAATCAGCAGACGTGTACATGTCCTTGCTGTAACTTTCGATGGCCTGGTCGATCTGCTCTTTCCCGGCCACCAGTTCAGCCAGCTCCGGCCGTGCGTAGCCAACCCAGACTGATGCCAGCAGCGGCACCAGGAACAACGCCAATGCCAGCAGAAAGGGCTTGTAACGGCGACGCAGTAACTGCGGAAATCCGACAGCAAAAAAATCCCACACCGAACGTACGGACTGAGGCGGTGAGCGATAGAGACAATTGTGTCCCTGGGCGACAAGGTCGTTCAGATACTGCTCAAGCCGTGCCCCCCATTCACGTGATTGCACCAGGGACAGGTCATAACAAATGGACCGATACAGTCGCGACAGCGCCGTCACGTCTCCGTTTGCCCATTTCGACTGTCGAGTAGTCTTCAAGCGAGCAACAAGCGATTCAAACTGCTGCCAGTCCTGCCTGCGATCCCGGATAAATCGTTCGCGATTCACGACGCGGACCCTCCGCTGGGATTTCGGGAACCACTGCTTCCCGACTCAGGATTCGGGATCGCGTGAAAGAACTCTTCCCCGTCCACATCCACAATCTCGTCGTCCGCGGATTCTGCCAGAGAGCTCGATTTTCGTGTGGCCACCCGGCGAGCGGATCGGTGATCCGGCAGCTGCTTTTTCGCCACGGCCGCAGGACTGCTTTGAGCTACACTTTTCGCTGCTGGTGCTCCTTCCGGATCATCAGAAAACGTCTTCAAAACTCGCAGGATAAACTGAGTGTGTTTCCGTCCCTGAGCCTGAAAAAAAGTGTGCGGATTTCGCGGATCAGGGGCAGGATCCTGATAACCCAGGCGGGCGCGAAGTGCTTCGCTCAACGGACGAGCGATTTCTTCACGGCGAGCGTCAGAAATAATTCGATCTGGTTCAAACAGGCGCTCAATCACAGACAAAGTACGATCCGGAACGCTGAATCGTCGTGGACATTCAGATCGAACGAGCGGCTCCACTGTCGCAGTCAGACCGGCCGTGCGGCTGATCCATTCCCGACGCTCGTCAATGACCATTGTGTCAAACACAAGATCGCCAAGCCTCTGCATGCGGCGTGTCATCAGCATGGAGATCAGCCCGACAGTGTAGCAAAACGGCAGCATGTCGGCGGTGCGCAGGAAATTCCGACCGATAGCACTAGTCAGATCAACGGGGGTTCCGTTCGTACGGACAACGCGCAGCCCAGCCGATTTTTTTCCGGGCGTCTGACCGTTCATCCAGGATTCAAACAGACTGCCGTAGAACCAGTCCATCAAAAAACCGGCCAGCAGCATCAGCCCCTGAACCACATTCGCCCCGGCCTCCCCAAATACGCCAAGAACAGACAGGACGGTTCCGGCCAGAGCAAGGATCCCAAATTTTATGAGACCATCCAGGAACCATGCGTAGGCACGAGTCCCCGGGCCAGCGATGACAAACTGAAAGTCAACGCCCTCGGGAGTCTCCACGACAACTCGGGTGTCCACTTTACGTTTGTGTGTTTCGTTCATGTTCAACGACGCAACGGGCGACCGAGCGAAACCAGTGTTTGGGTGATAGCGACCGAAATCGAGCCGCGATTCCCATCAGGATTCAGAACCTGCCAGGGGACGTCGCAAACCACTCCTGGAACGATGACAGAAAGCCACCGACTTTGCAAGCGGACTGTGTCGCCTATGTGTCACCAACGTGCCCCGTATCAATGAGGCGAGGGGTTGATTTTTGATTTTTGATTTTCGAAATGAGCGCTTCCGGAGCACTCTGGCCGCCACCATGCTCATCGGCTTGTCACTCACACGCTGCGAGCGGTATCATTCGACGCGTGTATCCTATTGCCGCAACATGATGAACCAGGTTTTTGAATGACGCTGATCAATGCCAGTCTGATGATTGGATTGGTGCTGGCCGCTGTGCCGGTCATCCTGCACATGGTCATGCGCGCAAAGCCGAAAAGGATTGAGTTCCCCGCACTGCGTCTGCTCAAGGCCCGACAACCCTCGAACGCTCGCCGCATGCAGCTTCGCCATCTGCTGCTGCTGCTCCTCCGTTCGTTGCTGATCGCCGTGCTGGTGCTCACCATCGCTCGGCCGTCGCTCCCGGCAGCGCGATATGGACTTCGCTGGTGGGAATGGACGGCGCTTGCGATCGTCGGCCTCGGAGCCGTCGGGGTTTATTTCTGGCTGACGAAAGTTCAATCGGCTCATTCTGCAGCCTCCTTCGAAGCTCGCGAAAAACACGGACGGATCCGGCTCTGGTGTGTGATCGGCGGACTTCTGGCAGCATTGCTGAGTGTGGGTGTTCCGTGGGGCGTGCGAGTCCGTGCGGAGCTGACATCACCGCGACCCGAGACCACCGAAAACATCCCGGTCGCCGCAGTGTTTCTCGTCGACACGAGCTACAGCATGAAGTATCGCCACGAGAATAAAACCCGGCTTGAATACGCACACGACGCGATCAAAACGCACCTGGGCAGCTTTCCGGCCAGCAGTCGAGCGGCCGTGTCGGGCGCCGGAATCGATGATGACATCATATTTCAGGCCGATCTCGCCGGCGCCGGTGCGCGGCTGAGCACTCTCGAGACGACAGCGGTGCCCGATACGCTTAATCGTCGCCTGAAGAATGCTATTCTGGCTCAGGTCGATGATCGAAAACGAGTTCAGGAAGAATCAGGAACGGGCGGCTCTGCAGACTTCTTCGCGCGCGAGATCTACGTCTTCAGTGACTTCTCAAAAACGGCCTGGCACGAACCGGACGAAAGCGGCATTGCCGACCTTTTAAAACAGTTCGACTGGCTGCAGATTTATCTGGTTGACGTCTCAGCACCTCAGCCCATCAATCTGGCCGTGTCGCGATTACGACTGTCGGACGAAACCACTGTGGCAGGTCGCGATCTTGTGCTGACCATGAACGTCTCGAACACTGTCGGTGCGCCCACGGTGACCACCATTGAAACCATCGTGGTGGATCAGAGTGGCGTCGAAGCCCGCTTTGGTGCTCCACAGATTGTCCGAATCGACAACGGAATCGCACAGGTTCAGACAGCCATTCGGATCGGCGGAAATCAGACTTATCTGGAAGGCTTTGTGCGGCTCACGTCTGAGGATCCGCTGCCCGATGACAACATGCGTTATTTTTCCTGCGGGATCCGGCCACGGCCGCGAGTCCTCCTGATTTCTGACCGCGTGGAAGAGAGCCAGTATTTCCGCCACGTGTTTTTGCCGGAAGAACTGGAGCGGCTGGGGACTCCTTATTGTGAATGTGTGAGCGTGGCGACGGCTCAGGTCAGCCGGCAGAATTTCTCCACGTACGATGCGATTTTTGTCGTCAACTGTTCTCGCCCGGATGAAACGCTCTGGGCTGGACTGCGTTCCTTTGCTGAAGCCGGCGGTGGTGTATTTGTTGTCGCGGGATCCAATCGCATTCAGCCTGACGCATGGAGTGTGCCCGCCGCTAAGTCGCTGTTGCCCGCAATGCCAATCCGCAGTGTGCCTTTCCGAAGTGAGCCCGGTCATCTTCGCATCGCCAATGTTCAGCATCCGATCATGAAGGACTTTGTGAACATCGAAGCGGCCAGCACGGAACTGGCCACGGTCGCATTTGATCGACGCTGGGCGGTGGAACCAAACAAGGATGCTGTCGTGCTGCTGTCGTTTGCCGGACCGGGCGACTTCCCTGCGCTTCTGGAACGAAAAATCGGCAAGGGGCGCTGCCTGCTGTTCGCCTCCGCGATGGACAATCTCCGCGAAGGCGGCAGTCAATGGAATAACTTTGTCGTCAGCTGGAGTTTTGTAATGCTGGCTGACAAGATCCTGCAGCATGTCACCGGCGCGAACAACATGCGACGTAATTTCATTGCCGGAGAAGCCATCGAACTGGCCGTTCCCGCCAGTCAGAGATTCGAACAGTTTCTTCTGCAGCGCCCGGAAGGGCGTCAGACTCGCGATACCGTGGCTCCGGACCAACCATCGGTTTTGCTGACCGATGCCGTCGATCCTGGCCATTATCATGTGAAGCCTTTTGAATCCCGAAGTTCCTACCAGGCTGTGTTTGCTGTTAACTTTCGCGACGAAGAGTCCAATCTGACGCGCATCGGTGACGATCGCCTGCTGCAAATTGTGGGAAATGAACGTGTCAGCGTCGTTCATAATGTGGCCGAACTGCAACGGGCCGTGCGAGTCGGACGGTTGGGCGTGGAAATCTTTCCCGTGTTAATGGGCCTACTGGTTCTTTTGTTCTGCGCGGAACATCTGATGGCGAATTTCTTCTACGATGAACAGCCAAAAGCCAACGGGTTGGTGAATACGTCAGCCATTCACGTAGGTTAGGCTTCCAGCCAGACATTTTCGTAGGTCAGGCTTCCAGCCAGACAATCATAAATCAGCACGAGGACAGGCTGGAAGCCTGTCCCACCGAATTCAAATACGGCATGGTTTCGAAGTTGGCCGAGCAGGCACTACACTTCGCCCGTGGTTCTTTTTGAAGTCCGCTCTTTTCCAAAGACCGAGCCTCGCCACGAAAACGAATCTGAAATCTCAGCGGGAAATTTTCTGGTGCAACTTTCTTCTCAGGACATTCTGCTCATTACCGGTGCCACGGGGCTCGTTGGCAGTCATGTGGCCGAGCAGGCGCGGCAAAAAGGCCTGCAGGTTCGAACTCTTGTCCGTGCCGGCGCCGACATATCGCTGCTTCGTCGGTGGGGATGCGAACTGGCCACGGGAGATCTCGATCAGCCTGAAAGCTTGAAGACGGCCTGTCAGGATGTGACGGTCGTGATTCACTGCGCCGCAAAAGTCGGAGACTGGGGTCCGACCGAAGAATATCGTCGCGTCAACGTTGATGGCACACGGGCTCTGCTGGACGCTGCGCTGGCGACGGGACACCTGAAGCGGTGGGTTCAGATCAGTTCGCTCGGCGTTTATGAGGGTCGCGATCATTACGGCACCGATGAAGCGACTCGCCCGTCCACCGTCGGAATTGATGGTTACACGCTGACAAAAGTCGAATCGGAACTGCTCGTCTGCGACTACATTCAGCAGCGAGCCTTGCCCGCCGTTGTGCTGCGTCCGGGATTCATCTACGGGCCTCGCGATCGCACGGTTTTGCCTAGGTTGCTGGAACGACTTCGCTCGGGCAAGTTTGCGTTTCTGGGCTCCGTCGACAAACTGATGAACAACACTTACGTCGGCAACCTCTGTGAAGCCATCTGGCTGGCCATAGAGCGGGACAATGTGGTGGGCGAAGTGTTTAATATTCGCGATCCGCGAGCCGTCACCAAGCGTGAATTTATCGACACCGTCTGTGATGCTGCCGGTCTGAAACGACCGTCGAAAGTCGTCCCGCTGCCAGTCGCAAAGTTTCTGGCGAAGCTGATGGAATCGACGTGGAAGCTGCTGGGAAAACAGGAGGCTCCTCTTTTGAACAGTGCGCGAATCAAATTTCTTGGCCTGAATCTTGACTACAGCATCGACAAGGCGGTTCGCCAACTGGGCTACCAACCGTCAACCGATTTTCGAGATGCCATGAAACTTTCGGTGCAGTCGCGCTCCTGATTTTTCTTTCACGGACACGCAATTTCCATGAGTCCACCACATACGATTGTTCTCGCCAGCCGAAATCAAAAGAAGGCTCGGGAGGTTTCCGAGATCCTGGCACCCGCCGGATTTCAGGTCATTCCTGTGACCCAGTTTTCGGATGTTCCGGAAGTGGAAGAAGACGGTGTTACGTTCGCCGAAAATGCCGCAAAGAAGGCGTCCGAAGTCGCGCGTCAACTGAATCGCTGGGTCATTGGCGAAGACAGCGGCCTGCAGGTCGATGCGTTGAAAGGCGCGCCTGGTATTTATTCGGCTCGCTTCAGTGGCCTGGACGCGACGGATGAAAAGAACAATCAGAAGCTGATGGACGAACTGGCAGGCGTGCCGGATGAACAACGCGGTGCCGGCTACATTTGTAGTGTGGCGCTGTCAGATCCCTCAGGGCATATTCGAGTGGCCTGCGAAGGCACGTGCCGAGGCCGAATCCTGCGGGAAGCGAACGGCGAAGGTGGATTTGGCTACGATCCCTATTTTCTGATTCCCGAGTATCATCTAACGTTTGGTCAGCTCAGTTCGGTGGTCAAGCATCGGCTGAGTCATCGAGCGCGAGCGTTTGCCAGGTTTCTGCCATTATTGCGGAAGATTCAGAGCGAGTTTTCCGAATGAATATTCATTCTGGAGTGCCGAAGCGGATGTGTGAATCAAAGCGGACGTGGATGGATGGGACGAGAAATTCATGCAACAGCTGACCGGCTGGCTTCTGGCATTTCTAAGTGTTGCAGGGCATACCGAATGGTGGGTCGTGGTCGTGAATCGGTCGCATGCTCTTCCATTCCGTTCCACATCACTGCGGAAATTTCGTTCGCTGCATGATATTGCTCTTCTGGGATATCCATTTTTTTTAATATGGCTGCTGGGCTTTTCGCCCGAAAGCCTGCTCAGTGGAGCTTCGTTTTCTCAGCAGTCGACGGCTGTGAAATGGCTGATGATTGGCACAATCTCTGGTTGCGTCCCGCTGTTGATGGGAATGATTCGCTGGCACTGGTTCCGCAGAGCCGAGTTTCATCATGCCGATCAGCGTGAACTGCACGATGTGATTCAAACAGCTGCTAATGATTCGCATCGTGAGGGAATCAAAGGGCCTCGTCGCCATCCGTCACAGCTGTGGCCATGGAATGAGATCTTTCATTTGGAGATCAACACAAAATCAGTTCATCTGCCGACACGGTCAAAACCAGGACATGCGAGTCGCCCACTGCGAATTGTCCATCTGTCCGACCTGCACTTCATCGGTTGTCCGGGTGAAGACTTCTATCGATTCATGGTTTCAAAAGCGGCTTCTTTGCAGCCGGACATGTTTGTGTTCACCGGTGATCTGATCGACGAGATGGATCTGCTGGATGTGGCGGTGGAAACGCTCCGTCCATTGACCGACGTTGCTCCGTGTTATTTTATTTTGGGAAATCACGACTGGAAATTTGAATACGAAACGATCCGTGCTGCGCTGTCCGCATCCGGCTGGCGATGTGTGACGGGCAGCTGCGACATCATTCAGGTCGGCGATCATCAGGTTCTACTGGCAGGTTCAGAACGTCCGTGGATGGGAGATTCGCCGCCAGCGGTGCGCGATGCTGGATGTGATGTCCGGATTCTGCTAAGTCATTCGCCCGACCAGTATCGATTCGCTCAACGTTCCGGATATGACCTGATGTTGTCCGGGCACACGCATGGCGGACAGGTGGTCCTGCCCTTGATTGGCCCTGTCTATTCGCCCAGTATTTATGGCGTGAAGTTTGTTTCCGGACTGTTTCGTCTCGGCGAACTTACGATGCATGTTTCACGGGGTATCGGCGCAAAAGATCCAATGCGTTGGCGTTGCACTCCTGAACTCACCTGTCTGGAAGTTCACGCTTCGTAAGTCTCGGCATCAATCAGCTTCCAGCGCTGCGCCCACTGGCAGTCGATTCGCGATTGTCGTAGCCGTCACTCTCCAAGTGATCAATGCCAGGGCCGCATTTAGTCTCGTTCAATAAATAATTGTCGCCTTTCGCTTCGCGAAAGTAGCGTTCTTTCCCGGGGCGAAAGGCAACGATCAGACAGTTATTGATCGAGCGATCCTTAGCGGCCTTCGTCACTCGGCAAGTGACGTCTACTTTGTCAAATCGAGTGCCATTGGCCTGCCGCTGTGGCTCGCGTTTGCGAAGCGGACCGCAGTTCGGCTACACTCGGGCGATCGTCCAATTTCTCAGGGAACATGATCATGAACTGTTCGCAGCGTCGATCGAGCCTTCTCGTTTCTGTCTCAATTTTGGCGGCCGTGTTTGTCAACAGCATCGCGGTGAAAGCCGGCGACGAGAGAGCATGGTTTCGAAGAGAACACGGCGTGGCTCCCGCGGGGATGACTCTGCCTTCCGAATTTGGCGACGGCCCTTCGCGCTTGTGGCGAACAGAACTGCCGCCGGGGATTTCGTCGCCCTGCATCTGTGGCGATGCCGTCTACGTCACAACCTTTGTGGCTGAATCCAAAGAGCTGGCCACCGTCGCACTGGATCGCACCACGGGGACGGTCCGCTGGAAAAAGGTGGCGCCTGCAACAACGCTGGAAGCCTTTCATGCCGTCGGCAGTCCGGCTTCTTCGACACCCGCCTGCAATGGTTCGCAGGTGTTTTCGTTTTTCGGCAGCTATGGACTGCTGTGCTATGACCTTGACGGCAATCTTATGTGGGAACGTCCGATGGGACCGTTTCAGGATGAGTTTGGTGCCTCCAGTTCGCCTGTCCTGATTCAGGACAAGGTGATTCTGAACGAAGATCACGACGTCGACAGCTTTCTGATTGCACTCGATCAAAAAACGGGCCAAGTCGTTTGGAAAACGAAACGGGAGGAAGCGACTCGCAGCTACGCCACGCCGGTCGTCTTCGACAATCACGGTCGGGAGGAACTGCTGATTGCCGGTTCGTTGCAGCTCGCCGCGTACAATCCCACGGATGGTCAGAAGCTGTGGTGGTTTGATGGTTTGTCACGCCTGGTGGACAGTACGCCGGTTGTCGTGAACGGAGAAATCTATTTCGCCACGTGGACACCAGGCGGTGATGCCGACGAACGCATTCGTATGGAACCGTTCGATACGGCCCTTATGATGTTCGATAAGAATGGCGACGGGGCCGTTGGAAAGGATGAGCTACCTGAAGGGAATGCAATTCTGGAGCGTTTCTTTCGAATCGATCTCGATCAGAATCAGTCGCTCGATCAGAACGAGTGGGAAAAACACGCTCTGGTCTTTGAGCGGGCGCAGAACATTGCCGCCGCCATTCGTCCGGGAACTCGCGGCCCGTTGCCGGCAGAAAATGTCAACTGGACCTGGCATCGCAGTCTGCCAACCGTGCCCAGCTCAGTCGTGTTTGAGGGAGTGTTGTATATGGTCAAGGACAGCGGCATCATCACAAGTTTGGATGCGACCAACGGCGACATGCTGAAACAGGGGCGCGCCATCGGGCGTGGTAATTATTATGCGTCTCTTGTGGCGGGCGATGGCAAGGTGTACCTGATCAGTGAAGGCGGCGTTGTCACAGTGCTGAGCGCCGGACGCGACTGGAGCGTTCTGGGTTCCCACGACTTCAAGGAACGAGTCATGGCGACGCCAGTCATCGCTGACGGAACCATGCTCATCCGAACCGATGCGGCGATCTATGCCTTTCGGTGCATGTGACAAACCGGCGGCACTGTGGATTCCCGAAAAACGCATGCTGGTCCTACACGGCATTTGATTAAACAAAGGTTGAACGGTATGCGACGTGCATCATCTTCAGAGGGTTGCGTTATCAGCATTCGTATCTTCCAATTTCGAAACAAACTCCCATGCAAGTCCTCACCACGAAGTGCCCATATTGCCAACACGAAGTCGATAGCACGATCGACCACCTTGCGGGGCCGGTAATTTGTCCGGGCTGCAAGAAACCGTTCGAGATTAAGATGCCGACGGCTGTTGTGACGTCGGTTCACGAAGTTGACGAGAAGAACGCGAACAAAAAACGCATGGCCACCGAGCCAGAGGAACGAACCCTGGCGAAGGTGCATCCGGTCGTGTTTCGCGCGCGCCCCGTCGCGACCGTGATCGTGGGACTCGTGTTTCTCATTGCCGTCTTCGCGATGGTCATGTCGGTCGCCGGCCTGTCCGTGGCTGGATATTCATTCGACGAAACGGTGATTCTGGGGTCGGCATCGTTGTTGACCTGGGTCTGTGCGATCACGATGTTGGCGATCGTCGGCGTTGTCGGATACTGGATTTCGCTCAGTCGATTTACAACGTTGACGGTGACCAACGACCGCACCATTTACCAAAGAGGACTCGTCTCGCGTGAAACTTCTGAGGTACAACACGGCGACGTTCGCAATATTCAACTGGATCAGACGTTTTTCCAGCGATTGTTGCGCGTCGGCGACGTCAGCATCTCCAGTTCCGGCCAGGACGAACTCGAGGTCGTTGCCAGACGGTTGCCGAATCCAAAAGGAATTATCGACTTGATTCGTGCAAACCAGGAGTAGGTTCTGGTTGGGTTGTTCAATGGCAAGCCGCAGGCGGCAGTGCCTGCCACCAACCGTCGCCTGCGGCTTGCCGTTAAACCAACACATCGTAAAAAAGCCGACCCTCGATTTTTGTCAGGTCGGCTTTATAATCTGAACCAGCGTGGGACGCGGCCTCCAGCTTGCCCGTGATCAGTAAGACCACGAAGACGACCAGGATCAGTCCGCCGATATAGACGTTCTGCAACAGAGCCGCGACGATTAGCACAAGCAGTACCAGTCCGATGATTCCAAAACGCATGGTATTCTCTCTCTAAGCTGAAATGTTTGATTGTTATTCGTTTGCCGGCAAGTTCCGTATCGGCAGCCCATGCGATCGCCTGCCCAGCGTCGACGGTTTGGCTGACCGTGGCCGAAGTCGCCGAAGCGATCGTGCAGGCCGTCGACTTCACGAGTCCGGCTCCCGTTTGCAGCAGGCTCGTCACGCCCATGTAGCTGACAATGACGAGCAACGTGGTTGCCAATGCGTATGATGGAGATGGTCGGCAACCTCGATATCGAGGTGGAATCAAAGCGTCAACGACAACGGCTTTTGGCATGCCTGTGCGCTGCGTCGAGAATATCGAACTACAGTGACCGATCACAGATCAATCAGTTCCCTCGACTCGTACTTCCGTCTCGTCCTGCGGCTGTTCGCAGACGATTCCGACCTCAATCGCACGAAGAAGTCTGAAGACTGGATGAGCTGGGGCTTTGTCACAGCTTGATTCGAGCGTTGTGGGCAAGGCAAACGAGTCCCTGATGCTCGGTCATAATTGCAAGGACTGGTTCCTCGTGTACTCACATCGAACACTCACTGTTAGCATCGTGCGGCGTTTTAGAGTCGCCTTTCGCTCCGGGAAAGCAGCGTATTGGCACCCTTCGCAGAGCGAAAGGCGTCGCTTATTTTCCGCTCGATGCTTAGCTCACGGTCCGCACAAACTCAAGGCGAACGGTGTGACTGGTGGTCCAGCACTATGGACGCTCTGCCCTCAGAAAATACAGACCTCTGAATCACGGTTGACCGCACAGCAAATACGAGTCGCGGCGGAAGCTTATGTCCTTTCTCCTCGAATAACGCCGACCGAGTCGCGTTCGGCGGTTACCGAAACCACAAAAAAAACATCGGGTTTATTTGAAAAATTCCGCATCGTGCCTCCCAATCGGAACTCTATTTGCCGTGGAGGCCGTAATGAATGCCTGCCAACGAGGTCGTTGCGATCGTCGCAGCGAATCATTTCTTTCGTTGTTGCGGAGTCCGCTAAAACGAATTGGGTCGAAGCGGCGTGGATCCTGACCACTCAAGATGTCTTTACGAATCCGAGTGCCGCTATTTGGAGAATTCAATGTCGAATCGAAATACTCTTCGCATCTCATCCTGCCTTTTGATCGTCGCCTCGACATTCGCGGTCGCACGTGGCCAGGATGGAGGCATGATTGAGGCCGTCGAGCAGGCGATCATCCAAAGAACCAACGATTTCCGTGAATCGAACGAACTTAGCGCGGTCAAGCCGGAGGAAAGCTTGACCCAGGCGGCAAAACAATTCGCTGAGTTTATGGCACGGACGGGCAAGTACGGGCACCGCGCCGATGGCACAACGCCAGCAGAAAGGGCAGAGGCGGCAGGGTACGATTACTGCGTCGTGCGCGAGAACATCGCCTATCGCATGAATAGCGGCGAAGTGACGGAAAAAAGTTTGATTGACGTGTTCGTGCAAGGCTGGATCAACTCCCCGCCGCATCGTGAAAACATGCTCGCCGAGTACGTGACCGAAACGGGCGTTGCCGTCGCGACAACCGACAATGTCACTTATTACGCAGTACAAATGTTCGGACGACCGCGTTCGGCCGCGTTCCAGTTGAAGTTAACGAACGAATCGGGAGAAACGCAAACGGTCGTGTTCCGCGCCAACGACCAGCAAGAGGAAGTTGAGCTGACACCGCGAACGATTGTGACATTGACGCGATGCTTTCCAACGACGATTTCGTTGTCTGGTCGCGATGAATCCCTTCGAGTTGAAAAACACACGGTGTTGCGGGTCACCGATCGTGGATTTGTGGTTTCGGATCAGTAAACTCATGGACCAATTATGAACCCATTCGACGACAATCATCTGTATACCTGGTGCTTGGTGCTGGTGCTTGATGCTGGTTTGGTGTGGGTTGCTGTTCATCACGGCATTCGCCCCACTCATTCCGGTCGATTGGTGGTGGGTCCGGATTGGCGATTACCCGCGTCTGCAATTGCTCTGCGTCTACGTTGCCACGTTGCCGATCATCGCAGTCTTCCTTCGACACCCAGTGGCGAAGTGGTTAGCGGCAATGTTGGTGGTTTGTTGTCTGATTCAGGTCTACTGGATCTTCCCTTACCTGCCATTCGCACCTAAGAAGCGTTCAATCTGCTCGATCCTCGCGAAGGGCGTGGTTTCTATTCCACGTATGATGCTAAATCGTGGTTCATGCGGTATCGGTCGGATTATATTTTTCACTCGGACGATTTTCGGGTCGTCGAAATTGAAATTCTGGAGTTCACCGGCTCCGATCATTTCCCATTGCTGATCGAGCTGAGCCATGAACCGGCTGCGGAGCCAAAGCAAGAGGCTCCTGAATTGGATGCAGGCGACAAAGAGGACGCGGACGAGGCCATCGGCGCAGTCCAGGCAGTACCAGCAACGTGAGGACCTTACACTTCACCAGACGAAGGATGACCACCATCGCAAGCGGTCGCTGCACTTCAGCACCGGTATGACTGGAAACTGCCATCTGTACTAATCCCAGCGCCCCGCAGGTAGCGGTCACCAGAACCGGACGAAGTCGATCCACAGACCCCGTCACAACCGTTTTTGCATGATCCCGAATTCTCACGAATCCGGCTACAACAATCCTTAACGGCGTTGCCCCTCCCACCTTCGCAAGGCGGGTGGTCTCACGTGACGCTGTGCTTCTACGGTTGCCCGGTCGGCTTTGGAAAATTCACTACGGCGCCCGCGTTCCGATGTCGCCGGGCCAGAAGCATCAGATCCAGCTGCTCATTGTCCTGCAGAAATTCGCCCGGGGGAACCGGGATCACCCCGAGACTCACCTGACTCCGGCGACTGAAGCCTTCAGTCACAGACTTCGGAGCTCCCTTGGGCGCATCTCGAAACGGCAGGACGCGGTACGTTTCTCTTTCGGACCACAGAGCCAGTGTGAAACGTTGCCCGGCAGGAATCGGATGACTGGCCGTCTGTTCGATCAATCCATTCGGACCGGGCACAAGAAACACTTCCTGAAGCGTTCCGCCTGATTCACGAGCCAGCCGGATTTGGAGTTCTCCTCCCGCCGGAATTTTTTCCTCGGGTGGCTGGCGTGGATTGAACAGGTCCACAATCTGCACGACCATAGGATCTGTGCCCGTGTTGATCAGCGTGACCGTCGCCGGAGGCAGTTCGGGATTCGGAATGAACTCGCGGCTGACCATCTGCAGAGCGTACTCAAGCGATGGCAAGGCGTACCCCGTCGACCAGTCGCTCCCGCTCCAGTTTGCACAGACCAGACGGCCCAGTGGATCGATCGTGAAGAACGTGCCCACGGCGGGAGCCAGAGCCATGGGGGCTCCGGACATAAATCCGGCTCCCACCAGATGGCCGGTCCAGCCCGTCATCGGCCCGTGAATCCAGACGTTCCATTGCCCAGCCGCGCTGATTGTGGACACCATCGGCCCAAACGACGTGCTGCCAATTTCCACCGGCGAACCTGGCGCCTGTCCGGTCATGATGATTGCCGGTGCCGACCATGGCATCCCCGTGGGTTTGCTCCACAGAACAAGATTGCCGGCAGGATCAATCGCAGCCACATTCAGGCGTTGAACGGGCGGCAGTCCGATCGGAAACACGTCCGTCGCCACGGGTGTTCCGGGAATTAAACCGCCACCGATGGCAACGGACGTCCAGATTCCGGCAGCGCCGAAGTAATAATGCAACGTTCCGAACTGATCGACTGCAAACGCGTGGTATTGTCCGCCCGCGGCAACCGCCGACACATTGCAGCCGAAAGGAAACGATTCCGCCGGGCTGTTGATTCGGTGGCCAACATTTGTCAGAGCATCGACGCTCCAGAGATCGCCGGTCGCGGTGACCGCAAGTACCAGAAACTGCGGACCGTTCTGCACAAGATCCACATAGGTCCCGACCGGAAAGTTATGCGCCGGAAGCAATACCTGCGGGACACCACCATTCACAATGCGAACCAGTTTGTTCGCCGGGGAAACCGTGACCACGGTCGGCCAAACATCACCGGCAGCCTGAGGCAATAACACAATCGGTGCGCCGGGAATCAAGGCATGCGGATAAACGCCCGGCCGCGGTGTCCAGCCAAGCGACCCGCCATCGAACAGAATAAGGTTTCCATCCGGCGCGACGTAGCCAGCAGTTGTCAGCGTGCCGTGCGGCGTCCAGCCAATTCCCACCGGAGCGGTGTTGCCTACGCTGCCCGTCAGCAGCCAGACGCTCAGCAGAGCCACACGAAATCGAATGGCCACATGCGAGCCCATTGCCAATGTTCGCTTCATCGTCTGCATCACAGATCTCCGTTCCGAGCAACGTATCAAACGTATCACGATACGATTCTTACAATCAGGGTACTCCGTCAGGGTACACCGTTTGGCACGGGCCGATAAGCCTTCACCCAGCTGCAGGCGGGAAAATGATTACAATGCTGTGAGAAGTCTGCTAACACCTCCAGCAACACACCACCCCCCGCCGTAGCGGAACGCGCCAAGCGTTTCGGTAATCACCGTACCTCTACACATCCGCTGTCCCCCCAGCAAACGCCGCCCCAGAGCACCCCTGGCCGCGTTCGCCGGAAAGTTCAATCGCCAGATCCGCACAGCACCGTTGTCGGATGGCATCAAATGTTGCCAACTCACAACGGCGTATCTCACCGTTAACACATAAACATGAGTGTTTTATCTGGTTTGCGCCCATCCGAATCGTATGGCACCGTTTTTGTTCTGTCAGGAAAGCACTGTCTCGAGCATCAACTCTGGTGACAGATAGCAACATTGAACAAAACACGAGGTGCCGTAGTGAAGGCTCTTGAAGTCGTATTGATCTGCAGCGGATCCCCTGGATTTCTGCGCAGTGTAGGAACGCTGATGGCCGGACAATGTCGGCTCATGGAATGTTATTCGCTTTCCGAAGCCGCTCAGATGATGAAACTCCATCGACCCGACTATGCGGTGTTCGACATCCGATCGGCGGCGCCCCAGCAGCTGGCTCGCACCTTCGCAGCCATCAGTCACGTCAGGTCAGGCGACTGCATTCTGGTGACGGTCCCCGGCCAATTGCCTCGCAACAGTCTTCCGGAAGAAGTCCTGCACTGCGCCCGCATCGTCGAACTGTCGACTCACGATGAGAATTATCATGAGCTCGTAGAAAAAATTCTGACTCCTTCATCCCCCAGCTTTCAGACATCTGCCAGCATTCAGGACGAATCCTTTCCGCCAGAACTGGTGCCGAAATCGACTCGCGACACCGCAACGAGTTCCGGCAAGCGACCGGCCGGACCCGATTTGCTTCCCAACGTTTTACGACCTCCGCCAAGTGTGCCTGCAAGCAATGAGCCTCAGCGATCAACGCCGGCCGAAGCTGCTGCGGCATCGAGCGCCATGTGCGATCGATTCCGGACTCGCACGCCAGAACTGCGAACCATGCTGAAGCGGCTGGAAGTTGCGGCTCGGCACAACGTCACGATTTTGCTGATCGGCGAAACAGGTGCTGGCAAGACACATCTGGCCAGTCTGATTCACGAAAGCTCAACTCGCAGCCATGAGCCGTTTCTTCACGTCGCCTGCGGAGCGTTGCCCGGGGAGCTGATTGAAAGCGAGCTGTTTGGACACGTCAAAGGTGCGTTCACCAGTGCTCACGCCGACAAGGATGGGAAATTTCTGGTCGCCGGCAACGGAACTATTCTGCTTGACGAAATCGACGTGCTGACTCCTGACCAGCAGGTGAAACTGCTGCGAGTCATCGAGAAGGGCGAATTCGAACCCGTCGGGTCCAATAAGACTCTGCACGTGAAGGCCCGGATTATTGCGGCCAGTAATCTTCAGCTGCAGCCGCTGGTGGAATCCGGTCGGTTTCGGCCCGACCTTTATTATCGACTCAATACTCTCAGCTTCACACTTCCGCCCCTGCGAAAACGTCTGCCGGACATTGAACCGTTGGCCCGATTCTTTGTGCATCATCATGCATCGATTCTCAGCGTGGACATCGTCGAGATCGCTCCCGATTTTATCGAGTGCCTGCTGAGCTATCCATGGCCGGGGAATGTTCGTGAAATGGAAAACGCGATCCGTAGTGCGGTGATCTACAGTCAGAATGGAATTATGACGGTGGATACCCTGCCGACTCACGTCGTGGAAGGAACCGCGGGCCCGGCGAATGATCCGTCGGTGACCGCATTTTTTGCGGTGCGTCGCGGAGAATCTCTGGAGAACCGCATTGAACTGACGGAAAAAGATATCATCGAACAGGCTCTGTTGAGCAACAACTTCAGCCGCACAAACACCGCGCGGCATCTGGGAATCAGTCGTGTTACGCTGTACAACAAAATGCGAAAGTACGGCATGATGCCCGAGCGTTAGTCTCGTTCGATCAATAAGTGTCACCTTTCGCTCCGCGAAAGTAGCGTTCTTTCACGGAGCGAAAGGCAACGATCAGCCACTTATTGATCGAGCGATCGTTGATGGGCATCGGAATCCGCCTCGTCGCTTTCGAAGATTTACCGACCGTCGCCGATCACCGGCCGAATTTTAGGCTGCCTGTGTCTACGCCTTGCATTACGAGCCGCAAAACGGCGAGAATGAGGCGTCTCACGCCTGCGGAATGATGTCGGGAGAATCACAATGACGGGAACTGTTCTGGAACGCAGCCTCACTTCTGTAATCGGACGATTGCAAAAGCTCCGGATACTTCGAAGGCAGGCGGCCTGCTGGCTGCTGCTTCTGATACCGGCCATCGCCGTCACGCTCTGGCTGCCTCGGCAGAAGGGCATCGTCGGGCCGGAAGTGGTCGTCCTCCTGCTGACGACTCTGCTGGGAATTTTTCTCGCCCGCGTCTTCGTCAAGAATCCGTCCCGCACAGAAGCCGCTCGACTGATTGAACAGGCCGACCCGGAACTCAACGATGCCGTGATCACCGCTGTGCAGGTGGCCGATCGAGTTGGACATCCGCCTTCCGTGCTGGCCGCCATTGCGATTCAGGAAGCCGACGCACTTGCAGCCCAGCGCGACTGGTCGAGCGCTGTGCCTGGGCGACAGATCATGAAATGGACAACGCTCAGTTTTCTGTCCTTTGCGATTATGGTGTCCAGCGTCATGGCGGCCAGTCGTTATGGTCGCGATCTCATGCTGCCATCAGCCGATCGCAGTGGTGCTGCAGAGCCCGAACGGGCGAACCCACAAATCACCGAACTTGTGATTGAACCGGGCGATACGGAACTTGAGCTGGGTTCCGCCTTGACCGTTGTCGCAAAGTTTCCCGGTGTCGTTCCGACGCATGCCGCACTTGAACTTCTGGACTCGAAGAACAACATCCGCCAGATGTCCATGACCGAGACTGTGGACTCCGGTGTCTTCGCGGCGCGGATGGAAGAAATCTCCGGCGACGGGACGTATCGCGTTCTCTACAGCCAGACCGAACCGCGTCAAGGAGACAATCGAAAGACCGAGGCTGGTGCCAGCAAACCGCTCATTTCGCCATCGTTCAAAGTCACCACGTATCAGCGTCCGAAACTGGAACGTGTTGATGCTCAGGTTACACCGCCAGCCTGGGCCGAGCGGCCGCAGCAGGTGCTGGAAGACATCATGCGGTTGACAGTAACGGAAGGCTCAACCGTTTCACTCCAGCTGTTTCTCAACAAGCCCGTGGCTCGCGCGGAATTGCGATCCAAAGACGGCGGGGCTCCACTTGGGCTGACGCCTAATCCCGGCGACGCAAAGATTTTGGAGACCACTCTTGATCTTCATGAAACCAATGCATGGATTATCGATCTGATTGATGCGGACGGTCGGACGCCGGCGGATGAAGAGCAAATCTCCATCAAGGTGACTCGCAACGAACCGCCCGTCCTGAAAGTCACTTTCCCTGGCAAGGACACGAACGTCTCACCGCTGCAGGAATTTCTCATTGAGGCCACGGCCAGCGATGACTTCGGGCTTCTGAATTTCGGTGTGCAATATTCACTGTCTGGCGGAACGGTAACTGACATCGCGGTTAAGCCGCAGTCTTCTGCAATCGATGCAGACTTCAAAGTCGAAACAGGTTCGCCAGAAGAAACAGACTCAGCGACGTCTGCTTCGAATAACCAAACCACTGCGGCGATTTTAAACGCGAGGATTGCCCATCGCATCGAGCTGGAAAAGTTGAACGCCGCGCCCGATGATCTCGTGACCTATTCATTCTGGGCGAGCGATCTTGCGGCCGATGGTACGGAGCGACGGAGCTATTCAGACCTGATGTTTGCGGAAGTCCGCCGCTTTGAGGAGATCTTTCGTGAATCTCAGCAGGCCGGAGAACAACAGCAGCAGCAACAAGGCCAGCAGGAACAGCAGGGAAGTGCGGTCGATGGTGTATTGAAACTTCAGAAGGAGATAATTTCGGCGACATGGAACACGATCCGCACGGAAGCAGTGAGTCGTCGGAATGGTTCCTTCACCGAAAACGTCGAAACCATTGCCGAGTCCCAGGGTCAGGCGATTGATCAGCTGGAAGACGCAATTGCGAAGTTGGATGGTGAGCCGAAAATGACACAACTTGCAAAGCGGGCGATGGAAGAGATGACGGCCGCTCGCAAGAAGCTCGAAGATGTCCGTGACGACACGGAGGGAGCCCGCTTGATCGATGCGATGCCAGCCCAACAGTCGGCGGTACAGTCGCTGCTGAAAATGAGAGCCGCAGAAATCGAGGTACGTCAACAGCAACAGGGTGGCGGTGGTGGAAGTGGCGGAAACAGTGCGTCTGAGCAGCAACTCAAACAGCTGGAGCTGGACAATAACCGCAATCGCTACGAATCCGAAAAGCAGGCTCAACAACAGCAGCGGGAACAGACGCAACAGCAACGCGAACAGGTGCAGGTGCTGAACCGCCTCAAGGAGCTTGCTCGCCGTCAGCAGATGGTCAATGAGCGTCTCAAGCAGCTTGAATCTGAATTGCGAGCCGCAACGACTGAGAACGAGCGTCAGGAAATTGAGCGCGAGCTGAAACGGCTTCGCGAAGAACAGCGTGAGATGCTGCGGGACGTCGACGAACTAGCCGAACGCATGGAGCAGGCCACTGAACCGCAGAATCCTGAAACATCGAAAATGAAGCGGCAGATGCAGGAAGCGCGTGAAAACGTACAGCAGGCATCGCAGGCGATGGATGCCGGTCGACTTGCCGAGGCCATTGCCGAAGGAACTCGGGCCAAACGTCAGTTTGAGGATCTGAAGGAAGACTTCCGCAACCAGACGTCGTCGAAGTTTAACGAGGCTGTCCGAGATCTGCGGGATCAGGCCAATGAGCTCGCCGCGCGTCAGGAAAAACTGGCTCAGCAGCTGAACGGAGACACCACCGACGACCAGAAGAACAAAAAGCCGTCCCTGAAATCCGAACGCAACCGGGACGATCTGCAGAAGGAATTTGGAGAGCAGCGTGATCGACTGAATCGCGTCGTGGAACAGACAAAACAAATGGTCGAGCAAGCCGAACAGACCGAGCCTTTGCTGTCGAACAAGCTTTATGACACGCTGCGTGAACTGAAGGATTCAAGGCCGGAAGAGGCGCTCGAGGCCACGGAGTTCCTCGCCGGGCGTGGCATGTGGTCGCAGTCGATGGAAGCCGAACAGGCAGCTCGGCGTGGCATTAATCAGCTTCAGAAGGGCATCGATAAAGCCGCCGATTCCGTGCTTGGCAGCGAGGCCGAATCATTGCGAAGAGCTCAGTCGCAACTGGAGGATGCCACAAAGAAACTGGCAGGTGAAGTTCAAGCTGCGACCGGTGAAGTGCCGGAAGAACCGCGTCGTCCCGGTCAGCGAGGCACTGCCGCGCAGAAGGACGGCGACCGTGAAGGCGCGGCAGAAAGCGAGCAGAATTCTCAGCCGGGCGCTGCAGACTCGGATAGTGCACAAAAAGGTGAATCACAAAAGTCTCGTCGCCCCGCACAGGGCGGTCAGAATAGCAGGGCCGCCACAAAGTCGGGCGATGAATCGTCGGAGGGAACAGGCGATTCAAAACAGGCCGGCTCGAAAGAATCTGAAACGGGGCAGCCATCTTCCGACGCTCAGAGTGGCGAGTCAAAGAATGCACCGGGCGCTTCCAGCGAACCGGGTGAGAAGATGAGTCCCGGTGAGCAGTCAGAGTCCCAATCGGATGGTGATCAAAAGGGCCAATCCGGCGAGAAAAAAGAGGGAAGCGTCGAACAAGGAAAAAGCGGCCAGTCAGAATCACAGAAAGGACAGGCTCGACAGGGCAAGCGTTCTTCGTCTTCGTTAATGAACGGCGGACGAGAAAGCAATGGCGGCAGTATCGCGAACAACTCGGCCGCACGGCCGCTGACGGGTGATGAATTCAGTGAATGGTCTGATCAGCTCCGCGATATTGAAGAGATGCTGGACGACCCTGAACTGCGAAACCGAGTGGCTCAGGTGCGCGACCGGGCGCGAGCCATGCGAGCGGAGTTCAAGCGGCACGGGGCAATGCCGCAGTGGGATCTGGTCAAGTCGCAGTTGCTCGGCGAAATGCAGTCGTTGCAGCAACGGCTTAATCAGGAAGTTCTGAAAATAGAATCCGACCGGGCGATGGTCCCTATCGACCGAGAACCCGTGCCTGAAGAATTCGACTCCCTGGTTCAGCGTTATTACGAACTGCTGGGACAGGAACGCGATCCGGCCAATGCGACTCAGCGGAAGCAATAGGAGGCCGCATGTCGGCAACACAGGTTCTGTTGCTCCCCATTTTCTTTGTGGTAATGAGTCATTGCAGACGCTGCTAACGCATGCCATTCGGGGTTCATGCTGAAGCACGTCGTTGCTGAAAAAAGCTACTTCGTGGTCTTTCTGAACAACCTCAGCAGGAGGGCGAAACACCATTGAATGCCGCACGCTGCGAAGCCATGCACAAGAGGACGAAATGGTGTCATGAAACGCTCATAGGTGTGGTACGTCGCCATCACCGTCAGCGAGTTAAGCAGAAGAAGCAGAAACATAACCCGCGACAGCATTTCGGATCGTGTTCGGAACATTCCAGCGAGCATGCAGACAAAAAGTCCGCCATGCAGCACACTGCCGCATTCCCACAGGCGACACAGTTTCCACCAGGTCAGCTGAGGCAGATCGGACGCATGTTCCCGCATCCAGATTCGAGCAGCTGAAGATCCCCGTCGACTGTGTTCTTTTTCAAACTCGATAGGGGACAGATTCTGCATTTGAGGATCTTTGCGAATCTCGGCAGCAATGCGATCGGCTGTCTGAGATGTCCAGCTTCCAAAGTTCTTCATGGCACTATCGCTAAAGCCATCTGCTATTCCGATGCCTCCCTGAGTGCCAGTTGGCATCATCGCATCCAGAATCAGGCAGTTACGAATCCACCACGGGGTGGTCAGCAGCAAACTGGCAATGCAGAAGGCAAACAGAGGCTGCCATCTGGAACGGCGTGAATCATTAGACGGAGGCATTCTGAACGGCAAGACGGCTGCTGCAAGTATCCAGAGAAATGGATACCAGGCGACGTAGAAAGAACGGATAAGGACCAGAACACTGAGTGCGAGACCGCAGACGGTCGCCGATCGAGTGGTCTTGCTGCTGAGACACCAGGACAGTGAGATGGCGAACAGAGAGAACGCGAGCGTTGCGGTGTTTTCGGTCAGAAATGTGCCTGCAAATTCCCGCAATCGCGGATCGATACTGCAAAGCAGTCCTGCAAGAATTCCCGACGTCAGCGAAACTCGTCGAGCAAACACAACGGCAACTGCAGCTGGAGATCGGCTTGCAAATCGGACCCACTTCGGGAGATAGATCGGCGCGTAAATCGGACCCACCGTATTGGGCCGTAGAATCTGCCTGTTTAATGGGCAGGTTTGAGGTCAAGGATGTTAACGGTGG
>Ga0209491_10000187_pt1 | contig 117619 bp, 94 predicted proteins | sample BON02_FD_187213 | JGI IMG/M metagenome (GOLD analysis project Ga0209491, IMG submission 187213) | Freshwater microbial communities from Lake Bonney liftoff mats and glacier meltwater in Antarctica - BON-02 (SPAdes) (version 2) | ecosystem: Environmental > Aquatic > Freshwater > Ice > Glacier... | reverse complement strand
TGACCCCCGCGTTGTGGTCACCACCGCAGCCCACAAGGCTTGCCCTGCGGGACGTGGGCCGTCAGATTAACCGCCTGACTGGCACCCGCACTCAGGCCAAGAATCGCCTGCACGCCCTGCAGTCAAAGAGCATGACGCTGCGCTTGCTGATCGAGGATGAGCAGGAGGGCATCGCACTGCTGGATAAACGCATTGAGCGTTTGCAGAAGGCCGCCCTTGAGTTGATTGCGCAGGACATCCAGCTGAGCCAACAGATCAAATGCATGTGCGCTGCCAAAGGGGTGGCCATTGCCAGTGCAATCGCACTGCTTGGAGAGCTGAGTGTGTTGCCTGTCACCCTTAAGGCACCCCAGGTCAGTCGTCATGCGGGGATGGATATCCGGTTGTGTCAGTCGGGCTCCAGCGTCAATAAAGTTGCGCGTCTGAGTAAAGCCGGGAATAGCTATCTGCGGGCAGCGTTGTACATGCCGGCGATGAGCGCAATACAACACGACCCGCGGGCCAAAGCGTTCTATGAAGCATTAGTAGCGCGCGGGAAGAAGAAAATACAGGCTCTATGTGCCGTGATGCGCAAGGACCTCACCGGACTTTGGGCCTGCATTAAAAGCGGTACTCCATTCGATTCAACCCGACTTTTCAGTGAAATTCATCTGAAAAAGGCTTGACCGTCAACGGAGTATCTACATTCAGTGTCTTCGATCTATTGTCAATATTGCGCTACACTCCCCCGCATCGAAACCACAGGTTTAGAATGATGCAAGACGAAGACTTACTGCGTTATAGCCGCCAGATTATGCTGCCCGAGATGGACATTGCAGGGCAGCAGAAACTCCTCGACGCGACAGTCCTGATCCTCGGCATGGGCGGTTTAGGCTGTCCCGCCGCCATGTATCTTGCCGCTGCTGGGGTCGGTCACCTGATTATTGCTGACGATGATATTGTCGAGATCACCAATTTGCAGCGCCAGATCGCTCATGGTCAGGCCAATGTCGGCCAGGCCAAGGTGCAATCGGCCCTCAGTACCCTGCAAGGACTTAACTCGAACGTCCGCATCACCGCGTTAGAGGAGCGCCTGGATCAAGCGCGCTTAGCCCAATTACTGCCCCAAGTCACCGTCGCATTAGATGCCTGCGACAATTTTTCTACCCGCTTCGCGCTCAATCAGGCTTGTGTCGATCTGCGCGTGCCGCTGGTCTCTGGTGCCGCGATTCGCATGGAGGGGCAGGTCGCCGTTTTCAACTCCCGCGATGAGTCCAGTCCGTGCTATCAATGTCTATACCGGCTTGGGGACGACGAGCAGGCGACCTGCGCCACCAATGGTGTGATGGCGCCGGTAGTCGGTATTATCGGGGCAGTGCAGGCGATGGAAGCGATCAAGTTGATTGCCGGAATAGGTAGCCCACTGACTGGGCGCCTACTGCTCCTCGATGCCAAGAATATGCAATGGCGCGAGATGCGCCTACCCAAAGACCCACAGTGCAAAGCCTGTGGCGATGCCCGGCACTGAATCTGCTAGCGCTATTGATGTTAGAGCGCTTGCCAGCTATGATTCTCGCGCTAACTGAGACGAGCGCATAAGTTACAGATTTATAAGAAATTTAATGCTCATCTCAAGCCTGACACGAACCCTTAGAGGGTAAATTATCATCGGCATAATGCCAGCGGCGTAGTTCCCTATGGATAATGAAGCAAGCGACCAGAGGCTCAAATTTGCAGCTTTCAATCTGGTTGAACCACTCAACAAAGCGATCGCAGACCTCGGTTTCGAATACTGCACGCCCATCCAGGCACAGAGCCTGCACTACACCCTCAAAGGCAACGACGTCACAGGCCGCGCTCAAACCGGCACGGGCAAAACAGCCGCCTTTTTGATCACCATCATCAATGATCTCGTTAGTAATCCCATCGAAGACGAACGTTTTGTTGCCGAGCCGCGTGCATTGATTATTGCGCCGACGCGAGAACTAGTAATGCAGATCGCCAACGATGCGCAAGACCTTAGTAAGTATGCTGGCCTGCACGTCGTCACGATGGTGGGTGGCGAGGATTATCAGAAACAATTACGCGCCTTAGACAAAAGACCAGTGGACATCGTCGTAGCCACACCCGGCCGCCTGATCGACTTCGTACAGAACGATCAAGTCTATCTTGGGCTTGTGGAGCTCATGGTGATTGACGAGGCGGACCGCATGCTCGACATGGGCTTCATCCCCCAAGTCCGCAGCATCGTGGCACGCTGTCCTACCAAAGAGTGTCGCCAGACCCTCTTGTTTAGCGCGACATTCACGCCAGAGGTGCTGGAGCTTACCAAGCGCTGGGCGATGGATCCGATAATGATCGAGATTGAGCCGGCACAGGTGGCTACTGACACCATTGATCAGGTCGTTTATCTCGTGACCACCGAAGATAAATATAAGCTGCTCTACAACTTGATTGCGGAAGAGGGTGCAGACAAAGTGATCGTGTTCAACAATCGCCGCGATCAGGTTCGTAAGTTGGCGGACAGTCTGCATCGCAACGGTGTGAGCTGTGGCTTGCTCTCGGGTGAGGTGGCGCAGAACAAGCGCGTGCAAACTCTTGAGGCGTTTCGCGAAGGTAAGTTACAGGTATTAGTGGCAACGGATGTTGCTGGTCGCGGCCTTCATATCGACGACGTTACACACGTGATCAACTACAGCTTGCCGGAAGAGGCTGAGGATTATGTGCATCGCATTGGCCGCACTGGTCGTGCTGGGAATGTCGGCACATCGATTAGTTTTGCCTGCGAAGACGATTCGTTTCTTCTACCGAATATCGAAGATAAGCTGGGAAGAAAGCTCAACTGCATTCGTCCTGAAGAACATTTACTAGCCACGCCGCCAGCATTCGAGCGGGCCTCGCGTTTTAAGGCGCCGCCGAAGACGGGAAACGATCGCAAGGATCGGGGTAGCAGTAGCAGACCGCCGCCGCGGCGGCGGTGATTGAAATAATGCTCCTACAGGGTGTGGTTTTATTTAGGGACTGCACCCGCATCTTTCAGGATTTCTGCATAGGTTTTGGACTTGCGATGGCGCGAAACGTGGTCCAGGAAGGTGCTGCCATCTTCCAGTTTCACGTTGATGTCATGCCCTGCCTCGATAAAGAAAGGCACGAAACGCTCGAATGCATCTGGGAGCATGCCGCGATAGGCTTTCAATAGGATGTGATAGTCAGCGGGCACGCCCTCGGGTGGTAGGATGCTCAGAAAACCGTGTACTCGCTCGTCTGTCCAGAACTCATCGCGCACAGCGCGTTGGGTGCGCTCTGCTCCCTTTTTCTTCTCGATCATATTAACTCTTCGTAAAGTTTGAAGTGAAAATGCCACCTGTAGGAGCTTGCCTGCAAGCGACCTTTTATTCTTGGTTGCGTCGGTTTAAGCTTTTAGCTTCTGCTTCAACAGGGCGTTCAGCTGTTCGGGGTTAGCTTTGCCGCGGGATGCTTTCATCGCTTGACCGATGAAGAAGGCGAAGACTTTTTCTTTGCCAGCACGGAACTGCTCTACCTGCTCGGGGTTTTCGGCAATGACCTCGTCGACTAGCTTCTCGATGGCGCCGCTGTCCGTTACTTGTTTCAGACCTTGGTTCTCGATGATCTGATCCGCAGTCTGTGTGGATTCCAGCATGGCTTCGAACACGGTCTTCGCTATTTTGCTGGAAATGGTCTGGTCCTTGATACGGGCAATCAACTCGCCCAGGCGCTTGGCGCTGATTGGCGATTGCTCGATCTCGAGGTCTTGCTTATTGAGTACTGCCTGAAGGTCCACGGTCACCCAGTTAGACGACAGCTTGGCGTCGTCGCAAATCGTTACTACCTCTTCGAAGAACTCCGCCATCTCGCGGCTGCTGGCGATCACTGCGGCGTCATATTCACTGAGGCCGTACTGCTCGACAAAGCGTTCACGTTTGGCGTTCGGCAATTCCGGCAGCTCTGCACGTACTGCTTCGATATAGGCTTCGTCGATGACTACTGGTAAAAGGTCAGGCTCAGGGAAGTAGCGATAATCGTTGGCCACCTCCTTGCTGCGCATGGAGCGAGTCTCGTCGCGATCAGCGTCATACAAACGAGTCTCCTGAACAATGCGGCCGCCGTCTTCGAGGATGTCGATCTGGCGCTGCGCCTCATGCAGAATTGCCTTCTCGACGAAACGGAAGCTGTTGATGTTCTTGATCTCTGCGCGGGTACCAAGCCCTGTGCTACCAATTTTGCGGACAGACACGTTGGCGTCGCAGCGCATCGAGCCTTGGCTCATATTGCCGTCAGAGATGCCGAGATAACGAATTATGGAATGCAGTTTCTTTAAATAGGCAACCGCCTCTTTGGCGTTCGCGAGTTCGGGCTCGGATACGATCTCAAGCAGCGGCGTGCCGGCGCGGTTCAAGTCGATGCCGGTTTGGCCCTGGTAATCCTCGTGTAGGGATTTGCCCGCATCCTCTTCGATGTGCGCGCGGGTAATGCCGATCACGCGCGTGCTGCCATCTTCTAGCGTGATCTCTAAGCTGCCCTTGCCCACGGTGGGGAACTCGAGCTGCGTCACCTGATAACCCTTAGGTAGATCGGGGTAGAAATAGTTCTTACGGTCGAATACCGAGCGACGGCCAATCTCTGCATCCACTGCAAGGCCGAACTTCACGGCCATGCGTAGAGCCTGCTCGTTGAACACTGGCAGTGTGCCTGGCATAGCGAGGTCGAAGACGTTTGCTTGTGTGTTAGGTGCGGCACCAAAGGTGGTGCTGCTGCCAGAGAATAATTTGCTGTGTGTGGCCAATTGCACGTGTACTTCTAGGCCTATGACGGTTTCCCAGCCCATGTCTTAAACCTCCGCTACTTGCTTGTGCCAGTCAGTATTCTGCTGGAACTGATGCGCAATATTGAGAACTTTTGCTTCTGCGAAATCGCTGCCAACGAGCTGTATGCCGATGGGCAGGGCCTTGCCTGAGGCGCTAGTGCTGCCTGCCGGGATAGAGATGCCTGGTAGGCCGGCGAGGTTCACGCCAATGGTGTAGATGTCTTCCAGATACATCGTTACCGGATCGTCGCTCTTCTCGCCAATCTTAAACGCAGTATGGGGTGTGGTAGGGCCGATGATGACATCGACTTCCTTGAAGGCGCTATCGAAGTCCTGCTTGATCAGGCGACGAATCTGCTGAGCCTTCAAGTAATAAGCGTCGTAATAGCCAGCCGACAGGGCATAAGTGCCCACCATGATGCGGCGCTTCACTTCGTCACCGAAGCCCTCGCTACGCGAACGCTTGTACATGTCTTCGAGGTTCGCTGGATTTTCACAGCGATAGCCATAACGCACGCCGTCGAAGCGGGACAGGTTAGCCGAGGCCTCCGCTGGCGCGATGACGTAGTAGGCGGAGATAGACAAATGGTTATTGGGCAGATCGATCTCTTTCACTGTGGCGCCGAGACTCTCGAAAACCTTAATGGCTTCTTGTAGTGCCTTTTCAACTTCAGCCCCCAAACCCTTGGCAATGTGCTGGCGTGGTATGCCGATGCGCAGGCCCTTGAGGGAGTCATTGAGGGTGGCCATATAGTCCGGCGCCGCGCCGTCTACGCAGGTGGAGTCACGAGAATCGGGCCCTGCGATCGCATTCATCATTAGCGCAGCGTCCTCGGCACTCTTGCTGATCGGGCCAGCCTGATCGAGGCTGGAGGCGAAGGCGATCATGCCCCAGCGCGAGATGCGGCCATAGCTTGGCTTAAAACCGGTAACGCCACAGAAGGCCGCAGGTTGGCGAATGGAGCCGCCGGTGTCGGTGCCAGTGGCGATGGCACACAGGTCGGCAGCGACTGCCGCGGCCGAGCCGCCGGACGAGCCGCCAGGCACGCGCTCGGTATCCCAAGGGTTGCGCACTGGGCCGTAGAAACTGGTCTCGTTGGAAGAGCCCATGGCGAACTCGTCCATATTAGTCTTGCCTAGCGTCACTGTGCCGGCAGCATTGAGGCGCTCTACCACGGTGGCGTTATATGGCGCGATGAAGTTGGACAGCATCTTCGAGCCACAAGTGGTGCGCACGTCTTGAATACAGAAGATATCTTTGTGGGCGATAGGGATGCCTGTCAGTGGACCATGCATGCCTTTAGCGCGCAGTGCATCGGCCTGTGCCGCTTGGGCTAAGGCGAGCTCTTCCGTAACGGTGATGTAGGCATTGAGCCCTTTATTATGCTGGGCAATGCGCTTTAAGTAGTCGTTGGTGAGTTCTACACTGGAGAATTCACCCTGCGCTAAAGAGCGGGAGAGTGCGGCGACTGTGCGGTCCGACATGCTGTTAGGTGTCCTTGATCGTCAATGTTTGAAAAGGGGGTGGCTCGTCGTGGCAAGCCCGCGGGAGGCGAGGCCTGGGGCACGCAAGCGTTAGCACGCGCTGCTCACTCGATTACCTTAGGGACCAGATAGAGGCCATCTTGTGTCGAAGGCGCAATCCTCTGCAGGTATTCGCGGTGATCGGTTTCAGTCACGACGTCTGGACGCAGGCGCTGCACGGCATCGAAAGAATGGGCCATTGGCGTAACGTTTTTCGTGTCGACGCCTTGCATCTGATCGATCAATTCTAGAATCGAAGAGATACGCTTAGTCACCTCGGTGGCTTCTTCGGTGCTGATGTGCAGACGCGCCAGATGGGCTATTTTCTCGACGTCTGTTTGTTCTAGTGCCATTCCCAATCTCCCAATCTCGCGCTGCTAACACGAAGAACTTATGTAAGGCTTCCGACGCTAATTTGTGAGGCATTCGTTGAATTTAAGCAATTATCAAATTGACTCTTGCCCTATATCCTTGCCGTTGTTAGAGTGCGTGTCTATTCGCCGGAGAAGCCGTGATTATACGGGAAAGAGACCGGTTTAGGGCAACAGTTTCAGGAGCTGAGGGCAAATTAGTAACACGCCGTCAGATTCCACCGATTTATCCAACCCCTTGTACGAACTCTAGTGCGTAAGCTGAATTCTTGCTTCAAGTCTGATATCAGATGCTCGCTCGCAAGTCCGGGGTGGATTCCTATTTGAGGTTATAAAAAGTCGATGTTCAAAAAATTCCGGGGTATGTTCTCCAATGATCTAGCGATAGATCTAGGTACCGCTAACACTCTAATTTACGTACGCGGACAAGGAATCGTGCTGAATGAGCCTTCCGTAGTTGCTATCCGCACACATAATGGCCAGAAGACTGTGACCGCCGTGGGGTCCGATGCTAAGCACATGCTGGGCCGCACGCCGGGCAATATTACGGCTATTCGCCCCTTGAAAGACGGCGTTATTGCCGATTTCCAAGTGACTGAGAAGATGTTGCAGCACTTTATCAGCAAAGTGCATGAGAACAGCTTCTTCCCTCCCAGCCCTCGAGTTCTGGTCTGTGTGCCTTGTAAGTCCACACAGGTTGAACGCCGCGCTATTCGTGAGTCCGTGCTCAGTGCCGGTGCGCGTGAAGTGCGTCTGATCGAGGAGCCGATGGCTGCAGCGATTGGGGCAGGCCTGCCTGTAGAGAAGGCCAGTGGCTCTATGGTCGTCGATATCGGTGGCGGCACTACCGAGATCGCCATTATTTCATTGAACGGCATCGTCTACGCAGAATCTGTGCGCGTTGGCGGGGACCGTTTCGACGAAGCGATCATTACGCATGTGCGCCGCAATTACGGCAGCCTAATTGGCGACGCGACGGCAGAGCGCATCAAGAAGGAGATCGGCTGTGCCTACCCTTCTGATACCGGGTTACGTGAGATCGACGTGCGCGGACGCAATCTAGCCGAAGGCGTGCCGCGCAGTTTCACCCTGAATAGCGACGAGATACTTGAGGCGCTTCAGGAAACGCTATCTGCCATCGTGCAGGCAGTGAAGAGTGCGCTGGAGCAATCGCCTCCCGAATTGGCCTCCGATATCGCCGAAAGCGGGATGGTATTGACTGGTGGCGGTGCATTATTGAGAGATTTGGATAAATTGTTGTCTGAAGAGACAGGGCTGCCCGTCATTGTCGCTGAAGACCCATTAACTTGCGTGGCCCGTGGCGGCGGTAAGGCAATGGAGCTGATGGACGCCAACGACATGGATTCGTTAACCATTGAATAAACGGTTCGAGGTTCCATCATCAAGACCTTATTCATTAAAGGCGTGTCACTTGAGTACCGCGTTGCTGCCTTCGTGGTGCTCTCGGTGGCTGTCATGTTCGCTGACAGCCGCTTCGACTACCTTGATCGCTTGCGCTACAGCTTAGGTTTCCTTACGGCACCGGTCTATTGGGTTGCCGATACCCCTGCACGAATCTCCTATTGGATAGACGATGTCTTCGTCTCCCATGGCGATCTCATCGACGATAACGAACGCTTGCGCGAGGAGTTGCTCTTTGCGCAGCGCGAGCTGCAATTACTGGCTGGGCTCGCTACTGAGAACAATCGCCTGCGCGCCTTACAAGAGGCCTCCGCTAATGTCGATGGCCGGGTACTTACGGCTGAGATCATCAATATTTCGTCTAACCCTGGTTCTCGCCGAGTGCTAATCAATCGTGGTGCGACCGATGGCGTGCTAGAAGGTCAGGCTCTGCTCGACGCTCATGGGTTGATGGGGCAAGTTGTGGAGGTGTTGCCCTTTACTAGTTGGGTGATGCTAATAACCGATTCCCGCCATGGCACGCCAGTGCAGGTGAACCGCAACGGCGAGCGCGCAATCGCCCGTGGTAGTCGTGGCGATGTGCCCGAGCTGGAACTTGAATACGTGCCCGACACCTCGGATATCGAAGTGGGGGATCTCTTGGTGAGTTCGGGGCTAGGGCAGCGCTTCCCGAAAGACTATCCAGTCGCCGAGGTCACTAGCGTGGTTCACGATCGTGGCCAGCCTTTCGCGACGATTAAAGCTAAACCTCTCGCGCAAATGGATAGAACTCGCCATGTAATGTTGTTGGCCTTGGCCAATAACGAGGTCGAGCGCTCTGGGCAAAGCGGAATCGCGCCTGTGTGGTCCGATAGCGGGTTAAGCAAAAGCGAAAAACTTCCCGGCATAGAAGAGCAGATCGACGATTTGGGCGCCGAAACCCTTGAGGAAGTTGTTAATCCAGCTCCTGAAACGGTGGGCTTGGATGAGCCAGTGCCTTCAGAGGTGGCCGACACCTTGTCAGATGAGACCACGGATCAGGAGTAATCGATGGATCAACGCACTAATGCCAGCTGGGTCATCTTCTTAAGCTTCTTCGTGGCCTATCTATTGGCTATCGTGCCCTTTCCGGAGTGGGCGATGAACTACCGCCCGCAATGGATAGCGATGGTGCTCATTTATTGGGCGATGGCCCTGCCTTATCGCGTTGGCATCGGCTTTGCGTGGGTGGCGGGGCTGCTAATGGATATTCTCGAGGGCTCCCTATTGGGGCTTAATGCCCTGGCCTTGGCGATCATTGCCTATATTGCCCTGAGTCTGCATCAACGCCTGCGCATGTTCTCGTCCCTGCAACAAAGCGGCGTCGTCCTAGCATTGATCGGATTGCATTTAATGATGACCCACTGGATGAAGATTGCCGCCGAACAGGCCGTGGCCTCCAATCTGTTATTCTTGCTCGGAGCCCTGTCCAGTGCCTTCATTTGGCCGTGGATGTTCGTGTTGTTGCGCCAGATGCGCCGTAGTTTTGGAGTGCGCTAGCGAGGCCTATAACCCGCAGCGGCCAGCCTGAGGAAACATGCCCTACCAGTTCGAGTCCATAGTTTTAGCCTCCGCCTCGCCGCGTCGCCGCGAGATCCTTAGCCAAATGGGCGTTGCGCATAGTGTTGCCGACCACAGTGTCGACGAAGTAGCCCATGCCGGCGAAGCCGCCATGGACTTCGTGCAACGTCTAGCGCTGGAGAAGGCGCTATCCGTGCAGTCCTTGAATCCCCATAGTGCGCTGCCAATACTCGGCTCGGACACCATCGTGGTCTGCGATGAGCAAATACTTGGCAAGCCTGTTGATGAGAAAGATGTGCTGCGCATGCTCGCACTACTTTCGGGCAGGCAACATCAAGTCTTCTCCGCAGTAGCTCTATGTTATGGGGGGCGGCAGCAAGTGGTTCTTTCGCGCAGCGACGTCAGTTTCAAATCAATATCTCAGCAGGAACGTCAGCGCTACTGCTTAAGCGGCGAGCCATTTGGGAAGGCTGGCGCCTATGCAATACAAGGCTTGGGAGGCATGTTCGTCAGCGACCTCAAAGGCAGTTTCAGTGGCGTAATGGGTTTGCCCGTGTTCGAGACCGCGCAGTTATTGAATGACTTTGGTGTTCGCACTGGAATGAACGAGGAAGACGCGACATGAGTGAAGAGATACTTATTAACGTCACCCCTATGGAGACTCGCGTTGCGTTGATCGAGAACGGCTTGTTGCAGGAAGTCTTCGTAGAGCGGCCCCATAGCAAGGGACATGTTGGAGATGTCTATCTTGGCAAGGTGATTCGCGTGATGCCCGGCATGGAGGCAGCTTTCGTCGACATCGGGCTGGAGCGCGCCGCGTTCATCCACAGTGCGGATATATCTCCAATTAGCCCAGCAGGTTTCGAGGTGCGTAACGAGACTCCATTGCCTATCCAAGGCTTGGTGCGCGATGGGCAGCTAATCGTGGTGCAGGTAATAAAAGACCCAATCGGCGGCAAAGGTGCTCGGCTAAGTACCCATCTCACCTTGCCATCGCGCAACCTTGTTTATCTGCCGCGTAGCGCGCATATGGGGGTATCGCAGCGGCTAGAGGACGAGCAGGAGCGTGCGCGACTGAGCGGCCTCGTTCAGCAGTGTATTGCGCAGGAGGGCATGGAGGGTCAAGGCGGTTTCATTATTCGCACCGCCGCAGAGGGCTGCAGTGCAGAGGAGATGTTGGAGGATGTGCGCTTCCTGAAACGGTTATGGGGTGCCGTAGAGCGTCGGGTCAACGATAGCCGTAACGTCCACATTCTGTACCGAGAGGTACCTCTTTATATGCGCGCGATGCGCGATCTCATTACGCCTGACATTGAGAAGATTCGCATCGACACGCGTAGCGCCTTCGACGAAATCTCGCAGTTTATTCAAGACTTTATACCTGAGTTCCGCAATGCCGTGGAATGCTACACCGGCGAGAGGCCTATCTTCGATCTATACAGCATCGACGACGAGATCGATAAGGCGCTTGGCCGCGAGGTTAAACTCAAGTCTGGGGGAGATCTGATTATCGATCAAACCGAGGCCATGACTACGGTTGACGTCAACACTGGCGCCTATCTGGGCAGCAAAAACCACGCGGAGACCGTCCTAAAGACCAATCTGGAGGCAGCCACTGCTATCGCGCGGCAACTGCGAATTCGCAATCTTGGTGGCATTATCATTCTGGATTTCATCGATATGGTGGACCCGGAACACCAGCGCCAAGTCATGCGCACCCTGACTAAGGCCCTCGAAAAGGACCGCGCGCGCACGTCGGTGAGTGCGATGTCGGAGCTCGGCCTCGTCGAGATGACGCGTAAGCGCACGCGTGAGAGCTTGGGGCAAATCCTATGCAGCGCATGCTCCGTCTGTGAAGGCAGGGGTCGGCTCAAGACATCAGAGACGATTTGCTACGAGATTTTCCGCGAGATTTTGCGAGTGGCACGGGTGTACGAGAACGATGTGATTCTCGTCATGGCTTCCCAGACTGTCGTGGACAGGCTGCTTGACGAGGAATCCAGCACTCTTGCTGATCTGGAAGAATTAATCAGCAAGACGGTCAAGTTTGAGGTGGAACCAATGTATACTCAAGAGCAATTTGATGTCGTGTTGTTTTAGGGCTTTCCATCCAGAGCCCACAACGCCTCTGGCCTCGGGCCGAAGCCGCCATGATCCTGACACTACTGAAAAAGACAGTTTCGCTGTTACTCGCAGCTCTCCTTATCCTGCTGTTGATCTTAGCGGTCTATGTCAGTCTTGGGCGGCAATTGCTGCCCTATGTCGGCAATTATCATGCGGATATCGAGGCGCAACTTTCAGAGCGTTTAGGGCAAGAACTACACTTCGCTAGCATCGAAGGCAACTGGCGCCGTTTTAATCCCATCCTCTCCCTTCACGATGTCGCGATTGTAGGCATGCAGTCCAGTGGAGAAGAGCGCCTATTTCAGCTGGGCACTATCACCCTTGAGCTCAATGCTTGGGCTAGTTTGTTGCAACGACGATTGCTACTAACTTCCATCGATATCGATAAACCAGAGTTCACTCTAGAGGAGAGCCCGGATGGGCGCTGGGAACTCTTCGGCTTCGAGTCTGACCCCTCCCTTGCGCTCGATGCCGACCAGGCCCTAGATTTAGTAACTCGTGTGAGCGACCTGACACTTAGCAACCTACAGTTGACCCTACGCCGAGCGAATGGTCAAAGTCGCAGCTTCGAGCGCAGTCTTCTGCGCATTCAGAACCGCAACCAACAACACTATCTTCATCTCGATGTTTGGCAAAATGACGTGATTGGCCCCTTGAGCATCGCCGCAGAGTTAAGTGGCGAACGCGTGGCCGAGCTAAGCGGACTGCTCTATGTTTTACTGCCCGATACCGATTATTCTGAAATCCTCTCCCGTGACTTCGGCGACAGCGTGAGCCTCACCGCATTAGAAGGCAAAGCCGAGCTATGGGTGTCTGTGAGCAACGGACAGTTGCAGGCAGCCCAGGGCAATATCGAACTCGCGCGCCTCGCTTTTAACCTACCGCAGCCCTATGCGGTGGAGAACTTCGCAACACAGTTCTATTTGCAGCGCACAGACGCCGAGCAAGCTTGGGGATTGTGGCTAGAAAAATTCGCATTTAACTGGAATGAGCAGCAGTGGGCAGAGAGTAATCTTTATGCAAACCTCGCGGCTGGAGAGCACTTCAGTTTGGCAGCAGATAGGCTGAATCTCGGTATTAGCACTGGGATGCTCGGGGCCTCGAAGCTGCTCGATGAATCCGCTAATGCCCAGTTACTCGGGCACAATCCGCGTGGGGAGCTCGAGAACTTAGATCTGGAATTCTCGTTTGGTGATGAAGGCGGTAACGCTGGGCAGATGCGCTTGGTCGCGAATCTCAATAATGTCGCGATGAGCGCGCTGGGTGGCGTGCCGGCCATTTGGGGTATCGATGGCTATACCGAACTTAGTTTCGACACGCGGCAGCAGCGATTGACTGGCTTCGCCGATGTCGATTCCCGCCGCTTGATGTTTCAATTGCCGACTATGTTCAATGATGCCTGGGTCTACGATCGCATCAATGGCCGCGTGAGCGTCGATCTCGATGTGACGCAGGGAATGTCGCTCACGCTTAGCAGTGGTGTGATCGTGGCGGAGTCCGCGGCGGTCAGTGGGAATGCGCAATTCTCACTATTCACCAAAAAAGCAGCGGGCGAAGACACGGTGTCGAATTTGGAATTACTGGTTGGAATTAGTCGCGCTGATATCAGTCAGAAGGCAATTTATTTACCTAGCGCGCCAGAGGTGAAGGACGGGTTGCGCAGCCTCATGACTTGGCTAGACGGCGCTATCCTCGCTGGCACCGCCGTGAATAGTGGTTTGATCTACCGAGGCTCCGTTCTGCCCAGTAACAATCCTAGCGATCGGACCCTTCAGATGGTGTTTAACGTAGAGAATGGTACGCTGCGTTTCGACCCACAGTGGCCCGTGATGGATAGCCTGAATGGTCACGTCATTATCGGCGATCGTAATGTCGATATCAGCGTGAGTTCTGGGCAGTCGCTAGGCATAGGCTTCGATTCTACAACGGCGGCTATCCGTCCCAATGATGCAGGCCCAGGTAACTGGCTAACGGTTAATGGTCAAGGTGCTGGCGATACCCAGCAGGCGCTACGCTATCTACAGGAGACTCCAGTCACGCGCGGGTTCGGGAATTACATTGCGGACTGGCAAGGGGAGGGCGAAGTTGATCTAGCGCTGGAACTGCGCATCCCACTGGGCATCGCAGGGTCAACGCCACTGGTTAATGTGGGGTTGCAGCTACGCGATGACACACTCTATATCCCTGAATTCGAGCTGCGCTTCGATGCTGTCAATGGGGCGCTGTCATATAACAGCAGCACTGGCCTCGCGGGACAAGGAATCAGCGCCACTCTGTTCGAAGAGTCGATATCAGTGAGCCTTATCAGCAATGTCGATAGTGAGCGAACTACCAATACCCGTGTCGAAATCGAAGGCGCCGTCGAGGTGCCGCAGCTGCGCACCTGGCCTAAGCAAAGTGATTTTGTAGTGGATATGTTGGGTCGTACTAGCGGCAAAATGGATTATATGGCGCTTCTTGAGATTTCCCAGCCAGCCGAACCCGTAGGTCAAAGCGCTGCGGCGTTGCCGAGTCGACGACTTACGCTAGACAGCAAGCTGGAGGGCGTCGAATTGAATTACCCGGTGCCATTTAAGAAGCTTGCCGGTACATCGATGCCAATGCACATGACTATCGACTTTCTCGAGGCGCGCGAAGACCTCCGCGTAACGTTAGGGAATATCGCCTCTGTCAATATGGGCTTGAGCGATGGACAGATTCGTAGCGGCTTAGTGTTTCTCGGCAAACAGAATGAAGGGGTGAGCGTTAGACGCCTGAATGCGAATGCGCCGGGGCTCGATGTGCTAGGCGCACTGCAGCGTTTCGATTACGAGGAGTGGATGTCGGCTCTGCGGGATACTGCTTCGGTTGGTTCTGTAGATTCGGGTGCTGGTAATTTCTCGAGCTTGCGTAACGCCATCAACGCCGTGGATGTCACTATCGCGGATGCCTATGCTTTTGGGCAGAACGCGAAAGATTTGAATGTGCAGATTGCCAGTGAGGCACAGTACTGGAGATTGTCGCTTGCCAGCGCCACGGCCGAAGGTGAGGTACACGTTCCCTATGCCAGCGAAGAGCCTTTAGAGGTGAATTTTAACCATCTGGTTTTCCCTGCAGCAGAGGAATTGGATGACTCTGTGATTAAGTTCGACCTTGCGTTGGTAGGCCCGCCATCAGCGGAGGACGGTTACTGGTTAGAGAAAGACCGCGTGGATATCTTCGCGGATGTCGACCCTCGCGATTTTCCCTACATGAATTTCGAAGCGGCGAATGTCAAGCGGGGCGATGCAGACTACGGCAATTGGCAGTTTACTATCGAACCCAATGCGAGTGGGGCAGTGTTCTCGAATCTGTTGGTTAACACCCGCGGGGTGCGCGCCGGCAAGGAAGGCGAGGAGGGCCGTTTTGTGTGGACTTATGATGGAAGTGCTCACCATAGTTACTTCAATGCGATCTTAGAGGCTGGCAATCTCGCGACAGTGTTGAGTAATTTCGGTTACGCACCTAGCCTGGAGAGCACCAGTGCCGAGTTCCTCGCCAGCCTCGACTGGGCTGGCAGCCCAGCGTTTTTCGCGGTGGAGTCGCTTAGTGGCGATGTTGACCTGAAGGTCTTCGAGGGGCGTTTTCTCCAGAGCAATGCAGGGGCAGCCAATGGCGCACTCAAGTTGATTAGTATCATCAATTTCGATGCCTTGGTGCGGCGCCTGCGTTTTAGTGATGACCTGTTGCGGCGCGGATTGTCCTATGAACAGATCAATGGCTCCTTAAACATAAAAGATGGCATCGTAGATATCGTGGATCGCCTGCAGATTATCGGGCCAGCTAGTCTTTTTCAGGTCAGTGGGCAGCTCGATCTAGCCCAACAGACAATCGATGGCAATCTCTACATCACACTGCCACTAAGCGACAATATTCCATGGATGAGCGGAATCGCCGTTTTGAACAATCTAATTAATTGGCAGGTAGCAGTGGGCGTGTTTTTGTTTGATCAAATTTTCGGAGATCAGGTGGATAGTCTCACCAGCGCTCAATACACTTTGCAAGGTCCATGGGCTAGCTTGGAGCCGCGCCTCAATCAGGTATTTGGGACTCCCGGCGCTCCTGCGGTACCTCCAGTTAGCAATGGGCAGAACCCTCAGGGCAATGCGCCCCAGAGGAATGGGGCAGCCGCGCCTGCCAGCAGCAATTAAGAGGAGATTCCATGCGATGCAGCACACAGTAGCAGTAGTGCAATTAGTCAGCACCGCAGACGTGCAACGCAATCTGCGCGCGACAGAAGACCTCATCAGACAGGCTGCGCAAGCAGGCTCGAAGTTGATCTTATTACCGGAGAATTTCGCAGTTCTAGATGGCGGCCCGCAAAGTCAGTTCGCCGAACGCGAAGGCGATGTTTCTGCCTTGTTGCAAGGCTTTCTGAGTGAGCAGGCAAAGACCCATCAGGTGTTTCTCATTGCCGGCACCATGCCCATGGCCACGCGTCCATTGCGGACTGGTGAGAGTGAAATAGAGACTATTAGCGATGGTAGGGTTCGCCCCGCGAATCTGTTTTATAACCCGGCAGGTGAGATGATTGCCCGTTACGATAAGATGCACCTATTTGATGTGCAGGTGGAAGATAATCAGGCCCAATACTCGGAGTCGATGAGTTTCGAGGCTGGTGACCAAGTGGTTTTGGTGGATACCCCCATGGGGCGAGTTGGCCTCTCTATCTGCTATGACCTTCGTTTCCCGGAACTCTACCGTCGCCTTTTGGATGGCGGAGCCGAGTTGCTGACAGTGCCTTCAGCATTTACGAAAGTGACGGGAGAGGCGCACTGGGAGGTGTTGCTGAGAGCCCGTGCAATCGAGAATCAATGTTATGTATTAGCCGCGAATCATGGCGGCGTGCACAATGCAAAAAGAGAGACCTTCGGCCATTCCATGATAGTCGATCCGTGGGGGCGAGTATTGGCGCAGGTGGAAAAGGGTGAGGGTTTCGCGAGTGCCAAGATCGACTTGAACGCTCTTCACCAGCTGCGCGCCAAAATGCCGGTACAAAGTCATCGCCGCCTATAGCGCTTCTTCGCGTTGTTGAATAGGCCTTCTGTTTTCCCTTATTATGCGCGCCTTGCGCCTTAAGCTAGTTGGGTTTGAATGTGAATATAGATAAAAGTTTGCTCACGAATATTGTTGCACTTGCCTTAGTGTTAATCGGTTTGCTTCCCTTTGAGGGTGCGCCGTGGTTACTGACTATGGGGTTGTTCGCGCTCTCGGGCAGTGTGACCAATTGGCTCGCTATTCATATGCTCTTCGAGCGAGTGCCAGGGTTTTATGGCTCTGGCGTGGTGCCTCTCCATTTTGAAGAGTTCAAGAATGGCATTCGCAAGCTCATCATGCAGCAATTCTTTAGCCCAGAGAATATAGAGAAGTTCATGCTTGAGTCCGGTGGTATTTCCCGCAGTCTCGACGGCGAATTACTCAAAATTATCGACAAATTGGATCTGGAGAAAGCATTCGAGTCTCTGCTCGACGTCATCATGGCGTCTTCTTTCGGAGGAATGCTGGGCATGCTGGGTGGCCGCGATGCCTTAAAGACTCTGAAGGAGCCCTTTGTCACTAAGATGCGTGACTACTTCCGAGAAGTGGTTGATTCGGACGCGTTTCGAGCCTCGATTGCGGCAGGTCTAGCCAACGCAGGTGAGGGCAAGGCGAGTCTCTACACACGCATCGAGCATATCGTCGAGCGTCGGCTCGAAGAGCTAACTCCGCAACTCGTCAAAGAGATTGTGCAGGCGATGATCAAGAAGCATCTCGGCTGGTTGGTGGTTTGGGGTGGCGTGCTTGGTGGTTTGATTGGCTTGGCCGTTACGGCCTCCGGACTGTAATGTGTGGCGCTGCGATGCGCCAGAATAGAACGGATGTTCTTTCTGAGCGGTCAAGCGTGCCAGTGCGTTGGAAAGCCCCCTTAGTTCCAGAATCGCTCAGGCTGAACTATTTGCGATTTCACTAAGTTTTTCAGTTGTTTAGAGCGCGAAAATACTTCCGCATGCGCGGCGAGGGAGCCTGCCACTACGCTAGGCGAAATCGCAGCGACACAAATGTAGTATTTTGTATCAATAGATGTAAAAAACTCACTGCTATATTACAATGCCGCCCACGAAATCACCTGCTGATTGAGAATCAACATAGTCGACCATTCTTCAATTAGCTAAATACTAGATAAGAGACTGAGCATTTATTATGGCAAGACCAGTTGAGTTTGAGTACAACGATGTATTGAATAATGCAATGGAGCAATTTTGGCGTGAAGGATTTGAAGCCAGTTCCGTACAGAAGCTATTAGATGTAACCGGCATCAATCGTGGTACGTTGTACAATTCATTCGGCGATAAGGACACGTTTTTCAAAGCTTGTTTGGATCATTACAATAAGCTAATTACGAAAGATTTGGATGTCTCACTTAATAACGCAGACTTGGCACCTTGGGCTGCAATTGAGAAATACTTCGACCAGACTGTATTATCCGTTAGCAATAAACAGCGCGCCATGGGCTGTCTGTTGGTTAACTCTTTCTGCGAGAGCATTAATTACGACAAGGATATTCAGAAGATCGTTCGGGCATCGTTCGCCGTGGTGCGTAAAGCATTAGTGAAACGCCTTAAAGAAGCGGAGAAGAGCGGTAAGCTGAAGAAAGGTGTTTCAGCCGAGTTCGCTGCGGATGCACTGATGAACTCTCTATACGGCCTACGCGTGAACTCCCGCGATGGCAAGACTGCGAAGAATCTCGCTGAACTCGTTCAGTTTTCCATATCTTCACTGCAGTGACGGCTTTGGCGCCCGCCTCTGGGGAGTGAGGGGCGTCAAACCTGTCTATTTGCTCATTTTCGGTGCATCTCAACCCCCTAAATAGGGACGATTTTCGGGGTGCAGCGGGTATTGTGGTCAGACCATTATCGGGTATACTTGTGCCTTCAAGTAGCCTTCATAGGCATCCAGAAGCGTTGATCGACCCCCTTACAACAAGAAGCGATCACTAGAATCACGTTAAGGTAGACAGTTAATGAGAAAACTCGCAGGCAAAAGAAAAAACGACGAGAGCAATGTTGACCTCACTCCTATGTTGGATGTGGTATTCATCCTATTGATTTTCTTCGTAGTTACGGCCACATTCCTTTCCGAAACTGCCATCGATGCGGCGAGTAACGAGAACAATGAAACGCCTCCAGAGCAAAATGAAGATAAGAAGAACATCCTTATCGAGCTAGGCGCTAACAACGACATTATCCTGAACGGCGAGCCACGCCCGATTCTGGAAAGCCAGATTCGCTCTAATATAGACCGCCTGAAGGCAGAGAATCCAGCTGCCTCCGTCATCATCAAGCCACATATACGCTCCACTGTGAACACGCTAGTCACTGTGATGGATTCTGCGCGTCAGGCCGGTATCACGAGTATATCTATTCTCGAACCCTAAGCCTCATCTATGAGACAAGTCTTTGATTCGCAAGGATCTGACAATAAAAACGCACCTTCGGGTGCGTTTTTCATTTGTAAGTGAATAATTTGAGAAGGGGCGGAAATGTTGAGTCGATGGAATGTAGAGGACGCCGAGCGCTTCGTCAGCGATGCTACTCTTGGTCTTCGAGTCTATAGCTCTCAGCTGCTCGGTCGTGACGCAGACCTCGTGCTGCACGGCGGCGGCAATACCTCAGTCAAGGGCCAGCAGCTCAATGTCTTCGGTGAATCCGAACAGGTGCTCTACGTCAAAGGCTCGGGTTGGGACTTGCAGAGCATTGCCGCAGGTGGCTTCGCGCCGGTTAGGCTACAGCATTTGCAGGCCTTAGCCGCGCTCCCAACGCTAAGCGATACCGATATGATGCGCGAGTTGCGCCTTGCCTTGTTGGATCCTACTGCGCCAACTCCCTCTGTAGAGGCGATTCTGCACGCGCTCGTGCCGCTGCGTTATGTCGATCATACTCACGCCGACGCCGTGGTAGCGATCAGTAATAGCCCCGGTGGCGAGTCTGCCCTGCGAGAGATTTACGGCCACGAGGTGTTGATTCTGCCCTATGTGATGCCCGGCTTTATTCTGGCAAAGCAAGTCCATGAGGCGACCCAGGATGTCGATTGGTCGCGCCTGCGGGGTATCGTGCTGTTGCGCCACGGTATCATCACCTTCGACGACGACTGCAAGACCAGCTATGAGAGCATGATAGAGCTGGTTTCTCGCGCCGAAGATTATCTGCGCGCTCAAGGCGCTTGGGAACAATGCGCCACTAAGCAGTACGAGCCGGAAGCGGCGGATTTCCAGTATATCGCACAACTGCGACTGCAGGCGGCAACGCTTCTGGGTAGGCCCATGTTGCTGCGCTGGAACAGCGGCGCCGAGGCAGTAGGCTTCTCCGCTTTGGGCAATGTCGATGAGATCGCGAGGCGCGGTCCATTAACACCCGACCACAGTATTCATACTAAACCTTTTACAGCGCTATTAGACGCCGAACCAAGCGCAGGCCTCCAGGACTTCGGCGAACGCTATCAAGCTTATTTCGATCGCCATGGGGCTGCCTACCATAGCTGTCTGGATCTATTGCCAAGAGTGGGTGTTTGGCGTGACATGGGTATGCTCTATTTTGGCCTAGACGCGAAACGGCTAGCCGTTATCGGCGATATCAGTGCGCATACAGTGAAAGCGATTCAATGGGGCGAGACACTTGGCGGCTGGACCGCCTTGTCCAGACAGGATCAGTTCGACTTAGAGTATTGGGAGCTGGAGCAGGCCAAACTTAAGCGTGCGCAGTCGCGAACAGAATTCGAGGGACGGGTGGTGCTAGTGACAGGCGCTGCGTCGGGAATAGGCAAGGCTTGCGTCGAGAGCTTCATGGCGCAAGGCGCCGCAGTGATCGCTCTGGATATTAGCGCGAGCGTGCAAGAGGTTTGTCGTTCGCAGCAAGTTCTAGCGATTCAAGCGGACGTCACGAATGAGCCGCAAATGCAGCGCGCCTTGCAACAAGGCATAGCGCATTTCGGCGGCATCGATATCCTGATTAGCAACGCCGGTAGCTTTCCACCGAGCCTGCGTTTAAATGAGATGGCCGACGCAGTGTGGGAGCACTCACTGACCCTAAACCTCACTGCCCATATGCGTTTGCTGCGTAATTGCAGCCCTTATCTTGCGAGTGGTCTCGACCCATCTGTGATCTTCATCGGCTCGAAGAACGTGCCCGCACCGGGGCCAGGGGCAGGAGCATATTCCGTAGCCAAGGCGGGCTTGGCGCAACTGGCTAGAGTGGCTGCGCTCGAGCTAGGAGGCCAAGGCATTCGCGTGAATACCATACACCCCAATGCCGTATTCGATACGGGCATCTGGACCGAAGAGGTCCTAGCGCAGCGCGCCGCGCATTATCAGCTCAGTGTCGAAGCTTACAAGAAGCAAAATGTTCTAGGCAAAACCGTCAGCGCTAAGGACGTGGCGACTTTAGCACTGGCGATGGCAGGCGCCCCGTTCGCCTGCACCACTGGCGCGCAAGTGGCGGTGGACGGCGGCAATGATAGGGTCATTTAAGGAGGCGTGATGCGAGTAGATGGGCAGGTACATAGGACCATTGGCTTCGATGCGGAGCAACAGTGCGTGCGCATCATCGATCAGACGCGGCTGCCTCACCATTTCGAGTTAGTGGCGCTGAAGACGCTCGATAATGCCTGCCATGCGATTACCAGCATGCAGGTACGCGGCGCTCCCCTGATTGGCGTGACTGCCGTCTTTGGAGTCTACCTTGGCTTGCGTGAGGACCAGCACACACTTGAGACAATCTGCGCGCGGTTGTTGGCGACCCGACCTACAGCAGTCAATCTGCGTTGGGCCCTAGCGCGTGCGGTCATTCAATTGGAACAAATCCCGCAATCCGCGCGTGTCGATGCTGCCTTGGCGTTTGCCCAGCGCGTGGCGGACGAAGATGCAGAGGCTTGTAGCGTGATCGGCGAACATGGCTGCGCAATACTCGAGCAGGCATGGCAGGCCAAGCTTAGTGAGCAACCGGGCGCGCAATGCCTCAATATCCTGACTCATTGTAATGCTGGTTGGCTAGCCACGGTAGATTGGGGTACGGCGCTAGCACCGATTTATAAGGCACACGCCAAAGGCATTCCGCTGCACGTGTGGGTGGACGAGACTCGACCACGCAATCAGGGCGCGTTCTTGACGGCTTGGGAATTGCAGCAGGAAGGGGTTGCTCATACCGTCATCGTCGACAATGCCGGTGGGCATCTGATGCAGCATGGGGAAGTCGACCTGTGCATCGTCGGCAGCGATCGCACGACGGCTACGGGGGATGTGTGCAATAAGATTGGCACTTATCTAAAGGCCTTGGCCGCCTTCGATAATGATGTGCCATTCTATGTGGCCTTGCCTGTGTCTACCATCGACTTTTCCCTTGTCGACGGCGTGCTAGAGATTCCCATCGAACAGCGCCATGCCGAGGAGGTCTCTCATATGCAGGGCCTCAATGCACAGGGCGAACTGACGCGAGTGCAGGTGATGACGAGTCACAGTGCCGTGAATAATTTCGGCTTCGATGTGACCCCGGCACGGCTAGTGACAGCCCTAATTACGGAACGAGGAGTCTACCAAGCCAGCCGTGAAAGTCTCCGAGAACTCGCGCCCAATTAACCAGGCGGCCAAGTCATTTGACGCCCGGCTAAAAGGTGCAAATGCAGATGGGGTACCGTCTGTCCGCCGTCTTCCCCCGTGTTCAAAACGCATCGATAACCGGACTCTGCTATGCCGACATCGATCGCGACTTGCTTGGCAGTGAGTAGCAAATGCCCCATGAGTTCGTTGTCCTGCGCTGCCAGAGTTGCAACACTTTGGATATGTTTACGTGGGATCAACAGGATGTGCTGTGGTGCCACGGGAGTGATGTCGCGAAACGCCACAATACGTTCATCGCTATAGACTTGGGTGGAGGGGATTTCGCCGGCGGCGATCTTACAGAAGAGGCAGTTCTCACTCATGATGATGTCCTTGTACGCAATGGCTTACTGAGAGAGCTCGCGTCGAGCTGGGTTTGGTAAAGAGCAATTTTGCGGCGAATCATGTCGAGACTTGCACGGGTTTCCCTAAGTTGTTCTTGGACCTGCTCTTCGTGAGATAGCAGCAGGCCCATGCGTTGCAGTGCAGTGCTTTCGCCGCGGCGGTAAAGGTCGATATAGTCTTTGATGCCATGGATCGACATGCCAGTGGCACGCAAGGCGCTGATGAACTTGATCGCGCCAATCAGCTCGCGCGTGTAATAGCGTCGACCGCCACTATCTCGCGGCACCTCATACAGCAACATTTCCTTCTCATAATAACGCAGAGTATGCGCACTAAGGCCTGTCTCGGCCACTGCTTCGGAAACACTTAATGGGCTCATGGGCATACACTCATCTCTACAGAACGGGAAGGCTTGACTTAGAGTGCACTCTAACATGCATACTGCCGGTCTACTAAGCAATGTCATTGCACTCGCACATCAGTACTACGGGAGAGAATCGTGTCAAAAATCGTCGTTATAACAGGTTGTTCAGCTGGCTTGGGAATTGCCATTGCGGTGCAGGCTGCACAGAAAGGGCACAAGGTCTATGGGACCATGCGCGACACGCATAAAAGAGCTGAGTTAGATGCGGCGGCTGCCGCCGCGAAGGTTAGCGTGGAAGTGCTCGCTCTCGATGTCGCTGACACCGCGAGTGTGAACAGTTGTCTCGAACAAATTTTCGCGAAGGAAGGCCGTATCGACGTGCTGATCAATAATGCTGGCTCGGGCTTTGTGCGCTCCACAGAGCAAGCGAGCGAGGAAGATATCGCGTGGATCATGAACGTCAACTTCATGGGTGTAGTACGCACTACGAAAGCAGTGATAGGGCGCATGCGCGAAGCTCGCGCTGGTCACATCATTAATATCTCCTCCGTTGGTGGTCTAGTCGGCCAGCCGTTCAACGAGGTGTACTGCGCCTCTAAATTTGCGGTGGAAGGCTACACGGAGTCACTGGCCTGTTATGTGCAGCCGACCTTTGGTATTAACTTCACTTCGGTAGAACCAGGTGGTATTCGCTCGGAGTTTGCGAATGCCGCATTCGCCCATGTGGAGTCCTCAGGTGGTATGCTCGAGGATGAGTATTTGCCGATTATCCAGAAGTATATTGGGGGCGCGCAGGCGCGAGGCGAAACCGCCTATCAGACTTGCGACGAGGTGGCTGCAGTGGTTATTGACTGCATGGAAGCTGAGAATCCCCCAATACGCACAAGGACCTCAGATTGGTCGAATAAGTTCTGCGAACTAAAGACTGCCGCAGACCCAGACGGCTTACTATTGCAAAAACAAGTCTTCGACACCTTCTTAGCGTAGGCAGGTATCTTAGTATTGCCGGTATCTTGATTGCACAGCGTGGCTAGCGTAATTTAGTGCCTCAGTACAGCAATAATAACGCTGTTGAGCTCTCATCCCCGGCGTAGGCATATTTCGTGAAATCATTTTTAAGTGCTCTTTTATTCCTGTTTGTCGCGCTGCCAGCTGCGGCCGAGGTGCCGATTTACGACTATAAGATAGTAGCGCGTTACCCTCACAATATTGCCTCGTTTACCCAGGGGTTAGAGTTCCACGATGGTTATCTCTATGAGGGCACCGGTAAGAATGGTCGCTCCACACTCAGTAAGATCAATCTAGAGGATGGTAAGGTGCTGCAGAGTAAGCGCCTAGCGAGTCGTTATTTCGGCGAAGGTATCACCATCGTGGGGGAGCGTATTTTCCAGCTCACTTGGCAGTCCAATATCGTGTTTGTTTACGACCTGGCTAGTTTCGAGACTCTCACCTCCCATTACCATCCTACCGAAGGGTGGGGCCTCACCTTTGACGGCAAGCAATTGATCCTAAGCGATGGCAGCGCCAATTTACAATTCATAGAACCAGAGACCTTCCAGGTATTGCGCACAGTCGAGGTCACTATCGATGGGCGCCCGATTCGCAATCTCAATGAATTGGAATACATCAATGGCGAGGTGTGGGCCAACGTGTGGATGAGTAACGAAATTGTGCGCATCGACCCTGCGAACGGGAATATTAATAGCGTGGTCGACCTTAGTGGCCTCATCGACGAAACTCATACTGGGGGAAGCGATGGCGTTCTCAACGGGATCGCATGGATTCCGAATACGGCAGCGGATGCGGTCGTTGGCAGTGGCCGGCTATTCGTAACAGGCAAGCTATGGGCCGATCTATTCGAGATCGAGATAGCCATCGCCGAATGATTGTCACAGGAGTCACATTCGGCAGGCTCCTGCCTCGGGCACTTCTCGCCACACTTATACTCTTTCTCCTAATCTCCTGTGAAACCATCTCCTACTACGGTCAGGCTGCGAAGGGTCAGTTATCTCTTTTGATAGGCCGAAAGGAGATCCAATCGCTTTTAGGCGATGAGTCGCTTGTGCCGGAGACGCGCCGTAAACTCGCCTTAATGTTAGAGGCGCGGGAATTTGCTGAACACAATCTATTCTTAGCACCCGGCAACAGTTACCTAAGTTATGTAGAGCTGGACCGTCCTTTTGTAGTGTGGAATGTCTTCGCCGCGCCAGAGTTCTCGACCCGCGCGCAGACGTGGTGCTATCCCATTGCCGGTTGCGTGGCCTATCACGGCTACTTCTCGGAGCATCAAGCGCGCGAGTTTGCCGACTCACTGGAGCGGGAGCAACTCGATGTCTATAGTGGTGGGGTGGATGCCTACTCCACGCTGGGCTGGTTCGACGATCCCCTCACTAGTGCCGTGATGCGTCGCTCCGACCACGCGCTAATCACTTTGCTGTTCCACGAATTGGCCCATAGGCGTGTATATCTGCCCGGTGATACTACGTTTAATGAGAGTTTTGCTACCTTCGTCGAACAGGAGGGATTGCGGCGCTGGTTGCAATTGCATCCGCAGGAGGGATTGATGGCCCAACTTGAGCATGAGGCACTTATCGACCACGCCTTCGTTGCGCTCGTGAATCGTTACCGCGAGATACTCGACGCATTATATGGAGAGTCTTTGGATGAGAGCGCGATGCGCATTGAGAAGGCGCAAGTGCAGGAAGCGTTGCGCGAGGAGTATAGAGGCTTTCGGGAGGAGTGGGACTATCGTGGCTATGATCGCTGGTTCGCGGGGCCACTGAATAATGCCCAGCTAGGCACCGTGGGTTCTTATAACGATCTCGTGCCTAGCTTTGCACGCCTGTTAGAGAAGTCAGGAGGCGACCTGGCACGTTTCTATGCCGAGGTCGCCGCGCTGAGTAAGTTAGAGGCCGAACAGCGTGCAAAACTATTGAGCGATTCGGGCCTCTAATCCCATTATCAACTCGCGATAGAACTGCGAATCTGGGTTCAAATTTGCCGCTGCGCGGTATTCCAATAATGCTTCTTGCAGGCGCCCTTCGTCCTCGAGCATGCGCCCGAGTGAGCGGTGGATAAAGGCATCGTTCGGAGTGACGGTAAGCGCCTTCTTATAGATGCGCACGGCATCGTCGGTGCGATTGGCATTGAAGTAAGTATTAGCCATCACATAGACCTGGGAGCTGTTCTCTTTATCGTGCTCTATGGCTAGTTCGTCCACCTCGATCGCCTCATCATAGCGCTTCGCGTCGCGTAGCAATTGCCCCAGCGTATTGTAAGCAGCGATCTTGCCAGCGATGGTCTCTTTCTGCAGGACAATGAAGCGCTGGAGGAGGGGAATCGTGTCCTCATAGCGCTCCTGAAAATAGAAGATATTGGCGAGGTTACGCACGGAGTCCGCGAAATTAGGGTCTGCCGTGATCGAGAGCTGATACTCCTCTATCGCCTCTTCGTAGCGCTCCATATTGTTATAGGTATTGCCGCGGCGATAGTGTGTCTGGGCCAGTTCAGTATCGATGACTGCTGGCGCGCGTGACTGGGCGAGACTAGGCAGGGCAACGGCGCTGAGCGTGGTGAACAGGACGATGCTGAGCAGTGCGCGAAAGCTTATCTTCATGATGATGTACTCGGATTACGATTTAGTGTCCATCTAATATGCAAAAATACGGGGCAGATTTGGATGGAGTGCGACTATACCGCAAGCGCAGTAGGAGAGCCAATTGTCAGGTTTGGGTTAGTCCATTAACAGCACGCTAGCACTGGGCTTGCCGGTGCCGATGACCCTTCCGATGCAGACAGCGTCGGCATAGCCGTTATCGTGTAATTGCTGCACACAGGCGGCAGCCTTCTCCGGCGCTACACTGGCTAACAGGCCTCCTGAAGTCTGTGGGTCAAACAGTAGGGGCAGGTGTGCATGTTGTGCAAAATCTGCGGCATTACGTAGCAGCGTAGCCTGCTCAGCGTTGTTTGCGTGCAGGGAGCTAAAGATGCCCCGTTCGAAGCAGGTCAGCGCGCCGTCTAGCGCTGGCAAGGCGCCGAGTTGCACACTCACTTCACAACCCTGTGGCAGGATCATTTCGCCGAGGTGTCCTAGCAAACCGAAGCCAGTGACATCGGTGCACGCGCTGGCCCCATACTGCAGGAATAAGTGGGCCGCCATTTGGTTGGAGCGCTGCATATGGGCAAGTGCGTTTGCAATCCAGCGATGGCGGGCACGGTAGCGCATATCCGCGGCAAACAAAGTACCAGTGCCGAGCGCCTTGCTGAGAATCAATAGGTCGCCCTCTCGCATGCCGGTCTTACGTAGCAATTGATCGGGGTCTGCGAAGGCATTCACGCTCAGTCCGAAGCTGAGTGATTCAGCCTCGCTGGTATGACCGCCGATCAGGGCGGTGTTATGGACGTTCAGCACCTCGGTGCAACCGGTCATCACCTGCTGTAATTGCTCTTCCATGATCGCAGTGCTCCCATGGGGGAGATTGACGATCGCTAAAGCAGAGTGGGCCTTTGCTCCCATCGCATGGATATCGCTAAGGCAATGATTGGTCGCGATGCGCGCGAACAGATAAGGGTCGTTGATGAAAGCACGCAGGTGATCCACGCTTTGCAAGAGCACGCGTTGCTCCTCGAGCCTGATAATGGAGGTGTCCTCGACGCAACCTAATGAAGTCTCGATGTCCAAGTGACTGCAACTATGCAAATCCCCCAACACTCTGCTCAAGCTGTTGCTGCTGAGTTTAGCCGCGCAACCGGCACAGCGCAGGATAGGCGCAGGTTTCTCGCTTAATAACTCGGTAGGAACCTTAGCGGCGGCGACGCCGGGGTCGGGCAGCTTGGAGTATTTTCTGACGAAGGCGCGGTCGATCATGTCCTTCCAGCGTGCGGCCCAGCGACCTTGCAAGGCGAAGCCCCCGCGCGAGGCGATGGCACTGCCATCGCCCATACTCAACAGCGCCAATGCCTGTTTCTGCGGGCGGTATGCTTGTAGGTTTTTGCCTAGCGCGAAACGACGTAGATTCTTGGCCAGCGGTAGGCCTTGGCGAACAGCATAAACGCCGGATTTTGGTCTAGGGTAATCGATGATCGAGGCAATATCCCCCGCCGCAAACACCCAAGGGTGGCTCGAGGATTGGAGAGTTTTAGTAACTTGCAAAAAGCCCTGTTCGTCAATAGCTAGGCCCGTGTCGGCAAGCCATTTTGCGGGGCTAGCGCCGGTGGCTACCACGCAGCAATCGGCCTGCAATACCTCTTGCCCTTGCGCGCCGCGCAGATGAATTTGGGTTTGCTCTATTGCTATTACCTCGCAGCCGTTGCGCACAATGATGCCTTGTTCGGCGAGGCTGATCGAGGCTAGTGATTGCGCTTTTTTGGAATGACCGATCAAAATCACATCGGCACTCGTGATGATGCTTATCTGCAATACGTTCCTATCGGCCTCACTAGCAGTGAGAATCGATTGCCTAAACGCACAGGCCATCTCGACACTTGCAGGTCCCCCACCGACGATTACAAGGGCATAGGGACGCGGCTCACTTAAGGCCTTCACTGCGGCATCGCGAATTTGCTGCCACTGGTGAAGGAATGCATCGATAGGCTTAACCGCAAGGGCGTGCTGATGCGCGCCGGGGATGCGGCTAGTGTCTGGTCGCGAACCGATATTGATGGAGATATAGTCGAAGCAGACGGCTGGTCGCCCAGGGCAATGGATTTGTTTCGCCGTAAGGTCGAGGTGATCGACCTGGGCTTGGATAATTCGTGCGCCAGCCATCACGGCCAGCGGGCGTAAGTCGATGTATAGATCGTCCTCGCTATAAGCGCCGGTGATGTAGGCCGGCAAGGCGCCGGAATAGGGGGTTTCGATGTCTTTGGAGACGAGCGTGATGTCTAGGCCTGGGAGAGGGTTCTTGGCCAGATACATCAACACGGCGAGGTGACTATGGCCCCCGCCGAGAAGCACCAAGCGTTTGCGCGCTGGAGATGTGTAAAGCTGTTGCATATCGGACTCGTTGCGACCTACGCGGAGGCCTGCAGTATAGCAGACCCCAAGCTCGCGCCCGTAGGGAGTTTCTATACCGAGCGGATGGCCTCGCCCACATACAAAGCGCTGGGGCGCATGATGCGATTGTCGACGCGGGACTCTAGGAAGTGTGCGAGCCAGCCCACGCTGCGGGCCATCGCAAAGCCTGCAGTGAAGTAGGTAGCAGGTATCCCAATCGCGAGATTTACAGGCCCTTTGTAGAATTCCAGATTTGCCCAGACTTCCTTGCCTTTCTTGTGCATCTCCGCATTGAATTCTTTCTCGATTTCTTTCAGCGTCAGAAACACATTCTCGTATTCCGTACCCTTGCATAGACGCTCCGCCATGGGCTTGAGGATGGCAGCGCGTGGATCCAGCTTCTTGTACTCGCGGTGCCCCATGCCCATCAAACGGCCCTTATTCGCTAGCAGGTCGAGCACATAGGCTTGCGCCTTATCTGGAGAGCCTACCTTGATGGCTTCGTTGAGCGCCGCTTCGTCGGCGCCGCCATGGAGCTTGCCGTAGAGTGCGCCAACCGCGGAGGACAGGGCTGATTCGACAGGGGCTAGAGTGCTAGCGGTGACGCGGCAGGTAAAGGTGCCGGCATTGAAGCTGTGCTCGAGTTGCAGGATCTGCAACTGCTCCAGATAGCGCACATGCTCGGGGGAGGCTTCATGGCCTAGGAACATCGAGAGGAAGTTATCGAGATAGCCCTTGCTGCCATTGTAGGCAGGTATCGCGTCGTGGTTTTGTAGGCGATAGAACGCGGCTAGCAGGGTTGGAATCTTCGCGACTACTGCTAGGCCGTTGTAGCCTTCGACATTCTCGAAGGGTAGTTCCTTCGGACCGACTGGGGTGGTGTCGAGGATGGGGATCATTGCTTGCAGCATGCGCATCGAGTGCAGGTTGCGTGGCAGGCTGGTGAGGGTGTCTAGTTCGTTGGTGGCGACCGTGCCATTGATCTTTAAAAAGTTCGCTAAGGCTGTCTCTTGCTCGTCGCTAGGCAACTGTCCGAATAGGACCAGCCACATAACGCGCGTGAAACTGAGCGTTACTAGCTCTTCGATGGGGTAACCCCGATAGCTGAGCCGGCCGACATCGCCTTCCACATTACAGATGCTCGTTGCGTCGGCGATTACGCCCTCTAAACCCTTGGAGTACTGATCTGACATGGTCTTACCTTTTAGATGAAGTGATAGGGAGCCTAGCTAGCGCGACGGGGAAGTCGCGGGTGTTTGCGGGCGCGCGAAAGAGCGTGCGCTGCCGCGTATTCGAAGTTTTGGTGGCGCGTATTATAGAAATCGTTAAAATGAGCGTAAAATTAGCATTGCTAATGCCTGGTTAAGCGCTTCTAATGCCAAAATGATGACCATTTGAGTTCAATTGTCGCGCCATGATTATCTCGACACACCTAGAAACACAGGAAGTACGCGTTTTCAAAGCGGTCTGCGATACCGGGGGCTTCAAGAGCGCGGCGGACAAACTCTTTGTCACCCAATCCGCAGTCAGTCAGGCCGTTGCGAATCTCGAGCGCAAACTAGACACCTTGCTAATCGAACGGGGCAAACCCATCGCGTTGACTGAGTCAGGACAACGTTTGTTGGCCTATGCGAATGTGGTAATGCACGAGGAGCATGAGGTGCTCACCGATATTGAAGACATTCGCCAGGGTGTCGCGTCCACACTAGAGATCGCCATGAGTGGTTCGGTCAGCCAGTTATTCGGCAATGAGTTGTTAGAGGATTATTGCGACAGCAATCCCTTAACGCGCCTCAAGGTCGATGTAATGCCGAGTCGCAAGATCATTCAAGGGGTGTTAGCAGACACCCTCGAGCTGGGCTTTGGCCCCTTTCAGCAGCAGATGCCAAGCCTGCTGGAAACTGTGGCCTTGTTTAGGGAGCGGCGCAAGTTGGTGATCAACAAGCAACATCCCGCCTTAGCGCGTTTACTTGTCGACACGGAAGGCAGCCTACAGGAGATTCCCTTGATGGTGTCGCATTTGGAAGACCCGGATGTGCGGCCAGCGATCGAGAAGCTACGCAATGAGTTTGGCACCATATGGGAGATCAGCAACCTTTCGCTGCGGCTCAACATGGTGTCGAAGAACATCGGCATGTGCTACGTCGATGAACGCGTTCTCCAAGCCAACGCAGTGTGTGAAAACTTTGTTCAGCTCGAAGGTTTGAGCTTCTCCGACATCGACCTCACCTTCGGTCTGTATTATCGTAAGCGCCGAACGCTTTCTACTGGTGCTAAACAATTCATCGACATTTGTCAGTCCTTCGAGTTTGATCGCGGGAAAAGGAACTAAGACCAATGGCTGCACTGGAAGTCTTTGCGGGGCCTACCGCCCTTGCACAAGTGCAACGAGAGGGCGTGAAGCCCGCAAGTTTCAGCACGATTGTTGGCGCCTCGGGCGGACCGAAATGGTTTGTGCTCTATGGTCTCGACCGCTATTTGTTCGGCGAATTCTTCGCCAATCGCGAATCCCCACTAGTCACGCTAGGTTCCTCAGCAGGGGCATGGCGTCTGAGTTGTCTGGGCTTGCAGGATCCTGTCGGGGGCCTCGATAGATTGGCGCAGTACTATTCGGCCCAACGCTACTCGGCAACTCCCACCGCGCAGGAGATTAGCCGCGAGGCGGCGGCACTAGTGGACATCGTATTAGGAGAGAGCGGGGCACAGGAGATTGCAGAACACCCCTTCGTGCACGTCAATATCGTCACAGATCGTGCGCGCGGACTCCTTGCCTCAGAGCGGCGCTCGATATTGATGACGGGGCTAGGGTTGAGCGCATTGTCAAACCTCTTTAGTCGGCGCCTATTGGGCCTAAGCTTCCAGCGCATCGTGTTTCATGGCGGACCGCTGAGCAAGAGCGTGGCGAAGCTCGATGAGTTTGCAACCGAATTTGTGCGTCTGCGCACCGCGAATGTCCGCAAGGCCTTGTTGGCCAGTGGCTCGATCCCACTCGTGTTGGAGGGTGTCACCGATATTCCGGGAGCTCCTGATGGTGTGTATCGGGACGGCGGCATTACCGACTACCACTTCGATCTGCCCTTCAATAGCGGCGAAGGGCTCGTGCTTTACCCGCATTTCTACCCGCATTTTACGCCGGGTTGGTTCGACAAACACTTGCCGTGGCGCAGGCCAAAACCCGAACATTTCCACAACGTCTTGGTGCTTGCCCCATCCCTAGAGTTTGTAAGCCAGCTTCCCTATGGCAAGATACCGGACCGCAAGGATTTCGAGACGATGAATTACGATACTCGCGCGGCATACTGGCACACGGTCTTGACTGCCAGTGCGGCGCTTGGCGAGGAGTTTGCCGAAATGGTGCGCAGCGGAGAAGGGCTCAACCGGATCAAACCATTGTTTGGGTCCTCGAGGAAATGAATATGCTTAAGAGAGTGATAACGCTAGCCTTACTGGGCTTGCTGCTGAGCGGCTGCCTAGGCGCGGTGGTCGGTACCGCGGTCGATGTGACGCTGGAGGTTGCCAAGGTACCCTTCAAGGTTGCTGGCGCCGCGATTGATGTCGTCACCTCAGACGACAATGACGAAGAGGATTAACTCTGCCCATGAACCCGCAAGATTATGATGTGCCAACGCAGTTTACCCACTGGGCAGGTGATCCCGCAGAGGATCGTATCGGTCCATTTTTTTATCGTATCGAACAGGGCGTAGTTTATAGCGCCTTTCGCGTGCAGGCTGCGCATTGCAACAGTCACGCCTCTGCTCACGGGGGCCTCTTGATGGCATTTGCCGATTACACTCTGTGTATTGCGGCGAATGAGGGTAAAGAGGAAAGTGTGGCAACCGTTACCTGTAGTAATGAGTTCGTAGGTCCCGCGGTGGCCGGCGACTTAGTATGCGGCCTTGCAGAGGTTACTCGTCGCGGCGGCTCCCTCGTGTTCGTGCGCGCAGTATTGAGCGTAGAGGAGCGCGCGATTCTCACCTCCAGTGGCGTGATTAAACGTTTGCGGTCGAAGCGTTAAGAGAGTCGATAGATTCGCTCCGCAGTGCCATAAAATAAGGCGTGTTTCTCCGCTTCACTAAAGTCCGCGACCATCTTCTTGAACGCATTCCAAATCACGTGATAGGAAAGGGAGAGCCGGTCTACCGGGAAGTTGCTCTCGAACATGCAGCGCTGTGGGCCGAATTGCTCAAGTGCATGCATATAGTAGTGCTTCTGTGCCTGCACGATCTCGTCTGAGCTCGGTGGCATGGCTCGCTTATCCCAGCCGAAGCCATTATCTGGCATCGCAAGACCCCCTAGTTTTAGGTAGACATTTGGGCATTTTGCGAGGGCGGCCATGTCCTCACGCCACTTCTGATAGATTTCCTCGCGCCGACCGGCGTAGATGCCAACTCCTAGCGGCGTGCCGAAATGATCGAGCACGATAGTCGCCTCGGGCACCGCTTGTGCCAGCTCTATGAAGTCTTCGTTCTGGTGATGAAAGTGCCATGTATCATAGCTTAAGCCATGAGCGGCTAATTGGCGTAAACCTGCACGAAAATCCTCGCGTCCATAGAGATAGGCGGGGGCGCGTCCCGAGATTAGCAGGTCTTCAGGGCGCGGGTCCCGAGCGCCAGCGTGGCGAATACCGCGCAAGAGCCCTGCGCTACATTCCCGCTGCGTCTGCAAGAGCTCATCGAGCATTTCCGGTTGATCGCCAAGGCGAAGATCAGCATGAACAACGACACCCGCGATTTGCACCTGCTCTGGATTGGCGGCCAGTTGTGCGGCGATCTTGGCGACGGCTCTGGTCTCACCAGTGGGCTGTAAATGCTTAGGTCCATCCTCTAGATAGAATGCCCGTGCCTCTATGTAAACGGATTTGAGTATATTATGACCTGAGCCTGTGTCGGCTAGGAATTCATCCGCCATATAGGCGAAGCCAAAACCGTTTTCCCACAGATGATGATGAGGGTCGATGATGGCGCGCTCGGGCTCGATGATTTCCTCTTGCAGTAGTGCGTGCCAGGCAGCGCTACCGGGGGCGAGTGTCTTCATAGAGCGCGATCCTGTGCTTGAGAGTGGTGTGACCGATTAAGGACAATATCAGCCCTCGCGCGCTTTGGGAACTGCCGCTTATACTCATCTCAAGTGGCACAATGTAATACGCGTAAGTGCGGATGGTTCGCGGGAGAAAATACTGTAGTATGCTTGACTTGTGCGCCAAGGATTGGGGCAGGGCAAGCTTTTAATACAACAATAATTTGGGGGGCATCAATGTTGGTTTCCGTTATCGTAATTGTGGCTTATTTGGCCTTCTTCACCCTTGCGGGTGTGTACCTGAACCGCAGTAATAAGAGCGATAGCGACTGGGCCAACGGTGGTGGCACCATGGGGGTTTGGCTGTTGGCGGCAGGAGTTGCCGGCACCCGCATCGGCGGAGCAGGTACCTACGGGGTTGCCGGTGACGTCATGCAAACCGGTCTGGGTAATCTCTGGTACGGCGTAAATTCATTTACTGCATTAGCCCTTGTGGGCCTCTTCTTTGCGATTCCCTATCGGCGTCTTGGCCTGGCCAGTGTCGGTCAGATTTTCGACATGCGTTTCGGCTCGCGCCGCTGCCAGTCCCTTACTAGCCTCTGTGTACAAACAGAATACCTCATTGTAAACATAATCGAACCCTTCGTGATCGGCTCTATCATCACTGGGGTCACTGGCCTCCCATTTGGAATTTCGGTGTTTATAGGTGGTTTCGTCATTCTCTTCTTCACCGCCACAGGTGGCCTCAAGGGCACGGCCATAACCAATCTCGTACACTGCGGTGTGGTGATATTCGGGCTTTCTACCGTGGCACTTTTTGCAATGCAGGACATGGGCGGCTGGACTGCTATGGCGGCGCAGGCCGACGCTGCGCTCGAGGCGGCAGACATGGACAGGGCTTCGTGGTGGAGTGTGACTGGGATAGGCTGGGTCACGATCATCGCACTTTCGCTCTCCGCAACACTGCACACGCCTGCAGCGTCAGTCTATGCCAACTACGCGGCCTCCGCGAAAACGGAGAAGAGCCTGATTCCAGCGTTTCTACTCGCGGGGGTGATTGCGGCCTTGATGCCTTTCATAGCTGGGTTAATAGGGCTCGAAGCCTTCGCCAAGTATGGCGCCGGAGCTGGGCTATCTAGCTATCGCAACATTACACAACTGGCTATCGACACTGGTCCCATTATCGGTGGTATCGCGCTCGCGGCGGTGCTGGCCGCCTTGATCTCCTCTGGCGCGCCAATCCTGCTGGGTAGCGCGACGATGTTTGTGAATGATTGGATACCTGGGTCTAAGCAGTTCTCGAAGGAGAAGCGTCTGAAGGCCTATAAATTGACTGCGGTGATCTACGGTTTAGTCGCGACCTTCATTGCTTGGCAGGCCAATATCACCTCCGTGTTGCAGTTGCTACTGCTGGGTTTCGCAATGGTGGTGCCGCCCGCGATCGCGATCACCTTTATGTTCTATTGGCGCAAAACGAGTGAGAAGGCCGCTTTTTACGGTATCTTGTTGGGCTATGGCGGGGGGTTGTTGCATTGGATCTTGAACACGCTGTTTGATGGCGTAGAGTCCGCCACTGCGGGAGGCTTTCCTCAGTACTGGTATGAATTGGTGGAGGGATTAGGAAAATGGTCTGATCCCACGTTCTCCGCCACACTCATTCCGCTGTTCGTGATCCCGATTCTGACGCTGATCTACCCTGATGATCACGAGAACAGTGAATACGCGAAGAGTTTCTACAAGACCTTGAAGAAACCTAGTCGTTCAGTGCTGGCGTGATTTCTGCTCGATGAGCCTCCGTTAGAATTTCAGGTTGCCTGTTTACCCTTGCGAGGGGGCAGGCAGGGAATGAGTCTACGTTAGCGTGTCAGGTCACCTGCAGGCAGGCTCCTACCCAAAATCGGAGCGCTGTAACATTAGAACCGGCGCACTGTTTGTAGAGTAGGAGCCTGCCTGCAGGCGACCAGAAACCTGCTATGGAATGCAAAACCCCTCCTCCAGGCAAGCGCTCACACACTTGGCTCCTACACCACTAATAACGGTAAGGCCGACTCTGCTTGAGCGGTGCCAGCAGGAAATAGAAAATCCACGCGAACCAAGACAGGAAGATGATGGCGAGAATCCACGCGGCCTTTTCGCCCCCAGTAGTGACGTCCGACCCAAGGATTAGCAGGATGGGCAGGAACCACACGAAGAAACAAGCAGCGATTACCAGAAGACCGATACCCGCAGATAAAACCGGGATCGCCATCAGGATCACGACACCTACGATTAAGAATGTAAAAAGTGCGGAAAGTATTTTCATGTCAGGCCTTTGGCTCCTTCTGTTCAGGGCTGCATAAGTGCGCAGCGTTAGGAAGGAACTAGCGAGTTTCGTGCCAGAAATAATAAGCTTTATATTCAGTGGCTTGCCTAAAATTTTGGCGAAAGTCGTGGGCAATCTCGCCATTGCATAGCGAATCCGCCCACTATTAACCTGACATTCCCTAGCACTGCGCCTGAATCAAGAACGGGCCAGGCTCTGCGTAACTGCGCTCCAACAACTCGCACAACTCTTCGGCAGTATTGGCCACCGCGCCGGGTACGCCCATGCCGCGGGCGATCGACACCCAATCTAGCTCTGGATTGCCGATATCGAACAGGCTCGCCGCTATTGAGCCTACATCGGTGACGCCAAGACGCGCATATTCCACGTTGAGAATATTGTATTTGCGGTTCGCATAAATCACGGTAGTCACGTTGAGATTCTCCCGCGCTTGGGTCCACAGGCATTGCAGGGTATAGCCCGCGCCGCCATCGCCTAGTAATGCTAGGACAGGGCGATCTGGGCAGGCTAGCGCCGCACCCGTGGCGGCAGGCCCTCCTTGCCCGATAGAGCCACCGGTGAGACTAAGCCAGGAATGTGGTGCTGCTTGTTGGCTGATCGGGTAGGCGGCGTTGCCACCACCAGAGTCAGTGGCCACAATGGCACCCTCGGGAAGGGTGGCCGCTACTGCCTGTGAAATACTGCGAGTATTTAGGGGCCCGCTTGGCTTAGGCAACGCGGCTTTCTGGAAGCGGCTTATCGGCGCAGCCGTAGCGTGCAGTCGCTCTGCGAGTTGGCTCAATGCGTTAGCGGCGTCCTCCTCGATTCGAGCCAAGGTATGCGTGTCGCATCCTTCTGGGATCGGTCTGCCAGACATATTTTGATAGGCGAAGAAGCTCGCCGGTGCTTGCGCCCCAACTAGAATAAGATGGCGAGCACCTTCGAGAGTCGCCACTATTTGTTCAGGAAAGTACGGCATGCGCTCTACTTGAACTGTGCCGGGTCCACCGTCGATTCGGGCTGGGAAGGTACCAGTGATTAGGCGGCAGCCGGTTTTCGCACTGATGCGCGAGGCAGACTCTAGAGCGGCGGGGCATAGTGCGTCATGCTCCAGTATCAGGACTGTCTTTTCTCCAGTGGCAAATAGTGCGGCAATGCCATCGATATGGGTGGCGTCAACGCTGGCGCGTTGAGGAATAGGATTCGCCTTTACAGGGCCGGGAGAGGCGCCCCATGCCGCGTCGGCACCCATGATGAGCGTGGCGATCTGACCGGCAGATCCGGGGTTAGCTCGCAGCGTCGCGGTCACAGCGTCGGCGCCATCGCGAGCGAGTGTTTCAGCCGTGCTGCAGGACTTAATCCAGGCCGAAAAATTTCGCGCCAGTGTGTCGATATCGGAGGTCAAAGGGGCGTCATAACCCATGTGATACTGGGGATGATTGCCCACTATATTGATTAGTGGCGTGCCTGCCTTGCGAGCGTTATGCAGGTTAGCAATGCCATTAGCGAGGCCAGGACCAAGATGCAACAGTGTCGCCGCAGGCTTGCCAGTCATGCGGCCGTAACCATCCGCAGCACCTGTGCAGACTCCCTCGAAGAGAGTGAGTACCGAGCGCATCGCGGGCACTTGATCTAATGCCTGCACTAAATGCATTTCTGAGGTGCCGGGGTTTGCGAGACATAACTCAACACCACTTTGCACTAGGGTTTCGATCAGGGCTCTGGCGCCATTCATGCCGGGCTGGGTCATCTTATTAAATCCTTGAGGAGAGAGGGCGGCCTGAGTTTATCACACCCAACTGCGGTCTCAATGGCCCCTTAGGGGCTGTTTCAAAAAGTCGAACGCATTAGTTGCACTGTATAAATACCTAGTGTATAAATATACAGCTCGCAACAAATTAACAGCGGAAAAACTGACTAGTACTGAGAGTGGTGAACATCATGACTGTAAAGAACGAAACATTTAAGCCTGAATTTACAGAGACTTACAACGGCGTATTGGATGCGGCGGTACAGGAGCAGGAAATCTACCAGATTGCGACTATGTTGCCCCATACCACTGCTCAGGAGATCAAAGAGAAGTTATTGAGTCTCGCTCATGATCAGCGCTTCGTGATGAATTATTGGTTAAAGGTGTGCAAAGTGCGTGCCCTGCGCGGCCTGCCAATGCCATGGGATTACATTCATTAGAAATACTGTAAATGAATCTAGGGAGCCTCTGAACAACTCTGATATGTCTCTGCGTGAGTCTGTCGCGTGTTGCCGCAAGGCGTCGTTCGAAGGCAATGGCCGTAGCCCTTGGCAAGAACGACAACGCAGCGGCGGCGCGCGACAGGCCCGCCCTTCGGGGCCTTCAGGCAATCGTGCTGCCTGCGTTACGTTTTCTCGACAGGCCGACGCATGCCTTCAAAAACGCGCCTTGTCAGCACGATTGCCTGAAGGCCAGAGATATATCAGAGTTGTTCAGAGGCTCCCTAGGGCTTACATGAAGTTGTTCATGTGCCTATTGAAAAAGGCTGCTTGATCACGACGGTTTCTTTGATATGATTGCCGCCACTTGGCTGTTTCGGCTTCGTGCAGTGCCATTTCTTCAACTGAACCATTACGGCAGCCCGATAATCATTGATTCCTATCGCCGCTAATAGCTTATTGCTCACACACGTTCAGCGTATTTTCTTCGCCTTGCTGATCGTCGCTTTGAGTATCATCGCAAGCGCCCCGCAAGTCAGCGCTCAAGTCGAGCTAGCAGAGATTACTGCCGCTGACTCTATTCGTTTGCCGGCGAGTTTCGAGCTCGTCGATTTCTACCTCATTACTGTCGATGTGGGCGATCAGGTCTGGGATAATTTCGGCCACACAGCATTGCGCGTAGTTGATCGCAACACTCGTTCCGATCTGGTTTTCAACTGGGGTTTGTTCGACGCCAGTGATGGCAATGTCACCTTTGCCAGTCACTTCCTGCGCGGCATCTTGAACTACCAATTAGGTGTTTCGCCCCCGTCCTGGGAGTTCGGCCGTTATGAGCGCGAACAACGTACGGTGTGGCAGGACAAGATCAACCTAACTAACGCGCAGAAAGAAATTCTTTATAAGCGCTTGGCGTGGAATCTGCGGGAAGAGAATATTGTTTATTCCTATCAATATTTCTTCGACAACTGCACCACTCGTGTCCGCGATTATTTGAATGAGGCATTGGGTGGTCGGCTCGCGAACGAGAGCCGTGCGCTTGCACGCTCTACTTTCCGCGACGAAGTACAACGCCATTACGCCTCGATTCCACCCGTAGCAGTGTCCTTAGATATACTAATGAACGCACGAATCGATCGTCCCATGACGCAGTGGGAAGAGTTGTTCCTGCCCGCTCAGCTACGCCGCGAGTTGCTGAATTTTCCCTCCGACGTTCTACACAATGGTCAGCGGGCTTTGATGTTGGAAGAGCCTACTGTGATCATGGAGTTTACTCCCCCTAAACCCTTAGCGAGTGGCTACTATTTCGTGGGTGCAGTTCTGCTAATCCCTGTCGTTTTTCTCTTTCTGATGTTTCAGCGCATCCCGCTGTCCTCATTCACCAGCCAGCCGGGCTTTACGCTGCGGGCTCCTCAAATTAGTTATCGTTTGATGGGCCTGTTGACCTTAGTGGTTAGTTTAGCCAGTGGTCTTTTGGGCTTGATTATGAGTTTTGGCTGGCTAGCCTCAGCCCACTTGGACCTTCATCAAAATCTAAACCTCCTGCTGTTCTGGCCCACCGATATTCTCGGCATCATGTTCGCGTTACGCTGGTTGATTGCTGGGCGCAGCTACACCGTGAGCTCCACTTTACATAACGTAATCGTGCTGTACTTTATCCTGCACCTCCTAGCCGCTCTCGGCTATGTATTCGTTAGCCTTACAGGCATCGCCGAACAGAATGTGGTGTCTCTGTCGATCTTCGTTGCGCCCGTACTCATGGCCTTCGCCATTTTAGTATGGAACGCGGGCTTCAGCCCCGTACGCCGCATGCGTTTCTCCTAAGTTCAAGCACTGTTTTGGTGCATTTCATCCCTGCTTACCTCTTTTTCTAGTAAACTGAAAGTGCCTCCTTGACGGCCGCAGAGTGCCGGTTCACGGCGTTCTATGCAGCGCTTGGCGTTATCGAACATTTGCTCGATTTTTCATTTTCAAGTGTCTTCAAAAATGCTAAAGTCGCTTCCTTAGTTTTCTGACAAATCGTTATTTTACGTTTTAGGAGAGTCCAAGTGAACGCCGCGTTTACCGCCGAAGAGTTGCAATTTCAAGAAGATGCCCGGCAATTCCTCGAAGCCGAATTCCCTAAGGACATCCGCGCTAAAGTCGAGCAAAGGATTCGTCTTGAGAAAGACGATTACGTGCGTTGGCAGAAGATACTTTTCGAGAAAGGTTGGGCGGCGCCTAATTGGCCAGAGGAGCATGGTGGCACCGGTTGGACAGCTGTGCAGAAATACATCTTCGCCGAGCAGATGGCGCGTTTCGGTGCTCCCGAACCCGTCGCTTTTGGCATGAAGATGGTCGCGCCCGTGATCTACAGCTACGGCAATGAAGAGCAGAAGAAACGCTTCCTGCCGGATATTCTGGCCAGCAACGTGTGGTGGTGTCAGGGTTATTCCGAACCCAATTCCGGCTCCGATCTCGCCTCTCTGAAGACCTCCGCCGTGCGCGAGGGTGATCATTATATTGTGAACGGTACGAAGACTTGGAACACCTTAGGCCAATACGCCGACTGGATTTTTTGCCTCGTGCGCACAGATAACTCGGTGAAAAAACAGGAAGGGATAAGCTTCCTATTGATCGATATGAAGACGCCCGGCATCAAGGTCTCGCCGATTTATTTGATCGATGGCACGCCGGAAGTCAACGAAGTATATTTCGAAAACGTTAAAGTCCCAGTAGAGAATCTGATTGGGGAAGAGAACCAAGGCTGGACTTATGCCAAGGTCTTGTTGACCCATGAGCGCACCAATATCGCAGGCGTGCCACGCTCGAAAGTACGCTTAGAAAAACTGCGTGCGCTCGCGGCAAAAATCGCCGATGGTCATGGTGGCGCATTGGGCGATGACCCAATTTTCAAGAAGAAAATCGCGGAGGCAGAGATTCAAGTACTAGCGCTGGAGTATGCCGAGTTGCGCGCACTTGCCGCGGTAAGTGTCGGTAAGGCTCCGGGGCCAGAGTCTTCTATTCTTAAGGTCGTGGGCACGGAAGTGGCGCAGTTCATCGACGAGTTATATATGGAGTTGGCGGCATTGCAGTCGCTGCCTTTCGTGCCGGATCAGTTCACCGAGGGTTTCTCAGGGGAAGAGGTCGGTGAGAACGGCGAGGCGGCCACGGCATTGAATTATTTCAATAATCGCAAGGCGTCTATCTACGGTGGGTCAAACGAGATCCAGAAAAACATCATCTGTAAGGCCGTGCTGGGTCTGTAAAGACTGCACGAGGATAATCGGGAACTAACGTGGATTTTTCATACAGCGACGAGCAGCAAATGCTGCAAGACAGCGTGCAGAAATTTGTGCACAGACATTATTCCTTCGACGATCGCAGTGCGATCCTCGAGAGCAGCAAAGGCTATAGCGAACAGTGCTGGGAACTGTTTGCCGAGCTTGGCTGGTTGACGGTGCCCTTTAGTGAAGACGACGGCGGTTTCGGCGGTCTCGCCACCGATATGATGGTATTGCTGGAGGAGTTCGGCAAGGCCATGGTTGTGGAGCCCTTTGTTCCCACCGCCGTGCTCAGTGGCGGCCTGATTGCTGCGCTAGGCAATGAGCAGCAGAAAGAGCAAAACCTCGTCCCACTGATGGAAGGCAAACTGCAATTAGCTGCGGCCCTGTATGAGGCCGATGGTCGCTATAATCTTGCAAGCGTCAGCACCATCGCTAGGCGCGATGGGCAGGACTATGTCGTCAACGGCGGCAAAATACTCGTCCTAAACGGCGAGGCGGCTAAGCAATTGCTGGTGAGCGTGCGCACTGCTGGTGCATCGCGCGACGAGCAAGGTATCTCCGTAGTATTGATCGACTCTGATAGTACGGGCGTGCATAAAAAAGCCTACACCACTGTCGACGGCCATCGCGCCGCGCAGATTAGCTTCACAGATGTGCGGGTGCCAGTTGCGAACTGCCTAGGCACAGAGGGCGAGGCTTTGAGCGCGGTACTTAGCGCCGTTGATCGTGCTACCTTGTGCGTCAGTGCAGAGGCCGTAGGCGCTTTGGATATGCTCCTGCAAAAGACCGTCGAATACAGTAAAACCCGTAAACAGTTCGGCACAGCAATCGGCACTTTCCAGGCTTTGCAGCATCGAATGGCGGATATGTTTATCGAATGTCAGCTGGCGCGCTCCATTGTTATGATGGCGGCGATGAAGCTAGACAGCGATATTCCAGATGAAGAGAAGGCCCGCGCCGTGTCTGCGGCGAAGAGCCGTGTGGGCAGAGCGATTCGCAAGGTTGGTCAAGAAGCGGTGCAATTGCACGGTGGTATCGGCATCACGAACGAGCTGGACGTTGGCCATTTGTTCAAGCGCGTCACAGGAATCGAGACATTGTTTGGCAATTCCGATTTCCACACAGCCCGTTTCGCAAGCTTTTAGGACTATGTCGCGTGAGTGAATTAATTTTAGTACGCCACGGCCAGGCGTCATTTGGTGCTGAGTCTTACGATAAATTGAGCCCACTTGGCATAGAGCAAGTGCAATTACTCGCGCAGCATTGGCAGGCAAATGAAGAACAATTCGATCACCTGTATTGCGGCGAATTGCTTCGTCAGCGCGAAACTGCCGCGCTGCTCCAGTCTTTAGTTGCAGAGTCTGCGCGAGATCCCAACATACATGCGGGCCTCAACGAGTATGATGGCACCCCTATAATTGACCTGTATCTGCGTGATCACCATCGCTCGGACACGCCGCTACAACTTCCAATACTTGACCGTAAAGAGTTTCAGTTGATCTTCGAAGCGGCCACTTCCAAATGGATTGAAGGGGGCTTGGTGCCTCAGAGCCATGACACGGATTTCGAGCCTTGGTTGGACTTCAAGGCACGCATACATAACACCATGGATGAGATAATGGCACGTCATGGTAATGGTAGTCGCGTGCTAGTATCGACGTCTGGTGGAGTAATCGCCTTGGCGTTGCAACGAGTGTTAGGACTGCCTGATGCTCATGTAATTGCAGCAAATTGGATGGTGAATAATAGTTCGGTCACGCGCATCCGTTACGGCGGTGGGCGTGTATCATTGGCTCTGTTTAATGGGCTCTCCCACTTGGAGAAGCCACAGCTGCGTGACAAGATTAGCTTTCGATAAACACGGGAAGATGTTTTGGTGAGTACACAGGCTTTGTTAGATAAAGCGGGCGCCGTGCGTGCTGGCGAAGAACTCGACCTCGCAGTGCTACGGGAATACCTGCAAGCAGTGCTCGGTGGAGATCTTTCTGCATTACAGGTACGGCAGTTCCCCGGTGGTTTCTCCAATCTCACCTATCTACTTAGTGTAGGCTCGCAAAAATGGGTGCTGCGGCGCCCTCCCTTCGGCAGTAAAGTGAAGTCAGCCCACGATATGGGGCGCGAGTTCAAAATTCTGAGTGCCCTAGGCAGTGTGTTTCCCTACGCCCCAACACCACTTCATTTCTGTCAGGACCATGCCATCTTAGGCTGTGACTTCTATTTGATGTCTTGCATCGAAGGCGTGGTCATTCGCAGGGACTATCCCCCACAGATGCTGCTAACACCGGCGCAGGTGCGCGAGCAATTCTTCGCGCTATTCGACGTGTTGGGAGAGCTGCACTCCGTGGATTTACACAAGGCCGGACTAGAGAGCTTTGGCAAGCCAGAGGGCTATGTGCGTCGGCAGGTTGAGGGATGGAGCAAGCGCTATCGCGATGCTCGTACGCCCGATGCGCCGGACTGCGACAAAATCATACAGTGGCTGCACGATAAGATGCCTGCCGAGAGCGGCATGGCGCGCATCATTCATAATGACTACAAGATGGACAACGTAATTTGGTCGGCTGACGATCCACTGAAGGTCATAGGCGTGCTGGATTGGGAGATGGCCACTGTAGGTGACCCGCTAATGGATTTAGGTTGCACGCTGGGCTATTGGGCCGAAGCGGGGGACCCAGACTACCATCGACAGTATCGTGCCATGCCCAGTGATGTTCCTGGTGCGCCAACGCGCGCCGAAATTGTGGAGCGATTCGCACAACGCACTGGTTTAACGGTGGACCGCATCGACTTCTACTTCTGCTTCGGCATGTTCCGCTTGGCCGTAATTGGTCAGCAGATCTACTACCGTTATCATGAAGGCCTAACTAAAGACCCGCGCTTTGCAGCCTTGATTCATAAAGCGCATAGCCTGCACAAGATGTGCGAGTCCGTGATCGAACGCTCGTCCCTCTAACAAATCTTTACGCCTTCTTAATCTCTTTCCTACGTTGCTTGCGAGCGCTGCGCTCGAAGGCGCGCTTCCATTTCCCCTTCCTGAAAATGTGCAGATACATGCTGGACTTGATGACATAGTCCGCGATCAAGGCCGCATAAATCCAATACACACCTAACCCCGCGAAGTAGAAAATTGCCGTCAATACGACGCGGCCGAAGAAGATGCCAGAGAACATGATTTTGGCTGGGGAGCGTGTGTCGCCAGCGCCACGCAGAGCGCCACCTAGAGTGAACTCTATCGACATCATGGGCTGCACGATCGCGACCATGATGGTCAGTGCAACTAAGTGGTCGAGGATTACATCACCGCTAATGAAGAAGCTGCCGATGGTGCGGGCATTGCTGCCGAGAATGATGCCGAAAGTGAGCATGATGCCGAAGGCGATACGCAAGTTTCGCCACGCCACGCGCTCGGCTTCCTCGGGCTCCTTGGCGCCAAGGAGCTGGCCCACCATAGTGGAGGTGGCGATAGAGAAACCCATGCCGATTACGATAGAGAGCGAGAGTATATTCACGCCAATACCGTAGGCCGTGAATGCTTCCGTGCCGAATAGCGATACCACCCACATGAAGGTGATGATGGAGGTATTGAACAGCGCCTGTTCGATGCCTGCCGGTACTGCGATACGCACGAGATGAGCGAGGCGTTCGCGACTAAAGAATATCTGGGCGCGCGGCTTGAGAATGAGGTGCTGGCGCTGCCACATGAACAGAAATAGGGCCGCCGTGAGCAGGTAGGAGATGCCAGTGGCGAAGGCCGCGCCCTGTACACCAAACTTCGGCAGGCCGAAGGCTCCGTAAACCAAGGTATAGGCCAGTGCGACGTTGACAACATTGCCCAGAGCCACGACCCACACCGGGGTTAGGGCGTCACCTGCGGCGCGCAGGCCTGCGCCGAGCACCGCGAGGAAGGCGAAGAAGACATTGAAATAGATCAATATCTTCAGATACTGGCCTGCCTCAACGAGTAAGTCGCCCTCTAGCCCGAAGATGCCGACTAGGGGTTGCGCGACGAACTGGATGACGACGCATAACAGTAGTGAGGCGATCACTGCGATCATCATGGACAGTTTTACCACGCGATCCGCCTCTTCATGGTTCTTGGCGCCCCAGGCATAGGCGACCATCGCGGTGGTGCCCACGGTGATAGAGAAGAGGATTAGCTGTATCGCCATATAGATGCGGTCGGCAGCGAGTACGGCTGCGACTGCGCCGTCGCCGAGACTCGCGACGATCTTGATGGCAGAAAGATGCACCATTGAGAGCAGCAGATTGCCCACGATGGTTGGCGCGGCAAGGCGCATCAGGCTTAGGCGCAGTGGTGCCGGCGGCTCTACAGGAAGTTCTATGGGACGATCATCGGGCATCATCGGGTCCCGATCCTTGGCGGATCAATGAATGGAATTGCCGTAAAAAAGGTTCTGGTATGCAGCGAACAAGGGTTTGTAGGCCCGAAGCGAGAAAAACGCGGCAAGAATACGCCTGTGACGGCGTGCTGGCAATTCTTCATCGCATTGAAGTTGGCCATGCTCTGCCTTGACCCATCGTAGGAGATAAAGTATTTTCAGGCACCTGAACGCAGCCCACCGGCAGTGACTATGCCTATAGATAACTTGGCATCCCCCGTTTACCTGACCCTATAAGAAGAACTAAACGTGACCGAATCTCGCAAGAACACCTTAATGCAAAAAGTGATTGTCTGTGCGGCCTTCCTTAACGGCTTCGTCATCATGACAATCGAACTGCTGGGCGGCCGCGTGCTGTCTCCCTACTTTGGCACTAGTGTCTATGTGTGGGGCAGCATCATTACCATTTTCATGCTTTCCCTCTCACTGGGCTATCTATGGGGCGGACGCTTATCTTCGCGCAATCCCAGCCATGGGATGTTCGCCGGCTTCTTCGGGCTTTCTGCGCTTCTGTCATTGCCGATCATCTTCTTCGCTGAGTGGACAATGACGCAAGTGTTCTTAGTCGTCGAAGACCCGCGCTATGGCTCCTTAATAGCTGCGACGCTTTTATATTTCCTGCCTATCTGCTTTATGGGTATGGTCTCTCCCTACTCGATCCGCTTGTTGGTCAGCTCCGAAGAGCACAGCGGCCGCATGGCGGGGCTACTGTATTTCGTCTCGACCCTCGGCAGCGCACTTGGTACTCTACTCACATCGTTCTATTTCGTCCTCTGGTTTGAAATCGACACTATTATGTGGGGGGCTGTCTCCGTCCTATTGTTAAGCGGGGCCGCCATCTTGATCGTTCATAGGCTACCGGTTCGTGAAGCGACGGGAGTTCATCGTTATGAAAACTAAAAAGACTTTGCATCGCAGTATCAATCCTTGGCAGCAGTGCGTTCTGTATAGCCTGTTAGCCTTAGCCTCTTTATTTACAGGCGTTGTCACTGCAGAGACACTCCACGAGGAGCGCTCGGTATACCGCAATATTTTTGTCACAGAAGTCGACGGTCGCCGTTGCCTGCTATTCAATGCGGTGCGCGGTGAGCGTAATCAAACCTGCATGAATATGCGTAACCCGAAAGAGTTCGTCTTTCATTATGCGCGTATGACCATGGCTGGCCTGTTAGTCAATCCAGACCCTAAGAATATCCTCATAGCTGGCTTGGGTGGCGGTACGCTGCCTACGGCGCTGCATGAGCTTTACCCCAACGCCAAGATTGAGATCGTAGAGATCGACCAGGCGGTCGTGAATGTGGCGAAGAATTTCTTCAACTTCGAAGAGAGCGAAAGCGTTGAGACACATGTGGTGGATGCGAGGGTATTCATCAAGCGTGCAGGGCTGGCCGGGCGTAAGTTCGACTTCATCGTGCTGGATGCCTTCACTGGCGAGTATATTCCCGAGCATATGCTGACGCAGGAATTCCTCGAGGAAGTAAAACAGGTGATGACGCCCGATGGTGTTCTGATCTCCAATACCTTCTCTACAAGTGAGCTATACGCGCATGAATCGGAGACTTACCGTGCGGTGTTCGGCGACTTCTTTAATCTGAAGATGAGCGGCTCTGGCAACCGCGTGATCATCGCGCAGCAGAAGACACTGCCAAGCCTCGGCACGCTAAAAGCCAACGCCCAGCCACTCCATGAGACCTTGAAGCCCTACGGCGTTGAGATTCTAGAGTTTCCTGGGCGCATGGGCACGCGCCCAGACTGGGATCAGACGCGACGCGTGCTTACCGATCAGTTCTCGCCCGCCAACCTATTGGGCCGCTAGTGCATGCGCTCCATTCGGAACAGATAGAAGTAACACAGCGTCGCCGACATCCAGCTGATATAGAGCGTCCATAAATCATGAGAGATGAAATGGGCGCCGCGCAGCTGTTGCGCGATGCCGAACACTAAACCCAGGGTTAATACTCCTCCTAGCACATGAAAGCGCCAGCGCGGCTTGAAGTGGCGCGCCAGGAAGAATAGGCCTAACCAGCAATATACGCCACTGGCATGCCCGGCGGGGAAACAGCCCCCCGGGCTTTGCCCAGGTATGCGCCGATCGAATAGGTTTACAAAAGTCTTCTCCCCGCCATAGCGCGCCAAGTCCCAAGGGCAGTCCAAGGCGCTATATTCCTTCATTAGATTAACGATGGCCGCTGTTATTAAGGCGGATGCCAGCACGTAGTAGAGGCCCTTTCGATAAGGTCGCAGGGGCTGGATAAAGTGGCTAAGAACTATGGCCACAAGCAGAAATAGCGCTGCGCCCCCCACCAATGTGCGCCCGCGGTCGTGGATAATATGACTTGTCAGCCAGGCGTCCTGTAAGCGCCAGGTCCCGCCCTGCCAGCGATACAGTAAGTCGCCCAGCAGTAAATCTCCCTGACCAAATATAAGAAAGGCATTGCCGAGCACAAACGCGGCAGCAGGGAAAAGAATGAAGAGTCGAAAATCGCGTGTCATGCCAGCTTGTCTCGTGTTCGATCAGGTTTATTAATAGGAATTTAGGATAAAGCTCCTAGCTTAAGTCTTTCTTAAGACTGGGTGGGCAGACTAAGCAGCGTAACTCTTAATGGTAACTTCCTACTGGTGGGTGTAATGAGAGATTGTACATGCCTGAGCTAATCTTACGGGCAAAGTCTGCGCTATTTAGGGCAAAGAGTAGCTCCGCGTTTATTCTGCTGGCTGCCATTGTTTTTGTGCTGGGCTATAACTTCGCGTTCTTTCGGAATGTATTCGAGCGTTACTCGGCGCCGGGCAACCTTGCTTTCTTCATTTCTCTCGCGGTACTGCTATTTAGCCTTATCGCGTTCTTCCTCGGCTTGGTGCTCAATAAGTTCACCTTCAAGCCCGTCTTAATGTTTCTATTCCTAGCCGCTGCGATGGCCAGTTATTTCATGAATAGCTACAACGTGATTATTGATACGAACATGATACAAAACTCTATCATGACGGACTCGCGCGAGGTCGTCGATCTTATTAGCCCGCGCCTTTTGATCTATTTTATATTCTTGGGATTACTCCCGGCTTATCTCGTCTACCTAATTCCCATTAGCTGCAAGACCGCAACTAAAGAGATTCTAAGTCGCCTTAAGCTTCTTGGCGTTTTGCTCCTACTCATAGTTGGCAATATGATGTTGATGTCGGAGCAATATGCCAGTTTTATCCGTGAGCAGAAAGACCTGCGTTACTACACGAATCCACTTACCTTCGTCTATTCCACCGGTAAGTTTGTGGATGAACTCCTACGCGTAGATCACACAGGCCCGCGTTTGCCAATCGGAGAGGATGCCTATATCGCCCATAATGGCGATGCGCGCAAACTCGTAGTGCTGGTGGTGGGCGAGGCGACCAGGGCCGACCATTGGTCGCTCAATGGTTATGAGCGCGAGACTAACCGGGCCCTGCCCAAGCACAATATTGTAAATTTTCCTAAGGTGAGTGCCTGCGCCACTTCGACGGCGTTTTCCTTGCCTTGTATGTTCTCTGCAATCCCTTTCGATGATTTCCGTCTGCGTGATGCGAATGCCCAAGAGAATGTGCTGGATGTGCTCAAACGAGCGGGTGTAAATGTTTTATGGCGCGATAATAATTCCGATTCCAAGGGCGTCGCGGATAGAGTTACGTTTGAAGATTTTCGTAGTGCTGAAGTGAATCCGGTGTGCGATGACGAGTGTCGAGACGTGGGCATGCTCAGCGGTTTGGATGACTATATCGTTAGCCACCCCGAGGGCGATATCGTGATTGTGTTGCATCAAATGGGCAATCATGGGCCAGCATACTATAAGCGCTACCCTAAAGAGTTCGAATTCTACACGCCAGTTTGCGAATCGAATCAGCTTGAGAATTGCAGCCGCGAAGAGATCAACAACGCATACGACAATGCCGTGGTCTATAGTGATTTCTTTCTCGCGAATGTCATCGAATTTTTAGAGCCCAAGCAGAAAGAGTTCACCACCGCGATGTTCTACATGGCGGATCATGGGGAATCATTAGGCGAGCTAGGGCTTTACCTGCATGGACTACCCTATGCCATCGCGCCAGAAGCCCAGACTCACGTCGCGGCAGCGATGTGGCTTGGCGGCAATCTAACGGAAGAGGCACGTCAAGCGTTAGCGACCCATGCACAGAAAGAGCTTTCACACGATAATTACTTCCACACCATACTAGGGATGCTGAAGGTCAATACCACAATCTATGACCCGGAACTCGATATCTTAGCGCCCGTCAAATTTTAAGGGCGGCTCGTGTCGCCTCGTTAATCGCGCGCTTCGCGTCGAGTTCCGAGGCGACATTCGCGCCACCAACTAACTGACAGGGCATCTCTAGACCAGCCTCTAATTCCCGCAGGGGTTCTTGTCCCGCGCAGACCACGATATTGTCTACTTCCAATAAACGTGGTTCGCCATTGACAGTGAGGTGCAGTCCCTCGTCATCGATGCGCTGATATTCACAGCCCGCCAACATTTGCACGTGACGCTTCATGAGACCGAGGCGATGAATCCAGCCTGTCGTTTTACCAAGATTAGACCCTATCCGCGTTTGTTTACGCTGCAGTAAAAATATCTGCCTTGGGGATGCCTCGAGTTCTGGGTTTACCCCTTCGATACCGCCGCGCGCCGCCATCGTCATGTCTACGCCCCACTCTCGCATAAAAACGGGGATGTCTTGGCTAGGGCTCGCCTTGCCGTGGCTAAGGAATTCCGCCACGTCGAAACCGATGCCACCCGCGCCGATAAGGGCGACTCGCTTACCTACTTGTACCTTGCCACTGATGACATCGACATAGCTCAGAACCATTTCATGGTCTATTCCCTCGATGTTTGGTGTACGCGGAATTATGCCGGTAGCCAGTGCCACAAAATCGAATTTCTCGGCGTTGAGTTGAGCGTTGGTCACTCGTGTGTTGAGCTTGATTTCCACGCCTAATACCTGCAGGCGCTGCGCGAAGTAGCGTAGAGTCTCATTGAACTCTTCCTTGCCGGGGATGCGTTTGGCTAAATTGAATTGTCCGCCAATGTGCTGCGCACTGTCGAACAGAGTGACTTTGTGCCCACGCTCGGCTGCCGTGGTGGCGAAGGCTAGGCCTGCCGGGCCGGCTCCTACTACGGCGATGCGTTTTGGGGCAGTCGTGGGGATGATCCGAAATTCCGATTCATGACAGGCCGCAGGATTCACAAGACAGCTCGTGAGCCGGCCGTTGAAGATATGGTCGAGACAGGCTTGGTTACAGCCAATGCAGGTGTTGATCTCGGCGCTGCGATTAGCGGCCGCTTTGTTAACGAAATGCGGATCGGCCAGGAACGGGCGGGCCATCGAGATCATGTCTGCGTCGCCGCGTGCCAGTACCTCTTCTGCAATCTCTGGCGTATTGATGCGATTAGAGGTAATGACGGGGACTGGAAGATGGTCGCGATATTTCGCTGTCACCCATGTAAAAGCGCCTCGTGGCACCTTTGTGGCAATCGTCGGGATTTGGGATTCGTGCCATCCAATGCCCGTGTTGATGATGGTCACACCCGCTTGGGCGAGTGCCTTGCCCAAGATCACTGTTTCCTCAAAGCTACTGCCGCCCTCGACCAAGTCCAGCATAGAGAGGCGAAAGATAATGATGAAGTTTGCGCCGACGCGCTCTCGCGTGCGGCGCACAATCTCTAGCGGCAAACGAATGCGGTTCTCGAAGCTTCCTCCCCAACGGTCTTTACGCTGGTTGGTGCGCTTGGCGATGAACTCGTTGATGAAATAGCCTTCGGAGCCCATGATCTCCACGCCGTCGTAGCCGGCTTCCTGACAGAACGCAGCAAAGTTCGCGAAGTCTTCGATCTGTTGCAGTATTTGTTCTTCGCTTGCCTCGTGTGGCACATAGCGATTGATGGGTGCCTGAATCGGTGACGGGGCGAGTAGGTTCTCGGTTCGAGAATAACGGCCCGTATGCAAAATTTGCAGGCAGATCTTGCCGCCCTCTTTGTGCACGGCGTCAGTGATCACTCGATGTTTCTCAACAGCGCCTTCTTGTTGGAAGACCGGTAGCTCTCCAGGGGGTAGGCAATGCTCATTGGGCATGAACCCACCTGTGACGATAAGGGCCACTCCACCGGCCGCACGCTCTGCGTAGAAGGCAGCCATGCGGGCATGGCTGTCGGGAATATCCTCTAGCCCTGTGTGCATCGAACCCATAAGAACGCGGTTACGTAATTGAGTAAAACCTAAGTCGAGCGGTTCGAGCAGATGCGGGTAGGACATGTTTAGCCTCATTCACCAACGTGGACGGTTAAGATGTCGCATTCGGAACCATGCAAGACCTTGTTTGCGGTGGAGCCGAGTAGCAATTTCCAGCCTGAGCGGCCATGGCTGCCGATCACGATAAGGTCTGTTCCCAACTCCTGCGCCATGCTGCGAATCTCTGTGGCTGCCGAGCCAACCACTATGTGCTGCTGCAACACGTCGATGCTACATTCTTTGCCAATATCAGCTAGGCGGTCTTTGGCGATTTGCATCGCCTCCTCCTGCATCTGGCTGACATTAATGGCGTAGGCGTCGATGGGGTAGGCGGCTGCAATTGGCTCCACGACATGCACGAGATGGAGCTTGCCGCAGTCACCGCCGGCCAATTTCTTCGCGCGCTGAATGATTTTCGTTGACTCGTTTGATAAATCGATTGCGACTAAAATCTTCTGATATGTGCTCATGATTTACTCCTTTAATTCATCCAGATACGTCTTTAGTGTATCACCATGGCGTGCGTGAAACGTAAATTATAGATAGGGTGAAAATAGCCACGCGATTGAGTCGCGCAGACGCACAGGAAGCGAGCGATTGGCGATATCTTCCTTGGTAATCTGTTCTGCATTAGCGCGCCGTTTCAGGAAGTAGTCGCTCAATTGTCGATTAGTCTGTGCGCTGAATAATTCGACCCCTAACTCATAGTTCAGGCGCAAACTGCGTGGGTCCATATTGGCCGAACCAATTAGGCTGTAATGGTGGTCGATTAGAAGAATTTTCGAGTGGATAAACGGCGCTGCTTGATAGGCGACGTATAGGTCAGTTTCTAGAATATGGCGCAAGATGTTGCGTGAAGCCCAATGGGCGGGTTTGATATTGTTCTCGCCAGGCAGGAGAATTTGTACATCTACCCCGCGGAGGTGGGCGGCAATCAGGGCGCCTATGAGGTCCTGGGTTGGGAGGAAATAGGGCGTCATGATCCAGACGCGATGTCGCGCTGAACTGATTACGCCAAGCATCAAGTCACTGAGTCTGTCTAGGAACTTATTAGGCCCATCGAGCACCAGCCTGCTCCACACCGGCGCTACCGTTTTATTGGGATTGCTATGTCGAAAAGGGCTCAACTCCCGAGTGCCTCGGCAATAATGCCAGTCACGCCGGAAGGCCCATTCCAATTCGTCCACTATGCGACCCTGCAAGCGGAAATGGATGTCCATTACCCGATGTATGTTTTCGCTTCGTTCTGCTAGGTGCCTGTCGCCAATATTAGAGCCGCCAGTGAAGGCGTAGAGATTGTCGATGATCAACATCTTGCGATGACTGCGCAGGTTCAGATTCAAAGAAGGTGGCAGCAAGGTAATGGGGTTGAAGCGAGTGAACTCAATCTCATGTAGGCTCAACAAGGTGCCAACCCGGCGCAGGCTCATCCATTCACCCATGCCATCGACGATGACTTTGACCTCTAGCCCGCGCTCTTTTGCGGCTACAAGAGCGTCGATGAATTGCTGTCCTGTATTGTCGCGATCGAAGATATACGTACAAAGCAACACGTGGCGCTCGGCATGCGCAATCGCGTCGAGCATGGCGGGGTAGATTGCCTCGCCATTCTCTAGCGCTAGCACCTCGTCGCAGGAGCTAAGTCCTTTCTTAACGACATTTTCGCCCACCATCGATAGTGGGCGGAAATTGCTGCCCTCCGGTTCGGTGATGGTGTCGATAGAGTCTTTACTTAGTTTGGTGACATAGTGACGGCGCGCCGCCGAGTTCACGCGATTGATGCCGAAGATCAGATACAGAATCGGCCCGGCAATGGGCAGGATGATACATAGCGCAATCCAACCAAAAGCTCCGCGAGAATCGGCCTTATTGAGTAGTGCATGGCCCGAGGCCAGCACTGCCATCATGATGTGGACGGGTGGAATAAACCACTGGAGGGTTTCCCAGTTCATGCGCTGTCCTTTTGTTCGATAAGGGCGAGGTCGGCGATCAAGGCCTTGTGGTCAGAGAAGTCGCGCCAATGGCTGCCCGCAGTGCTTTCGCAATGGGTGATCTCTAAGCCGCGCACATAGATGCGATCCATAGAAAGCATCGGCAGAAATGCTGGATAGGTTCTCGCGATTCGACCATTGACGCATTCGTGGACTTCGCGCAGTTGCAGCACCTGTGTTAATCGTTTGTGAGCCGAGAGGCGCCAGTCGTTGAAATCCCCGGCCAGAATCAAGGGTTCGTGTGCCGGCACTGTGCGGTGAATATATTCGATCAAATGCGCGACCTGCAGTGCGCGTTCACGCTCGAACAGGCCAAGATGAACGCAGATCAAGTGCAGGTTGCCTGCGATCGTCCCGTGCAGAAAGCCGCGCTGCGAGAAACTTAGGATCGATGCATCGATATTATCCCAGCGCACGAAGGGTTGGGCGCTGAGGATGGCATTGCCATGATGACCATGTTGATAGATCGCATTCTTACCATAGGCGTGATGATGCCAGACTGTGTCGGCGAGGTATTCGAGTTGTGACTGGGTGGGCCAGGCTGCCACACTCCTCTGGTGCTTGTCGTTCGCGCCTATCACTTCCTGGAGGAACACGATGCTCGCGCCGCTATCGCGAAGGCATTCGCGAATCTTGCTGAGCACCAGCCGCTTCGGACCTAGCGCAAAGCCTTTGTGGATGTTGAGACTGAGTATCCGAAAGGCGTTTGTTGGCATATTTTCTTGGTCTTTCCTAGAAGCAGCTGATGAGCATAGTTACCGTATACAGAATAAAGCGAAGTGCCAGTCCTTAGCTGGCAGCCTTGATCATATTACGGGCAATAATCAGTTGCTGAATCTGGCTGGTGCCTTCATAGAGACGGAACAGACGTACATCGCGGTAGAAGCGTTCGACAGCATACTCCGAAATATATCCAGCACCCCCATGTATTTGCACCGCACGATCCGCAACGCGGCCGACCATCTCTGTCGCGAACAGTTTGCAGGCCGCAGACTCGGTACTCACATTCTCGCCAGCGTCGCGCTTTCTTGCGGTCTCTATGACCATGCAGCGTGCAGCGTAGGACTCGGTCTTGGAGTCGGCCAGCATGGCCTGTATGAGCTGGTGATCGGAAATGGGCACACCAAACTGTTTGCGATTCATGGCGAATTCCAGCGCATCGTCAATGAGCCGCTCGGATACGCCGACGCTGACGCCGGAGATGTGCAGGCGGCCTCGGTCTAACACTTTCATCGCCGTGATGAAGCCCTGGCCTTCCGCGCCGATTAAGTTCGCTGCTGGCACCTTACAGTCCTCGAAAATCACGTCACAGGTCAAAGAGCCTGCCTGGCCCATTTTTTTATCTATTGCGCCAAGTGAGATCCCGGGCGTGCCTTTCTCGATGATAAAAGCCGAGATGCCGCGTGCACCCTTGATCTTCGGATCGGTGCGGGCCATGACATTGAACGTGTCTGCCACCGGCCCATTAGTGATGTAACGCTTGGTGCCATTGATGATGTAGAAGTCGCCCTCGCGCCGCGCAGTAGTCTTCACGGAGCCTGCGTCGGAGCCTACGTCGGGCTCGGTGAGGCAGAAGCAGCCTACCCACTCGCCGCTGGCGTATTTGGGCAGGAAGCGTTGCTTCTGTTCCTCTGTGCCATCGAACACCACGGCGGCGGAGCCGATGCCATTGTTAGTGCCGAGGATAGAGCGGAATGCGGGGCTGGTGCGTCCTAGCGCCATCGCCACATAGATTTCCTCTTCCATCGTCAGGCCTAGGCCACCGTACTCCTCGGGGATAGTCATCCCGAACAATCCTAAGTTTTTCATTTCACGGACTATTTCTTCCGGTATTTGATAATTTTCCGCCACTTCCTGCTCGGCAGGCATTAGGCGTTCTTTGACGAAACGATCCACCATATTGATAAGTTGATCGAGCAGTTCTTGGTCACGAATCATGCGATTTCCTCTTAATGAATTCCCCCAAACACATACGTGCACCTAGAGCTTAAAGACTGCTTGAAGCGAATTCCACCTCTTTATACCCTGTGCTACCATGACTGCCCCATAGCGAGCTTGGCGCCGTCCAATTAGTCTGTGGGGCAGCATCTAAAGGCGCTGCAAACACGATGGGATGTTGGGTTTGCTGTGTTTCAAGGCGTTGTTGCCACGTAGTCGCTGAGGGGAGATTATGAGGGTATGTCCAACTTTGTCGAGTTGTCGCCACTGCGCGTAGCTTGCGTTCGCAGTTCCCCTCTTATGCAACCTTGTTTGCCATGCAAATGAATATTATAGAGAGCGAGTATATGACGGATTCGGAACAGGCATTTATTTACGATGGTGGCAGGAGCGCGTTCGGTCGGCAAGGTGGAGTTCTGGCTCCTTTGCGGCCCGATGACCTGTTAGCCCATGTCATCAAGTCCGTGGTCGGGCGCAACGATTTCCCACTAGAGGCCTATGAAGACGTCATCATGGGCAACACTAACCAAGCGGGTGAGGATTGTCGCAATGTGGGCCGTTTTGCAGCCTTACTGGCGGGAATGCCTCATGCCGTAGGTGGCCTCACCGTCAACCGTCTGTGTGGCTCCGGCCTCGCAGCAGTGCTAGATGCTGCCCGTGGTGTAAAAAGTGCCGAAGGGCAACTGTTCGTGGCTGGCGGTGTCGAGTCAATGAGCCGCGCCCCCCTTATCCTTTCCAAGGCTACTTCGGCCTATGATCGAGGCCAGCAGATTGCCGATAGCACCTTAGGCGCGCGTTTCACTAATCCATGTTTCGCTGCAGCCTTCGGCAATGACACCATGCCGCAAACTGCTGACAATATTGCGCAAGACCTTGGCATTTCCCGTGCTGCTAGCGATGAGTTCGCAGCTGGTTCGCAGGCTAAATACGAAGCGGCGCGTGTTGCCGGCTTCTTCCAGGACGAAATCATTCCTATCGATGTACCACAAGGGCGCAAGCAACCAGCTCTGAGCGTCGATGCCGATGAACATCCACGGCCCGACTCGACGGCGCAGGCGCTGGAGCGCTTGCGTCCCCTGTTCGAAGGCGGCGTAGTTACGGCAGGCAATGCCTCTGGTATCAACGATGGGGCCGCAGCTCTCATCGTCGGCGATCGCCGCATCGGTGAGAAATACAATATACGGCCACGCGCCCGCATTATTGCGGGCGCTATCGCCGGGGTAGAGCCCCGTGTGATGGGGCTAGGGCCAGTATTCGCGGGGCGCAAGGCCTTAGCGAGAGCGGGGCTTAGCTTAGCCGATATGGACGTCATCGAGATCAACGAGGCCTTCGCTACACAGGTGCTTGGCTGCTTAAAGATGCTCGACATTGCTTTCGACGATCCGCGCGTGAACCCCAATGGCGGTGCCATTGCGGTGGGGCATCCATTAGGAGCGTCCGGCGCGCGTATCGCCATTACCACCCTGCGCCAATTAGAGCGTACCGGCGGGCGTTATGCGCTGATCAGTTTGTGTATCGGCATAGGGCAGGGCATTGCTGCCGTTATTGAACGTCTCGACTAAAATTTTATAAGCGCTGTAGAAAGGCGATTCTTAATTATTTGCAATAATCCATTGGGAGATACCGAATGTCTAATGTAGTCAGCTATGAGCTCATCGATAATATTGGCCTAATCACCATCGACAATCCGCCGGTCAATGCCTTGTCCCATGCGTTACGAAAGGGCTTACAAGACGCCATCGCAGCAGCCCAGACCGACGCGAGTGAGGCCTTAGTGTTGCTGTGTGCGGGCCGCACCTTTATCGCTGGTGCGGACATCACCGAATTTGGCAAGCCGCCGCAGTCACCCTCTCTGCCGGATGTACTAGTAAGCCTCGAGAACTCACGCAAACTAGTCGTAGCGGCCATCCACGGCACTGCCCTCGGTGGCGGCTTTGAGACGGCACTTGCTTGTCATTATCGCTGCGCGCTAAGCAGTGCCAAAGTAGGCCTGCCTGAGGTAAAGCTCGGCATTCTGCCCGGCGCTGGCGGCACTCAGCGTGTACCTCGAATTGCTGGGGTCAAAGCGGCTCTGGAGTTGATTACTAGCGGCAGCCCCATTGGCGCAGTGCAGGCTAGCAGCATGAACCTGATCGATGAGGTAGTCGTAGGCAATGATCTTAAGGCCGGTGCGATCTCCTACGCGAAGGAACTTGTCGCGTCTGGCGCCCCTCTTAAGAGAGTGCGCGATATCAGCATCGATCCGAGCGCCATAGAGCCTGGTTTTTTCGAAGGTTATCGTAAGAAGTTAGCCGCCCGCGCACGTGGCCAGATAGCACCCGATCGCATCGTAAGTTGTGTAGAAGCTGCGGTGAACCTGCCGATGGACAAGGGCTTGGAGTTGGAGCGTGCCTTGTTCGCTGAGTGTGTGCAGTCGCCACAATCAGAGGCTATGCGCCACGTGTTCTTCGCAGAGCGTGAGGCAGCGAAGATCAAGGGACTACCGGCGGACACGCCCGTGCGCGAGATCAAGCACGTGGCCATCATCGGCGGCGGCACCATGGGTGGTGGTATCGCGATGTGTTTCGCCAATGTCGGGATTCCCGTCACGATGCTGGAGATCAGCGACGAGGCACTAGAGCGCGGCATGAATATCATCCGCAAGAATTACTCCATCACCGTGAAGAAAGGCAAGATGGATGAGGCTGAGATGGTGCAACGCCTCAATTTAATAGACGGCACTACCTCCTACGATGATCTTAGCAATGTCGATCTCGTGATTGAGGCCGTGTTCGAAAACCCCGACATCAAGAAGGAAGTGTTCGCGAAGCTAGATGCCGTGTGCAAGCCCGGCGCGATCCTCGCATCGAACACGTCTTATCAAAATGTCGACGACATCGCGAATGCGACGAAGCGGCCGCAAGACGTTGTCGGCATGCACTTTTTTAGCCCAGCCAACGTGATGAAGTTATTGGAAGTAGTGCGTGGCGAAAAGACGTCGGATGACGTGCTGGCTACTGTCATGAAGATTGGCAAGAAGATCGGCAAGGTCTGCGCCCTATCACGTGTTTGCTATGGTTTTATCGGCAATAGAATGCTCTCCGGTTATGGCCGTCAAGCACATATGTTATTACTCGACGGCGCGACCCCAGCGCAAGTGGATGCCGCTGCCGAAGAGTTCGGCATGGCGATGGGCCCACTGGCGATGAGCGACCTAGCAGGCTTAGATGTGGGCTATAAGGCGCGTCAGGCGCGCGAGGCCGATGGCCAGGTCATGGACCCTGCGACTCACTGTATCGGTTCAGCCTTAGTAGAAGGCGGCCGTCTGGGGCAGAAGTCTGGCGCAGGTTACTACAAATACGACCCGCAAACCCGCGCGCGTCAGTCCGACCCAGAGGTGGAGGCCCTCATTCGAGAGCACGCCAAGAAACTCGGTGTGACACAGCGCAAGATTAGCGATGAAGAGATCGTGGCGCGGCTGTTCTATCCACTGATCAACGAAGGCGCGCTCATTCTCGAAGAGGAAATTGCGCAGCGCCCAAGCGATATCGACATCGTGTATGTGTATGGCTATGCCTTCCCGAGCGCGAAGGGCGGCCCTATGTTCTATGCCGATCATGTTGGCTTGAAGAAAGTGTATGACACTATGCTGCGCTTCCAGAAGGAATTGGGTCCAGACTACTGGCAGCCAGCTCCCTTGCTAGAGAAACTCGCGATCGATGGCGGCAGTTTCGCTGCGTGGGCGAAGTCTCAGGACTGAGCCTAGCTTCCTAATGCCTAAGGTCTGGAGATTCGCGCATGATCGCTTATGAAACTACTACGCCGGGTGCTCCTTTAGTGCCTGTGGAGTCGGCAACTCCGACGCCACAGGGCAGTGAAGTACTCGTAAAGACGGTGGCCTGTGGCGTATGTCATTCGGACATCCATCTGCATGAGGGCATCTTCAATCTGGGCAATGACAAACAGTTGGAAGTCGGTCGCCCTGGTCAAGTGCTCGGGCACGAGATTTTCGGCGAAGTAGTGGCACTTGGCCCGGATGCGAGTGACGTGGTCATTGGCGATCGCCGGGTATTGTTCCCTTGGATTGGCTGCGGTGAATGTTCTTCTTGCCGCCGCGGTGACGAACATCTCTGCACCCCCGGCCGAGGACTTGGCACGATGGCGAAGGGTGGTTTTGCTGATTTCGTACTGGTACCTCATAGCCGATATCTGTTCGACAAAGGCGATATTGACGACGCCCTAGCCTCCACCTATGCCTGTTCAGGGCTGACGGCCTACAGTGCACTGAAGAAGATCGCTGACCGCCAAGCGGGCGACGAGGTTCTCATCATCGGTGCGGGCGGCGTAGGCATGATGGCGGTGCAGATAGCTCTTGCCATGGGCATCGACCCAATCGTGGCCGATATCGATCCAAGTAAGCTCGCCGCGGCGAAGGCCTTCGGGGTTAGCCGAGTGTTTAATTCTGCGGAGCGCGAGAGTATTAAGGCGATCAAGATGCTCTGCGATGGCGGCGTGTTTGCGGCGCTAGATTTTGTCGGCGCTGAGGCCTCGACTGCTTTCGGCCTGTCCACCCTGCGCAAGGGTGGCAAGTTGGTCATCGTTGGCCTCTATGGCGGCGCACTGAATATTCCTTTGCCCTTTATCCCAATGAATGCGCGCATCATTCAAGGGAGCTATGTGGGTAGCCTGCGGGAGATGGACGAGCTCATGGCCCTGGTTCGTGCGGGCAAGATTGCCCCAATCAACATCGAGGAACGGCCACTTGCCGAGGTCTCAAATGCCTTGGCAGATCTCAAGGCTGGCAAGGTCAGCGGCCGGTTGGTGTTGAGGGGGTAGATCCCAGTGGAATTTGAATTGGTCTCATGGTCGCCTGCAGGCGACCATGAAATCCATTTGGAATGATTAATCGCCCAAGAATTAACCAACAGAGGAAAATCAATGCAATCAACCGAAGAATTTCGCGCCAGCACGCGCGCTTGGTTAGAAGAGAATTGTCCCTCTTCAATGCGCACGCCTATGCAGGAGGACGAAGTAGTCTGGGGCGGGCGTAATGCCAGTTTCGAGAATCCCGACAGCAAGCTGTGGTTGGAGCGCATGGCGGAGAGGGGTTGGACTGCGCCTATTTGGCCGAAGGAATACGGCGGTGGCGGCCTGAACAAGGAAGAGAACCTGGTCTTGCTGCAGGAGTTGCAACGCATCGGCGCGCGTCAGGCGCTCAATAGTTTCGGGATTAGCATGCTGGGCCCAGTCTTGCTCGAGTATGGGACACACGAACAGAAGGCGGAACACATTCCCAAGATTGTGCGAGGCGAGATTCGCTGGTGTCAGGGTTATAGCGAGCCGGGCTCCGGGTCGGACCTAGCATCTTTGAACACGAAGGCCGCGCTGGATGGCGATCACTATGTGCTAAATGGCGCCAAGGTTTGGACCTCCTATGCCGACAAGGCCGACTGGATTTTCTGTCTAGTTCGCACCGATTTTGAAGCAGCAAAGCACGGGGGTATTAGTTTTATCCTGTTCGACATGAAGACTAAAGGCGTGAGCACCCGTCCGATTCTTTTGATCAGTGGCGCCTCGCCCTTCTGCGAAACCTTCTTTGACGATGTGCGCGTCCCGGCGCGTAATCTGGTAGGTACGCTCAACGATGGCTGGACCATCGCTAAGCGCCTACTGCAACACGAGCGTACGATGATCTCGGGTTTTGGCCTTAGTGCGACAGCCAGCAGCCGCTCTCTCGATGTGAGCTCCGTCGAAGGACGAGCGATGCAGGCGCGTGGCGATACAGGCAAGTTGTCAGACCCGGTACTGCGCGACGAGATCGCCCGCTACAAGATCGACGCTGAGGCCTTTGCGTTTACCTCGCAGCGTTCGATGGAAGAGGCGAAGCTCAACAAGGGGCCAAATGCCACCTCGTCGATGCTGAAGAATTATGGCTGCGAGTTGAATAAGCGTCGCTATGAATTGCTCCTACAGGCAATCGGCACGCAAGGCTTGGGTTGGGCCTCTGCGAATAATGAAGATTTCAGCGTCGATGAGCTTAAGGTCACGCGGGAATGGCTGCGCTCCAAGGGCAACTCCATCGAGGGTGGCACTGCGGAGATTCAACTCAATGTCATCGCCAAAAGAGTGCTCGGGCTGCCAGATATGCCCATGCTAACAACGAAGAAGGGGAGCTGAGCATGAGCATGGTATTGAACGAAGATCAGGTAATGCTCAAGGATTCAGCGCGCGACTTCTGTCAGGCGAATGCGCCGGTCAAAGAGCTGCGTCGCGTGCGCGACAGCCAAGACCCCGACGGCTTCTCTCGGGACTTGTGGCAGCAGATGGTTGCACTAGGCTGGGCGGGGATGACGATTCCAGAGGAATATGGTGGTTTCGGGTTTGGCTATGGCGGCTTAGAGGTTGTCTTGGAAGAGACCGGGCGCAATCTGGTGCCAAGCCCGTTAGTGGCTACAGTGCTACTGTGTGCGACGGCGATCAATCTAGGCGGTAGTCAGGCACAGAAGTCTGTACTTCTTCCCTCTATCGCCGCAGGCGAGTTGCTCATGGCATTAGCCCTAGAGGAGACAGCTTTCCACCACCCCACACGCATCGCGTGTAGTGCCGAGCGACAAGGGGCGGGCTTCGTGTTGAATGGACAGAAGACCTTCGTGTTGGATGGTCAGGTGGCAGACAAACTGATTATCGTGGCGCGCACGAGCGGCGCGCGGGACGATGCCGACGGCATTAGTCTCTTCCTCGTGGGTCGCGAAGCACAAGGTCTTAGCGTGCTGCGCTCGGAGATGGTGGACAGCCGCAATGTCGCGAATGTGCAATTGCACAACGTTCAAGTTGGAGAGGAGGCCTTGCTTGGCGAGCTCGGTAAAGGCTTTGAAATTTTGGAGAAGACTCTTGATGTTGGCCGCATCGGTGTGGCCGCAGAGATGCTGGGCAATGCGCAGGAAGTCTTCGATCGCGTCATCGACTACCTGAAACAACGAGAACAGTTTGGTGTGTTAATCGGCGCATTCCAGGGCCTACAGCACCGCGCGGCGACCATGTATAGTGAGTTAGAGTTGTGTCGATCTGCTGTGCGGCGCGCCTTTGCGGAACTCGATGGCGCGCAGGAAGATGTGCCTGCGTTGGCCAGCGTCGCCAAGGCGAAGTTGTCGGAAATTCTAGGCATCATCAGTAATGAGGGCGTGCAGATGCATGGCGGCATTGGCATGACGGATGAGTTTGATATCGGCTTCTATCTCAAGCGCGCGCGGGTAGTGCAGGCGCTGCTGGGTGATGCCGCTTTTCATCGGGATCGCTATGCGGGTTTGAATGAGTTTTGATGGTTCTGTGGTTCTGTGGTTCTGTGGTTCTGTGGTTCTGTGGTTCTGTGGTTCTGTAGGAGCGGGCAAGCCCGCTCCTACGGGTGCCAAATCATGTCATACCCTACTTATGCGACATCTCCACCGCGTCGTACAGCAATTCCTTGCTCTTTAGCTGCAGGCCTCGCGCATAGCCTAAGTTGCGGTTCTGAATCATGCCTACGAATACCAGATCTTCCACTGGGTCTATCCAGAACCAGGAACCTGCGATACCCCACCACCAGTAACTGCCGGCAGACATGCCACCGTTCTTGGCTGGGTCCATCACTACCGCAAAGTCCAAGCCGAAGGCATTGCCCGGGTAGCCTGGAATCTCGGTTTGCCCCGCGGGCAATTGATTCTTGCGCATGAGGTCAACACTGTCGGCGGAGATGATACGCGCGCCATCGAGTGAGCCTCCATTGGCGACCATTTGGGCGAAGCGCAGATAGTCGCCCGCTGTGGAGGTAAGCCCGCCACCGCCTGATAGGAAAGGCACGGGATCGATGAAATCCCCGTTCTCAGGACTGCTCAGGCCATTCGCGCTGGAGGTGTATTCTCGCGAGAAACGCGCGGCCTTGTCTCTGCCCACATAGAAGCTAGAGTCCACCATATGCAATGGCGCGAAGAGGCGTTCCTGCAGGAATTCGTCGAAGCCCATGCCGGAAAGTTTCTCGACCAAATAGCCCTGCACATCTACCGAAACGCTGTAGTGCCAAACGCTGCCGGGCTGCTGTCGAAGTGGAATCTGCGCGAGTTTCTCGACCATGTCCTGCAGTGTGGAATTGCGGTCCAGTACATTGGCTTCGCTGTAGAGCGTGTCGACGCGAGAGCGGGAGAAGGGGCCATAGGTCAGGCCGCCGGTGTGGCTCATGAGCTCGCGCATGGTAATCTTATGGTTCGGCAACTCCGCCATTGGGAGGCCGTTGGGCGCGTCGTCTTTGGCGACGACAAGATTGCTAAACTCGGGAATGAACTTCTCTACTGGGTCGTCGAGACTGAACTTGCCTTCCTCATAGAGCATCATCATCGCCACGCCGGTGATTGGCTTGGTCATAGAGAAGACGCGGAAGATAGTGTCTTGTGCCATGGTGACCTTATTCTCGAGGTCTTGATAGCCATAGGCGTCGCTCTGCACGATCTTGCCATGACGGGCAACAAGGGTGACGATGCCAGCGAGTTGGCCCTTGTCGACCTCCTCGTGCATGCCAGCGGTAAAGGCGGCAAGGCCGGTACTGCTCATGCCGACGTCTTCCGGCGCTACCTGCGCGAGGTCGCGCTCCGCGGCGTGGCCTGCAAAGGTCGCCAAGGTTATTAACAACGCAAATCCTATGCGTGCGAAACCGCTATCAATTTTTCTCATTCTTCCCCCTAAAGTCGATTTTTGTTTGCTCGTCAGGACTCGCAAACCTACGCGGATATAAGCATACTCGTGGCCGAATCTCAATCGCACGGAGACAGTTGGGGTTGCGCTTGAGACAGCAGGCCGGTGCGAGGTAGGGGGCTCAAAAGATCGTGATAGTGGGGAGGGATTAAGGGAGGGAGTGTGCGAGGAAGTGTCGAGCTGGTCCGGCCACAAGCTCAGGGAGGGGAAATAGTGTTAAGGCCTAGTACTGAATTGCTCCTCCAATAGCTTCGCTTGCGCTTCTATCCAAGTGGTGACGCCTGGATGTGGGATTAGGCCCTGCTCATCGGCGCGATACTCTAGGCCTTCTAGAACCGTGGCATAGGGGCCGAAGCCGTGTACGCGAAAGGGAATTACCAAGGCCGTATCGCCGGAGTCGCTCACGCTTCTCACAAACTCGCGAACGTTTTCTTCTGCAGCAATGCGTTTCTCTTCCCAGTCTTCGCGCAGCGTCGCCACTTTCACAGCGCGAAAGGGGTACTGCCCACTAAGCGCAGCGGTGCGTGCTTCTATCTGAGTAATCCAGCGTTGGTCTTCAACGTCCGTCTCGGGGCCATGGGCAAGAATCAACACGTGCTCACGAATCGGGTCTTCGCTGAGGCCTTGTGCGCGGCTAAGTAGTACGTCTGCCATCTGTTCTGCTTGCGCGAGCCCCTGCTCGCTCAGTGCAAACTCTGCTGTGCTACCGATGCGCCAGAATGCCATGCTATGCCCCATCCCTGGTGCGGCATGCTCACTATGAGCGGCTTCCGATTGCTCGCGGCTCGGTGCGCCGTCTTGGAGTCCCAGAATCTGTGCAGTGCGCTCATACCAACTCTCACCACTAATGAACAGGCGCACCACACCAATGCGATTGACACCACGCTCCTCTAGCCGTGTCACCGCCTCTTGGATAGAGAGCGCGTCAGCCATGCCGAAGGCGAGTTCAACAATATAGTCCTGTTGTAAAGGTGCTACGGTGTCCATTACTCCTTGATTCCATTCTTCGCTTCCGCCGTGGGCCATGACGAGGATGCCGAAGCGCGCATCGTCACTCGAATGGGTCTGCGCTAACGTACTTATCGGGCTGAGTATTGCTAGAATCAGCCATGCACTAAAAATTGCTTTCATTGTGTAATCCTTGAAATAAAATTCGCTATATGGAATGAGGTGTTTAGAACTCGTAGTTGACGCTTAGTCTAAAATTTGTGCCTGGGGCCTGCGCCTTGGCGATGTTGTAGCTGTCATCTTCCGCCAAACCTTTGAGGCTGTTCCAAGGGGCATAGGCGGCATCGAATAGATTAAACACGCCGGCTCGCAACTTTGTGTGCGTGCCAAGGTCGAGATATGCCACTAAGTCGACTAAGGCGTAGGCGTCACCCTGCACGCGATCGGTGGCAGACAGGCGGTCCTGATCTCCTGCGAGCGTCAACAATGTTTCTGCGCCCCAGCGACCGTTGTTGGCGTCGAACCGCGCACTGATAACGGCTGTTAGCGGCGATACACTGTCAAGAGGGCGCCCGCTTATCTTGTCTTCGCCGCGTGACCAGGCCAGTGCGCTGCGTAGTTGCCAGGCTTGACTAATCCGCCATGCTGCATTGAGCTCCGCGCCGTAGATCTCCACTTCTCCAATATTGCTGTCTTGGAACAGGCTGATGCCATTGGCCTGCCCGATCATTTTGCTCTCGATGAAATTTTCGTAAGCATTGTGGTACAGCGCCAAAGCGATGTTGCCGTGCTCGAAATCGCTGCGCAGGCCGGCCTCCATACCGATACTCGACTCTGCCTCGAGCTCTGGATTCGGCACGGTGGCATAGCCGTGGCCAAGATTGACGAAAGCCTGATTACTCTCATCGAAGTTAGGAGGACGGTAACCTTCAGCCACCTGCACGAAGGCAGTAGTACTTGGCGTGATGTCATATAGCGCGCCGAAGTTGAAGCTGGCGTGATTCTCCTCGACAGCCACGATCTCATAGCCTCCGAAGTTGCTGATGTCGCCGCCCCCATTCACAAGTGCATCGGTGTGGGGATTCATCTCGTAGGAGTCATATCGAAGCCCCGGAATCAGACGGAGTGCCCCGTCGCCCACACTGATCTCATCCTGTATGAAGATGCCCGCGCGGGTGGTCGCGGTGTCGGGGAAAGTCTTATTAGGAAACTGCTCTGCGGGGGCGAAAGGGTAGCTTGGGATTGCACAGGCCAGAGCGCCGCTGCTTATCTGAATATCGCAACGCTGGCGAGGTCGTGTCGTGTCTGTCCGCTCTGCTGACAGCCCATAGACCAGCGCGTGCTGCAGCGTTTCGTTGCCGAAATTCTTGGTAAGGCTTAGGCCAGCGCTAGTGGTGTTTTGATTGAACTCGAAGTCGGAATAGCGTTGCGCCTGAGTTCCTCTATAGGTCTGTGGATTGCGCGGATCAATGAAGGCATAGCTGGTCCTTAGTTGCTGGGTCTTCTGCTCGCCGTCAGTGCGCTGCCAGTGCAGTTGGGTTTCGATCTGATCCGCGAATGCGAGATTGGCCGTCCAGGAATGGTTCAGGCTAAGGCGCAGGCGGTCAGTGCTGTCCATGCCGTTGGACTCTAGGACTGATGCACTGAGCTCCGAGTCGATGCGCGTAGCAATTTCCTCCTCGGAGGAGTCGATGGTTAGGCGCAGGACATGCTTGTCGCCGGGCTGCCACAAGCTCTTCCACAGCCATGCGTTTGACTCGCCGCCCTGTGGGTTGAGCTTTACTGCGTTGGGGCTCTTCATTTCCTCGAAGTTGCGTTTCGTAAATTGAATGACGGAGCCGAAGTCGCCATTCTGGAACGCATAGCTTAATCCGGTCTTGAGAAGATCGTTGACACTGCTTGCGCTACTGCGCACGTTCAATGCCGAACCTTTCCCATCGGCTAGATAGTCGCGGGGATCCTTGCTGCGCAAGATAACGACTCCGCCCATCGCGTCGGCGCCATAGAGCACGGAAGCCGGTCCACGGATTATCTCCACTGCACGCAGATCATCTATCTCGAATGCGTCCTTGCCATAGGAGGAGGGGCCGGCGGCGTAGATGTCGCTACTGCGAATGCCATCGATTACGGTGAGCACACGATTGCCGCCGATGCCGCGAATGGCAAAGCCTTGATTACCGCCTCTTGAGGCGCTGTCCATTGTCACGCCGGGCTGCAGGCGTGTCACTTCGTTAAGGTCTTCTATGAGTTGGCGTTCGATATCTTCGAGGCTGACGACCGAGACAGTGCCGGCGATCTCGTCGAGTCGGCGCGGGAGTAAAGTGGCAGTGACTAATACTTCTTCCACCTCGTCGACACGCTCGCTAGTCTGCTGAGCGGCGAACACAGCGGGTGCTATGAAACTACACGCGAGCGCGAGACTCAGAGTCCGCAATTGGCCTGGGGGTGTAGTGGATGGTTTTATGCTGGGTGTGCTTAACATGGCATGCTCTCCTAATGGTTCGGGAGAGTCGGGCTTGCTGCCTACGCTAAGTCCGCAGCGCGCTCATGTCGAGGCGCTTAGGGGAAAGTTTGAGTGGCTGGCTGGACTCACTTGGTCAGTATTAATTTTCGATTTGCGGTAATTCGCAGGGTGTAGCGTTCCTCATTGTGAATGATGACGAGCTCGCCCCTAGGCCCCAGCAATTGCGCGCTGTTGATTTCCTGCACACTCACTTTAGTGCGCTGCGGATCGGGTCTATCTGCGGACATTGCTTTGTTGGCTCCTGTAAAGTCGAATGGCTTTGCAACTCTTGGGAGCGATCATAGCAAGAAAATCTAATAATGCAAATGCGAAGCGTTATCATTTAGGAATTAGTTTTACGGGAGAATGACCTAGGGGCACAACGCGCAGAACTTGACAAAGCAGCGCGAGAGCAGGATTATCGCCTTCTTATGAATACTTTGATTCTCAACATATCCATTCAATCCTATTTTTGGTGGCCCGTTTCGATGGGTTGCCAAAAGGGTTATTGTTAAAGAAACCTCAAGGCCGCTCAGGAATCAGGCGGCCTTTCTCGTAAGCTCTACCCCCCGTTATACTATCTCGAAAGCGCCCCCCTGATCTCTGCCTTGGCATTGCACGAGGGCTTGCACATGCATTCCGCACAGGGAAATTCGCAACACGGACATTCTCAACATGGTCAGACTCTATGCCATAGTCATTACCTAAGCGCCGGCGGCGTTAGGGTACAGCGCAGCACTATGGCACTCCCCTATGAAAGCGCCATCTCCCAGTTGCGCGACCGACTCGATACCGAGCGTGGTGTGTTACTCAGTTCCTCCTTCGAGTATCCGGGGCGTTATAATCGTTGGGATGTTGGCTTCGTGAACCCGCCAATTGTGATCACTGCGCGGGGCCGGCAGGTGGATATCGAGGCGCTTAACGCGCGCGGGCGGATTCTATTGCCCGAGTTGGTTCGTGCGCTTGCAGCAGAGCCCGCCATCGCGACAAGGAATTACGACGAGCATTGCCTTCAGCTCCAAATCCACGACGCCAATCCGTATATGGAAGAGGAACAGCGGAGCCGCCAACCTAGTGTGTTCTCGCTATTGCGGGCTATCACGCGGCACTTCTTCAGCACCAAAGACGCTGATTTAGGCCTCTACGGCGCATTCGCCTATGACCTAACTTTCCAGTTCGAGGCAGTGCAGCAGCGCCAGCAGCGCGATCCGAATACGCGTGACCTAGTGCTCTATTTACCCGATGAGATCATCAAGGTTGATCATCACGCCGGTGTAGCCAGACGCCATTGTTATGAATTCGTTTGCCGCCGTATCGATCAGGAGGACAGCGAGCCCCCGCGCGAGACCACCGGTGGTTTTCAGCGTCGCGGCAGCTCCGTCCCCTTCGTACGCGGCGCCTTGGCAGTCAGACATTGTGACCACGGCACTGGCGAGTATGCGGACATCGTGCGCAAGGCCAAGGAGTATTTCCGGCGCGGGGATCTGTTCGAGGTGGTGCCGGGACAGACCTTCCATGAGCCTTGTAGGGACAGCCCGGCGCAAATCTTCACGCGTCTACAGCAGCGCAATCCCGCACCCTACGGCACCTTGATGAACCTAGGCGAGCAGGAATATTTATTAGCTGCCTCGCCGGAGATGTATGTGCGTGTGCAGGGTAGGCGCGTGGAGACCTGTCCCATCTCCGGCACCATTGCCAGGGGCGAGGACGCCATGGCGGATGCACGGCAGATCAAGACGCTACTTAATTCGCAGAAGGACGAGGCGGAGCTGTCGATGTGCACGGACGTCGATCGTAATGACAAGAGTCGTGTCTGCGTTCCCGGCAGCGTGCGGGTAATAGGTAGGCGCCAGGTCGAGCTCTATTCGAGGTTGATTCACACAGTAGACCATGTAGAGGGAGAGCTGGCACCTGAATACGATGCCTTGGATGCTTTCCTTACTCACACTTGGGCAGTTACCGTCACCGGCGCGCCAAAGCAGTCGGCGATACAGTTTATCGAAGATCACGAGAAAACCCCGCGACTATGGTACGGCGGCGCCATCGGCGGCATCGGTTTCAATGGCGATCTGAACACCGGACTGACACTGCGCGCAGCGCGCATCAAAGACGGCATGGCGCAAGTGAGGGTGGGTGCGACATTACTGATGGACTCCGACCCGGAGGACGAAGAGGCAGAGACGCGTCTAAAGGCCAGCGCCATGCTGGCGGCTATTCGCGCCGAAGCCCTACCTGAGAAACACCCCTTGAGTCCTGTCATTAGTGCCAGCGGCGCCCCTCTGCGGGTGCTCATGGTCGATCACCGCGATTCCTTCGTCCACAATCTCGGCAGTTATTTCCGCGAGCATGGCGTTCAACTGCACACTCTGCGACCGGAGTTCGCGAGGGCAAGACTACAGCGCGGCGATGCCTATGATCTGGTGATCCTTTCGCCAGGGCCGGGGCGGCCGGAAGACTTCGCTGTGGCGCAGACACTAGCCTTGTGCATGTCTAGGCAAATGCCAGTGTTCGGAGTTTGCTTAGGCCTGCAGGGCATCGTCGAGTTCTGTGGTGGAAGCTTGGCGAGGTTAGCCGAACCCATGCACGGAAAGCCTTCTAGCATTGTGAATGAAGGCGGCGTTCTGTTCAGGGGTTTGCCGGAGCGGATCACCGTAGGGCGTTATCACTCCCTGCATGCCGAAACGCTACCGGAGTGCCTGCGCGTAACGGCGCAGACTGACACCGGTGTGGTGATGGCGGTAGAGCACCGCACGCTGCCCCTATTGGCAGTGCAGTTTCACCCCGAATCGATCATGAGTTTAGAGGAAAATAGCGGCCGGGCCTTAGTAGCCAATGTTGTACAATACGCCATCGACATCGCGCAGCAACGCGCGTCAACTGCACAGGAAACACAAGACAATGTCCCAAACTACGCACAGTCCTGACGCTAGCCAGCGTTTCATCTTCGAGAACGCCGATATCCGCGGCGAGATCGTGCGCTTAAACAAGACCTATCTGGACACAGTGCGCGGCAAGCAATATCCCGAGCCGGTGGCGGCATTGTTGGGGCAGTTTCTTGCCGCGAGCGCCTTGCTCTCCACTACTATCAAGTTTGATGGACGCCTAGTGCTCCAGGTGCGCAGTGAGGGTGAGGTGAAGGTGATGATGGCGGAGTGCACTAGTAAAGGCGAATTGCGGGGCATCGCCCGTTTTGCGGAGACTCCAACTAGCGAGCAGTTCTCTGAGTTGTTGCGTGACGGAAACCTCGTCATTACGATTGACAGCCGCAAGGGCGAGCCCTACCAAGGCATCGTAGAGCTAGAGGGCAGTAATCTCGCCGAGTGTCTACAAGCCTATTTCTACCAGTCCGAGCAACTGGGCAGTACCTTCTACTTCGCTGCGGACAAGGATCACGTGGCAGGTCTAATGTTGCAGCAGCTCCCGGGGCAGTTGCATAAAGACGAAGACGAGCGCAGCCGTCATTGGGAGCACTTCTCCACGCTGGCGCGTACCATCACCGACGAGGAATTACTCAGCCTGCCCAACGCAGATATATTGCACCGTCTCTATCACCAGGAAGAGCTGCGAGTATTCGCGCCGCGGGATTTGAAGTTCGCCTGTAGTTGCAGCCGCGAGCGCACAGCACGTGCAGTGTCTGCCCTCGGCAAAGAAGAAGTAGACGAGATTATTGCGGAGCAGGGTGGCGTAGAGATCAGCTGCGAGTTCTGCGGCACCGAGTACAACTTCGGGCCGGGTGAGCTCGCGCTGCTGTTCGAAGGGGCAGAGGACGGTACCTCGCACTGATAAATGGGGTCAGAGTAAAAATACAGTAGTTTGCTTTGCTGAATAAATGAGAAGCCCCGTATTTTTACTCTGACCCCATTTATATCGTCGCGCTAATCTCTTGCGCGGAGCGTGCGTGTCGATAGCTCATCCAGATTAGGAACTGTAGGCCAAATAGTAGGGATGCGCCCACTAGGTGCATTGGCTGTACGAAGGCTGGCATGCCTAGATGTCCTAGGGCGGCTCCCGAGACAATCGCCAGACCAATCACCATTATCATGGCGATCGTGAAGCGGGTCAGTGTGTGGGTCCAACCGACGGAGCGCACCAGCAGGGCAATTAGCCAGAGATTGGCGAACAAGACGACGGCCGAAAAACTGCGATGCACATAGAAGAACCAAGGCAGCGCGTCTACCCAAGAGGAGCGGTCTGCGCCTTGCGTATGGTTAAGATAGTCCACCATCTCGCGCACCTGCGTGCCCATCGTCACTTGAATCACCGTCAGTGCCATGACGATATAAAGCCATTTCTCGAAGCGCGGGTCGATGCCTTCGATAGACTCCGCCATCATGATGCCGCGACGAGCTCTGGCCACAGCGAATAGTAGGGTTCCTACGATCGCTAACGCCATCAGCATATGGAGGGTGATCATGCCCGGCTGCAGGTTAGAGGAGACCACCTTGGAGCCCAGCCAGCCCTGAAAACCCACCATCAGGAAGGCTGCTACTGAGGCCGTGGCGATGGACTTGTCGTGACGACGTACAGACCAGGAGTAGATGGCAGTCAGTAGGATTAGGAAGCCAATGGTCACGCCCGTCAGTCGGTTCAGGTATTCGATCCATGTTTTCACCACATTGAATTTGGTCTCCGCGTAGCCTAGGTCCGCATAGATCTCCTGATAATTGGCGGGTAACTGAGCCTCGCTGGTGGGCGGTATCCAGCTGCCGAAACAGGTCGGCCAGTCCGGACAGCCCATGCCGGCGCCCGAGGCACGCACACTAGCCCCCACGAGAATCAGGAAGTACAGGGCAAACAGCGTTATCCATGCCATGCGCCGGTAGCGAGCGAGAGCCGGGGTGTCAGCGTACGGGTTAGTAGTGGTGCTCATAGAGGGGATACCGGCGCTAATTGCGCAGCCTATTCGATTCGCAATGAAGTCCTTATTGTCAGCCAATTTGGCTTTTTCTACAACTTAAGGAGCCTCTGAATTACTCTGTTATGTCTCTGGGTGAGTCTGTCGCGCGCCGTCGCTGCGTCGTTTAGCGGTTCCTAACGGCGGGCTTAAAATTAGTGCTTGAGAACTTTGCGCAGGCTTAATAGCAGGCGGATTCCAGCCAGTGTCAGGCGGTCCTCTGAGTAGGCCTGCATATTACCGACATAGTCATCGTCAAGCGCGATAGTGGGCATTGGCGTGCCACGTCGTTCGCTGCGCAGTACTTCAACCTTTATCTCATCGGGGTATACAAAATTGTTGAGCAGCTGTCGGCTCTCTTGCAACCAGATGTCGATGCTGAGACTAATCTCATTAAGCCGAGTACTTCGCACGGTAGAGTTCATGCGCCGCAGCGTATCGTCGAAGGGTTGGTTGCGCAGCGCACCATCCCAGGTGCTGTGGAGATTGTCGCCGCCTCGAGTAGCGATGCCGTTGCCACCGCGATCCCCGGTCTTAAAGAGGCTCGAGGAGACCAGTGCGCCGGAATGTAGGGGCTGGTGAATATCGCCAATCAGGTGCAGAAGCCAGCATAGCGCTACGGCCTTTGCTTCGGGAGCGCTGAGTCTGTCTTGTAACACTTTTTGGTTGTACTCGATGGCGAGCACGATATTGCTGACGTCAGACTGATCTTCGATCGGGCCTAGGGTCTCGCCGTGGATACTAGGCATAAGTTCTGCGCCAACGTAGACATTGCCCTGTTCGGCGCTGCCGCGAATCCAAGCGCCGTCTATCCAATGCCATTTGGGGCGGTTATAGCGTATCTGTGCCTCTTCATCGAGGCCCCGCGTTAGGTCAGGCCATACCCCGGCTTGCCCTAAAAGCCATCGGGCTTTAGTTTCTTCGCTGCTCACCATGACGTTCGCTGGCATCACGTCGAGGAAATCCTGAGTAAAGCGTGGGTGCTTCTCGAGAATCTTGATGAGAGTGCTGCGCTCAACGGGGGTCAACGCCTCCCATGCAACATAGACACTGAGGCGGTGAGAGGTCGCATCCCATGCCAACGCAGGGCTAGTGAGGCATAGCTGCAACGCCATGCAAAGTAAGAGCGTACTGAATCTTATAAACTTCATTCGTCTGATTTATCCTGCAACAGTATGGCGCGAATGGGGGTTCGCATTGTCCTGCGCTCATGAATTGACAAGAGGCTAGTGTGCCATTGCGATCATGAATGAAATATGAACAATTACTCGGCGTTACAACGCAACTGCGCGCCATAGCGGGCAGTCTCGAACTCATTCCGTATTATTGTTATAGGACTTATTGAAGGGCTGAGACTTAAGTGAGCCGTACTTTAACCCGTTTGCGCTTGGCAGACTAGCCGTTCAGGGGCGCTTTCGGGGACGTTTTGAGATGCATGTCGCGGCGTAAGTCCTTACTTACACCTCAAGCCATTCGCGGCGCACTTCGTCGGCTTGGAGCAAACTCTCTGGTGTGCCTTCGTAAACGATTTGGCCGTGCCCCATGACGTATAGTCGATGAGAGATGCGCAGCGCGATCGTCAGTTTCTGTTCGACTAATAGTATAGCTACACCGCGGCTGGCGATCTCTTGCAGCAACTCCCCAACTTGCTCGACAAGCTTAGGCGCAAGCCCCTCGGTGGGCTCGTCGATCATGATAAGCTCCGGGTCGCCCATAAGGGTGCGACACATGCATAGCATCTGTTGCTCTCCGCCGCTGAGTACGCCCCCGGGTACGTCGGCGCGCTCGCCTAGGTTGGGGAACATGCGGAATATTTCCTCCATACTCCAGCGCGCGCTTCCCTTAGTGCTCTTCATGCCCAGCAGTAGATTCTGTCGCACGGTCAGGCCCGGAAAAATGTCACGATTCTCAGGCACGCAGCCGATGCCGAGCTTGGCGATCTCGTAACTCTTCTTGCCTGCGATCTGTGTGCCCTTGAACAGGATGGAACCAGAGGGTTCCACCTCACCCATTATGGTCTTGACCGTCGTTGAGCGGCCCACGCCATTGCGACCGAGCAGGCTGACAATCTCGCCTTCGCCAACTTTGAAATTGACGCCCTGCAGAATATGGCTCTTGCCGTACCATGCGTTCAGGTCTTTTACTTCAAGCATCGTCGCCCTCCTGAACTACTTCACCTAGATAGGCCTCTTGCACGCGCGCATTGCCGCGAATCTTACTCGGCACATCAGAGGCGATAATCTCACCATAGACCAAAACCGAGATGCGGTCGGCCATGTCGAAGACAATACTCATGTCGTGCTCGACCATGATCAGGGTTTTTCCCGCGGTGACTTTGTTAATGAGCGCCACGGCATTCTTAGCCTCAGTGTGGCTCATGCCCGCGACCGGCTCGTCGAGTAGAATCATCTCGGCCCCGCTAGCGATAGCGATGCCTAATTCCAAGGCACGCTGTTCGGCATAGGCAAGCTCTCCGGCGGGAAGATTGCGGCGCAGATGCAGGCCGATCTCCTCTAAAAGTTCCTCGGTGCGGGTATTCAAGGCCTTGGCCTTGCCCAATAGTTGCCAGAAAGAATAGCGATAATCCATGGACCACAGTAGCGCACAGCGCACGTTCTCGAACACGCTTAATAGGGGGAAGATGTTGGTCACCTGAAAGCTGCGGGCGAGCCCTAGCCGGGCAATCTCGAAGGGCTTGCGGTTATGGATGGGCGTGCCCTTGAACATTATACTGCCGGCGCTTACCGAATAGCGCCCACTAATTAGATGGAACAGGGTGGATTTGCCGGCGCCATTGGGCCCGATAATGGCGTGCTTCTCGCCTTGCTTGATTTCGAGATTCACGTCGCGAATGATCTTGGTGTTGCCAAATTGCTTACTGAGACCTTGCAGTTGCAGGAGGCTCATGACTGGTCTCCTCTATCGATCGCATTGGCCTGCGCCCAGGCCTCGCGCAAGCGGGGCAGAGAGCGTCGCAGTGCCACGTAGGCGACTAGGGCAATCGCCATGAGTAAGGTCCAGCTCATTATTCCATCCGAATTAAGGGTGGCGCCAAGGAATACGAGCTCAGTTTCAAAACTATGCGCCATCTCCACCATCGCCAACAGGCTTAGTGCGAACACAGCACCAGGAATCGCCGTCAAAATATAGGGCTTGACCAACAAGTGCATCTTGCCCAAATGCCAAGGGGTGCGATGCATCATGAGGAAACCGGTAAGGCCGCTGGGTAGGAACATCACGGTGAGCACGAACATGATGCCGAGGTAGAGCATCCACAGATCGGTGTAATGGCTTAATACTGAGTTCACTAGGGTGAGGACTACCGCCCCTACAATTGGTCCGATGAAAAAACCGAGGCCGCCGATATAGGCCATCAGCAAGACGTTGCCAGAAGTGGCGGCGTTGAGATTCTGCTCCGTTAGGATCTCGTAGTTCACCGCAAACAGGCCGCCGGCAATGCCCGCGAAGAACCCCGCCATTACGAAGGAAATCAACCGCACTCGGCGTGCACTATAGCCAATGAATTCAGCGCGTTCGGGATTGTCCCGAACAGCGTTCGCCATGCGACCCGCTGGGGTCTGCGTGAAGAGATACATGGCTAGCGTGGCGACGAACATCCACGCCGCGGCCAAGTAATATACTTCTAGATGCTGCGCGAAATCATAGCCGAAAAAAGTGGGACCATAGGTACGGTCGCCACTAACACCGGCCTCGCCGCCAAAGAAAGACACTAGGATCAATGAAGAGGCCGCGATCAACTCGCCGACTCCAAGGGAGATCATCGCGAACACAGTGCCCGCCTTGTGTGTGGAGAAGCTGCCGATGAATATGGCGGCTAGTAGGCCGAATAGGCCGCCGACCAAGGGGATCAGAGTTACGGAGAAGAAATAGTCGCCCTCTTCGATGCCCAGCAGCGCGTGCACGGCCATGAAGCCGCCCAAGCCAAAGTAGACGGCGTGGCCGAACGAGAGCATGCCGCCCTGGCCTAAGAGCATGTTGTAGCTAAGAGCGAAGACGATGGCGATGGTCATCTGGCTCAGTATCGATATGCCAAGCAATGAGGAGAAAACTTGTGGTAATAACAGTAAAGCAAGCGCAAAAATAATCCATACGGCGTACTTAAACATGTCAGCTCTCCCGCTTGCCGAAAAGACCGGAGGGGCGGAAGATCAAGACCAGTACCAACAATAGATAAGGCAATATCGGCGCGATCTGGGGTAGCGTAAGGCGCCAGATGTCATTTAGTGGGTGGTCGCGCTCGAAACTCACGCCGAGCCAGTTGAGCAGGTCGGGCATGCCGACGTCGGAGGCGATCGCATAGGATTGTAAAAGACCGATCAATAAGGAGGCCACGAGGGCGCCTGCTAAGGAGCCCAGCCCACCAATGACCACGATCACGAACACAATACTGCCCAGCACTACTGCCATGCCGGGGAAGGTGGTGAGCACCGGGCCTGCGATCACCCCAGCCAGCCCCGCGAGTCCCGTACCAACGCCGAACACCGCCATAAAAATCATCGGCACATTGTGGCCTAGATTGCCGACGGTATGGGGGTGCGTAATCGCCGCCTGAATGATAATGCCGATGCGGGTGCGGGTAAGCACGAAGTACAAGGCAATGAAGATGGCAATGGAGATAAAAATCATGAAGGCTTTATAGGCGGGGAAATTCTGGCCGAACAGAGTAAAGAGTGGGAAGTCTAGGATGTCTGGCGAGCGATAATCCTTGGTCGCTCGGCCCCAGAAGAACTGCACGGTCTCCTCGATGAGAAAGGCGAGGCCGAAGGTGAAGACGAGCTCTGCCACATGCCCGGACTTGTGTACGCGGCGCAGGCCATAACGCTCGATCAAGGCGCCCAACACTCCCACGAGTACAGGCGCGAGGATTAGCGCAGGCCAGAAGCCGGTATAAAGGCTGATGGAGTAGGCAAAATAGGCGCCAAGCATATAGAAGCTAGCATGGGCGAAGTTGAGCACGCCCATCATGCTGAAGATGAGGGTAAGGCCGCTGGCGAGCATAAATAGCAGCAGGCCGGTGACTAGTCCATTGAGCGTCGCGAAAATCAGTACTTCAAACATATTAGGGGCAGATACTCGTTGGCTACTGTTGTGGACGATTCATGTTACAGCTGCTCGGAGAGATGGTATCCGCCGCAGGCACGCTGAACTCGGTGACCAGGCCAAAGCCTGAGTTATCTGCATCAAAGACCAGGTTCTCGTCGGTATGCACGGAGATATAAAGAGGTTGGAACGCCTGATGGTCTGCCCCGCGCATCCACACTTCCTCGCCAGTCATATTCGTCACCCGCATGTCTTCCATCGCCGTGGCGATCGCGAAGGGGTCGGTACCGCCAGTCTCCTCCATTGCGAGTGTTAGCATTTGCAATAAGGTGGCGAGACGCGGCTGCGTGATGTCTTTATGAGGGAACTTGGCCTTGAATGCCTCGGTGTATGCTCTGCGAACTTCATTGGTGACCGGGTTGGCATAGTCGTTGTGTACGAGCCGAATCCTGTTCTTGCCCGCCTCACCTAGCGTAGCGGTGATGCCATCGTAGGCAGCATAGAAGGTGTAGATGGGCACATCCAAGCCCGCGTCGATAATGCTGCGCCCAAGTGCAACCATATCGCCACCCCAATTGCCGGTGATGATGGCGTCGGCGCCGGAGGAGACAATCTTCGTGACATAGGGGGTAAAGTCTTTTACTTGGCCAATTGGGTGCAGCTCATTGCCGACGATCTCGATATCGGGGCGCTTAGCCGCCAACATGCTGATGGCCGCATCCCCTACGGCCTTACCGAAGGAGTAGTCTTGGCCAATAATATAGACTTTATGAATGTCGGGGTTGGCGGCGATGTGACTGGTCATGACGTCCATCTTCATGTCCGAGTGGGCATCGAAACGAAAATGCCAGAAGCTACAATCGGCACCTGTGAGAATCGGGTCCACTGCCGCATAATTCAGGAATAACACCCGTTGCTCGGGGTTGCGGCGGTTGTGTCGTTCGATGGCGGTGCTTAGCGCACTGGCGACTGCGGAGCCATTGCCCGAGACTACAAACTGTATGCCATCGCTGATGGCGCGGCGCAGTTGCTGCTGAGAGTCTGCGGCGCTGCCTTTATTGTCCAGCGCGATGACCTCGATCTTACGGCCGCCAAGCACGCCGCCTTTGTCGTTATAAAAATAGTCCGCGGCAAATTGCAGCTGCAGATAGCCGCTCTCGCCCGTGGCCGCGAAGGTGCCGGACTGCGGGTCGATAAACGCGATGCGAATAGGGTCTTGGGCGAACGCTTGCCCCCCACTGAATAGTGCTAGCGTTAAGCAAAACTGAGGAATATAGCGCAGAAGGCACACGGTACTCTTGAGTATATTCATGGCGTAAATTCTTATGATAATTATTGAAAATTAGGTGGACTATCAGCATTCGTGATGGGCTGAATTAATCATGCGAATAAGGCTTCCTGCCGATAACGCAATGTGACCACATGGACATGGACATTAACCCACTAAACCCATTGAATCAAGCAAGCTTACCGCCCTAAGAGCCGAGCGCGTGGTAGCAAGTCCCTCTCAGTTGGGTGCGGTTATCGCCACCCTTAACTGTGAGCTATTACACATTTTTGAGCTTTCGACAGCCGTTGCGTAAACCCTGTGCACCGCCACGCGTTTAAAGGGTAGAGTAATGTTATTTCGTCCTTCCATAACAACGAGAACAGCGCATGAATATTCAGGCAATTAGACGGCTGTGCCACTGCGTGTTGAGCATCGTTCTGGCCCTTGTATGGGCACAGACTCAGGCCGCCACAGTGGACTCGACCCCAAGCTTCAGTGATCCCGTGTTGACGATCCCTCGCATCGATGTTGAAGGCTATGGTTCTCTCTCGCTCCAGTTGAGCATAGAGGATGCACAGAGTTTGATCTTTGTGATCACCGCAGCGACCCCCGCAGCACAGGGCATTAGTCCCGGCGCTACCTATAGCTTGCAGAGTCAAACTCTCAGTATTCCGGTGTTGCGAATTGGCAGCAGTCTGTACGCCGTGCAACTGCAGCTAATGCCCGGCGAGAAGTTTCAGGTGAGCTCGGCAGCGCAGACTATGCTGCCAGGGCAAGGGCAGTACGAACAACTATGTCAGGGTTGCCACGGCAGCGATGGGCTCGGCGGGGCCGTCGGGGTGACGCTAAAGGACTGCCTAAAATGTGGCAGTGTCGATAGTCTAATTACTAAGATAGCTAACACGATGCCATTAGGCATTGCGGCGAGCTGTATCGATGCATGTGCCAGCGAGATCGCCAATTACATACTGACGGTTTTCAATGGCAGCAGCACTCCCAGCAATGGCCTAACCTTGGCGGCATTAAGTACTATGTCCGCAAGTGCAACCCTACACGCAGTGAGCATGCAATTGCTTAGTCGGGTGCCGACTCAGGCCGAGAAGGACACTGTAGCAGCGCAGGGTGAGCAGGGGCTGCGCATGGTATTGCCTGCGATGATGAAGGAGCCTGCCTTCTATGTGCGCCTCTCGGAAATCTTTAACGATTGGTTGCATACCAATCGCTATCTCTCAAGTAATGGGCCAGAGGCGGCGCTGCAATTGATGCGCCGTTATCCCAACGCACGTTGGTTCGATCCGGGGGAGTCACTGCGCGGTCAAGACTACCAATTCAATCGCCTGACCACTAATAATAGCGTAGCAACAGAGCCTCTAGAGTTAATTAACTATGTAGTCAAGAATGACCTGCCGATGACAGAGATTCTGACCGCGAAATATTTCATGGTGAATGGCTATTCGGCAAAGAGTTATGGTCTCAGTAATATCCCCTTCACCAACGAATGGGACCCCAGTGAGTTCCATCCCGCTGTGCTACCTGGGCTGCCACACTCTGGCATTCTTAGCTCGCTCATGTTTCTCAACCGTTATCCCACTAGTGCGACGAATCGTAACCGTGCGCGCTCGCGGGTGGTGTATGACTTATTCCTAGACGTGGATATTCTCGCCTTAGATGGCGCCCGCCCAGACGGCAGTGCAGTGGATATCAGTAGTAGCGCGCCGACCATGGAGAACCCCGATTGCGTGAAATGTCACAGCCTCTTAGATCCAGTAGCTTCCTCGTTCAAAAACTGGAATTTAGCTGGCACTTATGCGCCAAGAAGAAACTGGTATACCGACATGTTCCAAGCGGGTTTTGCCGCCAGCGTGCTCCCGGTAAGCTCAACGCAGGAACCCCTGCAATGGCTTAGCGAGAAGATCGTGGCCGATCCCCGCTTCGACACGGGCATCGTGCGTCTAATGTATACAGGCCTTACCGGCCACGAGCCGCTGCACTCGCCTGGAAGTGCGGCGAGCACTGCCGAGCAAGAAGCCTACGCAGCCGAATCGGCAGTGTTAGCTGCAATTACGGCCACTTATGTCGCCTCTAATCGCAATCTCAAGACGCTGCTCACAGAGATCGTATTGAGCCCTTACTGGCGCGCGCAAGGACTCACTGACGCCAACTATGCGATTGTCCACGAGAACACGGGCGCGGCGCGGCTACTGACACCAGAGATGCTGAATCGCAAGCTCGCGGCCCTGTTTGGCTTCGAATGGCGCGGCCCATTGGATCAATACGCACAGGCACAACGAGTACCGGGCACTGCACGTCTACTCGACAAGAGGCAGTATTTTAATCAGATCTACGGTGGCATCGATTCCTTCTCGATCACCGAACGCCTGACTAACCCAAATGGTTTGATGGTGTTTGTGCAGGAGCGTATGGCAAACGAGATGGCCTGCTATGGGGTGCCGCAGGACTTTCTTTCCGCTCAGGGCAAGCGGCGTCTGTTTCCCTTCGTCGAGATGAGCACGCAGTTAGGCAGCGCAGCGGAGCAGGCGGCAGTGCGCCAGAATATTCAGTACCTACACCGTTATTTGTTAGGCGAAGACTTGGCGCTGAATGATCCCGAGATCGAGCGCAGTTATCTGCTCTTCGCAGCCGTTCAAGCCGAGGGCAAGGCCAAAATTGGGAGTACAGAGTCGAAGGCCTTGCCGAATCAATGCATGCGCAACAATGACATGACGACAGGCGCCTCTCTCAATAGCGGGGGTGTCGATGGGCGCCTACGCGATGACCCAAACTATGTGGTGCGTGCTTGGATGGCGGTGCTCGCCTATCTACTGACCGACTACCGCTTCCTCTACGCTTAGGAGAATAGACATGCAGAGACGATCTTTTCTAAAAATAGTGAGTGGTTTCGGTCTTGCCAGCACCCTGCCGATGGGGCTCGTGCGCCCAGCCTTTGGGGCGACTCCTACGCGTTTTCTCATCACTGTCAGCGCCTCAGGCGGCTGGGATCCTACTAGCCTGATGGACCCAAAGGGCAACGCGCTGCGTGCCGATGGTCTGGGGCGAATCAATAATTATTCGGCAACGCAGATCAAGACGATCGGCAAGCTGCGCTACGCCGCCTACCCCGATGGTGTGACGCCTCCAGACATTACGTCTGCAGGGCATCTGGACACTTTCTTTGCGAAACACTACCAACGCCTACGCATCATCAATGGCATCGATACTCAGACCAATGGTCATGAGAGCGGGCAGCGCTTTGTGTGGAGTGGTCGACTAGAAACCGGTTATCCAAGTGTCGCCGCGCTCGCCGCGGCCCCTTTTGCGGAACAGCCCATGGCCTTTATCTCCAACGGTGGCTACGACTACACCGCGGCCCTCGTCGCTCCGGTGCGAACCGCTGCAGCAAGCACCTTTGCAGCGATGGCTTACCCTAATAGCCAATATCCCAATGTGCCCAATCTACTGAGTGCTGGCTATTTCAGCTCGCCTACCTATGCGGCGGTGGAGTTGGCGAGGCAGCAACGCCTTAGTAGCCTGCGTCTCACTCAGACGCTACCCAAACGCGCGCAGCAACTTGCGCAGCTGGAGGCCGTACGCAATAGCGACGTGTCATTAGAAGGCCTGCTGGGTTATCTGCCTACGCAAGTGTCAGACGGTTTGAAAGGGCAGGCAGAGGTGGCTATTGCGGCCTTTGTCAGTGGACTCGCCGTGAGTGCCACCTTGAATGTGGGCGGCTTCGATACCCATGCAGATCACGACGCGGACCAAAGTGATGCGCTGACGAATCTATTAGAGGGCGTGGATCACCTGTGGCAACAGATCGAGCTGCGGGGCCTGCAAGATAAAGTGACGGTGGTGATTGGTTCGGACTTCGGCCGCACGCCTTTCTACAATGCGGCAGTGGGCAAAGATCACTGGAATATCACTAGCGTGATGGCAATGGGGGCGGGCATTACCGGCAATACTTTGATAGGTGAGACCGACGCGAATTTTGCAGCCCTAAAAATGGATCCGAATACACTGCAGTCGCATTCGGCGGGCTTGACCGTGACGCCTAAGCATCTGCACCGCGCGCTTCGGGATTTTATCGGTGTGCCCAGCGAGTTGGATGCGCAATTTCCATTGGCAGTTGAGTCGTTGGCCCTGTTTGCCTAACGATTCACGAAATCCATCATGAGTTCGCGCATTGCAGTGGGTTTTTCGATGAGAAGATTGTGCCCGGCATCGTGGATCAACACGAAGCGCGTGTTAGCTAATGCGCCGACCATTTCCTTGGAATGAGCAAGACTGACATTGTCGTGCTCTCCAACCACTACCCAAATCTCTTGCTGAATACTCGCTAAATCGGCGTGACTCAACTCGGGACCGTTGAGCCACATATGTTTGAGTTCTCTCCACAGGCGCTGCCAGCGTCTGGGATGTGGTGAATAGAGAGCATATAGTGCTTTGCTCAAAAGCGATTCGCTCGCCGGCAAGCCCGCCTTGATGGCCTGTTTTGTTTCCTCAGTTAGACCGCTGGCACGGAAATTTGCACCGAGCGCGAACAGGCTATGCACGCGCGCGGGATAGCGCAGCGCCAAAATCAAGCCCGTTATGCCGCCATCACTCCAGCCGATAACTCTCGCCTGTGAGATATCCAGAGCCTGCAATACGGCGTCGATATCCTCCGCTAAAAGTGAGTAGTCCAAAGATAGATCGCCCATGCTAGAACGGCCTTGCCCCCGCAGATCGATGGCGATCACTTGGTGCTGCTGCGCCAACGCAGGTAGCTGTGCGAAGAATACATCTTGAGAGCTAAGGCCGCCATGCAATAAGAGAACCGGTGAGCCTTTGCCATGGCTCTCGAAATAAAGCGAAGCCCCGCGATGCTCCACATAGCCACTGCGAAACGCGCTGTCATCGTAATGACGCCACCACTGAAATTTAACTAAGTCAATTAGCACCGTGCGGTAGACCAGCGCAAACCCAACAGTACATGCGCCGATCAGAATTAAGGTGAGAGTGAGAGGATGTCGCAGCGCGAATGCAACGGGGCTCATTTGGAGAGGATCTCCTTAAAGCCGCCGGAGATGAGGATGGTAGTGTCGAGCAATGCCGCCGGAGTCTGTAGCCCCCCCTTGCAAGCGAGAAAGCGCGATCTCCATGCGGGGTCAAACTTATCCTTGTAGTGGCGTAAGCCCTCGAAATTATAAAAATTCTCGCCGAAATGATAAATGAGATTGCCGAGCTTATGCCAGCGGGTGGCCAGGTAGTGGCGCTCCAGTCCAGATAGGGGGGCCATCCCTAGGCTGAAACTCGAATAACCCTGCGCCTTGCCCCATAGCATCATCTCGGTGAACAAATAGTCCATAATCGCTTTTGGGGCGTGTTCGGTATAACGCATCAAATCCACTGAGAGTTCGTGATGCTCGGCGCTAGGCCAAAGATTAGCGAAGGCGACAATTTCACCCTCCACTCTCACTACAGCGCAGTCGAAATTGGCGAGATAGTGGCGGTCGAAGAAACCCAATGAAAAGCCTTTCTCATCGGCGGATTTGCCCTTTAGCCAACTCAGGGACACGCGCTCCAATTCTTCTATTACTTCTAAAACTTGTGCCGCTGGTATAACGGTGAATTTGGCGCCATCGCGCTTGGCCTTATTAAGTGCCTGCCGGAACTGTGCGCGCTGCGGACCCTCGAGCGAAAAGTCATTCAGCGGCACTATGCCTTCCTCCCCAAGTTTCAAGAAGGACAGGCCAAGATCGATATAAAGGGACAGGTATTTATCGCTGATCTCATAGAAGACACAGCGCATATTCTGCGCATCGCAACTTTCTCTGAATTGCCACAGTAATTCTTCGAATCGCTGCTCTTTGCCGATCGGGTCACTAAGGGCGATGAAGCTTCCGCCTGAGACCTGATACATGATGAAAGCCTCGCCAGAGGGATGAAAGAGGAAACGCTTGTCTCCTAGCAGCGCGATGTTGGCGGCGCTGTACCGAGAGGCAGTAACGATCTGTTTAACTCTCGCAAACTCCTCGGGAGTCACTTCGGCGGGCTTTGCCGCGCTGCCGCGCAACAGGCGCACCAGAGCAAAGCCTCCCAAAAGAATCGAGGCGATGAGGCTCGCTCGTAACATTCGAGAGGCCTCGCCATTGAGGGTGAACTGCCACCATAGCTCATGAGAGTAGTCCACACTGCGGTTGGAGATGAGTCCAAGACCGATAGCGGCCAGCAAGACGATAATGATATTCGTCACCCAGGCTGCACTAAAACGTTGGTCGATTAGACGAGTGCCTCGAAAAAACTCAGCTCTGGAGAGGTAGGCAAGAAGCACCACAAAACTCAACACTAGCACTTGCACGAGGTTGCTGAACTGGATGAGCGAGGCAATGATGCCTGCGGTTAATAGTGCCATCGTGGCGAGCCAGGCTCGGCTAAGCCGGCGGTAAAGGCCACGGGCAACAATAATCAACGCCGCACCTATTGCGCTACTAAGTAAGTGAGACATCTCCAGTAGGGGTAAAGGCACCACATTAGTTACAAGGCTTGCGGGGCCGAGATGCAAAGGAACCGAGCCGCGTACGAGAAGATAGGCCCCGGTTACGAACACGGCCGCGCCGAGTGCTTGCGGGATCAGTTTGGTTCCCCACGCTAGTCCTGCCAGGGTGACATGTTGGAGTCGCGCGTGGTGCTCGCGCATTTCATGGGTTGCAATCAACGCTACGGCAACTCCTAAGGGCAGCAGATAGTAGAGGATTCGGTAAGCAAGAATGGCCCCTAGTAGTATCGGCACTGGTACTTGGGGAAGCAAAAGAATCAAGGCGGACTCGAATACTCCAATGCCGCCGGGGACGTTGCTCACCGCGCCTGCCGTCAAGGCTAATAAGAATGCCGCCAGAAAGGCAAAGTAATGCAGTGCTGCCACGTCTTTAATTAGGACATAGAGCACTAGTGATGTAAGCACGATTTCGACACTGGAGAGTAGGATCTGCAAAGCCCCCATCCTGACGGAAGGGAGTTGAATATCCCAATTACCTATGCGAATTGGGTGTCGAAAGATCGCCACACCGAAAAGATAGAGTAGGCAGAAAAGTAGCAGCCCATAACCCACTAGGCGCAACCAAAAAGGCGACGCCGGCAGCGCCGCCAATGCTAGACCTGGTTCGAGCACTAGGCTTGCGCCTAATAAGGCTGACACGCCTAAAAATAAAGTTAAGGGAACGAAAGCGATGATGGTTGCGATCTGCAGGCTGGTCAGGCCGGCTAGGCTATAAGCGCGATAACGGATTGCGCCGCCAGAGAGCGAAGCAAACCCAACATTGTGTCCTATGGCGAAAGCGGAGAAGGCAATGGGGGCGACTGTGCGATACGGCAGAGTGATTCCCGTCATGCGCATGGCCGCTAAGTCATAGCAGGTCAGCAAGACGTAACTCATTGCTGTCAGGCAGAAGGCGAATAGGGCAGTGGACCATTGCAGTGTAGCAAATTGCGCCGAGATCTCGGCAAGAGACACGGCGCGAATCTCCCGAAATAGCACCCACATTGCGATCGCGAATAGAGTGACGCCAATAAGGGTAGGCAGCCACGCAAACAAGTGCGAATTCAATTTCAATTTCATAGGGCCGCAAGCATGCGCGTAAGGCTTGCTCTTTACAATCTGTAAACACTCAAGCTGTCGCTACAACAAGCCACTGGTGGCTGCGACCAGTCCAACTAATGCGATAGACCATAACGCACAGGCGACGGTATCGAGAAGGCTGTAACGCGCGCGCGCGAAACCGCTGATGCCAAGCATGGCAGGCAATAAGCTACGGATAGCGGGAAGGAAGCGGCCGATGAAGATTGCACTTGCTCCGAAGCGCAATATGAGGCGTTCGCCTCGCTCCATCTGTTTATGGTGGCGCTGAATGAAGCGGAACTGATGAACCCGCGAACCGTAGTGCGAACCAAGGTAAAAGCCCACATGGTCGCCTAGTAGGGCGCCAAGGAAGGCGAGGGGCGTGATCTGCCAAAGGCTGAGAATTTGCGTCTCGACCATCACGGTGGCTACGCCAAATAAAAACAGTCCCGACACGAATAAGCCCACTCCCACACAGGCCTCTGCGAAGGCGAGCAGGGGAATCAGCAGCATCGCATAATCGCGATGCGCATCCAGCCAGTTCATTATGAGAGTGTCGATAAAGCTTGCTCCGTTTGCTGATTGCAGCCTTGACTAAGAGGATACGCCACCTCGCTCCAACTAGACTTGCTGACGCCTAATCGTATTGCGGGTATTGCTGATTGTCACTCCAGAGTTGGAGGCGTAGGATATCGGCGCTCGTTAGCACACTTGCTTATGCGCAGCCCGGGTGGCCTCGGTATGAAAAGGCTGTTGTATCTCTTCCCGCATTAGAAGGTATTTTCATTGAACCAACTCGAATCTGGCGTGACCATATCCGATAAGGATAAACGGACCACGCTCATCGCTTTGCTGATTGTATTCCTGCTCGCCGCTCTCGATATGACCATACTTTCCACGGCGATGCCACGCATCGTCTCCGAGCTTAATGGCCTAGAGCTTTATGCGTGGGTTACCACATCCTATATGCTGGCCTCTACCGTGCTGGTGCCGATCTACGGCAAGCTCGGGGATCTGTATGGGCGCAAGCTCATTCTAGTGATTGGCATTAGCATCTTTCTATTGGGTTCCATGCTATGCGGCATCAGCGGCGAGTTCGGGACCCTGCCCCTTTTGGGCGATGGCATGCATCAGCTGATTATCTTTAGGGCGATTAAAGGCATCGGAGGCGCAGCGCTATTTACTAGTGCTATCGGCATCATCGCCGACATCTATCCGCCGATGCAACGCGCCAAATTCATGGGCCTGTTCGGCGCCATCTTCGGGATCGCGAGCATTATCGGGCCAGCGCTCGGCGGCTTCTTAACGGATTACGCTACCGTCACCATTAACGGTCACACGATCGCAGGATGGCGTTGGGTGTTCTATGCCAACGTGCCGCTTGGCATTTTGGCGCTATGCATGATCGCGTTTAAGACTCCACGACTCAATCACGGCAATCGCGGAGTTATCGATTTCGCGGGCGCTTTCTTATTGTTAGTGGTGTTCATTCCCTTCTTGCTGGCACTCACGTGGGGTGGTCATCAATATGCGTGGAGCTCGCCCATATTGCTGGGGATGTTTGCACTTAGTTTTGTGTCACTCCTGCTCTTCGTGTTCGTAGAGTCGCGCGCGAAGGACGCCATAATGCCCTTGAATCTGTTTGGGAATCGCGTGTTCGTGATTACCAATCTCACCTCCTTCGTGATCGGCATGTCCTTTCTCGGGATCATCATGTTTATGCCCTTCTTCATGCAGGTGGTGCTCGGCGTAAACGCGACGAATAGCGGCTTCTCGATGTTCCCGCTCATGCTGGGTCTGATGTCGGGCAGTATCGTCAGTGGCCGTATGGTATCGCGCAATGGTCACTACAAACCTTATCTGGTCGGCGGCGCCTTCATGCTTCTCATTGGCGTGTTCTTGCTCAGCCGCATCGGCCCCGAAACGGGCTTGCTCGACCTTGCGTTGCGGATGGTGGTGGTGGGTATAGGCCTAGGCCCGTCGCAGAGCTTGGTTAACCTCGTAGTGCAGAGCGCCTTCCCGCTTTCGCAGATCGGCGTGGCGACCAGTTCGACGCAGTTTTTCCGCCAGATTGGTAACACGGTTGGCGTGGCCCTCTTCGGCACGCTGCTTACTTTGAATCTTACTGCAGAGCTACCAAAGCAGCTGCCAATGATGACATCGGCCACTGGGCAAGGGTTCGATATGAGTCAGGCTCAGAATGGTGTCATGAACCCAGGGGCACTGCGAACGCGTGTTGAGAACTCCTTCGATGAGATGATCACAGTTATTGAGCATGCCTATGCGGGCAACGCGACGGCTATCGCACAGCTCCAACAGAGTCCTCTTGTGCCTGCGCAAATAAAGGAGCAGTTGCCCCGTTCAGCGGCGGATGCTTTGCCTGCCGCGGCGATAGAGCAGCGGGTTGGCGTATTGCGAGGCTTGTTTGCAGCGCGTGTCGATCAGACGGTGGCTAGTGTCGAGACGGGTATCAAGCTCGCCTTCTCCAATGCGATTACGTCGATGTTTAGCGCGAGCCTGTGGATTATCGTTTTCGGCTTCTTATTCAGCTTAGCGATTCCGGTGATCTCGCTTAACCGCGAGGTAACTCCAGTTAAGGAAGAGATCAACGCTAACGCATCAACCAGCTTATAAACTAGCGCATAGAAAAGCGGGGCCCAGGATTGGAAACTTCCCGGGCTTAGCAGCTCCCCTTTCTATGATAGAAGTCTGCGTCTAGGTGTGTTTAACGAGGGTGTTGAGTCACTGGTGCTAGGGTGTTTTCACAAGCGCCCATCGTAGGCCTTTAGCTCTTTTCCTAAGCTTTCCCAGTACTGCTCTAGACTAGCGCTCAGCTCTTCCCATTTCTCCTCTCCAGATTCCTTGAAACTGTGCAGCTCGCTCTTTGCTTTGCTGCGCATGGAGATGAGTTTGAGCATTGCTTGTTGCTCGAGCTCACTCGCACGCTCCTGTTCTTGTTTCATCTTGGCATCGAGTTTGTCGATCTGCGTGCTCAGGGAGTCCAATTGTGCTTCGAGTCTTTTCTCAATTTCCTTTTTAGTCGTCATATAGCCTCCAATTTACTGCGTCGGGGTGGGGCGGGTGAGTACTTGAGTGGGAATTGACTTGCTACACGGGTGTGAAGAAGATTTTCAAGTCTCAGTTGAATACTGTGGTTTTCTAATTATTAGGGGTGAAGTCCTTAGGGGCGGTAGCGCTGGTTCTGAGCCGCAGCGGTCCTGTGATCTTAGAGTAGATTCTTACTTGGCATTGTATAAAACATAACCAGAGGGTCGCATTTAGCCCAGTTTATGTCAAATTTGCACTGCCCAGCTCAGTGGCGCACTTAGCGTAATGAGCATTCCATATGGCTTCGCATTTGAATAGCGCTTTCAATCTAGTCGAGTAAATTCTATGCTTCATCGCGCTATAACCCCCAGTGAGAGTGAGTAAGATAACCAATGAAGTCAGCTGTGACATTTCTGATCGATAGGCGCAGTGCCTTGTTATCCCTGAGCCTAGTAGTCACCGTCCTGTTAGGGCTAGGCATCCCGCGCGCCGGCTTCGACACCTCGCTAGGCGTACTCCTTACCAAAAGTGATCCCTATCTGCAAGAACGCGACCACATGGCGGAGACGTTTCCAGCTCCCGTAGAGATTAGCTTTGCCTTAGTGCCAGATTCCAAGTCCGTGTTCGAGCGCGAAACGCTATTGGCGCTCGCGGATTTGAACCGTGAGTTTCGCAGTATTCCCTTGGCCTATTCGATGAACTCCGTGCTGGCGTGGCAGTCACCCTTCGGAGATCAGAGTGTCTTTCAACTAGCCGTGACGGAGCAGTCCGAGTTCACGCAGCAGGAGCTGATCGATGCCAAGCAGCGCGTGCTCGCGGACCCATTCCTGAGCACTGGCTTTATCGCCCCAGCGTTCGATCTCACTCTTGCGAATGTGCGCCTGCGCGTGACGAGTATTAGTTCGCAGGAGAGCAGAGAGATTGTGCAGGCTAGCAATGCGCTCATCCAGTCTCTGCATGAGCGGCACCCAAGTGTGCAGTTCTATGTCAGTAGCGAGGCCCACTATGAGCAATCTAACCGTGACGCCATGATTAGTGACTTGAGTTTCCTGCTACCGCTGGTCTTGCTGCTGTGTACCGCCATCATCTGTTTTAGCTTTCGCTCGTTTGCGCTCGGCTGCTGCATACTCGGCGTCGCACTTCTAACCGTGCTGATGACTATCGGCGCGCTTGCCTGGGCAGGGCAGGACTTCAATACGATCTCCGTAATGGCGCCGTTAGTGGTGGTCACGATTGCCGTGGCCGATAGCGTGCACATCATTTCGATCTTCCGGCAATCTTTGCTGCAAGGCCTGTCCGCAGCAGCGGCGATGAGTCAAAGCTTGAGATTCAATCTGCGGCCGATCAGTCTCGCCACCATCACGACGCTGATTGGTTTTGCCAGCCTCAATCTTGCGTCATCGCCTGCCATCAGCTCTTTCGGCACGGTTGTGGCGATAGGGGTCGCCTTCGCCTATTTCCTCACGCTCGGCGTTCTGCCAGCACTCGTGTTGCTATTACCACAAACCCTTCTCGGCAAGCTTGGTCCTAACGGCGGTATTGCTCTCATCAATGCCGGCATACGCTGCGCGCAGGCCTTAGTATCTAAGCATGGCAGGGCGCTTTTGCTGTCAATTGCCACGTTTGGCGCTGTAGCGCTTGGCCTGAGCTTCCTCAATGACACTGACTTCGACCGTGCGACCTTCATCAGTGAGGACTCGCCATTGCACGACTATTACGCGGCGGTGAGTGAGCGCATGGACCGTGGGACGCAGCTCAGCTATGGCGTTGAGTTAGCCACACCATTTGGGAGCGTTGAACCCGAGTTCTTGCGGCGTTTAGATGGCTTCGCGAATTGGCTGCGGGAGCAAGAGCAGGTGACTGGTGTTGTCAGCCTCGTCGAAGTCGTGAAGACAGTTAATCAGGGCATGAATGAGAACGACGCAGCTTTCTATCGCATTCCCGATAGTGTGGGAGCGGTGGAAGATGCCCTGTTCAATTACAGCGTGGCACAGGCCAGTGATTTCTCGCTCGACACGCTGGCGAACGAGGACTTCAGCTTAGTGCGTGTTTTCGTCTCGACAAACACCCAGTCTAATCAGGCGATACTTGAACTTAGTACGATGATCGACGAGGAGTTCGCGCGGCAATTGCCAGCGGCGACTCTCCTGCATGGCAGCAACACTCTGCTGTTCGCGAGGATGGATAAGGCCGTGACGGTGGAGTTACTGCAGGGCTATGCCTTCAGCCTACTTATGATTACGCTCACCCTCATTATCGGCTTGCGCAGCGTCTACTATGGGCTGCTCAGCATGCTGCCGAATCTGCTGCCAGCCGTGCTGGTGTTCGGTGCGTGGGGGCTTTTGGTAGGGCGTATAGATCCCTTCGTGATGATGTTATTCAGTATCAGTATCGGCTTGGTGGTGGATGACACAGTGCATGTGCTCAGTACCTATCAAACTAGTCGCTCTGCTGGGCTGATGCCCGCAGAGGCGATCAATCGAGCCTTGGACAAAGCGGGGCCGGCGCTGATCATCACTACTGCAGTACTCGCCCTTGGTACCTGCGTGTTAATCGGCGCCAGCACGCTGTATTTTCAGCAGGCCGCCACGCTACTGGTGCCAATAGTGGTGCTAGCTCTCCTACTTGATCTCACCTTTTTCCCGGCGTTACTTATGCGGTTTGACCGGCCGTCTTCGGCCCCCAACGCAGCAGAATAGGTAGTAGGCATAAGTCTACGAGCAAGGCCAAGGCCATCGCCATCGAGGTGAGTAGCCCGAACAGAATGCTGGGCACGAAGTCCGAGAAGGCCAGCATCGAGAAGCCAGCAATGATCAGCAGCGAGGTATAGAGAATCGCGAGTCCAACGCTGGCATGGGTGCGCTCGACAGCCTCTTCATAGCCATGTTCGGCGCGCTCCTCTTGGAAGCGATGCATATAGTGAATCGTATCGTCCACGGCAATGCCCATCGCAATCGCGGCAATAGTGATTGTCATCAGGTCCAAGGGGATGTTTAGCCAACCCATTATGCCGAGCACGGCTAGCGTCGGGAGAAAGTTCGGCACCAGGGCGATTAGGGCCAGCCGCGGAGAGCGGAAAATCAGCAGAAATACTATGAAGAGTGCGGTGTAGACTAGCCCTAGGGTTAGTATCTGGGAACTGAATAGGCGTTGCAAAATATCCTGATAGAGCACGAACATATTGGTCAATTGGTAGTCGGACTCCGGCACCCCCATCTCACTCATCTGCGCCCGGATGTCGGTGAGCAATTGCGCACGGTTCAGGTCCTCGGTGAGGTCCTTAATCCAGATGTTGATGCGCGCCTGGCCAGACTCAGGATCATAGAAAGCTCCCAATAGGTCTTCGCGGAAGGACTCGTCCATTAACCAATAGGCGGTGGTCAACTCGTACTCGGTTAAAGGCGCGCCATTAAGCTCGCGCGCCAAGTCCGTTAGGTTAACCGCGGAGAGCACTCGGCCAACGGCCTCATGTTCCTTCATCCGATGTTGGATCAACTGCAGCATCTGAACGGTGCGCGCCGTCATCACGATATCGGGATTGTCGGGCTTATCGTTCGCTGTATAGATCAGATCCAAGGGCGTGGAGCCACCAAATTCCTGGTCGATATAGGCGAGCTCTTGGTGAATCTGCGTGGAGTCTTTGAAGTAATTGATGAAACTGTTTTCTACGTCTAGCCGCAGAATTCCCAAGGTACTGACCACGGCAATGCCGACACTGACGATGCCGATTAATGCCTTCTGAGAGAGTGCGGCACGTGCGAAAGCACTGACCGTCGCGCCGAATATGGCGAGCTCTTTTCGCTGGGTATGTTTAGGCAGTAATTCCAACACCACGGGGAAAAGTGTCAGGCTCACGGCGATAGAGAAACCCATGGCGATGATCATCATCCAGCCGAAGGCGATCACGGGAGCGATGCCACTGAAGATGAGGGAGCCGAAGCCCACCGAAGTTGTGAGGCCTGCGAAAAAGCAAGGCCCAATCTTCTCACGTAAAGTCTCCTTGATGAGGTCGCGCTGCGAGGCATCGGGCTGTGCGGCGGAACTTTCACGGAATTGCACAATCAGGTGGATCACGATGGCGAGCGTTAGAATCAACTGCAGTGCAATGAAGTTCGACGAAATTACGGTGGCTTTGATTCCCAGCAATGAGAACAGGCCCATCGTGGACAGGATGCTGCTCAGACAGCACAGAATAGGGATACAGACCCAGCGCAGTGCGCGGAACAGGACCAGCAGCATTAGGCAGATGCCGATCGCGATCGCGATACCGAATACCACGAGGTCGTTGCTGATGATCTCGATGAGTTGACCGGCCAGCACGTGTACGCCGCCCATGTGTATCGTGGCGTCGCCTTCATATTTCGTAATAAAGCCGCGTATCTGTTCGATCTCCTCGCCACGAGTACGGTTCAACTCTTGCCGTAGCGGAGTCACCTGGAGCACGAGACGCTCCAATTGCGCCTCCTCCTCGGCCGATAGGCCATCTTGTTGCTGATACTGAGCATTTAAGGCGTTGATGTCTTTTTCGAGCGCTTGGAGCTCTTCATTGTTGCGGAACAACACCTGCAGTGCCGTGGCGGTTAGCGCTTCGTTGACGAGGAGATTGGTGTAGATGGGGTGGTCGGTAAACTGTTCTCGCAATACCTCCATTGGATAGTCGTTCGCTTCGATAGTCAGGCTCGACAGGTCGAGATCGGCGCGCAGCATGCTGCTGCCCTCCGGGAAAATCGGGACATTGAGGATGGAGCGCACGGATTCCACGCGCTCCAAACTTAGTAAGTCTTCACTAAGATTTACGATGCTTGCAAACGTCTCAGGAGAGAAGAGCGCATGATTCTCTGGTTGATAAGTCACCAGCAGGAATTCCTGCGGAGCGAAGCGCTCGTTCACCAATTGCGTCTGCGTGAATAAGGCATTGTCTCTAGTGAGCAGGGTATCGGGAGAGGCGTCGATGTCGAAACTAGGTGCTTGGGAGCCAAGTGCCACTGTCACAACAATAAACAGCCCTAGGACGGTTTTGGGCCACTCGACAAGCGTATCGATGAAGCGAGTGAGAATACTATTTGAACTCGGCATCACGCTGGATATCCTGCAGGTGCGCATTACGCATGAAGATGTAGAGGTCGCTACTGTTCTTACGCAACTCTAAATAAGCGGGGGCATTGGGCGCGTATTCCTGCATATTGTCGAAGACCCTCGTAATAGTGCCGTCTGGCTCTTCCATGATATAGGTAAGGGGATTGAGAAACATGTCCACCACGGTTCCGCCACCATCGCGCAGATTGCTAGGGCCCGCAAAGGGCATTACTAAATAGGCGCCGTGAGCGACATTATAACGGGCCAGGGTGGCGCCGAAACCGGTGCTTACTCGCTCTAACTCAAACCACTTCGTTGCCGGGTCGAAAAGTCCCAATAGGCCTACCGTGCTGTTGATTCCGAAACGCAAAAAATCTACCCAAGCTTGGCGACCCTTGCCTTGCAGTAAGTGGTTTGCAAGCGGAATCGGGGTTTTGATGTTGTCAAAGAAATTGCCGATGCTAGAGCGTACGGGTGTAGGCACTTCATTATAGACTCGCGCGAAGGGGATCAATACGTAGCGATAAGAGACATCGTTGAACGCGAAGATCGCGCGGTTAAGGAGAATGAGCGGATCATCGACCTCCTCCACGATTGTGTAGCTTACGACATTGGGTTCGATGCCAGTGCCGGCTAACGGAGAAGGTTCATCGGCTGCGCTAGCCAAAACGGCGTTTGTACAGCACAGAGTGCTTACTAAGACGGCCTGAGTAAGAAGTTTTGTCATGTTCATTGAATCGGGCCCTGAGAAGCGATTAAAGATGCTGTGAGTAAGATTATCAGAAGCTTAACTTGCTTGCAGCGTAAGCACTGTGGGGTAGCGCACAATGACCATTACTTCGCGCTAAAATAGGGCGACACTAGGTCCATGCTGGTCTGCCAGAGTTTCTGCGCTGCCTCATCGGTCGCGAAGCTCGCGGGCGTGGTTTTCTTGCGCTTTACGAAGTAATCGCCATTGGCGTGAATGCTCTCTTTATCTTGCGAACTCGCTAGCCAAATGAAGGTATCTGTTCCTTTCTCGATACTGATCATGAAGGGGTAGAACACCATGCCGAAAATGCGGACTAGTGATCCGCCCTTACTCCAAATAGGGGTGCGCACGGCTCCGGGATGGAAGGAGCTGGCCACGATATTGTGCTCGCCGTAGCGTCGCTGCACCTCGCGTGCCGTTAGCAAGTTCATCAGCTTCGAGCGCCCATAGGCTTGCACACCTTTATAGTTTTTCGCCATCCCGAGGTCATCGAAATCCAGGGGGCTCTGGGTATGGCCATAGGAGCTGGTGAAAACGATGCGTGCCAAACCCTGCTCGCCGCCTTTAATGAGGGCCGGGAGAAGTTTCTGGGTGAGTAGGAAGCCGCTGAGATGATTGGTGGCCAGAGTTAGTTCGAAACCCTCTGCGCTTAGGCTGTGTGCGACATTAGCGCCTCCAGCGTTGTTGCACAGCACATTGATCACGGGAAAGTCTGCCAATATCTCATCCGCCACTTTGCTGACACTGGCCATTAAGCTGAAATCAGCCAAGTAGAGATGGACCTGCTGATTGCCAGAGAACTTCACGAGCCGCTCTTTCGCCTCTTCGCCACGTGTGGCGCTGCGACAGACAATGATCGTAGTAGCTCCGCGACTGGCGAAATCCTTGGCCGCCTCAAAGCCGATACCACTATTAGCGCCAGTGACGACATATATTTTCCCGGCTAGATCTTGTGTGCTTGCAGACATAACGCGCTCCTTTTAGTGCGAATAAAGTCGTTTTAAAAACCGCTTTTGGATGGCTATTAGAACACCTTTGCCCTCATGTGCGACATTGAGTTGAGTAAGCAGGGGTAGATAGAGTTTAATAGTAGACACCGAAAACTAGAGAGTAACCCATGGGACGATTCCTAGGCTGCTTGCTGGCGCTGTGTTTAGGCAGCCCTGTAACAGTGGCACAGAATACTATAGAAGATATTGAGTATGACCCTGCCGGCGAATTCAACTTCGTGCGGGTGCAGTTCGATACCTATGGCGCACGTGGTGGCTTTGGTGGCTTCTTTGGTGATGGTGGTCCGCCATGGTCGATCGATTTCCCTGGCGCCGACCAGAACTTCCTGCGCGGCGTGTCGCGCCTGACCAATGTGCGGGTCATGCAAGACCCCATCGTGTTGCGTTTCGACGATCAGCGTATCTTCGATTACCCCTTCCTGTACATGCTGGAGGTCGGGCAGCAGGGGGGGATTAGCCTCAATGAGGTCGAGATTAATAATCTGCGCGAGTATTTGCTGCGCGGAGGTTTCTTGTTGATTGATGATTTCTGGGGCACTCAGCAGTGGAATGCCTTCGAGGCTTCGTTCTCGCAAGTGTTCCCGGAGCGCGAGATCGTCGAATTGAGGCCAGACCACGAGATATTCCACACCTACTACGATTTAGAAGGCCCCAAGATGATTCCTGCGCTGAGCCGCGACGATTCCCGCGGCGAGCAGGACATCGATGTGGCCAGCAATCATGCCATCCTCGACGACAACGGCCGGATAATGGTGTTGATCAATTGGAACTCCGACATGGGGGATGGCTGGGAACATACCTATCACCCCTATTACCCCACGCGTTATGCCAACTCGGCCTATCAGTTGGGCATCAACTACCTCATCTATGCGATGACCCACTAGGGTTTGCCGTTGCTAACAATTGCTTGAGCTCAGGAATACAGGAGCCGCAATTCGTGCCGCAGCGCAGTTCTTTGCCAAGCGCCTCGGGACTATCTGCGCCTGCAGCTATGGCGCCACGAATGCGTTCTTCGCTCACGCGGAAACAACTGCAGATGATGCGTTGCGCATTCACGGCGCTGGTTTCTTGGCGCGCTAACAAACGCCAAGACTGCGGATTCACTTGATGATCGAGTAGCGTTTGTAGCCATTGTGCATCGGGAATGCCGCTGCGCTGTGGGCTTGCGAAAACGGCATACTCAATGAGTGAGTCCTTGCACAGCAGGGCACGGTAGTCGCCACTCGCGGTGTTGGACAATTCGATTTTCTCCAGGTTCTGAGCGAGCGTATCTAGCCAAGTTTGCCAATGCTGTGCGCTATCCTCACTGGGCGTGGTGCTGTCGGCAAGTAGATAGAGCTCGCCTTCATTAAGTGGCGTGCGTACCCAGTAGGAGAATGGGCTGGTGTCGATCGGTGTGCGACTAAGAAGGGCGACCCAGCGCTTTACCTTAATACTCTTGAGCCCTACCTGTGCGAACTTACTCTCGGGTTGTCCGGAGATTGGGTCGGTGACCGAGTCGATGAGTTTTGCGACGCGCCCATCGGAGGCGAATTGGTCGTTCCAATGAATCGGCACGAAGACGTCACCATCGCGCAGGCCGGCGTCGATACTTGCTTGCAAGACTAACGCCTCGGACCCGCCGCCACTCGTGTGGGCGTAGACCTGCACCAGATCGCCCTCGCGAAAGCCTTTACTCTGTGCGTCGCGCGGATTCAATGCGACGTAGGGGGCGCTGGTATGGGCAAGTAGGCGCGGCGAGCGCCCCGTTCTGGTCATGGTGTGCCATTGATCCCGGACGCGGCCGGTATTCAACTGGAAAGGAGTGTCGAAGTGAGCCTCGCGCGCGGGCAGGCTAGGTGTGCAGGGGACAAAGCGAGCGCGGCCACTCGGCGTGAAGAATTGACCATCGCCGAACATGCGGGCGCAGCCCTGCGGGTTCTCGCTATTGACCGGCCACTGAATGGGGGCGAGGGCATCGTAAGCCAGAGTATCCATGCCCGCTAGTCCGCTGATGTCGAAGTCTCGGCTGCCATGATTCTCGAAGCCAGAAAGTGCCGCGTGTTCCGCGAAAATTTCCGCAGCGTTATCGAAGGCGAATGCCGATGAGTAACCCAGGCGCTTTGCCACCTCGCAGATGATCCACCAGTCGTGCTTCGACTCGCCCATTGGCGGTAACAACGCGCGTTGCCGCGAGATGCGTCGCTCCGAGTTGGTGACAGTGCCATCTTTCTCGCTCCACCCCGTTGCCGGTAACAAGACATCGGCGTAGACATTGGTATCGGTTGCCGCGACGCAGTCGGACACGATGACGAGCTCGCATTTTTGTAGCGCCGCGCGCACGCGTTCGGAATCGGGGAGGCTAACGACAGGGTTGGTGGCCATGATCCACACCGCCTTGATCTTACCTTCACCTATGGCATCGAACAGATCAACCGCTTTCAAGCCTGGGCGCTTGGCGATGTTAGGCGCCTGCCAGAAGCGCTCCACGCAATCCACACTGTAGGCACTGAAATCCATGTGTGCAGCGAGTTGATTGGCAAGCCCGCCGACCTCGCGGCCGCCCATGGCATTGGGTTGCCCTGTGATCGAGAACGGACCCATGCCGGCTTTGCCGATGCGTCCCGTCGCTAGGTGACAGTTGATAATGGCATTGCATTTATCGGTGCCGGTGGCGGACTGGTTGATGCCTTGAGAGTAGAAGCTGACGGTCTTCTGTGTCCGGGCAAATAGTTTGTAGAACTGCTCCAGAGTGCCGATGTCTAGCCCGGTGCGCTCGGCGCTGGTTTCTAAGTCAAACTCTTCGCATGCTGCGATCGTCGCGTCGAAACCCTCCGTGTGGGCCTCGATGTAGTCGTGGTTTAAGGCGCGATTTTCTTGCAGATAATGCAGCAGGCCGATAAAGAGAAAAGCGTCGGCACCGGGCTTGAGGGCGAGGTGAATATCGGCGATTTCAACGCTCGCAGTGCGGCGCGGGTCGATGACCACCACGCGCATCTGTGGGTTCGCAAGTTTCGCAGCCACGATGCGCTGATACAGAATCGGGTGCGTCCATGCTGCATTGGAGCCCACCATCACGAGGAGGTTGCAGGTCTCTAAGTCTTCATAATTACAGGGCACGGTGTCACTGCCGAATGCACGTTTATAACTCGCCACAGCAGAGGCCATGCATAGCCGGGAGTTGGTATCGACGTTGCCTGAGCCGATGAAACCCTTCATCAGTTTATTAGCGACGTAATAGTCTTCGGTGAGTAACTGGCCAGAGAGATAGAAGGCAACCGAGTCCGGTCCATGGCGCGCAATGATCTGCTGCAAACTGCTGGCAACATGGTCTAGCGCGGTGTCCCAAGTAGTTCTTGCGCCGGCAATGCGTGGATGCAAGAGGCGCCCCTGCTCTCCTAGGGTCTCGTGTAACGCCGAGCCTTTCACACAGAGGCGGCCTTTATTGGCAGGGTGCAAAGCGCTGCCCGCAACCGCAGTGACGACGCCGGCGCTCATAGTAGCTTGGACGCCACAGCCTACGCCGCAATAGGGGCAGGTGGTGTGGACGCTTGTGACGAGTGCATTCATCGGGGCAAACAATCTCGCGATTTAGGCGGCATGGCGGCGCGGGTTTAGGGTGACGATGACCGAGTCGCCTTCTAGGTTAATCTCATAGGTCGGAACGCGCACGGTTTCGTCTTCAAGGCAGCGGCCCGTGTTGAGACTAAAGTGCTGTTTATACAAAGGAGAAGCCACGACCAGGTCGCCATCAATGTCCCCGACTATACCACGGTACAGCACATTGGCTTTGCCCAAAGGGTCCCAGTTGTGTAGCGCATACAGCGACGGCGTCTCTTTGGGCAAGTAGAAAACGGCGACCTGTATATCGTTGATGAGCACACAGGCACCGCAGTTCTCCTGTAATTCACTGAGGCTGAATATGGCGATGGGGTCCGCAATCGAGCGGGGTCTTTGCACCTGGTTCATGCTGCATCCTTTACGTTTAAGATAGCGTTAGAAGCGCTTCGCGCTCTCGTTTCTTTGCGGGCCGCACTTGACCGCGTTCTTGCACGAATACGACATGGATATCCTCTTTTTCGCTGTTCACAAATTGGCGGAACCGCTTCAGTTTCTCAGGATCTTCGATCGTGGTCTTCCACTCGCACTGATAGGTGTCTAGTAATAGCGCCATTTGTGACTCTAAGTCGCTGGCGATGCCTAATGTGTCCTCGATGACCACCTCGCGTAGATAGTCGAGACCACCCTCCAAGTGATTCATCCATACCGAGGTGCGCTGCAAACGATCGGCCGTGCGGATGTAGAACATCAGGAAGCGATCGATATAGCGGATTAGGGTCTCATCGTCGAGATCGGTGGCGAACAAATCGGCGTGGCGGGGTTTCATGCCGCCGTTACCGCAGACGTATAGGTTCCAGCCGTTCTCCGTGGCGATCACGCCGAAGTCTTTGGACTGGGCCTCGGCGCATTCGCGCGTACAGCCCGAGACTGCAGACTTGAGTTTATGAGGCGAACGGATGCCCTTGTAGCGATTCTCGATCAGGATCGCCATAGAGACACTGTCTTGCACTCCATAACGACACCAGGAATTGCCCACACAGGACTTCACGGTGCGCAGAGCCTTGCCATAGGCGTGACCGGTCTCGAAACCCGCCGCCACTAACTCGCTCCAGATATCCGGCAGCTGATTCACACGCGCGCCGAACAGGTCGATGCGCTGACCACCGGTGATCTTGGTATAGAGTTGGTATTTCTTCGCGACCTCACCGATTACGATGAGTTTCTCGGCGGTGATCTCGCCACCCGGGATGCGCGGGACTATGGAATAGGTGCCGTCTTTCTGCATATTGGCGAGGAAGTTATCGTTGGTATCCTGCAGGCCCACGTGTTCTTTCTTGAGGACATAGTCGTTCCACAGCGAGGCGAGAATAGACGCCACGGTGGGTTTGCAGACCTCGCAACCACGCCCCTTGCCGTGTTTTTCGAGTATGTCGACGAATGACTTTATAGAACCGACTTTGATGAGGTGGAACAACTCCTGCCGCGAATAGGCGAAGTGTTCACATAGATGATTATTGATTTCCACACCACGCGCTGCGAGTTCGGTGTCCACTGTGGACTTGAGCAGTGCCGCACAGCCTCCACAGCCGGTACTGGCTTTGGTGACACTCTTCACATCGGCAACACTGCAGCAGCCGCCCTCGATGGCACCGATGATGGCGCCTTTGGTGACATTGAGGCAGGAGCAGATCGTGGCGCTCATTGGCAGAGTCATGCCTTCGATCAGCGGCGCTGCACCACTATCGGCGGGCAGGATGATGCTCTCGGGATTGCCTGGCAGGTCCATGTCATTGAGGAAGAATTGCAGAAGCGTGTCGTAGTCGCTGCAGTCGCCGACCAGCACGGCACCCAGCAATTTCTTGCCGTCGGCGCTCACCACAATTTTCTTGTAGACCCGTTCGCGATCATTGGAATAGAGGAAACTGGCAGGTGGCTGACCGTTGTGAAGTGCCTTGCCGTGGGAGTCGCCTATCGAGCCCACGTCAATTCCTAACAGTTTTAATTTGGTGCTCATGTCGGCACCCTGGAACGATACTGGGGTATCGGTCAGCTGGCTCAGTGCGGCATCGGCCATGCGATAACCTGGCGCCACTAGGCCAAAGATGCGTCCGCCGAACAGCGCACACTCGCCAATCGCGAAGATATCCGAATCGCTAGTGCGGCAATGGTAGTCGATCGTAATGCCGCCACGCTCGCCCACTTCTAGCTCGGCCTGTTTGGCGATTTGGTCGTTAGGCCGAATGCCCGCAGAGAATACGATGAGGTCGGTTTCTAGCGCTGTGCCATCGGCGAACTCCATGCGCAGCTTGTGTTCCTTGCCCGGCACGATCTTCTGGGTAGCCTTGCTGGTATGGACTGTCACGTCGAGCTCTTCGATCATGGAGCGCAGCATCGTGCTGCCGCCGTTGTCTAGTTGTACTCCCATGAGCCCAGGGGCGAACTCCACTATGTGGGTCTGCAGGCCTAGATTCTTCAGCGCATTCGCGCACTCCAGCCCCAATAGTCCACCACCCACGACAACTCCAACCTTGCCCTTTTGCGCATGGGCGCGAATCTCGCCGAGGTCATCGATAGTGCGGTAGGTTAGGCAGCCCGGTAGGTCTGAGCCTGGCACTGGAGGCACGAACGGATAGGAGCCAGTGGCGAGCACGAGCTTGTCATAGGCGAAACGCCTGCCGAGTTTGGTAATAACTTCTTTATTGTCGCGGTCGATCTTCGCAACCGCCTCGCCGAAATGGGCAGCTACCCCAATCTCTTTGTAATGCTCGCGCGTGGTCAACGCGAGGTCTTCGGGTTGCTTACCGCAGAATACTTCGGACAGGTGCACGCGATCATAGGCGGGACGGGGTTCGGCACCCAACACGGTGATGTCATGCTTGGCGGACTGCGCCGCGAGTTTGTCCACATAGTAGTGACCGACCATGCCGTTGCCTACTACTACTATTTTTTTAGTCGTCATCGATGCATCCCATCTTAGCGTTGTTATGTGGTGGAATTAAGCGGCAACCGAGCCGGTAAACTTGTGCTTGTCATAGAGAAATTGCAGCACTTGCTGGCGCGCGTGAACGAAGTCTGGATCCTCTGCCAACGCCAAGCGGTTGCGCGGTCGCGGCAATGTGATTGGGAGAATCTCACCGACAGTGGCGTTGGGGCCGTTGCTCATCATCACGATGCGATCCGACAGCAGCACTGCCTCGTCGACATCGTGTGTGATCATGACAACGGTGGTGCCCAGGTCTGCGTGGATCTCCATCAACGAGTCTTGCAAGTGCGCGCGGGTTAGTGCGTCCAGTGCGCCGAAGGGCTCATCCATGAGTAAAACTTTAGGTTGCATAGCGAGGCAGCGAGCGATGCCGACGCGCTGCTTCATGCCCCCAGAGATCTCGTGTGGGCGCTTGTCCTTAGCGTGGACGATGTGCACGAGTGCAAGGTTGTAATCGATCCACTCGCGCATCTGCGCTCTTGTCTTGTGGCCCTTGAAGACCTGTTTCACCGCCAATTCCACGTTATCGTAGACACTCAACCACGGCAGTAAGGCGTGGTTCTGAAACACTACGGCGCGATCTGGGCTAGGCGCGTTGACCTCCTTGCCATCGAGAATGATGCCGCCTTCAGTGGCCTCGTATAGGCCCGCGAGGATATTGAGGACTGTGGACTTGCCGCAGCCGGAGTGGCCGATCAAGGAGATAAACTCGCCTTGATCGATCTTGAGGTTTACGTCTGACAAAGCGCGGAATTTTCCACTCTCAGTGTTGAATTCGATTCCGACCTTACTGATTTCTAAATACGCGTGCATGGAGTTCTCCAAGTTGGGCTTAACGCAGGAGCGTTTGTTTGTCCCAGCTTATATAGCGCTGGGCAGTAAGCATTAGCTTGTCCAGAATCAGGCCTATTAAGCCGATCACAATGATCGCAACCATAATCCTGCTTAATGAATCGGAACTTCCATTCTGAAACTCATCCCAGATGAATTTCCCCAAACCTGGGTTCTGCGCCAACATTTCGGCCGCGATTAGTACCATCCAACCGGTGGCGAGAGAGAGCCGCATGCCGGTGAAGATGAGTGGTATCGCAGAGGGTAGTACGATCTTGCGAATATGCACGTGGGTAGGCAGACAGATCACGCGGCTCACATTGATTAGGTCCTTGTCCACACTCGCCACACCCACGGTGGTATTGATGACGGTCGGCCAGAGGCAGCAAAGGGCTACAGTGATGGCGGAGGTGACGAAGGATTTCTCGAACAAAGGGTCATCCGAGACATAGAGCGCACTGACCACCATCGTGACCAGCGGCAGCCATGCTAGGGGGGAGACCGGTTTGAAGAGTTGGATAAGGGGATTGACCGCGCTGTAGATCGATTCGCTGAGACCGCACACAATACCCAGAGGGATAGCAACCAACATCGCAAGAGCGAAGCCAAACGCAACCGTCATTAGGCTGGTAAGAATCTGTTTCGGGAAAGTTGGCCTGCCCGTATAGTCACGAATCCTTATTTCCGCATTCGGGTCATTGCGCAGGAGTTCGTGGTTACGCGTGTCTTGGCGCGCATAGAAATCGACGCGGCGGGTCTGTTCGCGTTGATACTCATCCACCATATTCTGTACTTGCGAGATGACCTGTACAGGCCCTGGGAATTTGCCCAAGGAGGTGTCGATGCTATTCGCGGTGGCCTGCCACAGCAGCATGAACAGCAGGACGCCGACCAGAGAAAGACTCGCGGCACGTAACATTTTCTGTGCAGCTATAGGGATAGCCCAGAAGCTGTAACGCCATTGCGCAGGGCTAGTGGAGAGGGTCGAACTCTCCGTGGCGTCACGTGTGCCCACTACTGTGCCGAGATGTTCCGTCATTGCTTCCTCGCCTACATCGCTAAGGTTTGGGTGTATAACTAAGCTGCTCATTGCAGGCCGATCTTCATAGATTTCAGGTAGGCATTGGGTTGGTTGCCGTCATAGGGCACGCCGTCGATGAACTCGTCGGTAGTTGGACGGAATCCGGACTCAGTGTCGAAATCGGGGAAGTCGGCGGCGTTCATATAGCCCTGCGCAATAAGCCCCTTCGCTGCCGCCTCGTAGATGGCTGGCTTGTAAACGCGCTTGGCCTGTTCGATATACCACTCGTCAGACTTTGTCTCGGAGATCTGTCCCCAACGGCGCATCTGTGTGAGGTACCAGATGGCGTCTGAGTAATAGGGATAGGTGGCGTTGTAACGGAAGAACACATTGAAGTCTGGGACTTCACGGGCATCGCCCTTCTCGTATTCGAAAGTGCCGGTCATCGAGTTCGCTATCACCTCATAGTCCGCACCGACGTATGCCCCTCGGGAGAGGATGCGAGCGGCCTCTTCGCGGTTGCCATTATTATTGTCGTCTAGCCATTTGCCGGCGCGCAGCATCGCTTTTACGATTCGAATGCTGGTGTTCGGATTCTCCTGAGTGAAGGCTTCGGTCATGCCAAAGACTTTCTCCGGATTGTTCTTCCAAATCTCATAGTCGGTTATCACGGGAACGCCGATTCCCTTGAAGATCGCTTGTTGGTTCCAAGGCTCGCCAACGCTATAGCCCAGAATGGTGCCCGCCTCTAGAGTGGCTGGCATTTGTGGTGGCGGAGTTACTGAGAGCTGGACCTGTGCTTCCAGCATGCCGGAGCTGTCGCCGCGCTCCGGGGCATAGAAACCGGGATGGACATCGCCGGCGGCTAGCCAATAGCGCAGTTCGTAGTTATGTGTCGAGACGGGGAATACCATGCCCATATTGAAGGCCTCGCCGCGAGCACGGTAAGCATCGACGACGGGCTTGAGGGCATCGGCTTTGATAGGGTGTACTGGCTTGCCATCGTGCATCGGGATATTGGGACGCATGGCCTCCCAGATGCTATTGGACACAGTGATGCCGTTGCCATTTAAGTCCATGCTCAGGGGAGTGACGATGTGGGCTTGCGTGCCGTATCCAATCGTCGCAGCCAGAGGCTGTCCGGCGAGCATATGAGCACCATCGAGTTGGCCGTCGATCACGCCATCTAATAGCACTTTCCAGTTCGCTTGCGCTTGCAGTGTGACGTAGAGGCCTTCGTCTTCGAAGTAGCCCTTCTCGTAGGCGATTGCAAGAGGCGCCATGTCTGTTAGCTTAATGAAGCCGAAGGTAAGCTCGTCTTTCTCGGCGGGGCCTACCTGGCCGTATGCTTGTCCTGCGAGCAAAGAAAAGGCGCACGTCGAGAGAATACATAGGGACTTACTGGCGCTAGAGAGCGCTTCGGCTAAGCTGTGCTTTCGTTGTTCGGCTAGCATGTGTAACTCCTTGTAGGCATAAAATTTGGGCCAAAAAAAAGCCCACGAGTTGCTAAGCAACTCGTGGGCCACATTACCCAGCGGACCCTGATCGGGGGGAGAGTTCAGATCCGCGTCGAGCAAGTTAGAGGGCAACTTACTCATGTCTTAGTCAATGCACAGGTTGTGCCAGTTCTTAAAAATCACCATGTTTTAGTGAATCTCTGCACCTATACGAGCAGTCAATGCCAACAGTGCCATTATTGTTTGGGTCACAAGGCGCCTTTGCAGTGGAGCAAGCCAAAACCGCGACGCTTTATGGGGCGAGAATAGTGCGCAATGCACCAATATGGCGCATTCAAGGCAGGGGGATATAGCGATCCGCACCAAGCACGATGCCGGGTTCGAACTCCCATTCCTGTGCGTGTTCATTCTCCGGTTTGTTGTCGCGGCTCGGGGAGTTCTCGCCAAGCCAACGGGCTGCCTCGCGGTACAGGTCCGGCCGCCATGACTGCTGTACTAGCCCGCGCCGCTCTTCCTCGCTCAAGGTCTTGCCTAGCAGTTGTTCACTCTGCTCCAGTATCCACTGCGCTTGAGAGCGCCACGGGAAGCCGGCCTGATACTGCCAGAACACATGAAACTGCGGGATAGACACAGGGTCGTCGTTCTTGGAGAAGCGAAACTGTCCGGTAAGAGAGGGTAGGATTAAGCGCGTGGGCAGGTTTAGATAAGATTTCTGGCTCATGACTGCGGCTATATTTTCGCGTGCATCGAGTTCGCTCAGTAGCTTACAGGCCTCCATGATCGCTAGGCGTAAGCGCAGATGCGTGGCGGGGTGACTCTGGTGCCATTGCTCCGTCACCCCAAGCACTTTCTCCGGGGCATTATTCCAGAGGTGATAACCACTCGCGGCCACTGTCCCTATGCCTTGCTCAACCGCGACAGTGTTCCATGGCTCGCCAACGCAGAAGCCATCGATGACACCGCGGGCGAGGCTGTCGCACATCTGTTCGGGCGGCAGAACGAGCAGCCGCACGTCGTGATCGATGTCGATTCCGCCAGCCTGCAGCCAACGGCGTAGCAGGATGGTATGCATGGAGAACGCGTGCACCGTTGCTAGGGTGATGGTCCGGCCGCTCTGCTGTAACTTGGCGCGGAGTTGCTGAACTACCTCTAGCGGGTTGGGTGCTGTGCCCGGATAGTGAAGTTCCAGCGCTTCCCAGACACGATTCGACAGGGTGATGGCATTGCCATTGAGGCCGAGCGCGAGGCCTGTCAGCAGGCTGCCGCGAATTGCGCCGGCACCTAGATTCGTCATCATCGGCAGGGGTGCTAAGAGTTGTGCGGCATCCAGCTGGCCCACCACCAGCTTGTCGCGTAGGTTCGCCCATGACACCTCGCGGTGCAGCGTGACATCGAGGCCGTAGCGTTCGAATAGCCCGGCCTCTTTCGCGAGAATCAAGGGCGCCGCATCAGTGAGGCGCATATAACCCAGTTCGAGCTGGGTGATTTCGGGCTGAGCAAGGCGTTGGGGGTCAGACATGGGTCATTTCCTGATATCGAATGCAGAGAGTGTGGCGATGACGGTTTGCGCGACGTTGCGCAGGCGCTGGTTATTGTCCATCGCGAGCTTCGTGAGCAGCTGGTGGGCCTCCTTCTCATTGATGCGTTTCTGCGCCATCAACAATCCTTTGGCCTTCTCGATCAAGGTGCGGTCCTCGATTTCCGAACGTGCCGACTGCAATTCTTCTCGGAGCGTTTGAAAGGAGCGAAATTGCGCCATCGCCACCTCGATGATGGGGCGCACACGGGCGGGATTGAGGCCTTCGGTGAGATAGGTGCTGATGCCGGCGGCCACGGCCTCGCGGATGTAATCGGGATCGTCTTCATGAGCGAACATCACCATAGCCGTGGGGCTGTGGCGATTGACGATAGCAAGACTCTCCAACACATCACGGTCGGGGGATTGCAGGTCGATGATCACTACATCGGGTTGATGCTGTTCGATCTGAAACACTAGGCCAGTAGCCGATGAGATAATCGAGAGCACCTCGAAGCCTGCGGCAATGAGGTGCTCTTCGACGAGTTGGGCGCGCTCGGCATGATCGTCCACCAGCATGACCCGTATGGCTTCATTCTTTACTTTGGCGATCACAAGCTTGCGGTCCTATTTAAATAACAATGCACCACGATGAAGCAATTAGAATGCCATGTTCATGCTAAGCCAGAGCTTGTCGGTGTCGACGCCAAAACTCTTGCTCGAATAGAACGCGACCTTCGCCTCGATATTGACGTGCGCGTTGATCTTATAGCCCGCCACAACATCCCATTCATTGCCAAAGTGCTGGGAGCCCTCGCTCGCATTGTAACGATGCAAACTCGTAGAGAGATTGAGTGTGTTTAGTGTTGTACTGGCACTTAGGTAGATATCCTCTATGCCATTGGCCGGTGTGTTGAGGAAGCTGTCCGCGAAGCCTTGATAGCGGTGCAGGGTTGCCAGTGGGGTAGTGAACGCGAGATTGCCAGCGTCGCTACCCAGATTCTCATAACCGAGTAGGAGGTTGAGGTTGCCGACTTTGCCACTGCCCTCAACAATAAAGTAGTCAGCGGCATAAGAATTGGGGTTATCACCATAGTCGGTTTGGTGGGCATAGCTCGTGTAGAGATTCAGTGCGCTTACTTTGCCGTAATAGGAGCCGCCATAGGAGATCGACGATGCACCGCGCGCGTTGTCGAAATCTAAGGCATAGAGGAAGACGCTCAGGGTGCCCCAGTCTTTAGTGCTGCTGATATTGAGTGCGTGGGAATTACTGTCGAGATCGCTAGCCTGTGCGCTAGGCTTCGAGCCCCCGAAGATACGGTTCACATTCCAGATATAACTGTAGTCGACATTCAGGCTGCTGGCGCTGCGGTGATAGCTCAGGGCATCCATGGTTTGTTCATTCTGGCGCCAACCCACACTGCCAAGGAAACGCTGCGTAGCGTGATTGAGACGCTGCCTGCCAATGCTGACGCTGCTGCCTTCCTCGAGTGCGTACTGCACAGAGGCAATATTGATCTCGGTGCCGACCGGGTCGGCAATCACCGAGTAGTTGCCTCGGTAGCGGTCCAATGCGAATGAGTCATAGCTGTCTGCACCAACAGTTAAAATCGAGTCGGCCTCGATCGCAAGACTAAATTTTTTCACTGTAGCGCTTTGGAAGTTAAGCCGTGTACGCAGCGTGGATGCCGTGGCGTCTTTGAGGAGATTATCTTGTTCCACGGTCTCCAAACGATAGCGCAGCGCTAAATGTGTAGTACCGCCGAAGATCATGGCAGTGACATCGTCGGTTAGGGATTGCGCGCCAGCTGGCACACTTAGACCGATACTCAATACGGCTGCACCAATGTGCAATAAGCTTAGGGGTTTTCCTTGTCTTGTAGTCATGACTGTTCTCTGCGCTGAGGTGATTGAATTTTTCCCCAAAAAAAAGCCTGCGTCTCAGGAGAGACGCAGGCATCGTTGCCCGATTTAAAAGTATTACTGGAGAGTACTACGCTAAGGTACAATCAAGAAGCGGGCCAACTTTTTAATATCCATTTAAAACAACATATTATGATTTTCTCTTGAGCGAAACGTAAACGTAAAGGGGGATTTCGATGCGCTATCTTGCGGCGAAACCCTCTGTTCTGCACATTTAAAGTGCGCGAATCTACAATACTACCTATTCCTCCGTGGTAGCGTTTGCAGAGCTCAGAGACTAGGACGACAACCTCTGCGGTAAGCAAATATTTGGTGACGATCCAGCTCATTCGCAGTACTCCTCAATTAGCCAGTGCTGCCTTAAAGTGGTCGCGAGCATGCACTAATCGATACAGGGCTGGCAGCACCAGAAGCGTTAATAACGTGGACGACATGATGCCACCAATCACCACCGTCGCCAACGGCCGTTGCACCTCAGAACCTATCCCTGTATTCAACGCCATCGGAACAAACCCCAAGGACGCGACCAACGCCGTCATTAGCACTGGACGCAGTCTGCCTAAAGCTCCTTCCATTACGGCATCATTTAAAGGCCGACCTTGTTCCCGCAGATCGCGAATGAACGAAAGCATGACAAGACCGTTGAGAACGGCAACGCCAGAAAGTGCAATGAAACCAACACCGGCTGAAATGGACAGCGGTATATCTCGTGCTACTAGTGCTAGCACTCCACCGGTAAGGGCTAACGGAACCCCTGTGAATATTATGGCGGCATCCCTAAATGAACCAAGCGCCATCATTAAGAGCACACCAATGAGAACCAGCGTCACTGGAACCACTATTGCCAATCGCGCTGTTGCAGATTGTAGCTGTTCGAATGTACCACCGTATTCAATCCAATAGCCTGCGGGTATCTCGACATTACGCTCTACAGCTTGTTGAATGTCGCTAACAAATGACCCAAGGTCCCGTCCTCTAACGTTACCTGTGACTACCACCCTGCGCTTGCCATTTTCACGATAGATCTGATTGTAGCCGTTGCTAATACTTATATCCGCAAGCTCGCCTAATGGCATGTAACTGCCATCAGGAGTCATTATGGGTAAATAGAAATAGCCATCAGGATCGCTTCTTATTCGCTCTGGAAGACGCACTACAATATCCGAGCGCTGGTCACCCTCGAAGAACTGGCCTGCAACTCGCCCACCAAGTGCCATAGAGACGGTGTCTTGAAGCTGCCCTATACTAATACCAATGCGCGACAGCACTTCACGACGCGGCTCCATAGTAAGCACAGGCAGTCCAGTGGCTTGCTCAACTGCAACGTCGGCAGCACCCGGAATACTGGACACTACCTCTTCAATTTGCGCCCCTATCGCGATCAGTTGATCGAAATCATCACCAAAGACCTGTATCGCAAGCTCGCTGCGCACCCCCGCAATCAACTCATTGAAACGCATCTGAATGGGTTGCAAGAACTCATAGCGGTTCCCCGGTACGGGAGTCACTATCGCCTCAAGCTCGTCTACGATTTGAGTTTTAGGCTTTAGCGGGTCAGGCCAGAGTTCACGCTCCTTCATAATAATGAAGGTGTCTGCCACGCTTGGCGGCATGGGATCGGTCGCGACCTCTGCGCTCCCAATCTTGGAGAATATCCTCTCCACTTCTGGCATTTTCGCTATTTCCTTTTCAAGCTGAAACTGTAGATCAATGGCTTGGCTTAGTGAGGTTCCCGGTATGCGAAGAGCGTGCATCGCGATGTCGCCTTCATCAAGATTGGGTATAAACTCACTACCCATTCGGTTGACTAAACTTGCACAGACCCCCATAAAAACGACGGCGAGCAGTACGACAAGCCAACGAAATCGAAGTGCTAAAGTAAGTGACGGCTTATACAGACTCGTCGCAGCTCCAATGATTATGTTTTTACGCTCAATGACGGGCTTCTTGAAAAGAAAGGCAACACACGCAGGAATAAACGTGATTGAAAGTAACATGCCGCTGAGTAGCGCAATGACAACGGTAATTGCCATGGGATGGAACATCTTTCCTTCTATGCCTTCAAGAGCGAAAACAGGAATATAGACAGCGGTTATTATAAACACCCCGAACAGGGCTGGCTTCATCACCTCACGTGTTGCAGATGAAACTACCTCTAGGCGCTTTTGCAGCTCTAATCTCCCGCTCGAACTTGCTTCGCTCAACCTTCGCAAACAGTTCTCCACAATGATGACGCTGCCATCTATGATCAGTCCAAAGTCCAACGCGCCGAGGCTCATTAGATTGGCACTTGTGCGAGTTTGTACCATTCCGGTAATCGTCATTAACATCGCGATCGGGATCACCGCGGCAGTCAGAATTGCGGCTCTGATATTGCCAAGCAAAAGGAACAGAATCACCACGACTAACAGAGCACCTTCTATCAGATTCTTTTCAACTGTCCGTAGGGTCTTGTCGACTAATGTCGAACGATTGTAGACTGCTGTTACTGTGACTCCTGTGGGTAGGCTAGGTTTGATATTCTCGAGCTCAATCGCGGTGTCATTGGCAACCTGTTGACTATTTGCACCAATCAACATGAACACAGTGCTCATCACTACTTCGCGACCATTCTGTGTTGCTGCCCCTGAGCGTAGCTCTTGCCCAATCTCCACACTGGCCACATCACGCACCAAGATTGGGACGCTATCATGTTGAACAATCTGAATATTGCGTAGGTCCTCTAATGTATCTGCTTGTCCGGACATGCGCATGAGCAATTGCGAGCCATTGTTTTCAATAAAACCTGTGCCACGATTGCTATTGCCTTGTTCAAGCGCCGAAAATATATCCGCATAATCTACGCCGAGGGCGAGCATTTTCTCCGGCTCTGGGGCTACAAGAATTTCCTTTTTGAAGCCTCCTATAGGGTTCACCTCCACGACCCCTGGAACTTGCAGAAGTTGCGGTCGTATTATCCAATCGTGAACGCTCCTTAGGTCGGTAGGGGTTACCAATGAACCATCCGGATTAGTAGCACCCGGCTCTGCATCGACGGTAAACATGAATATCTCACCCAGTCCGGTCGCAATCGGTCCTAAGCTAGGCTCAACTCCCTCAGGAAGCTCTCCACGCACCGTGGTGATTCGCTCACTGACTTGTTGGCGAGCAAAATAGATATCCGTACCCTCCTCAAAGACAGCGGTAACCTGAGATAACCCATAGCGTGAAACAGAACGGGTATAGGATAAGCTTGGCATCCCGCTCAATGCCGTTTCAATCGTGAAGGTAATTCGCTGCTCAGCCTCCAGGGGGGTATATCCCGGCGCTGGCGTGTTAACCACCACTTGCACATTGGTAATGTCAGGTACTGCGTCTATCGGTAGGCGATTGAAATTCCATAGGCCTAAGCCCATAAGCAACGCGACGAGTACAAGGACTAGGCCACGCCGAGCCAGCGCTGTATTGATAATATATTCCAGCATAATAGTTCCTTAGTGATCGTGGCTTGCGCCAGATTTTTCGACATCGGCTTTAAGGATGTAGCTATTTTCAGTGACATATTGAGTACCGAGTTGAAGTCCACCAAGCACTTCAATCCAGGTGTCATCTTGACGGCCGAGTTCAAGCATCCTCACTTCGTATTCATTTCCAATCTGCGCATATACAACAGTGAAATCCCGGAATGACTGCAAACCGATTCGCTTCACGGCAAGTGGCACTTCGTATTCATCCACTTGAAACTCTGCGTTGACCCACATGCCAGGAATCAATAAACCGTCTCGGTTGGCTAGCACCACCCTTGCTGTCACAGATTGATTTGCCGTTGCGGTCGGTAAAAACATCGCCACGCTGCCGGAGATTGCTTCGTCACTTGTAGGCACTGAGACGCGCACCGGGGAGCCAACAGCAATGCGAGAAATATCCGCAGGGAAAACTGCCAAATCTATCCAAACCGAGCTTGTATCTAGGATCGTGAATAACTCTCGCCCTGCCGTTTGCTCGCCCACGCTGGCTTGCTTGGCGATAATGAGTCCGCCTGAAGGGGCGGTGATTGTATAGGAGGTAAGACTTTGATTGCTGTCGACAGCGGCTAATCGGTCGCCTGCTCTAACTACATCTCCCAGTGAGTGGAACACACTGCTGATCTGACCTTCGAATCGCGCCCGCACAAATACCTGTTGCTCCGTATTGGCAACAATTTTTCCATAGGCAGGGACGATTTCTTCTATGACCGCAGGCCCAGCGACTTCTGTTGCGATAGCTAGCGCATCCCGCACCGCTGGCTCAATCATAGTTCTACCCTCGAAGCTATCGTACTCCCAATGGTAGGTCTGCCCACTATGGGCGGCCGTAACGCTGACGCTAAAGGAGTGCGGTTCGTAGATTGTCATATCACCCCGCAACGCATCGCCTTGCGGGGAAAAATCAATCGAATCGACAATGCCTCCTAGACGGGTCAGCTCAACATCAACGGTCAAAGCATTCGGGGGTAGCAGCTCGCCGTTAACGCGCCCCCATGCTCGATACTCGGGGGGGGCACCCGTTTCGAAAATGGCCAGTTCAAGAGAGAAATCACCATCCCTCAACATAAAACCGTTATTTGGACCACGCTCCTCCGGCGGTGCGTTCTCATCGACTTGAGCGACCGGCTCAATTTCACCATTGTCACTACAAGCAACACAGAGAACAGCAACTAGAATAGCGAGCAAAGGTTTGAGTATTGGATTCATAATGCGCCTCATTGTGAAGCTCGTGACTGGGAAATTCGCATTCCAGTCAGTCGCTCAATTTCAATTTTTTTAAGTTGTGCCTGCAAACTCGCATCCACTACATCGCTACGCGCTTCAAGGACGTTTTCTTGGGTCTGTAACCACTCGATATAATTGCCAGCTCCAAGCTGATAGCTTCGCCGCACTTCTTCAAGCGCTTCCTCATACTTCGGAATGACGGCGCCACGCAACACATCAGCTCTATGCAGGTTATGCTCAAGCTCTTGATAGACAACAAACAGATTTGTTTGTATACGAATCATGGCGGCGTCCTTCTCAGCCGCCGTCTTCTCAATCGCGGATCGGGCTTCCTGGATACGGCCTTGGTTCAAATTTCCTCTGTTCAAGGGAATGGTGACTCCTGCCACGAATCCTGTATCACTAGTATTCTGCATGCGTCTGATACCCGCATTGAAGCGCCATGGTGTCTGACGTTGAGCCAGTTCCAGTTGCAGTATCGAATCCTGCAGCCGTTGTTCGGAGAGAAAGCGAGAAATATCCGGGTTGTTTTCGATGAGTGTTATCAACATCGAAAAAGGTTGTAGGTTCGGCAGTTCAGTGATGTTCCCCTCAACCGATGTGAACCGTGGGTTAAGCTCTCCCCATAAAGCAGCAAGCTGATGAAAATTTATTTCCAACTCATGATTCATGTCTTCGCGATAGAGTAGGAGTCTTTCTAGCTCTGCCTGCGCACGCGCAAGGTCTGCGGTTGAACTAGTACCCGTGTTAACTCTTTGCTCAATAGTCGAAACGGTCTCCGTCGCGTAGGAGATCCCCTCGTCGGCGAGCTGTTGGTGTAACTGAATCGCTAATGCTTGCATATAATAACGTGCGACTTGCGCTGCAATATCTAGGCGCATAACTTCGGCCTCTGCTGCCAACGTGAGCGATCCTGTGCGTGCAACATCTACTCGACGCTGCGCCAACCCCCCCTCTACAACCCAGGCAATACTCAGAGTGGTTTGAGAGTCAGAGACTCCCTGTGCGACACCTGTGCCTAAAACATCTTCAACACTGAAGTTAAGCTCCGGCTTTGGCTTCAAACCAGCTTGAAGAGTGCGTGCTTCTTGAATATTCATCGCGTAACTAAAGGTTCGCAACTGGGGGTTATCGGTCATTGCTGCACTGATAGCGTCCTCTAGCATCAAGCTTTCGGCCGCTAAGCTAATGGGGCCGTTGGAGAAAAATAACGCAACGCTCAGTGCTACTGCTGTTAGGTTTTTTTTCCTAAATCGGACTTCGGTATTCGTTCTCATAAGAAGGCCTTTAATTTCCATTCATGTTGTCGCGGGGGATACAGTGCACTGGACTACACCGTAATCCACCCATAATTTTTCGGGAGACTAATGCAATTGTTTAATGTCGGTGTACTCACCATTTGTTCTGAGAGTAATAGTGACAGCCGAGTCTGTGCGATTACGCCAATACCACCCATGATTTCCATCAAAAGCTGCCTCAACAACGCCGCTTTGACTTTGCTCCGTGCCTTTCTCATAACTAAAGTAGTCGATCTCTAGCGCTGCAGAATCACCGTGTGTGTCGAAATTCACCGCGCCGCCATTCGACTCCCAGGCATATTGCACAGCCTTGCCCTTGGCGAGAGTGACCTTAATCTCTGTGCTCGCGTTTGGGGTTAGAGTTACTTGCATTTCATCGCTACGGTCACCGCTTGCACTCTGGGGCTCCTGCACCGTTGCAACCGATAAGCTAGAAGGATTGATGGCCGGACTCTCAAGCAGTGTTTCCGAGGTAACAGAGTTTTCGGATTGGGCATCGATAACGCCCAACAACGCTTGTTCGTTCTGCTCTGACTCCTCGGCAAGTAGAACTTTTATCTCCCCCATTCTTTTAAGGCCTGTCACGCTGCCAATGCCCGAAGGGTCTATTCCGTACTCAGCAGGCATTACAATGACGATCAACAGAAGCATCGCTATAACCGCGGCTATCGCAGTGGATTTCAATAGTTGGATACTAGAGGGAAGTTGATTCTCTTCGGTCTTGTTTACATTACTCATAGTCGATATGTCCTTGCTAATAATTTATTGGTTTACGCCACGAAATAGCCGGTAAGTTGGTATCCCATTAAGAGAAATCCAGCACTCATCAATGCCACTTGTGTTTTATAAGCACGTTCACTGCTGTCCCGTTAAGGATAAATAAAAAAGGTCTGATTCCACAATAATTGATATAATGAGATTGTCTAGAAAACACTGTATCAATAGAGGGAATCAGACCATGGCGCATTGTAATACGATCTTGT